>OLVX01000690.1_pt1 | contig 32287 bp, 29 predicted proteins | sample 1673271 | NCBI WGS metagenome assembly OLVX01 (sample SAMEA3178939, study PRJEB25190) | human gut metagenome | biome: human gut; feature: human-associated habitat; material: faeces | place: Austria | collected 2013
TATCAATCCCACATTCTTCTTTTAATAAAGCGATAAGGTTTCCCCTTATCGCTTTTTATCTATTCTATATTCCAAATGAACTGCCTTTTTAATATCTTCTTTAAGCATTCTATTTTGTTACCACCGTATGTACCGTTGATTTCGATATCCCAAAATGCTTTGCTGCCTGTCTTACCGTCGTGTTGTTGTCGATAATATATCTTGCTATCTCAATTGCTCTTTCCTCAATATAACCTTTCAAAAAAATTCCCCTGCAATACTTGTTTTTACATTGTATGCAGGGGAATCCTTTTTATTATTCAATTTTTAAATTAACGCGGTTCCTTTCCCTTTAGCATACGCTTATTTTCATACATATGCGTATCTGCCCTCTTTCTTGTATCCACAAAACTCTGATCCACGTTGTCATCATAGAACGCATAGCCGCAGGCGATCTCCACTTCCACTGAATGATCTGTTCCTTTGTATTGCTTCTGAAGCTCTTTCAGTCTGTCCATTGCTCCTTCTATGCTATTTTCCTTTGCATCCGGCATGATCACACAGAATTCATCTCCACCAATACGATATACTGTATTCTCCTGTGAAAATGCATTTGTGATCATCTCCGATGCCTTTTTCAGGTAGGTATCGCCTGCCTCATGGCCATACCGGTCATTACACTTTTTCAGGTTATTCAGATCTAACATGACAATGGCGGTCTTGTCCGGATGCTGATTGTCTCTCTCCCATTCATCATAGGCATTCCTGCTGTAAAGTCCGGTCAAAATATCCTTCAATGCCAGTTCTTTATAGATGGCAGCTTTCTGTCCTTCATGAAGTTTTTCCATGGAATCTGATGCTGCAAGCCATGCCAGCAGACAGATATAAACAAGGAATCCTGTTCTTCCCAGAATATCCACAACAGTTGAAATAACATAAAAAAATATAATATCTGCAGCAAATGCAGCAAAAAGAATGATAATTCCCACAATATTCGTCTTTGCGATTCTATCCATGCCGTGCTTCTTCACGTAATGAACCAATGCATATCCCAGATATAGGATATCCATAGCCATTAATATATGGGTAAATGTTACAGAATTCCGAAATTCAAGTACTCCTGTCATATGGAGCAGAACGCATGCCGCCATATTCAAAACACTTAAAAATGTGATTGATCCGGCAGCCCATTTATCTTCCGGCATTAAAAAACCCTGCACAAACATCGCAAAAGGTGCTGGCATAAGCATGATCAAAATATACCCAAGAATAGAACCTGCCACTGTATTTTTGACCAGAAGCGCCATCATCACCGTCTCATTCAAAGACCATGCGCCCATCAGCACAGCAAATAATCCAAAATACAAAACATAGTTTTCAATGCGTATCCCTTTATTGCCAATGATAAAATACATGATCAGAAATATACCGATTGCCAGTTCCAACAGACACACACACGCACCTATTGCAGAATTGCGTATGAGATACAGCACCTCATCGACTGCCTCGCCGATATAAAAAGACAGGGTCTCGCCGCCCACTCTCTCGTACGCAGCATGTGTCCTCACAATGACCTGCCCACAATCCGGATCAATCTCCAGAAAATTCCAGACAGACCCGGGTGTTGTGCCAAAAATACCTGAAACCGGCTTCAGATTATAAATCAGCTCGCCATCTTCATACACTTCAATACCAAGATGGATTGAATAAAAAGCAAGACATATATTTTTCCCCGTAAACTGCTCTCCTGAGAAAATGTATTCTTTTGTCATTTCATCTACCTGTGTAATGCTCTGGGGCGTGATCTGCTGATGTCCTGCGATCTCCCCCTTCCGGAAATGTGTTTCATTTGTTGCAAACAGAAAACTGCCGACAACAAACAGCACGCCCAGAAGTGATACGATATAGTAGGAACCTGATAATATTTTTTTCATTTACACCTCCGTATTGGCAGCCCTGCAAAACTGTTTCATTGTATTTTCTACTTTTCTTTCTTTCCAAACAGGGATGACCAGAAACTCTTCCGCTGTTCCTTCTGCCGCTGTTCTTCCAAAGCCTCTAATTCTTCTTCTGACTGATAACCTGGCAAAATATCATCTGCAAAACTTCTTCCCTGCAGATTCTCCATATGATCGATGCGCAGGCACATTTCTTTTGTTGCCTCCATCATGTACACCATCATTTTTTTGACATTCAGATAAAGTTTATCCGCATTATGCCTGATCTGATCCGGATTTTCCTCCATAAAAACACATTCATCGCCCCACACGCGAAGCCACTCCAGACGATCTCTCTGCTCTTTGCGCACAACACTTAAAAAACGGCTGACCATGGCATTATGATCATCATCTCCTGTATAACAGAGATAATCTTCCAGCGTAGCACTCTCCGGAAAATGGATCTCATAATAGCCATTATAAATACGGCAGATCTTTTCCGTTGCCCTGCGCAGCATCATGCCACATCTCTGTGGTTTTGTCCAATATAATTCCTCTGCTTTTTCCAAATTTTGATACAATGAATCATATAGCTGTCTCAAGTCATCTGTAGAAGGCTCTGCCTCTTTTATGTAATCAAAGTTCACATCCGTATCCTGCCTCTCATTTATCTATTCTGGCTTCCCTGTGTTTCAACCATTCCATTTTATCAAGCTAACATCGGTGTAAAGTCTTCGGTATCTCCGCAGAAAAATCCGCCGGTTTTATCCATGATCCTGCGCATGACCTTTTTTGCCTCCTCATAAGTTTCCGGCTTAAAGGTCACTAGGAAAACCGTTTTTACCTGATGTTCTGCTGCAAAAGAAGCCGTAAGCTCGTCTTTTGGATGGATCTGTGCTGTCTCGATATCTACAGAAGCTCCATCTGACATTCCAATCTCAAGAACTCCGGCATCTTCCCAGATTTCCAATTCATAGCCATCCTGTTCCCCAAATGCTTCATATATCTGTCTTACACCGATTTCCTGTGGTGTCATATAAAGCCAGTCTCCCGGAACTTTTATTACCTCAGATGCTTTCTTTGCTTTTCCGACGGATTTCTTCTTTGACTGTTCTGTTCCCTTTTTCCCTGATAGTTTCATGCTCTCTCTCCTGAATGATATTCTTACGCCAGAATTCTCTCTCGTAATTTTACATACGATATGCTACACTGATTATAGCCGAAATTTGAAAGGTATTCTATAGATTTATGAAAATTTTGATATTATCCTGTGATACGGGTGAAGGACACAACAGTGCCGGAAGAGCTGTAAAGGAGGCCGCCGAATCAAAAGGGCATACGGTAGAAATGATGGATATGTTTCTTTTATCCGGGAAACGCACCTCCCATGCCGTTGCCGGAGCGTATGTTGGCATAGTAAAACATATTCCATTCTTTTTTGGATTCATTTATAAAGTAGGTATGCTGATTTCTAGTTCCAGGCGGAAATCTCCCGTCTATTTTGCCAACGCCTTATTAGGGAAAAAATTAGCTTCTTATATTGACGAACATGATTTTGACATCGTTGTCACCCCGCACCTTTATCCTGCGGAGACAATGACTTACATGAAAAAGAAAAATCTTTTGCATATACCGGCAGTTGCGGTTGGAACAGACTACACCTGTATCCCATTCTGGGAGGAGACAAATCTCGATTATTATGTGATTCCACACGAGGATCTGATCCCGGAGTATGTAAAACGCGGCGTTCCGGAGGAGAAACTGCTTCCCTATGGCATTCCGGTGCGGCAGGATTTCTGCAGAAATCTGTCTAAGGAAGCTGCAAGAAAAAAACTGCACCTCCCGATGGATGTTCCGATGTTTCTCGTCATGAGCGGAAGTATGGGATTTGGAAAACTGGCTGTTTTTGCGGCTGAGTTAGCACTCCGCTGCCGGAACGGAGAACACATTGTGATCATCTGTGGAAATAATGCAAAAATCGAACGCATTTTGCGGAAAGAATTTCATTTTAACAAACGGGTCCATATTATCGGGTATACCAATCATGTATCCCTTTTTATGGATGCCTGCGATGTCATTTACACAAAGCCTGGCGGTCTTACCTCGACAGAATCTCTTGTAAAAAATATCCCGATCGTCCACACGGCTCCGATTCCGGGATGTGAGACTTCAAACCTGCATTTTTTTGGTGCAAGACATCTCTCTGTCTCCTCAAAGCATCTCGCAAAACAGGTACAGCTTGGCAAAGCACTGATTGAAAATGATTCCCTGCGTGAACAGATGTCAGAGGCACAGCGCAGAGAACGCAAGCCTGAAGCTGCCATGCAGATCGTAAGTCTGTTAGAACAGCTTGTTTCTCATGAATAGAAAGGAGTTTTTATGTTATATCTCTTCTTTACGATTCTTGGATTTGCCCTCGGAAGCACACTGTTTGCTTACTGGACGCCAAAAATCATACGGCACATTGATATCCGGGAACTTCCCGCAGACCACAATCCGGGCGTTGCAAATGCCTTTATGTACGGCGGATTTTTCTGTGGGCTGCTCTCCCTTATTTTAGAGCTGGCAAAGGGATTTGTTCCGGTATTTCTCGGGCAGCGCTTTTTAGATACTCACTCGCTGCTTTTTATTCCGGTGCTCATCGCCCCGGTGTTCGGACACGCATTTCCATTTTTCCGAAAAGAAAAAGGCGGCAAAGCAATTACCGCCTCCTTTGGAGTCCTGCTCGGTCTGTTTCCGGAGATGCGTCCGGCAGTGTACCTTGCATTTTTCTTTATTTTCTTTTCCCTGATCGTTGTGGTCAGCCCACATTCTTTCCGGTCTGTCGTTACTTTTGGACTGTTTGCATTATGCGTGCTGTTTACCGTAAAAGTTCCATCCATCCAGATTGGAAGCTTTCTGATCGCTGCGGTCGTGATCTACCGGCATTTTATCAAATACCTCGGCGAGCCGCTCCACATACAGCTTTTCAAACATACAGCATAGCCTCACGGCTATGCTGCTTTTTTCTTCTCCACACTATTCAGCTTACCAGCACAGGACTTCATGTCCGTCCTCCGTCACAAGCACCATGATCTCCCACTGTGCGGATGGAAGTCCATCGTCTGTGTATACTTCCCAGTCATTATCGGAATCAACATAAATATCCGGCTGTCCCATATTCACCATCGGTTCGATCGTAAAGATCATGCCCGGAACCATCAGCATCTCCTGTCCACGTCTGGAATTATATCCTACCCACGGCTCCTCATGGAACTCAAGACCTACACCATGTCCGCCAATTTCACGGACAACTGTGTATCCATTGGAAAATGCATGGTCGTGGACTGCCTGCCCCATGTCACCTAAAAATCCCCATGGTTTTACTTCTTTTAATCCAAGTTCGACACACTCTTTGGTCACCTGGACAAGCTTTTTCTTCTCAGGGCTGACCTCACCGATACAGAACATTCTCGAAGAATCAGAGAAATATCCGTTTAAAATGGTAGAGCAGTCGACATTGATAATATCCCCTGCCTTTAGGATCACATCCTTGGAAGGAAAACCGTGGCACACCTGATCATTCACAGAGGTACACACAGAAAATGGATATCCTTCATAGTTGAGTGGCGCCGGGATTCCGCCCATGCTTGTTGTCATATCATAAACAATTTTATCAATCTCTGCCGTATTCATACCCTCATGGATATTTTTCTCAATGTAATCAAGCACTGCAATGTTAATTTTACAGCTCTCTTTAATGCCTGCGATCTGCTCTGCATTTTTAATAATGTTACGCTGCGGCACGATATGTCCCTGTGACGCATATCTTGCGATCTTCTCATCAAATGCTTCATGGCATGCCTTGTACTTTCTGCCACTTCCACACCAGCATGGATCGTTTCTTCCAATTTTTACTGACATAATTTTTCTCTTTTCTACTTTCTAATTATCAAGCGTGACAGAGCCAAAATCCACTCTGTCCCATACTTTTTCATTCACACTGTATTTGTGTTCCGACAAAAGTGCCTCATAGGCTTCCCCATTAAAATTATATGCCTCGTACTCTTTTTGGTTCATCTCTGCATAAATACTCTGATATTTGTCAGCCAGTGCTATTTTCTCCATTTCAGAATCCAGTTCTTCCTCTGAAATCCCCAATTGTTCTCTCTGCCAGTCCTCTAAATCAGACCAGAAATCACTCTCATCATTTTCAAGATATTCCTGCTCCGTCACGTCCAGCTTCACGCCCTCTGCTACAGCCATCTGATAAAAAATCTCATCATGCACAGCCATATCCAATGCTGCCTGTTTTGCAGTAAGCTTCACAAACTGCCCGTCTGTATAAACATTCCAGTACTGTCTTGGATTGTCCGGGTTATAGAGTATCGCCTGTTCCTGAACTGTTTTTTCCTCATAAGCTACATAAAATGCGATATCTTTCAAAGTCAATGATACATCATCCACGGTAACCGCAGTCTTATCTAATGCCTCATTGTAAACCAGATATTCCTTCTTCTCTTTCGACTGGAAAGAAAACGCTATGACAACGATCAAAATGAGTACAAGTATGATCGTAAAACGTATTCGCTTCTCCATATTATCGCCGCGCCCTTCTGTATGGTGCTTACTGACAAAGTTTTGCAACTACCTGATTGATCACGCTTCCTTCTGCCTTGCCTTTTAATTCAGGCATCACATTTTTCATGATCATTCCTTTGTTCCTGCCCGCAACGATATCTGCAAATTTCTCAGTGATAAATGCTTCCACTTCCTCTGCTGACATCATTTTTGGTGCATATTCCTGATAAATATCATATCTAGCCTGATATTCTTCCTTCAAATCTGTTCTCTCTGCAGGACACGTATCAATCTGCTCTTTTACAGATTTGATCTCCTTTAAAATGACACGGTCAACGATCTCCTCGCTGATGTTGTCTCTGCATCCCTCATCAATGGCTACTTTCTTCGCTGCAGATACCAGTGCGGAAATCGCATCTTTACGAACTTTATCTCTTGCCTTCATGGCTGCTATCATATCTTTTTGTAACTGTTCAAACTGCATAATATTTCTCCTTCTTTCATTGTCAGTTTCCGATAGCTGCGAATCCCCTGCTCGTTTATTAGAAGTTTCGCAATTATCTAACTGTTAGTATAGACAAACTCTGCAAGATATTATATCACTTTTTCCAGAAAGTTACAATTCCTTTATAACACCCGTCGTATCGTCAGGATTGTACGATACGTCGCACTTCCGTAACAGATTCCGTTTGTCGGGCTGGAAGCATGCACGATCCTTCCATTTCCCATATAGATTGCAACATGTCCCGGATAGCAGATGATATCTCCCGGCTGTGCGCAGTCATAGCTTACTGCCTGTCCGCAGCTCTGCATGGAATAAGAGTTTCTCGGAAGCGAGATTCCATACTGTCCGAAACATGCCATGACAAAATAAGAACAGTCAGCCCCCTCCGTCAGACTGTTTCCGCCGTACACATACGGATAACCGACATATTGGCTCGCAAAGGCCACCACATCACTTCCGCTTACATTCGTAGTGTGTGCAGGGTTTAAACCTGAAGATGTTAAACCGGTTCCTGAACCTGAAGCTGACGCATTTGTGTCATTGCCCGTTGTGTTTGACTGATTTCCTGCATTTTGCTGTTGTTGCTGCGCTGCCCGCCTTGCGGCTGCCTCTTCTGCTGCCTGACGCGCCTGTTCATCTGCAATGATCTGGTTCTGCTTTTTGATCGTATCTGCATACTGGCTTGCAAGACTTTTTGCACTTGCAAGCTGGGCATCAAAATTATCCATCGCAGCGCTTTTTTCTGCGATCAAAGCCTGCAGGGAAGATGCCTGATCTTCATAACTGATCTTTAGCTCTTCCATCTCTGCCAGCTGTGCATTTAACTGATCCTTCAGATCTGCCACCTGCTGTACCGTCTCCTGATAAGCAGTAAGCTGCTTTCTGTCGTAATCATACACTTCGGATACATATTCCACACGGTTTAAAAGGTCGGTGATGCTCGTTGCTCCCATCATCGCTTCCCAGTAATTACTGTCACCGTTTTCATACATATACTGAATTCGCGTTTTCATCGCGTTATATTGCGTCTGCTCTTTCTCCTGTGCGACTTCCAGATCAGCATTCGCCTGATCGATCTCCCCCTGCTTTGCATCTATATCGTTTTCCAGAAGATCCATATCTGTGAGCAGTGCCATGAGCTGGTCATCATAAGCGTCCATTTCCTCCTGAAGATCACTCTGTGCCGCCTGGATCTCATCAATTTGGCTGTTCAGATTATCCAACTCCTGCTGCGCTTCATTTTTCTTATTTTTTGCATCGTTAATAACGGACGCATGCACCGAGTATATGCCTCCTATGCCAAGCACACACGCCATAACTGCCGCCATTATCTGCTGTTTTATCTTTAATTTTTTCATCGCCCGTAAAAATTTCATAAAAGCGTTAATCTCCTTGTGTGAAAATAAATGAACGATATCTACATATCGTACTTATTTTAACACATTTTGCTATGCAATAGTTAGCCTTTCCATAAATTTACAATGAAATAAATTCCAGATAGATTCCCACCGGGAAGAAGTACCGCACGAATTTCAGAGCTGGAATGTAGGCTGCAATATCCACGAAAACCGGGCAAAACAACAGATTGATCAATACCAGCAGGAAGATGCTGGATGTAAAACCTGTCAGATTTTGTATCCATTTTCCAACAATCCATATCCACACGATACAGGCTGCCAGCAATAATATCATGGCGCTGATCTCCCGAAGGAGTCCGCGGCTCTCCCCGGAACAAAGCAGTAACACCAAGCCAGCCACCGCCGGAACGGTTCCCGCTGCGAGAAGTCCCATCATCTGAAATCCTTCGCCAAGTGGCGCCGGAAGTGCCAGATATGGTTTTCCACTGCCGGCGTCAAAACGTCGTCCGTATTCCACATATATGATCAAAAACAGAAACAATGCCACAAGTCCGTGAAGTGGAAATACCTGTTTTTCTTTCTCTGTCGTCTCCACTGCCTCTGTCTGCTCCACATTAACCTGAAAAACTTCGTTTCCTTTGAGATATTTTTCATAATTGGCAAGCAGGACATCACGCGCTGCGTTTGCATCATCACCAAACAGCTGCTCTGTCCTTGCACTCAGCATCTGTGCTCCATACACCTCAAACAGCGCCGCATAAAAGGTCTCACGCGCCACCTCGCCCTTCGTGGTGAGCGGTGTGCAGAGATACGACACACTGTTTTTTAACTTTTCATGCTCAAATTTTTTTTCAAAATTGTTGGAGAAATAAAAACCACACTCCAGTTTTCCTGCAATGACATCCTCCTGCAACGCCTCTTTGTTGTCGTACATCACAAAGGAAAAAAGACTTTCACGCTGTGTCAGATGTTCCAGCACTTCTTTTCCATGCGCTCCGTCTGTTTCCACAATTCCAACGGTCACATTGTCAGACTGCGGCATGGAGATCTGTCCGGCAAACCAGACCACAAAAAACATGGACGCTAATAACAGCAGGCTTGTCCCGCGTTTCAGCCTCGCTTTCAACTGTAAAAAGTACCAGTTGAAAAGCGCTGATTTTCCAAACCCTCCGACGGTCAGACTGCCTCCTTTTTTATGTTCCTCCCGTTCTACCTTTCCAAAATGTCCTGCCGCTTTTGCCCATAACACGCTGGCCGCAAAAAGCACAACAAACATGAGAATCAGCTGCCTTGTCTCCTGCCCTTTGATTCCGAAAAACAATAATTTCAGATAATAGCTGTCCCAAAAGGTCAGTGGAAAAAAGGTTCCGATTTTTCCAAAAAGTTCCGGCAGATATGCAGTAGGGATCACAACACCGGAAGCCATGATCTGAAAAACATTGACCGCAAGCAGCACGATTGTTCCTCTGGTGCTCTCTCCCGAAATCGTATAGATCAGTTGAAAATACGCTGCGATCACCGCTGCAAGAAGCAGTGTTCCAGGCAGCACCTCCCGGTCAAACCACAAAAAAGACAGATGATACTTCCCTGATACCAGACAGCCCACAGCATACACCAAAACTCCCACAAGCCACAGCGGAACGGTCATCAGTAACACTTTGATCAATGCATTTTTTTCTTCGCCGATACCGTAAATTCTGATTTTTTCCTCCACAGCACGGCTCTGCTTCTGATACAGATAACCGTAATTGACACCCATCATCAGAAGGAGAAGCAGTACAGCCGCAGAAAAATAGTATTGATAGAGGTCTGCTTTTCCAAGCGAAGAATACACATTTTTCTGGAAAACCGAAGTGCGGTCGAATGCCTCGTAAATATAAAGCCCGGAGATCACATCCCCGATCTGATCCCTTGAGATCTCCGTCTGATGAATCTGCGCAGTATCGTAGGCAGCATAGACACCAGCCTCCGCCGTCCGTAGCAGAGAGACGCCGTCCGTCACAAGTTCACCGAACACTCTCGTGTTTAACGGAGCATTTTCCGGGAAATAAATGGTTGCCGGTGTATTTTTCCCGGAATCCACATCCTCGTAAAACTGCTCCGGAAGTGAGAGCACCGCATCTAAAGTACCTTCTTCCAGCGATTCCATCGCTTCTCCCTGATCCAGATATTGAAAGTGGCAGACACTTTTCACGCTGTCCATCGCAGAGATAAACTGCGCCACCATCTTCGTCTGTGCCTCATCCTCAGGGATCACAACGCCAATCTCTGCCGTCTGGAACACACCTGCATCCTTCATAACGAGACTGACCGCAAGCACTCCGCCTGCGATCAGTAATAACATCACTATAAACTTTACCATGCTTTTTCTCGCCGCTATCAGGCTTTTTTTACCCTCAAGTGACAGATATCGAAGAAAAAATCTCATGAATTAAAATCCACCTAACATTGCTGCAAAGATTTCATGAAGAAGATCCTGCCATTCCTCTTCAGTTGCATTTCCAAGGTCAAAGACATCGCCGGAAACTTCCTCAAACTGGGCACCTTTTTCCCATGTGATACTTCCGCTCACATCTTCAGAATCATTTCCGAGATCATCAATGGTAATGACCATCCTGTTCTTATCGACTGCAAGATTTCCTGCAAAATCATAAGATTCCTCATCATATTTTGCTTCCATTGCGATGTCTCCGCTGTCACTGTCATACGTGAACTTTACGGTATCGTTTTCCTCTGCGGTCATCATGATTGTCTCGACACTGCCCTCGTTACTGCCCTGAACCTCGATCACTTTTTCTCCGTCTGCAAGGATAAGCATGTTCTGCGTTCTCCTGTCCCCGCCGAGGAACTGGATTTCAAATGAGACATCATTTTCCGGTATGATATCAATGGCTGCATACTGACCTTTGTATAAGTAGAATACAAGCGTTGTGCTGTCATCAAGTTCTTCCACTGCCTCTCTCATAGACGCGACAAAATCTGCTGCGGTCAGATCAAGTGCATCCATCAGCTCCTGATAATCTTCCCCGTAAAGTGTCTCAAGTCCATCGATCACATGATTCACATTTTCTTTGGTCACAACCGTCTGATATCCCTTACAACTGCGCTCTGTTCCGTCGATGGTAAAGTCTTTTGCGTCCACTTTGGAAAATTCCAGCGTATTGTATTCATCCGCGTAAACTTTTAACATTTTCTTGCGGAACTCATCTGAATTCTGGTTATCATAAGCAGCCTTAAGCGTCGCATCCACTGCATCGAGCGTATCCTGGTCTACCATTTCCAGCAGATATCCACTCTTTTCATTTCTGTAATCATAGGTAAACAGGCGTTCACTGATTGTCGGGACTTCCACCTGCACACTGTCCGCACCAATGTCTGCTAAAAAATCAATCGATGGTGCACCGGAAATATTGAGATTTCCTTTTATCTGCTTCTGTTCCTTCGAACTGCGCCCCTCCATGGAAATATCGCCCTCGTTCATGGAAAAATCCATTTTGAGTGTATACTCATCCGAATACAGGGAAACACAGTCTTTTAATGTCTCTCCCAAACTTCCCATGTCACTCACAGTCTTTGCACCTGCAAGCAATACCTTTTTTGATGGGCTTAAAAAAGCTCCTGTTTTGACCGCTGCAAATACGCCAACGCCGCCCGCGACAACCACTGCTGCCACCACGCCCGCAATGATGGCGATTTTGTTTCCTTTCTTTTTTAGTGCTTCCGGTGTTGGTGTTTCCATCTGGTTTGCCGGTGTCACAGTATTCTCCACCGGATTTTGTGTTTCAAATTGTTCGTTCATAACGAATCCTCCCTTGTTTTTCTCTGTTTCCTTAGTATTTGTACTTGATTGTCATTCTGACATGCCTGCAAACTTTTGCAAAATATCTTCTGCATCTAATTCCTGCACTTTGCCCTCATCCATAAAAAGGCATCTGTCCGCATTGCGTATCTCGCTCTCATCATGCGTCGTCATAAGGATGATTCCATTTTTCTGCTGATAGGTTTTCATCCACTGGTGAATGCTCTCTTTATAATAAAGGTCAAGAGCTGTCGTCGGCTCATCCATCAGTAAAAATGGCGGGTTCTCCACAAGTGCACACGCAATGCTCAAACGCCGTTTCATACCACCGGAAAGTTTGCTTACCTCTGTTTGCAACAAATCCTCCAGTTGAAACTGTGCGACCAGCTCTTTTGTGTTGGCGTTGTGGCTGCCGCCCCAGAGTTTCAGATTATCCTGCACCGTCAGTTCTTCCATCAACGGATTTTCCTGCGGCACATAACCGCAAAACCGGCGAAATGTACTGCTTTTGTAGGCTGCTTTTTTTCCAAAATAGCATAGTTCACCGCCATCCGGCTTTAAAATGCCCGCCATGATCTGCATTAAGGTAGATTTGCCGCAGCCGTTTTTCCCTGCGATCGCAACGCACTCCCCCGGCTTAACCTGAAAGGTGATATCGGACAGTACTTTCTTTTTTCCATAACTTTTTCGAATCTGTGTTACCTCTATCATGTTATCTCAATTCTTCTTAATCTGCTTTTCATTGTCTTTTTGTGATTTTTCAGTACTTCACAATTACGATTCGTAACTGTTCAGTTCCACTTTCTTTACGATCAGAATTTTTTCCCCTCTGCACAGATTCTCATCCGTCCGGTGATTATCCCGCAGAATATCTTCCACCGTTGTGTGATTCTCCTTTGCGATACTCCAAAGCGAATCCCCATCTTTTGCAATGTAACCGACCAGTCCCGGACGCTTCTGTAACTGCTCCATATCCAGAGCCTCCTCACGCATATCAGTAATATTATCTATCTGTTCCTGCTCAAATGCAAGCAAATCTAATCCGATCACCGCTTTTATTTCCACATGATCCTGATCGAGCATGACCGCGGACAACTGGCTGATCCTGCAATCAAGCTCTGTCTGCAGTTTATTTTTCCGCTCCAAAGCCTCCAACTCTTCCGGCTTATTGCGCTCTGTCCGCGCTGTCTGCTGTGGGATTTCAATGAGCTGTTCAAATGGATAAATCTCTCTGGCAGAACCGATTGGCATCTGATCGTCGGTCGTGATATAAAGCAGTTCTGTGACCAGAATCCCCTCTGCACGCACGCCCTGTTCGGTCAATTCCGTGCTCTCTAAATGAACCGTTCCCTCACAGGAACAAATCTGTAAAATCTTCTCCTGACTTTCCGCTAACTCCATCTGCTCGGTCAGGCGGCACTGGCTGTCATTTTTCACAGAAATATGATGTAAAGTCACGCCTGTGCAGACCGGAATGATCTCCTTTTTCAGAGAATAAACGTCCTCTAACATGGAAATCTCCTGTTCTTTCCACACCCGGATATCCAGATTCATCACAAGTTCCAGGACCAGAACGCGCTCCTCACCGTCGTAGTCCGGCTTTACCTCAAGTTCCATGGAAGCCGGTCTTGCCTTCACTTTATAAATAATATCTGCCTCCGTTCCTGCGTCACATTCCACACCGCAGTCCAATGGAATCACCGTCTCATACCACTGCACGCGGTCTGTTTCCTCTTCCTCCTGATACAAAACGGAGATGAGCACTTCGCCACTCAGTTTTACACCGTCCTGCCCCATTTTTGTATCCAGATTGCGGATTTCTAAGCTTTTCCATAAAATTTCCTGCACATTTGGTTTGCTTGACGGCAGTGTGATCTCGCTTTTCTGGCGGCACTGATCGCGCTTCATACATAAAAGCTGTAAGATATTTGTGTTCCGATAACGTTTTTCACATCCGTCATCCGCCTCTATCCCAACACAGAGTTCATCCTCTTTTTCCTGCGGTTCTTCTGTCTTTAACAAAATGACTGCCCGCACGCTGATTTTTCTGGAATGGATGACTCCGATCGTGAGATCCTCAATCTCTCCGGATGCCTGTATCACATCATATTCCTGTACACCGTCCATGTTGAGTTTTTCCTGAAACGGTATCTCTCCTTTCAGACAGCTTATTTTTCCATTTTCCTGATCGCTGCGGTACAATACCCTGAAAACAAGGCGTCCCTTTAACCACGCTGCGCCTGCTGCCGCCTTCACCTCATCAAAATGAAGTTCTCCCTTTTCTTTTAACACTTTCACAATATCCGGCCGGTAGTCCGGCACGTTGTAATCGTCATCTAATGTAATCTGGCTCTGTGCACTGGCAAATGTCGTGCAACTATGTAATTTTATTTTATTTAACTGCAAAAAAATTCCCCCGATCCGAAATCCTTTTTTTCATTGTATTCGAATAGAGAGAATTTTATACACGCTTTTATCACTATTTGCTCACAAAATAGCCATCTGCACACTTTCTTAGCAGAGTTTCATGCGAATATCTTTTGTAATAATATCATTGTAACTAAAGGATAATAACTGAGGTTGATTGTCATCACGCTCATCATTTACCAATATCGTGAAAACACTTGGATATGCATGCTGGATCACGCCCTGCTGGATATCAACCTTATTACGCCCACGGTCAAGCTGGATCATAACTTTACTGCCACACTGCTGGTGTACGGATGCACGTACCTTACTGATGTCTGCCTGTTGCATTTTTCTACCTCCTTATTTCACGCTTTACTTTAGCACTGTAATAAAATTTTGTCAAACGGATTTGCGTGTTTTGTACAAAATTCATGAATATTTGCAATTTTTCTCTATTTTTGAATGTTTTTTCATACAAATCTACTCAAACACTACATTCTCATCCCGCAGCTCCACTTTCACCACAATATATGGATAACTTGGGCTCTTACTGATGGTTTCCCCCTTGCGCGGACCAATCAGTTCCGTATCAAAAATGATCGCATTCGATGTCAGATACAGATTGCGGATACAGATACTATACCCTCCGGTCTCCTGTTCTCCGTAGCCTCTTACTATGTATAAAAATTCGCTGTCTTTGTACGTCATTTTAAAATCTGCAGCCTTTTTCTCCTCAATATCATTTTGCAGTTCCTCCGGTATGTCTGCCTCTGCGGCGATCGTGTAATCAAGATCACTGATTTTTGTCCGGTTCGTCTGTTCCACACTGCATCCGGCAAAAAGAAGTGCTGCAAAAAAAAGCGTCGTAAAAAGAACCTCCGTTTTCCAAAAAACATACCTGCTTTTTTTCCTTTTCGTCTGCATACCCGCCTCCAGTTCCGTGCCCTGCGGCACAGCATTTTTGCTCTTATAGTTACTGTTCACCCGTACCTCATTCCAGTAACCTCTTATACCATTGTATGCCGGCATACCTTTCTATATTCCTAATTTATGAGTTGTTTTTCTCTTCCCCAACCCTTATAATGAGATGAGGCTGATATTTCAGTGCAATATGTATCATCGTATTTTTTTTAATTTTATAGACAATTACGAAACTCCTGAAAACCTAAATCATATTGTGAAAAATCAACAAAAGACATGAAAGACATTGGGGAATCGTTGCGAGTGACACATAGCGAGAGCGTGTCTTGAATGTTTTTGTTGATTTTGAACAATTAAAAGAAGAATAGGAGGAGTTTCGTAATTATCTATAAAACATTTTATTAAGTAGAAAGGAATTTTCCTTATGATAAGATTAATCCTTGCATTACTCTTTGCAATTCTCTACCTCATCATCGGAATCCCGGTGCTCGGCGTGGAATGGATCATTGCAAAATTCAACAAACAGGCTGCCGACTTAGGCCAGCTTCGCATGGTGCAGTGGGCATTCCGTGTGATTTTATTTATCTGTGGAACGAAAGTGACCGTCATCGGTGAAGAAAATGTCCCGAAAGATCAGGCGGTCTTATACATCGGAAACCACAGAAGCTATTTCGATATTATCATCACCTATGCACGCTGCCCGCGTCTCACCGGCTACATTGCGAAAAAGGATATGGAAAAAGTGCCGTTGCTGCGCACCTGGATGCGGCGTCTGCACTGTCTGTTTATCGACCGTGAGAATGTAAAAGAAGCGTTAAAAACGATCCTTGCCGGAATCGACAATGTAAAGAATGGAATTTCCATGTGTATCTTCCCGGAAGGCACAAGAAATAAAACGGACGATCTGATGCTCCCATTCAAAGAGGGAAGTTTCAAGATTGCGGAAAAGAGTGGCTGTCCGATTATCCCGATGGCGATCACGAACTCCGCAGATGTGTTGGAGGCTCATATGCCTCGTGTCAAAAAAGCACATGTAATTGTAGAATACGGAAAACCAATTTATCCGAACGAGCTGGATAAGGAACAGAAGAAAAAAATCGGAGCTTACTGTCAGGATGTGATTGCTGAGATGTTAGAGAAAAATAAATCTATGATTTAGGTATCTGTCAGACCATATTAGAACATAAAATAATCTATTTTGAAAACCCCCAGTGTTTCGGCACTGGGGGTTTTGGCGTGTCGCATCGGACATTCCTATTTTTACTTCGTCAATTCCTTCACAATCTCCGGGAATCCCATAAAATGTGACGCTTTCACAAGCACTGTATCTCCGCTCTTCACCTCTTTCACAAGGTCTTTGATCAGGTCTGCTTTGTCCTCATAATGATGGACTTCTGTCGCACTGCTATTTGCACGCACTGCTTTAGTGATCTCCTGTGAGAGTGTTCCCACACAGTAAAGTGCGTCAATTCCCTTTCCTGCAAAATGTTCTCCCACCATATAGTGAAGCTGTTTTTCCTCTGCGCCAAGCTCGCCCATATCTCCGAGTACCGCGATTTTTCTGCCCGGTGCGTTGGACAATACATCGATGGATGCTTTCATGGAAACCGGATTTGCATTGTAGCAGTCGTCGATGATCGTAATGCCATTTTTGTGGATCAGATTACTTCTGCCGCCGATCGTCTGCACTGATTCAATCCCGCGCTTCATCTCGTCACAGGTCAGTCCTAATTCTCTTGCCACGCTCACCGCTGCCAGCGCATTGTATACATTGTGTTCTCCGGCGATTGGAATCGTGACTTCCATCGTCACTTCCCCGCCTGTCTCTTTCGACGGATAATGGATCGCTGCTTTTGTTCCGGTCAGGTCAACTGCCTCTCCATTCGTTGCGTAAACCGTTTTCTCGGCAAGCGTCTTAGTTCCTTCCTCTGTTTCAGCCACTTTGGCAGCCTTTTCGATACCATAGAACACTGCCGGTTTTCCATTGACAACTTTCTTATCGCAGAGCTTGTCGTCATCGCCGTTTAATACCGCAATTCCATCCGGTGTCAGATGCGCAAAACTCTCTGTCTTTGCCTTTAAGATTCCATCTCTTGTGATGAGATTTTCCAGATGGCAGAGTCCGATGTTCGTGATCACGCAGATGTCCGGGTTTGCCATTGTGGATAACCGGTCCATCTCACCAAACTCGGAAATTCCCATCTCAAGCACAGCCACCTGATGTTCCTCCCGGATTTTAAAAATCGTGAGCGGAAGTCCGATCTCGTTATTCAAGTTTCCCTCTGTTTTTAACACATTATATTTCTGTGCCAGAACAGATGCGATCATCTCTTTGGTACTCGTTTTTCCAACGCTTCCTGTGATTCCGACTACTTTAATATCCAGACCTCTGCGGTAATCTGCTGCAATCTTCTTCATCGCATCTAAGGTGTTTTCCACGAGAATGTATGGACCTGCCGGATCCTCTAATTTTTCTTCGGAAAGCACTGCCAGCGCTCCTTTTTCAAAAACAGATGGGATGAAACTGTGTCCGTCCACCTTTTCTCCACGTACCGGGATAAATAAGTAATCTTTTTCCACAAGGCGGCTGTCGATCACTGCTCCTTGGATCTCACGCGTTTTATCCGCTTCATTTCCTATGTAAGTACCGCCGCAGACTGCTGCGATATGCTCTAAGGTCATATTTTTCATATCATGCTCCTGTTATTATAGAACAAACTGCCACCGGTTCTGCAAAACTGGTGGCGATATGTCATTCATCATTATTTCTCATATTTTTTTAAGGAAATCTCAATCAGCTTCTCACATAACTGATTAAAGTTGATTCCCAGAACGCCTGCTTCCTGTGGAAGAAGGCTTGTCGGTGTCATGCCGGGAAGTGTGTTTGCTTCCAGACAGTAAATTTCGTTATTCTTATTTAATAAGAAATCCGAGCGGGAGTAAGTATCTAGTCCTAACACCTCTGCCACGCGCTCTGCGTAATGCTGCATCCGCTTTGTGATCTCTTCCGGTAATTCTGCCGGACAGGTTTCAACTGCACTGCCTGCTTTGTACTTATTCTTGTAATCATAGAATCCCTGAATTGGTGCGATCTCAATGACCGGAAGCGCCTTATAGTCAATAACGCCGATGGAAAACTCACGTCCCTCTACATACTCCTCAATGATGAGGTTATCTTCCCATTTGAACGCCTCATCCAAAGCGCTCTTGAATTCATCCTCTGTGCGCACGATCGTAACACCGATACTGGAACCTCCACAGCATGGTTTTACAACACATGGAAGCTTTAAGCCAAGTTCTTTTGCAGAATCTTTCCGGTTCTCTTTCTTCATGGAAATACCTTGTGGTGTCGGGATTCCACCAGCGATAAATAGCTGTTTTGCCATTCCCTTATCCATTGCAAGCGCACTGCTCAAATAACCGGTTCCGGTATACTTGATTCCAAACAGATCAAAAGCTGCCTGAATCTTGCCATTCTCTCCGTTTTCTCCGTGTAATGCCATGAAAACAATATCCGCCATGCGGCACATGTTGATGACATTCGGTCCGAAGAAGCAGTCCGACTGGTCTTTTCTTGACGCTTTTACCTTTGCAAGATCCGGTGCTGTTTCCGGGATATCCTTTACCTGTACGCTGACTTCCTCTGTGCGGTCAAAAATTCCGGTCAGATTTTCCTCTTTGTCACTGTATCCCATAAAAACATCCAGTAAAATAACATTATGTCCATTCTCACGAAGTGCTTTGGATACCATATCCCCCGTCTTGAAAGACACATCTCTCTCTGTACTTAAACCACCTGCTAAAACAACAATATTCATGGTGTAATCTCCTCTATTCTGATTTTATTTTGGATTTTGCTCCAACTTTTTAACATTATATGTCTGCCTATCAAATCTTTATTATAGTAACCCTTTTTCCAACTCATGACAAGATAAAAAAGAATAGTCTCACCGGAACATCCGGTAAGACTATTCTAAAAACTCTCCCCTTGTGTAGTAATACTTTCTCCTCCCTTGTTATTCTGAGCCGAACTACAGACTCTTTTTCCATCTAAAAATCCACACGGCAATTCTGTGCCTTACACAGAACTCTTTTGTAAAAAATCTTTTGTTATTACGATCTGCAAATCATTTCCTGATCATCTGTTCCTGCTCATCTAAGAGAATCAATAAACACAAAAAAATCTGTCTTGCCAGTAAGTCCTTTTTTCCGATCAGACTGCCATACTGAAAGATGTCATTTCTGGTATCCGTAAGCTCCCCCCTGTCAATCGCATAGAGAATCTCATATAGGATTTCCATGCGCTTTTCATCTAACATACCGCCGCACATTAACGTTTTTCCGAATACCGGATTTTTCTGTACAATTCTTAAAATATCAAAAAATTTTTTCTCCATCTCTCTCAAAGTTACTACACATGAAGTAATTCCATTATACGCCACCGGTATCTGCAGCACAATTCGCTTTTTCCGCACGTTTTCCTGATTTTACAGAAAAATCAGCTCGGCATATCCATCCTGTATACCGGCACTTTACAGTAATTTCATGCTAAACCTAAAAAGAGGAGAGCTGCCCGCTCTCCTCTGATCTCACTTTTAATATTCCGGCTCGATCAATCCGTAAGTATTGCCTTTTCTCTTATAAACAACATTGACATCCTCTGTCTCTGCGTTGATGAATACATAGAAATCATGTCCTAATAATTCCATCTCTACACATGCATCCTCCGGATACATTGGTTTCATATCAAACTTCTTGGTTCTGATGATCTTGATCTCTTCATCATCCTCTGACTTCTCATCCAGAAAATCCTGTTTGAAAACTGCTGCTGCATTCTGCTGCTTTGTTACAAGTTTTGTTCTATACTTTTTAAGCTGACGTTCAATGACTTCCTCTACCAGATCAATGGATACATACATATCACTGCTTACCTGTTCGGAACGGATATAACTTCCCTTCATAGGAATCGTAACTTCAACTTTCTGGCGTTCCTTCTCTACGCTCAATGTTACATTCACTTCTGTGTCCGGAGTAAAATACTTCTCAAGCTTATTCAGCTTGTCCTCCACTGCGGCTTTCAGTCCTTCTGTCAATTCGATGTTTCTTCCTGTGATCTTAATTCTCATGATGTCCAACCCCTTTGTCGCTTATTTGATATAATGATCCAATTCCATGCTATGTCAGATAGCTTTCTGAATGCTTATTTATATCATGACTTTATTATAGCATGTTTTTATACATTATCAACATTTTTTTGTCTTAAACCGAAAACTTTTTATATATTTTATATAATTTCTGAAAATTTCAGAATTTCAGATTGGTCTTTACGCCAGCGACAGCGCAAAATAACCATCTGCAAGCAGTCTTTCCTGCCTGTCCTGGTCATCAGAAGAAAGCACCATGATACCCTTTCTGTCATATACCAGACGTTCTGTTTTTGTCTGCGCCATAAGTTCCGGCAGAAGTTCCTCAAACTGTTCTTCACCCAGTGTCGTTTCGATAATGTGCAGCGTCCCATTCTCTGGGCAGTACATTAGAATATCAGCGTCCTCTGCACTCTCGTCTCTGGAAATATCATCACTCCACACTACCTTCACCGTTCTTCCGCCACAGAAACAGTTAAAATCCATCGCAAAACGGATTGCCGCCTCATCCCATGCAATAAAACCATCTCTCATCAATTTCTGCTCCCGGATTTTTTGATATTCTGCCGCAGTGATCTCCTCCACAGAATAACTGTTTAATTCCGCTGCAGAAAGTTCCGGCACATCCTGTTTTTCCAGTAAACGCTCCGATGGATACGCCTCTGTGAACCCAACCTTACGGTAATAACCGACAAGCTCTTTTTCGGCCGGGACTAACACCAATGGCATATTAAAAATCTCTTCTGCCTTCTTTAAGATTTTCCCTGCATAACCTCTGCCACGGTATTCTGGAAGTGTCGCCACTGCATAAACATATTTGGCCGGCTTCCACTCCTCACCGTCCCTGACATTAATATCTAAAAAGCTTGCCATGGAAACCGCATGCCCATCCTGACAGATGAGCAGCATATTATCCTCTGTCATCCGTTTATCCAGATAAAAATCTACCAGTTCCGCCTCGTCACCAAAACAGGTCTCCCATATTTTGTGGATTTCTTCCCTGTTTCTGTCCTTATCTGCAAAAATGACATCACTTGAAATCGCCACATATTTTTTCAGCAGGATTTCCGGATAATAGGACATCTTAGCCTTTCGCAGTCCCGGATCCCCCGTATCCTCCTCGCGGTTTACATAAGTATAATCTTCACACGCATGTAAAACAAACTGCTGGTTGATCATCGGATATGCGCCCTGCATATCCGGAAATGCTTTTTCGAAGTGGACAACATAAGTGTCACTGTTTAACGGTTCCCCGATAGAAAACGCAACAATCTGCCCTGCCTTCCGGATGATCCCACCGACAAGCCCGAGTTCTTTTCTATGGTCAAATGCCTCATGGAGCACTGACATCTCAAGTTCCATCTCTTCATTCCATTTCTCTGCCCTCATTTTGATCCATGTGTAAGTCATATTGCGGCATTCTTCTATATTGGAATCATTCAGTTCCTCATAGCACCAGTCATCCTCATCCTGAAATCTCGCAATATGATTTCTCTTGCCATGCATCTTTTTTCCCGCAAGCGTTGCTAATTTTTCTCTGGAATAAATGTAATCATAATCGTTCCGGTCTCCCTGGATCAAAAACTGTTCCGGATACCATGTAAGCATCTGCTCCCGGTCTGCTTCGCTCAATGGGCTCATGATCAACGGACGCTCTTCCTCCCTGCAGATTTCTATCAGTTCATCGATCACTTTCTTGCGGTCACCTGCCCCGATCGGATAGGAATACATCACCACTCCTTCCTCCTCAAAACGAATGATCGCACACCCATATTTTTCTGCAACTTCAACATGATACACCTTCCGCCAGACAAAATTATTGGCAAACGTGTACTCGCATGCATTTCTGTCATCTTCCTGAAATCTGGCATCCATCCATGTTTTATCATCTAATGTAATTTCGTGAAACTCTATTTTTGACATCTTAATTCCTTTCGCTATATACTAACATTATTATTCCATTTTTAAGACGATTTATTGTACTATTTCATGCCGTGAATTGCAACCGTCATAGCATGTTGTAAAGAGAAGAAAATAAGAACATGGCATCCTCGCGGAGCGTTTTTATTACATAGGAAGTAATTTCCTATGTAATAAAAAAGCTGACCGCTTTTTTACGATCAGCTTCTGTTCATTTCTAGTTTGTCATTAAAAACTTGATGATCCTCTCTGTATCTTCCGGCTCGTAAGCTACAATTTCAAGTTCTGGGATCTCTACATCAGATTTTAATAAGCTTGTCAGAGAAACATACTGGCAAAGTTTTGATTTGAGGTTTAATCTGTCTCCCTCACCTGTGATCAATTCTACTTTTCCGGCACAGGAATCAATTACTTTAAAAAATCCGTCGACATCTTTGATATTCTTGATTTTCATATTTTTTCATCCTTTCTTCTTTGGAACTCTATACCTGCTTCTTATTAAATCGCAAAAAAAGAAATCTGTAAATACTTTTCTTCAAAAAAAATGTTTTTCATAAAACCTACTTCTCCTGCTATTGTTCCATTGCTGCCCGGATGATGTGTTCCGCTTCCTTTGCTTCTGCTTTGGTAAGCTGCGGCGTATCTTTTAAGACATAATCCATGCCGAGGTTGTCGTACTTGACCTTTCCCATAGAATGATATGGAAGGACTTCCAGTTTTTCCACATTGCGGAGCGTCTTTAAAAACAGACCAAGTTCCGTCAGTTCTTTCTCATCAAACGTAATGCCCGGCACGACTACGTGACGGATCCAGACCGGCTTTCCGATCGAATCAAGATACTTTGCAAACGCAAGAATGTTGCTGTTCGACTGCCCGGTGAGTTTCTGATGTTCCTCATCGTTGATATGCTTAATATCAAGCATGACGAGATCTGTCACGGACATGAGCTGTTCTGTCTTTTCCATTTTGTCTGATGCCATGTTTTCACTTATTCCAGTGAGGCTGATCTCTCTCTCACTGATCTGATCTGTTCCTGTATGTTTCTTTGGAAACATAATTCCGGATGTATCCAGACAGGTGTGAATGCCCTTTTCCTTTGCCTTCGTAAAAAGCTCCGTCAGAAAATCAAGCTGTAACATGGGTTCTCCACCCGTTGCCGTGATCCCCCCGGTCTGATAGAAAGAACGGTTGCGCTCGAAACGGTCTATGATCTCATCCGCTGTCATTTCTTCCCCATCCTCTATCTTCCATGTATCGGGATTATGGCAATACTGGCAGCGCATCGGGCAGCCCTGAAAAAAAACGACAAACCGTACGCCCGGACCGTCCACTGTGCCAAATGTTTCTAACGAGTGAATTTTCCCCATATTGTTCTCCTTTTCTGATTCCTAGCGCTCACACGCGCCATTCGCAAAACGCACCTGTTGCACTACATCCGCTCGTGGAAGGTACGTGCGATCACTTCATCCTGCTGTTCTTTTGTCAGTTTGATAAAGTTGACCGCATATCCTGATACACGGATGGTAAGCTGTGGATACAGTTCCGGATGTTTCTGTGCATCCAATAATGTGTCACGGTTTAAAACGTTTACGTTCAAGTGATGTCCGCCTTTGACTACATAGCCATCTAACATTGCAACAAGATTGTTCTCCTGTGCTGCCTCATCTTTGCCCAGTGCATCCGGTACAATGGTAAATGTATTGGAAATACCATCCTGTGAATCCATAAATGGCAGTTTAGCGACAGATGCCAGGGATGCAACCGCACCATGGGTATCACGTCCATGCATCGGGTTTGCACCCGGAGCAAATGCTACACCTTTCTTTCTTCCATCCGGTGTTGCTCCTGTATTTTTTCCATAGGAAACATTGGATGTAATGGTCAAAATCGATGTTGTCTGGATACCGCCACGGTAAGTATGGTTTCCTTTTACATATCCGATAAAGGTGTGGAGCACCTGTTTTGCGATCTCATCGACACGATCGTCGTCATTTCCATATTTCGGGAAATCTCCCTCAATCTCAAAGTCAACGGTCACACCATTCTCGTCACGGATTGGTTTTACTTTTGCATATTTGATTGCAGAAAGGGAGTCTGCTACTACAGAAAATCCTGCAATACCGGTTGCAAACCATCTTCTCACATTTTTGTCATGTAATGCCATCTCTAATTTTTCGTAGCAGTATTTATCATGCATGTAGTGAATGATATTTAATGCGTTCACATACACTCCTGCTAACCATTTCATCATATCTTTGTATTTATCCCATACTTCATCGTAATCTAAGTATTCGGATGTGATCGGACGGTATTTCGGTCCGACCTGTTTTCCTGTCATCTCATCGACACCGCCATTGATCGCATAAAGCAGGCATTTTGCGAGGTTTGCCCGCGCGCCAAAGAACTGCATTTCCTTACCGATTCTCATAGAAGATACACAGCATGCAATTCCATAATCATCACCATGGACAACACGCATAATATCATCATTCTCATACTGGATTGCAGAGTGTTTGATGGATGTCTCGGCACAGAATTTTTTGAAGTTTTCCGGCAGTTTTACAGACCAGAGTACGGTCATGTTTGGTTCCGGTGCTGCCCCGATGTTGTTCAAGGTGTTTAAGTAACGGTAAGACATTTTTGTAACCATATGTCTTCCATCCACGCCGATTCCACCGATGGACTCTGTCACCCAGGTAGGATCGCCGGCAAAAATCGTGTTGTATTCCGGTGTACGCGCAAATTTTACAAGACGAAGTTTCATCACGAACTGGTCGATGATCTCCTGGATTTCTTTTTCAGTAAATGTTCCCTCTGCGAGATCACGCTCTGCATAAATATCTAAGAAAGTGGAGGTACGTCCTAAGGACATTGCCGCACCGTTCTGCTCTTTTACTGCTGCAAGATATGCAAAATAGACAGCCTGTGTTGCCTCTAATACATTATTTGCAGGTTTCGAAATATCACAGCCGTAAATTTCTGCCAGTTTCTTTAACATTTCCAGCGCACGGATCTGCTCGGATAACTCTTCTCTCTCACGGATCACATCTGAGTACATGATGGTACGTGTGTTGTTCAGCTGCTCTTTTTTGTCCTCGATCAGACGGTCTACACCATAAAGAGCCGGTCTTCTGTAGTCACCAATAATACGTCCTCGTCCGTATGCATCCGGAAGTCCAGTGATGATATGTGCGCTTCTGCACGCTCTCATCTCCGGTGTGTAAGCGTCAAATACACCGGCATTGTGAGTTTTTCTGTGTGTTGTAAAGTACTCTACCACTTCAGGATCGACTTTGTATCCATTGTCCTCGCACGCCTTGATTGCCATACGGATACCGCCGTAAGGCTGGAGAGCACGTTTGAAAGGCTTGTCCGTCTGAAAACCGACAATCTTCTCTTTCTCTTTATCTAAATAACCCGGACCATGGGAAGTGATCGTGGAAATGATCTTTGTGTCCATATCCAGCACTCCGCCGGCTTCTCTCTCCTGTCTGGAAAGTTCTAATACCTGATCCCAGAGATCGGTGGTATCCTGTGTTGGTCCCTCTAAGAAGGAATCATCCCCATCATATGGATGATAATTCTTCTGAATAAAATCTCTTACATTTACTTCTGTTTCCCAGGCTCCGCCCTGGAAGCTTCTCCATTCTGTCTGCATTTTTCTCTCCTTCTGCCACCGTGTGGCCTTGCATGGTTCATCACACTTTTTTATGATGCTCATTCTGATTTTTGATCGATGCATGGTTAGTTTTTTCTAACCATAGTTAGGCTATCCTAACTTTCATCTTTTGTCAAGAGTCACGTGCGCTTTTTCCGGTAAGTATTCGAAAAAATACAATGAGTGGTTCCTTTCTCGTGCTGATGGGATTTTTTGGAAAATTTACCCTAAAAATAAAAAGAACCGCACGTCTGGACTCTTCGCCCAGACGGTCGGCATTCTTTTGTTATACTTCACGTGGTAAACCCCACTATTTCCGTCAGTCATATAACAATTGCATTGTACTATGAGTGGCAAATATTTTCAATAGGTAATTTTTCACAAACAATCCACATATGCCAGCAATTCCTCCGGTCTGCACTTTAGCACCCGTGATAGCTTCAGCAATGTCATTCCCTGTGGCAAGTAATACATAAAAATTCTTGTTTTGTTTCCCATGTTTATGTTATAATATTCCAAAGCATATTTTACAAAATCTTTATGGCGTTATGCCATCTATATTCTGGAAACGTCAGATTATCCCCAATGATCTGCGTTGTTCGTTCGTATCTATGCTTTTAATTACCCATTAACGAATTTAAAAGCAGGAGACGAAAGAAATCAGATATAGAATATATTTATTCTCCTGCCAAGACAGTATTATTTAAGAGCTGTCTCACCAATCAGGAGGAAGCCTATGGCAAAACACAAACGAAACCATAACAAAGTATCCAGAAACTCAGCAGTCAATATGCCAGCTACAAACAGAAACTACAAAGACACTATTTTTCGCATGTTGTTTTCTGACCGGAAAAATCTGCTCTCACTCTATAACGCAGTAAACCAGAGCAATTATAATAATCCCGACGATCTGGAAATCGTCACATTAGAAAATGCCATTTATATGGGGATGAAAAACGATCTGGCATTTATTATGGATACCAATTTATATCTGTATGAGCATCAGTCAACCTACAATCCAAATATGCCTCTTCGTGATCTGTTTTATATTTGCAGTGAATATCAGAAACTCGTGGATAAGAAATCTCTTTATTCTTCGACTCTGCAAAAAATTCCTGCACCAAATTTTATTGAGTTTTACAATGGATCGACGGCAGCTCCCGACTGCACAGAACTTCGGCTTTCCTCGGCATTTGAACATTTGTCAGGTGAACCAAAGCTTGAATTGATTGTCACGGTTTTAAATGTCAATGTGGGACACAATGCAGAGTTAATGCAGCATTGCAATACATTAAACGAATATGCACAGTATGTTGCCAGAGTACGACACTATGCAGCGGATATGTCTTTAGACCAGGCCGTGGAACGTGCCGTAGACGAGTGTGTCAGGGAAGGGATTTTAGCCGAATTTCTTACCCGCAACCGAAATGAGGTCATCAGTATGAGTATTTTTGAGTATGATAAGGAATTAGAAGAAAAGAAATTACGGAAAGCAGAATATGAAGCTGGTTTCTCTGAAGGTGAAAAACATGGTATAGAACTAAATTCTATCGAAACTGCAAAACGCATGCTCACATTACAGGAATTTTCACTCGAAAAAATTGCTGCGATTACTGGTCTGCCTTTTGACGAAGTGAAAAAATTACAAGCAAACGAAGCGAAGTCTGATTCATGAAAATTGCATTGATTTCTGATACACGACGGAAAAGGCATTGCAATTTTAGAATTGACGGATAGTGGATATGACGTGGAACGGATTTTGCTGTAGACGAATGTATCAGGGAAGGGATTTTAGCTAAATTTCTTACCCTCAACCGAAATGAGGTCATCAGTATGAGTATCTTTGAGTATGATAAAGAATTGGAAGAGAAGAAATTACGGAAAGCAGAATATGAAGCTGGACATGAGGCTGGTTTCTCTGAGGGTGAAAAGTATGGTATAGAACGTGGTACTTTTCTAAATTCTATTGAAACTGCCAGACGCATGCTTAAATTTCAGGAATTTTCGCTTGAAAAAATTGCTGCTATTTCCGGGCTGTCTTTAGATGAGATAAAAAAATTACAAACAAACGAAGCGAGGTCTGATTCATGAAAATTGCATTAGTTTCCGATACACACGGTGTATGCCGTAAAGAATTATTTGACCATATCAAAAATTGTGATTATCTCATTCACACCGGAGATTTTGACAATGAACGTACCTATAACAGATTCTTAAACTGCGGCATTCCGATGTATGCAGTCCGTGGGAACTGTGACCACGGAGAGTGGGCGTCCTACCTGCATGAGTTTGTCTCCGTGCCGATTAATGGAAAATTATTTTATCTTGTCCATAACAAAGCTGACCTGCCTTTCGATCTCACGGATGCGGATTTTATAATTTTCGGACACACCCATGTATTCACACACTACGACCGCTACGGAAAAGTTTTTATCAATCCGGGCAGCGCCGGGGCTGACCGCGGAGATGGAAAAGGCATTGCAATTTTAGAATTGACGGATAATGGATATGACGTGGAACGGATTTTGCTATAAAATTTCTTGCTTCATTTCCTACCCTTGTGTTACAATAATCTAAAGCATATTTTACAAATTTCATGACATTTTTGTCATCTATATTCTAACGGCGACAGATTAGCCCCAAATAATCTGTATGCTTCATTCGTATCTATGCTTTTTGTTACCCATTTAGCAATTGAAAAGCAGGAGACGAAGGAACTTAGGAAAATATATGATCACTTTCTCCTGCAATCACGAACAGTTTTATAAATAAGCTGTCCTACAATTTCAGGAGGAAACAATTTATGGCAAAATGCAAAAGAAACCGTAACAAGACAAAAAGAAATTTTACAGTCAAAACACCGACGGCAAACCGGAATTATAAAGACACCGTTTTTCGGATGTTGTTTTCTGACCGGAAGAACCTGCTGTCCCTCTATAATGCAGTAAACCAGAGCGATTATAATAATCCAGATGATCTGGAAATCGTCACATTAGAGAATGCTATTTATATGGGGATGAAAAATGATCTGGCATTTATTATGGATACTAATTTGTATCTGTATGAGCATCAGTCAACCTACAATCCAAATATGCCTCTTCGTGATCTGTTTTATATTTGCAGTGAATATCAGAAACTCGTGGATAAGAAATCTCTTTATTCTTCGACTCTGCAAAAAATTCCTGCACCAAATTTTATTGAGTTTTACAATGGATCGACGGCAGCTCCCGACTGCACAGAACTTCGGCTTTCCTCGGCATTTGAACATTTGTCAGGTGAACCAAAGCTTGAATTGATTGTCACGGTTTTAAATGTCAATGTGGGACACAATGCAGAGTTAATGCAGCATTGCAATACATTAAACGAATATGCACAGTATGTTGCCAGAGTACGACACTATGCAGCGGATATGTCTTTAGACCAGGCCGTGGAACGTGCCGTAGACGAGTGTGTCAGGGAAGGGATTTTAGCCGAATTTCTTACCCGCAACCGAAATGAGGTCATCAGTATGAGTATTTTTGAGTATGATAAGGAATTAGAAGAAAAGAAATTACGGAAAGCAGAATATGAAGCTGGTTTCTCTGAAGGTGAAAAACATGGTATAGAACTAAATTCTATCGAAACTGCAAAACGCATGCTCACATTACAGGAATTTTCACTCGAAAAAATTGCTGCGATTACTGGTCTGCCTTTTGACGAAGTGAAAAAATTACAAGCAAACGAAGCGAAGTCTGATTCATGAAAATTGCATTGATTTCTGATACACGACGGAAAAGGCATTGCAATTTTAGAATTGACGGATAGTGGATATGACGTGGAACGGATTTTGCTGTAGACGAATGTATCAGGGAAGGGATTTTAGCTAAATTTCTTACCCTCAACCGAAATGAGGTCATCAGTATGAGTATCTTTGAGTATGATAAAGAATTGGAAGAGAAGAAATTACGGAAAGCAGAATATGAAGCTGGTTTCTCTGAGGGTGAAAAGTATGGACATGAGGCTGGTTTCTCCGAGGGCGAAAAGTATGGTATAGAACTAAATTCTATTGAAACTGCTAGGCGCATGCTTCAATTTCAGGAATTTTCACTCGAAAAAATTGCTGCTATTTCCGGGTTGCCTTTAGATGAGGTGAAAAAACTACAATAAACGTACCTAAAACAATTTTCAGAACTGTGGCATTTCAATGCATGCAGTCTGCCGAATCTGGAACCGTTGAAAAGAAAATTTAAAATTGTCTAATAACGGATGATCTATCCAGAAGCTTATATTTCTCTATACAAGGCGGGAGTATCAACATCCCGCCATAAATTTTTCTACTCGTTTTAAAGTTCTTTAAACTCCTTTTTCAATATTTCTCCTAATAACTTTGAATGTATTGTCGACAAACCTTCTAATACCCATTCTGGTTTAGCACGATAATTCTTCTTTGCTATCAAATAAATTTTTTCTCCCTCAAACGAAAGTAAGTGTGTGTCAAAACAGATTCTATTAATTTCTGATACATTATTTTTAAAAATTCTTTTCTGATTTTTTGCTCGATAATAGCTAAAAGCTATAATATCCAACCATCCCTGCATAGTAAAATCATAATTCTTAGTCATTTTACTAAGAAAAGCTGCTGTAACTTCTCTTTTGGTATACCAAAAAATATCATCTTCAAATTCCATTGTCCATTTTTTTCTATCCACAAATCCATATGTAAAATAATCAATAATTGCATTGCATGATACATCGTTTTCTTTGTGTATTTCTTTTTCATCTTCTATTGGATTTTGTATACATTCTATCAACATTTGTGTTGGTGAAACATAAGAAACCTGATAATATTCAGAAAGATCCATAAACAGTTCCTTTAAACTTCCATAACCAAGTTGTGTATAAAAAAACTTATTTGCATTTAATAATGGCGCTAACTTGACTGCTTCAATAGGAAATTCTTTTCCATGTTCTATTACCAACTTGTAAATTTGAAATGCATATTTTTGTTTTTCGTTATCTGATTTTTCACTTATCTGTTTCGTACTTTTTTCTGTTGTCGGTATGTTTTCCATTACAAACGACAACTCATGCCAATCATGCTCTTCAAAAGTTTCTAAAAAATTTTTTTCTTCCCATTCATTATTATCATAGCTATATTCAAATCCTTTTAAATCGCTAAAAAGATTTTTTTCTATGTGATGATCTAATAATTTTAAATCATACGTATAATAAATATTCATTTTTCGAATATCTGAATATAACTGCTCGTTTTCTAAAGCATAGCGCACATTAACAGCTTCTATAACATGATCCTCAGATTCCGCGCAAACAATAAGATAATATTTATTTAACTTCTGAGTATCTTCCAAACTTTTTAAATAATTTTCATAACGTATTAATTTTTCCTGATATTCTTCTTTCCATCCCTGGTACATTCGTAACACTTCTACCATCAAAATAGTTTTTCCTATCTTGTCTGATGTTTGAAATGTCATTTGTAACGTTGGAATAACTGTTTTAGTTGTACTCTTTTCATTCCACACAAGTCTTGGCTGCAATTCATACTTAAAATCATAATGTTTTAAAAAGGCAATTAGGAACTGATTTTTTGCGAAACTTTTTTTCATAATATATACAGGCTGTATAACATCTGTTTTTTTCCATGAAAATTTTTTTCCATACAATGCACTATATAATCTAGCTCCATTATAATCAACACAATAACAATGATATTTTGCATTTCCTTTGGCACTTTCCGTCTCATACACAGCAATGAGTCCTTGTTCCGACATATGCTTTAATAGTTTATTCAAGTGCTGATATTTTATAAATTTCTTTAACAAAAGTAAATATAGCTGCCAGATTTGTCTTGTTGTAATATAACGATGATCTATAATAATCTTCAATATATTCATTACTCGCTCATCAATTGTTCCCGACCGATATTCCTGCACAACTCTGTTAAAATCAGGAATATTTTCTACCGGCAAATCTTTTCTTCTATCATCCGGGTATATGCTAAATGGTGATTTTTCAGCTTTAATATACGAATCATCAAATACCAATTGAACTAAATCGCTGCGCGATGGCCTTCGAAGGCTGTGGCGCAGTTTTCTCT
>OLVX01000698.1_pt1 | contig 32201 bp, 34 predicted proteins | sample 1673271 | NCBI WGS metagenome assembly OLVX01 (sample SAMEA3178939, study PRJEB25190) | human gut metagenome | biome: human gut; feature: human-associated habitat; material: faeces | place: Austria | collected 2013
CGGAACACTGCTTAATATTTTTCAGCATCTCGGTTTACAGCTTACAGTAAGACCTGCAAAACCTACAATTTGAAATCAAGGAAACTACCATACTTACATGCATCATCAACATACCCTTCAAACACAACCCTGTTGATAACTGTTCCTTCATCACTCCCTCTGATATAAAAATCGGAAATTAAATAATACTAGACAGATTTGTCTAATAGCGTAAATACGGCATTCTCTCGCTTTGTGTCGTGTTGTATATTTGCTCATTAAGTTATTCTGTTGATGAGAAAGGAGGCAGCTAATATGAACCAAAAGAAAATAGGAAGTTTTTTGAAAGAACTTCGTAAAGAAAAGGGAATTACACAGGAAGAATTTGCGGAAAATCTAAATGTGTCTGGAAGAACTGTATCTCGTTGGGAGACAGGGGTTAATATGCCAGATATTAGTCTATTAGTTGATATTGCAGAATTTTTCAATGTAAGTATTCCTGAAATCATCAATGGAGAAAGGAAAAGCGAGATTATGGAAAAAGAAGTAAAAGAAGTTGCAGAAGCAATGTCTAATTATGCAGCTGCAGAAAAGTCAGTAATATTAAAGAGAGTAAAATTGATAAGTATTATAGGGCTAATATCTTTAGTTATAGGATTAGTCATGGAAGCAATTAATTATGATTCTATGATTCCGATATACGAGTGTATGAAAGAAACATGTTTAGGCTTTGGTGTTGGAGCGTTGGCTACAATGGTTCTTTATACAACAGGTATACTTGAAAAAATAAAAAATAGAAAGTCGAAACAAATGAAAATAGTAGCAATTTTTTGTTCCGGAATAATAGCAATATGTATTATTGTATCTTTGATATTAACAATTATTTGATGTAGAATTCTTGAGTTAGAGATAAACATAAAATTGAAATTTTTCTGTACGATACACAGATAACTTCTAGTTGTTTAAACTTCCCTATAATTTAATAGAGCAGACGGCATTTTAGTTATGCTGTCTGCTCTATTATAATATATTCGCAACTATTCAAAAGTCCTGCTAATTTACCATCATCTTTTCAATTGTTCCACCGCACAGTACATGCCCATCCTGATAGAATACCGCTGCCTGCCCCGGTGTCATGGCGCGCTGTGGCTCGTCAAATACACATTTTATCATGCCGTTTTCCATAGGGGTAAGTGTACAGTCAGCTCCCCTGTGAGAGTAGCGTACCTTTCCTATGCTGCGGGTGTCCGGTGTGATGTGCTCCTGTGCCATATAGTTTATATCGCTGATATAACAGGTGTCTGAGAAAAGTGCCTCATTTGTGCTGATTACGACCTCATTTGTTGCCGGACGCAGCTCCTTCACGAATAAAGGCGTTGCGGCTGTAATTCCAAGCCCCTTGCGCTGTCCGATAGTATAGTGGATGAGGCCCTTATGGCGGCCGAGAATATTGCCCGATTCATCCACGAAATTTCCCGGCTCATAGGTTTTGCCTGTCTCATTCTCAATGAATGAGGCATAGTCGTGATCCGGCACGAAGCATATGTCCTGGCTGTCGCTCTTGTGCGCTACCGGCAGACCTGCTTCCTCTGCGATACGGCGGATTTGTGGCTTTTCATACTCTCCCACAGGCATCAGCGTGCGACGAAGCTGCTCCTGTGTCAGATTGTAAAGCGCATATGTCTGGTCCTTTTCCGCTGTGACTGAGTTGGCTATGGTGTATCTGCCGTTTGGAAGCTGTGCTATGCGGGCATAATGGCCTGTTGCTATATAGTCTGCTCCTATCTCGAGCGAGCGGTGAAGCAGCGACTCCCATTTCACATAACGGTTGCAGGCGATACACGGATTTGGCGTGTATGCGCGCTCATATTCGGACACGAAATAGTCTATGACGTATTTCTTGAAATCAGCCTTGAAGTTCATCACATAATACGGAATATCAAGCACTGCTGCCACTCGTCTGGCGTCCTCAACTGCGGATAGCCCACAGCAACCGCCTTCCTGTGACTGTTTAAATACGTCCTCGTCCTGCCATATCTGCATTGTGACTCCGATGACATCGTATCCCTGTTCCTTTAATAAATATGCCGCTACTGACGAATCCACTCCGCCCGACATTCCTACTACAACCTTCTTTTTCATTAATAGTCTTCCTCAGGCGCCTCTTCCTTCTCGCTGATATCGTTTACAGGCTTCTCAAGTCCCTCGATCTTGATACCGTTTTTCTCTGCGTAATCCCAGAGTGCTGCATGGATTGCCTCCTCTGCGAGAAGTGAGCAGTGTACCTTTACAGGTGGAAGTCCGTCAAGTGCCTCCATAACTGCCTTGTTTGTAACCTCAAGTGCCTCCTGGATTGTCTTGCCCTTTACGAGCTCTGTTGCCATACTGCTTGTTGCAACTGCTGCGCCACATCCGAAGGTCTTGAATTTGGCCTCCTGAATAATGCCGTTGTCATCTATATCCAGATACATTCTCATGATGTCTCCGCACTTTGCGTTTCCTACTGTGCCGACACCACTTGGATTCTCCATCTCTCCTACGTTTCTTGGATGGTTAAAATGGTCCATTACCTTTTCACTGTATGCCATGTCCTTAGTTCCTCCTAATTTTCATGTATATATTAATGATGTGATAGTCACTATAATTTCTAACCTGATCATTTATGCCTCAGATTTGCCGTTTTTCTTTACGAAATCCTCGTATAACGGTGACATGCTTCTGAGCCTTGCTATGATTTCCTTTAACTTGTCCACTGTATAGTCGATATCCTCAAGAGTGGTCTTCTCTGATAATGTAAGACGCAGTGAACCGTGTGCTATCTCATGTGGCAGTCCTATTGCAAGGAGCACATGCGATGGGTCGAGTGAGCCTGATGTACAGGCTGAACCTGAGCTGCCGCATACACCTGCCTGATCAAGCAGGATAAGCATTGACTCTCCCTCGATAAATCTGAAGCAGAAGTTTGCATTGTTTGGCAGTCTGTCTGTTCTGTGTCCATTTAAGCGTGTATATGGAATCTCACTTGTCACTCTCTCGATGAGGTGGTCTCTGAGCTTTGTCTCATATGCGCTGCGCTCTGCCATGTTGGCCTTTGCAAGCTCTACTGCCTTGCCGAGTCCTACGATACCCGGCACATTGTGTGTTCCCGCACGTCTCTGGCGCTCCTGTGCTCCGCCGTGGATAAATGAGCGGATTTTTACACCCTTTCTGATATACATCACGCCGATGCCCTTTGGTCCGTTGATTTTGTGACCGCTGGCGCTGAGCATGTCGATATGCATATCATCTACATTAATCGGAATATGTCCGAATGCCTGAACTGCATCTGTGTGGAACAAAATGCCATGCTCCTTTGCTATCTCTCCGATTTCCTTAAGCGGCTGGATAGTTCCAATCTCGTTGTTTGCCGCCATAACTGAGATAAGGATTGTGTCAGGTCTGATGGCTGCCTTAAGCTCATCAAGCTTGATTTTTCCGTCCTCATCAACACCCACATATGTCACCTCAAAGCCATGCTTCTCAAGCCACTGTGCTGTGTGAAGAATTGCATGATGCTCGATGGCTGATGTGATGATGTGCTTTCCTTTTGCGGCATATGCCTCTGCTGTGGCCTTTAATGCCCAGTTGTCGGACTCGCTGCCGCCGCCTGTGAAATATATCTCATCCTTCTTGGCTCCGATAAGGTCTGCGACCTCTCCTCTGGCATGATCCACTGCTCTTTCTGCCTCATCTGCAAAGCTGTATATAGCTGATGGATTGCCGTAATGCTCTGTAAAGTAAGGAAGCATTGCATCCACAACCTCCGGATATACCTGTGTGGTTGCCGCATTATCCAAATAAATTAATCTGCTCATCTATGATAACCTTCTTTCTTTATATGACATAATTTCCATTCTTCTCGTTCTGCCAGTCTACCAGATCCTGCAACGTGATATTGTCAACCACACCTGAGATTGCATCATTGATCTTCTTGTACACAATAGATGTGACGCACTGCTGCTGTCTGTCGCAGACTATCTCGTCATCCTCTATACATGCTACCGGCGCAAGGCTGCCCTCTGTCTGTCTGAGAATCATGCCGACTGTGTAGTTCTGCGGTTCCATCTTCAGCATGTATCCGCCCTGGGCGCCTCTGACACTTCTGACGTAGCCCGCCTTGTTTAAAATGGATATAATCTGTTCAAGATATTTATCTGAAATATCCTGTCTCTTCGCTACATCCTTCAGGCTGATGGGTGAACCAGTGTTGTTCTCTGCAAGATCCATCATGAGGCGAAGAGCATAACGTCCTTTTGTTGAAATTTTCATTTATAGCACCTCTGTTTCATTTCCTACTGTTTTACTATACATTCAGAAATCGCCTTTGTCAAGCCGAAAAACAGAAATCATTTCATTTGTCAGGCTTAATTCCTCTAGGGATGTAGGTATTTCTTCTCTTGACACCCATTTTGCCATCGAAAGTTCCTGCATGTCAACCTCAATCTCATCTGTTCCGTCAACTTCACAGAAATATCCCGCAAGTATATTGTCGGTAAAGCCCCACGGCTGCGATTTGTAGTATCTGATGTTTTTCACACGCAGTCCTGTTTCCTCCATAACCTCACGGCGCACGGTCTCCTCAAGCGACTCACCTATCTCGTTAAAGCCTGCCACAAGTGCGTACTTTTTATACTCTCTGCCATTGTATTTTGTCAAAAGCAGCTTATCTCCATTGGTAACTCCCACTATCACAGCCGGATTGATGCGCGGGTAAACCATGTTGCCACAGACCGGACATCTGAGCATGCGCTCCACATCGTCCTCTACCAGCCTGTTTGCGCATCTGCCGCAGAAATGGTTCTTATCATACCAGCCATCCAGATGAAATCCAGTTATCGCGGCAAGCACGTACTCCTTCGGTGACGCGCTGCGCATATAGTGCCGGTTTATGAATTTGCCACCTGTTACTTCCAGTATATGCATTTTGTCAGCATGTGACAGTGCCACCCTGAAAAATGCAGTATCGTCAAGTGTAAACAGATACTGATATTTAGCATCGGGGCATTCTGCTTTTATATCCTCATATCTTGGAAAGCTTATCTGATGAATATCCTGATTGGATTCGTCAGCAGGCTTGTCCGATGCCTGCTGCACAAGAAGCTGTCCCCTGCTAAAAAAAAGGACCCTGCTGTCCGGGTCCGGCTGTATGTTTTTGTATGTTATGTCCCACGTATGTGGTGCAATGTCCTGAATCATTGTATGCCTCGATTTTCTTTATTTTCGGTTTCCGTTGCACTGTCTGATAACACAGGTAATCAGCCCTGAAATAGAATTTCCTCTGATTAACTGTGTTATCATACGATGTTTATACGCTAAAAATCCGAGCGCCTCGCTTCGAACCATCACAACAGACGTTACCTCCACAGTTAACTCCCTCCAGGCTGCCTCGCGTCACATGAAAGCTTCTACTTAGTGCTGCTGTGTTCCCACCCTGACACGGTTCATAGATTTCCATTGCGCAAGACCCAGACGTCAACGCCACTTATGGAGGGCAGCTCCACCGCTTAAGCCCTCTACGAAGCATCACCCCAACTATAGCGGATTGTTGGTTCAAGGTACCGCTACCACCCCGGCTGCTCGGAGTCTTAAGTATACGCTATAATGCAGGGTTTTGTCAAGATTTATTGCAACTTCTTGTGGTATGAGTACGGCACGCAAGCCCCGGGTACTACTGACTCACACGTACTCTCCCGAAGCGCTACGCTACGTGGCTAAGATACTGTACGAAATTATGCTTGATGTTTTTCTATGCTTGACGAAACCGTCGAAACGCGCCGTCCATGGCGCGGTTCTCCTCGCCCCTGCGTCCATGCCGGGGCGTTTCTGTGTCTCATGGGCATAATTTCTACAGTATCTAAACCTCTTCGCTATCCGCGCTTCGGGAGAGTACGTGTGAGTCAGTAGTACCCGGGGCTTACGTGCCTTACGTTGTGGTTTTAACCACAATTTATTTACTCCCCTTGAAGCTTGCGCTTCTTTCGCAGCTCTTTGAAAAAGGTAGAAAGCATGGTGCTGCATTCATCACCGCAGATGCCTATATCTGTCTGCACCTGATGATTAAACTGCTGCATCTGCAGTAGATTGATGATTGAGCCTGCACAGCCTGCTTTCGGATTCATGGCTCCTATTACCACTCTGGGAATGCGTGCCTGTACTATTGCCCCGGCACACATCTGACAGGGCTCAAGGGTGACGTACATGGTGCATTCCTCAAGACGCCAATCTCCGGTCTTTTTGCTGGCTTTGCGGATGGCAGAGAGCTCAGCGTGAGCGAGTGGATTTTTGTCGGTATTTCTGCGGTTGTAGCCGCGTGCAATGATTTTGTCACCGGCTACAATTACGCAGCCTATCGGCACTTCATCGAGTGCGTATGCTTTTTTTGCCTGTTTTATTGCCTGTTTCATATATTTTTCATCTTGTGTCATATTTGTCTGCTCCATGTGTTATAATCTATTATAATACAATAACTATTCAGAACCACTGAGAACAAGAAAAGCTGATGCGTCATGCTCGCATGTAAGCAGCAGTTTTTCTTGTTCTCAAGGTGGCTCGAATAGAGCCACCCCACACATATGAGCAAAATTAACTGCGTAGCAGTGACAAAGCACGAGTATCGTGCGCTTTTGCGAATGTGCGTGAGGTGGTTTTGAATAATTACATGATACACCAAATGTGAAAGAAGGAAAATATGTTTTTTCAATATGAAACCCCACGCCTGCTTCTTAAGGTATTGCGCGCTGATTGCGCTCCGCAGGTTTTGGATTTTTACAATAGGGATAAAGAGCTTTTCGAAATGTATGAAATTGACCGCGTGCCGGACTTTTATACTGTGAAGCACCTGCAGAAGGTGCTCAGATATGAATACAATATGGCTGTCAAATCACAGCTTTTCAGATTTTATGTTTTTCAGAAAGAAAATCCGTGCCGGATTATTGGCACTGTGTGTATACATAATATCGCTCCGGCTTTTTACGGAAGCTGTGAAATTGGCTATAAATTTTCCAGTGAGTTTCACCACATGGGGTATGCCACCGAGGCAGTCGGCTTCTGCACCAAGCTTGCCTTTAATGAGCTTCGCATGCACAAGGTGACAGCGGTTGTCCACCCTGGGAATGTGCCTTCGATGAAGCTTCTTAATAGGCTTGGCTTCGTGCAGGAGGGACTATTGCATGATTATCTTATACTACATGGGAAGTGGTGTAATCACTATATTTATGGGCTTGTTAATAAATAAGCCCATTTATAATTTAACATAACAATTGGCGCAGGAAACAATTTCTGCGCCAATTTATCATACTTTTTAAAAATCTATACTATTTTTTATATTTTTCAAAATTATATTTTTATTCTTCTCATGCAAATATGTAGGATTAAGCTTTCCTTTTTGATATTTCAGGTATGTTCCTGCCGTTTTATCCACAAGCAGCTTTGTAAAAAATCGCTCCCAACTGAAATATTCCTGACTTTCTATATAATTCTCAGGTTTGTCCATAATATCCTTAATCTCTTTGTCTTCAAGCAACTCAGAACTGAGTATAATCCACTCAAATGATTCCGGCAGATATAACTTTATATTGCCTTTTTCCACAGACATTTTATATAATGCATCCATTTCCGGGCCAATTGCTGCACCGTCAGCTATTACACAAATACTCTCTGTTTCAGCTTTTAGTTGTTCTAGCATAGCAAATATTTTTGTTTTTCCACCAGCGCTTTCACACACTATATTTTTTTCTTTCGATATTGCCTTGAAATACTCATATCCAGAATTTGTATCTTCAACAATTATTTTTTCAGGTTTACATGAAAGATCCTGATTTAAAGGATAAATATGATACATCTCCTGATATATTTGCTTTGTGTTCTGATACTTTCCTGAAGAATACAGTCCATATATTTCTTCAACACTATATGGCAGATTGTACAGATTTTCTCTTGTTATTATCACAAAATAATTATCTGACGCCTTTACAAGTTCAGCAAACTCTTGCTGTCTTATAAACTGATTTTCTTCATCAATAAAAATGATATTTCCTGATAAATTTTTGAGCAGCATCTGCCACATATTTCCCTCAAGAACTGTGCACGGGGCATCACATTCGATTTCAATTCCGCTTGCATTACCAAGGTTTGCAAATTGTCTGATCATATTTATGAGTGTTGTTTTCCCTGTAGCACTGTCCCCTTTTATTATCGTGATATTTCTTTTTATTTCAAATTCATAATGAAGTCTATTGTTTTTCACAACAATTTTATGCTTACCCTTCATACCTTCTCCTATACATATTTACCTGCAACACTGATGAATTCAGCCATACTGTGAACTATTTCTCCCGTATTCAGTATCTTTGCCTCAAAATCTTTACCAAAATCCATTATATGATGCAGATTAATTGTCAAATTCTTTTTGCCCGCAATTCTCAATATCCACTTTGCGCAGTTATCACCACACGCTGAAGCGTTAAAAATTTTTCCGCTATCATCAAAAGCCATCAGCATAAGGGTTTTCACTCCACCGGACAATTCCTTTGTGGATATCGGTCCCAGTATCGGGCTTTGTACCAGATGTGGTCCAATGACGTCTGATTTATCTATATCTTTTATCATTTTGACAGACAGCTCATCCGTTATCCATTCATCTTCATATGTGTTATCAAAATACACCGGAGGATGGTAAATTGCATTTTCCATATCCCCTAAATATATATTTAACATTGAAATCCTCCATCCCATCAGTTAGGATTCTAAAGTATACGCTATGATACGATTTATTGTCAAGTTTCTAAGCATTTACACTGCTCTCACCACAGCAGTGATCAGTTCTGTAAACTGCTTTGCCACGCGGTCTGCGGTTTCCTGCACTTCCTTGTGGTTGAGCTTTTTGTCGGATAGTCCTGCTGCAAGGTTGGTGATACATGAGATTCCGCAAACCTCAAGTCCCATATGACGCGCTGCAAGTGCCTCACAGGCTGTGCTCATTCCGACGGCATCTCCTCCGAGGATTTTACACATCCTGACCTCGGCCGGGGTCTCATACTGCGGGCCTGTGAGCTGTACGTAGACTCCTTCTCTCAGCTCTATGCCAAGCTTATCTGCCTTTTCTTTTACGATTTTCCTCATTCTGCGGCTGTATACCTCGCTCATATCCGGAAAACGCTCGCCCAACTCATCAATATTAGTTCCGATCAGCGGACTTGGTATGGCTGTCGCGATATGGTCCGAAATCAGCATAAAGTCTCCCGGATTAAAATCAGTATTGAGACCGCCTGCCGCATTTGTGAGTATCAGCTTTTTTGCGCCCATCATTCCCATGAGGCGTGTCGGTAGCACAACGTCTGTTATCGGATACCCCTCATAATAATGTACTCTGCCCTGCATGATGACAACAGGCACACTATCCACATATCCAAATACAAACCTGCCCTTGTGTCCTGGAACTGTAGATGTCGGAAAGCCCTTGATATCCTTGTAATCTATTGTTGTCTCTATCTTAATCTGCTCTGCATAGTCTCCAAGTCCCGAGCCCAAAACTATGGCTGTCTCCGGTACAAAATCTGTTTTTTCACGCACACTTGCAAGACATGTGGTGAGTTTTTCATATATACTGTTCATTTTTTTCTCCATATATTTTCTGTTTAAGTTTAAAAAATTCCTGAGATATTACCCATTAAAGCTCTTCAAGAATAGAATGTCCGATGGTACCATCCGGCATTTTTACGCCGAAGTTGTCAGTAATTGTGGCTCCAATCACCGCAAAGGTGGCTTCCTCCTCAATTGCGCCGCCGCCCTTCATGCTCTTTGAATACGCGATAAAAGGCACATACTCGCGCGTGTGGTCCGTTCCCTTGTAGGTAGGGTCGTTTCCGTGGTCTGCGGTCAGTATGAGCAGATCATCATCCCTTAGCTTTTCCATTAAAATGCCCAGATTTTTGTCGAATTTCTCAATTTCCTCTCCGTAGCCTGTCACATTTCTGCGATGTCCCCACAGTGCATCGAAATCGACCAGATTCACAAAGCACAGCCCTTTAAAATCCTTCTCACAAATATCAATGGTCTGCTCCATTCCATGAACCGAGCTTTTTGAACGGAATGCCTCTGTAATACCCTCTCCGCAGAAAATATCATTGATTTTGCCGACTGAAATGACATCCAGTCCACTGTCCTTTAATGCATTTAATGCAGTAAGACCTGTAGGCTTAAGCGCATAGTCGTGCCTGTTTGAGGTTCGCACGAACTCACCCTTTTTCTTTCCCACATATGGCCTTGCAATGACGCGCCCTACTCTCCACTCGTCCTTGAGTGTTATTTTTCTGGCTATCTCACAGCAGCGGTAGAGATTCTGTAAATCAAAGGTCTCCTCATTACCGCAAATCTGAAGCACCGAATCCGCTGACGTGTATACAATCATCGAACCGTTTTTTATCTCTTCCTCTCCGAGCTCCTCGATTATCTCAGTGCCGCTGGCGCTCTTGTTGCCTATGACCTTTTTTCCGCACTGCTTCTCAAGCTCAGCTATGAGCTCCGGTGGAAATCCGTGCTCTGTGAAGGTCTTAAACGGCTTTTCGGTTTTTATGCCCATCATCTCCCAGTGGCCTGTCATCGTGTCCTTGCCGTTGCTCGCCTCTGCCAGCCGCGTAAATCTGCCGATTGGCTCAGCAGCCGGCTGCATCTGACCGCCACAGTGCAGATTGAGCATCCCAAGCCTTGTAAGATTTGGGATGTCGAGAGTCTGCATCCTCTCAAGTATATGTCCAAAGGTGTCTACATCTGTGTCTCCAAACCTTTCCGAGTCCGGCATTGCGCCAATTCCCAGAGAGTCCAGGACTATCACAAAAATTCTGTTGTATTTCTTCATGGTGTCATACCTCCATTTTCCGGTACGTAAATTTGTGCTGCGGGGAGCTGTTAAATCTCCATAAGTCTCACGGCACTATACTAGCTGCCTGAAAATCCGCTCCTTCACGGCATCATCTGCAAATGCCACGTCCAGTGCATTTTTCATCATAAGCGGCAGCTCTTCATCGCGTATGCCATATGTTTTTTCTATGAACTCAAGCTCCTTAGATAAAGTTGTGTTGCTGACAGTGCGGTTGTCTGTGTTTATTGTGACCTTTAATCCCGCATCCAAAAACTCCCTGATGGGATATTCGTCTGCAGATGCCACCGCCTTTGTCTGCAGGTTGCTTATCGGACAAAGCTCGATGCCTATGCCCTTTGCCGAAAGCTGCCTTTCCAGATCATCGTGGCCTCTCATGGCTATTCCATGGCCTATCCTGGCCGCGCCGGCCTCCACTGCATCTATGATATTCTGTGCATTTCCACACTCTCCCGCATGGATTGTAAAAGGCAGCCCGAGCTGCTTTACATATTTGAAAAGCTCCATGAATCCTGACATAGGGTAAGGCACCTCAGCACCTGCAAGGTCCGCCGCGCACACACCCGCGCCTAAAAATTCCCTTGCGGTGTGCAGCATGCGTCTGTTTTGTTCCTCGCTGTGATGCCTCATGGCGCACACAATAAGCCCATATTCTATGCCAAAATCCTTTTTACCTCTCTCAAGTCCCTTAATCGTCGCCTCTATCACGCGCTCGCAGCTCATCCGCTCATTCTCTGAAAGCAGCGGTGCAAAACGGATTTCCGCGTATACGACGTTTTCCCGGTGCATGCCCTTAAGCACATCATAGGCGGCTCCCTCAAGCCCCTTTTCATCCTGGATGCACTGCCCCGGCAAGTCAAATTTCTCCAGATACTGTGCCAAACTTGTGCAGTCATCCGACACGCTAAGCTCTGCCTCCTGCACCGTCCTGCCAAGCCTTTTCTCGACAAATTCACGGCTTAATGAGCCATCCAGATGGCAGTGAAGCTCAATTTTCGGCAGCTTTATTATATTGTCTCTTATATTCTCTTCTCTCTCCATATTTCCCCCATTTCCGGTTTCCCACTTCCTGTTGAGGCGGCTAATGTTCACACGACCATATAATCAACAACTATTACAGCCCATTATGCAGCCCATTAAAGGTACAGCTACAGGTCACTCTACTCAAGGTTCGCAGGTCCGAACCCCTGCGGAAGCATATCCTCCAGTGTATAAACCCTATAATTTTCCCTGTCAATTGCCAGTATTATTTTAAAGGTCTTCGGATTGCAAAACTCCATCATAACCTGGCGGCATACTCCGCATGGCGCTGTATAACCTGTCGCTTTTTGGTTCTTTCCGCCCACGATACAGATTGCCTCAAAATCCCGCACGCCTTCACTCACTGCCTTGAAAAATGCTGTCCTTTCCGCACAATTTGTCGGTGTGTAGGCTGCATTTTCTATATTGCAGCCGGTGTAGACTGCCTGATTTTTTGCTAAAAGAGCCGCACCGACATTGAAGCCTGAGTACGGCGCATATGAAAAGTCAAGCTGTGCAAGGGCTGTATCAATCAGTTTTTCAATTGTTTTTTTATCCATATATAATTCCCCGATTATTTATTGTATACGAAAATTCAGTCCATAGCCTTAATGAGCTTCACCACACGGCTTGTCCCAAGCCTGTCAGCGCCAAGCTCAAGAAATCTTTCTGCATCATCTAATGAAGAAATTCCTCCGGCAGCCTTCATCTTCACACCCTCTCCGATATGCTCTGAAAACAGCTTTATATCGTCAAAGGTCGCACCTGCCGTGCCAAAGCCTGTAGATGTCTTGATGTAATCAGCCCCTGCGCTCGTCACGATATCGCACATCCTGATTTTCTCATCATCAGTGAGAAAGCAGGTCTCGATGATGACTTTAAGCACCTTATCCTTGCATATGGACTTGAGCTTCTTTATTTCATCCTCTATCAGCTCATACCTTTTATCCTTGAGCCAGCCGATATTGATGACCATATCTATCTCCTTCGCTCCGTTTGCAAGGGCATCCTCTGTCTCAAAGGCTTTCACCGCAGTGGTCGAATATCCGTTAGGGAAGCCTATCACTGTACAGACCTTTACCTTTTCACCCAGATACTTTGCTGCCTGACTTACATAGCTCGGCGGTATGCAGACCGATGCCGTGTGATATTTTATCGCATCATCGCATATCTGCCTGATTTCGTCCCATGTAGCCTGTGGGGATAAAAGTGTATGGTCAACGTGTTTTAAAATTTCATTTATATCCAATGTCTGTTCTCCGTTTCTGTGTTTTATGTCTGACTTATTCTCCGGCACAATCCTCGCGAATGAGGTTTCGCACTGCCGAAACCGCCACCTGAACCGCCATGTCCGTATCGCGTACCACAGGATTCTCAAGCCCGAGCTTTTCCCTCTCCTGATTTGCGACCACAAGGAAGCATGAACCTGCCCTGACTCCAAGCTTTGCCGCAACGACAAAAAGCGCGGCTGACTCCATCTCTGACGCAAGACAGCCAAGCATCCTCCATGCATTCCATTTATTGATAAGCTCGTAGCCTGCCGGCATTTTTTCGGGCTCGTGCTGTCCGTAAAATGCATCCTTGCACTGCACCACGCCTGTGTGATGCGTAAAGTTTTTCTGCTTTGCTGCCGCAACAAGCGCGTTTGTGACATCTAAATCTGCCACAGCCGGAAACTCTATCGGCGCATACTCCTTTGATGTGCCCTCCATGCGGATGGCGCCTGTCGCAATCACGATGTCACCGCTTTTCACATCTGTCTGCATGCCTCCGCAGGTTCCGATCCTCACGAAGGTATCTGCACCGCATCTGTACAGCTCCTCCATCGCTATAGATGCGGATGGTCCGCCAATGCCTGTCGATGTCACACTGACCTTCACTCCATCCAATGTGCCGGTGTATGTGATAAACTCCCTGTTGTCAGCTATCAAGACCGGATTGTCAAGGTACTGAGCTATTTTAACACATCTCTTCGGGTCTCCCGGCATGATAACATACCTGCCGACCTCTCCCTTTGCGACCTGGATATGATACTGTCTGTCAGGATCCTTTGAATAATTTTTCATGTAATGCCACCTCCCACAGTTTTCTTTTGTTAGCTTTAATTATACACAATTTCTGTGGTTTTGTGCAGAGGAAAGGACATTTTCTTACAATCTATAAAAACTACAGCGGGCAGAACCAGTATCCGAACACTCCGCTATCGACATCCGCTGCATTTGCCGGGGCGGCCGGCTCAAATTCCGTGAAGCCGAATATCCCTGCCAGCATACGCTCCTGCGGCTCGCTCACGCCCGGCACTCCGAGATATTGCCTGCCATCTGTATCCGTTTTGATGACGAGATGCTTATAGTTTGCGTAACCGTGTGTAAGAAAGCTGTTGTTGACTATGTACCAGTTTTTGGCCGGGAGCGTGCGAAGCTCTGATATGTCTATGCGCCTGATTTTGTCCTGACTGTCATCAACATTTTGACTATGGATTTCTTTCTGGCAGCCCGGTTCAGGCTTAGGAGTCGATACAGGGTTTTCCTTATTTGATAAATCTGCTTGTACCTTGAGTGGTTTTCCTATAACTGCTGCCGTGTTATCCGTCCAGCAGCTTGCCAGAAATTTTTCATCTGCATTTTCCAGTTCTATCCTTACACCGAGCACCTGCAAAAATGTCTTTCCACTGTCCTTTACGTTTTCGGTATCTACATTATATATCTCTCGCGCTTCACCGTTTTTTACCGTAAGCTCTCCTGCCTCTATGGCCGCCTCCGCTTCATATATCAGATACACTCTTCCTTTTCCGGAGTATTTTCCGAGATTTTTTATCTGTACGAGAAATGCACTTTTTTCTCCATTTATTTCTACTTTTATAAAGCCTGCATTATTTCCTTTCATTCTGCCATCATATAAATACAGGTATGTAACGAATCTCTTCATGCTTATTTACCCGCCTGCGCGTTTTGTACTATTCTATGAGTGAAGCAGTGATATTATGCGTGTTATTAATTTATACTTGATTTATAGCTATTCGAGCCATCTTGTGAAAATAAAATAGGAATTATTCTTATTTTCCTCTTGACAATTATAGTACTATCATGTATATTGATATCAGTAACAATTCCTGATTTCATTTAAAAGGAGATTCATATGATTAAGTATAGTCGTCAAAGAGAGTCGATAGTCAACTTTCTGGCGAGCCGGACCGATCATCCGACTGCTGAAACTATCTATCAGAATATCAAAAAAGAATTTCCAAACATCAGTCTTGGAACTGTTTACAGAAACCTTTCCTTGCTTGAGGAAATTGGTGAGATCATCAAGATTTCGACCGGAGTCGGTCCTGACCATTACGATTACAACACAGCGCCTCATTATCACTTTATATGCAGAGGCTGCGGACGCGTGATGGATATCGATTTGGACTTCGCCGATGAGCTGATGACACAGGTGCAGGAATCCACTGATTTAGCCATTGAGAGCTGCTCAGTTTCGTTTACGGGACTTTGTCCGGATTGCAAGAATGAGCTTTCCTAGAGCCTGACAATTTTTACAACAATTAAACATTTATTTACTATCTTTAAAAGGAGGAACATTATTATGGCAAAATGGGTTTGTACAGTTTGTGGATACGTTTATGAGGGAGAGAATCCACCGGCAGAGTGTCCGGTATGCCACGTTGGCGCAGATAAATTCAAGAAGGTTGAGGGAGATTTAACACTTGCTGCAGAGCATGAGTTTGGAGTATACGCTTCAACTGTTAAGAACAATCCTGAAATCTCTGATGAAGATAAGAAATACATCTTCGAGCAGTTAAAGGCTAACTTCGAGGGCGAGTGCTCTGAGGTAGGTATGTATCTTTGCATGGCTCGTGTAGCTCATCGCGAGGGATATCCTGAGATTGGTCTCTACTGGGAGAAGGCAGCTTACGAAGAGGCTGAGCATGCAGCTAAGTTTGCAGAGATGCTCGGTGAGGACCTTGAGCCTAACATGAAGGCTACTACAAAGGACAACCTCGCTTGGAGAGTTGACTGTGAGTTCGGTGCTACAGCAGGAAAGACTGACCTTGCTAAATGTGCTAAGAAGAACAACCTTGATGCAATCCATGATACAGTTCATGAGATGGCTCGTGACGAGGCTAGACACGGAAGAGCCCTTAAGGGACTTCTTGACAGATATTTTGGCTAATTACAAAAGTCTTGATTTTACAAGGTTTACGAGAGAGAATGGATTTAATCTGTTCTCTCTTTTATCATCTGCAAATAAGCCATTTTTAAATTCAATATTGTCCGAAAATTGTCCGTCTTATCATTTTTCAGCTATGATATTCTTATAAATTGGCCGTTAAAAAAGTTGGCCGTTTTTTTCATACATATAATACCGGATAATCCTTGATTTTACAAGATTTTCGAGACATTTTCATAGTCTAATTTTTGCAAATTTCAAAAAGGGTATAGTTTTAATCTATACCTTTTTTTATGGTAAAGCATCAAATCGGCAACAAAAAAACACTCAAGCTTAATTGCCTGAGTGCTCTCCTGTATCTATGAATTTTGCATCAATGCTATCCAACAGCTCTTTTATGTCCTCAAAGGGTAATATCTGATTTATCCTGTCAGCCCTTGCGCATGATTTCCAATTAGTTTCTGTAAAGTGGCGGTTTGAATGATTAAAAATATTTATAGCAATAAGCTTTTCTTTAAGCGTATCACATTTATCCAATACCGGAATTGATATTTTATTTTGTCTGTATAATCTGATTACCGATACAAGCTGTGTCCATGCATAATTTGATATTTTTATATTTTTTCCGGATTGCTTCATTCTTAATCGCATCTGGTAATCTTTCCAATCAGCAGATGTTTTAAGAACTTCATATGTTTGCCCTAAATCATAGTACATCTTGCATTCTTCTATATCCTCAAATGGTTTGGTATCAAAAGTAGCATACGTATAATCAATCCCTTCAAATGTTCCGGTAACATCATGCAATGATGCAAAATCAGGTTTTCTTTTAAAGTCAAAGTTAAATACACCTGTTTTCTCTTTCGGAATAGTATAAAAGTCACATCCACTATGGAACATATCTTTTAAACTAATCCACTCATCATAAGCATATTTAGGTTTTCTGTCTGTTCTTCCTACTATTGTTTTAAATAATTCCAAGTGGTCCTCATATGAATCAGGCTCCTTATCTGTTTGAAATGAACCATGAGCCAATACTCCCTTATTGCCATGAATATCTTCTACAAACTCCTTTTTCTGCTTATCATACCCAGTACCAAAGCCTATATTACATCTCGTTGTCGGATTTAATAGTAATGCATCTTGTTGATGTTTCTTTTTCCATAAATCCGCTTTTCCTGATAAAAAGATTCTACTTTGCTTGAATAATTCAACAAAACCATATCCTAACATTGCATTTAGTTTATCTTCCAGAATATTACTTATGAAGCCATCAGTTGTAACACTATACCAATTATAACCTAAATTGCTACTCTCGTTTGCCATTGCAAACAGCAAATCACGTACAAGTGCAGTTGTCATTGTCGCTCTATAACTTGATGTAACCTTGCTTCGTTCCAGTTGTTCTGTTTCATCAGTTTTTGTATTCCATTTACGCTTATCAATCAAACCTTGTCCTAATTTACCATATGTAGCAGTCAATAAACTCTTTATGAGCATCTCTTCAACACTATCATCCCCATAAACAGATTTACAAGTATCCCTATCATTTGATAGTATCTTACAAGCATTACCAAGAGACATACTGTCAGTACCATCAAGATTTTTTAAGGTATTACATTTTATGAACGAATGAGCATGTAGCTTTGCTCCAAGTTTTAAAGCCAAAAATATTGTAGAAGCACAAATAGTTACATTTTCGCCCCTTTTAGGATAAATAGCATTGCCATTAAATCTAACTGGTATGCAAGGAAATTTCACATTATCAGGAAATTCAAAATCCACAGTTGCAACAGCTATTTCATCAGGAGATTCTATCATTCCTAAAGACAACTCAATGTTTGTATATTCTTCTTTTATAGGATTTGTATAATCAATATCTTTTATCAAAGATTGCGAATCACTATATGCTTTTATTACATCATAATCATATGTTGGATGATTAACAATGCCAGGATATCCACAAGTATTCCATCCACCCACATAAGCATCCGTAAAATACAAGTCTAATTTTTGTATTTCCATAGTTTTGCAGTCTCTATGATTAGTAAAACATTTTCCATTTTTGTTTATATCTGTAAAATCAGTAACATCTATGCCCTCATATAACTTTTTAAACATTTTATCAACTTCTTTAGGTTTTCCAGCCAAATTAAAATAAGAGATTACACTATTATATACAAAATCAGCCGCTGCAGAAGTAACAGTCACAGGCATATCCCTATTTTTCCCCCACAGTCTGGATGTATATATCAATGTTACCAAGCTATCTTGGCAAGCATATTTTCTGAAATTTTCAAAATCATTGACATAAAAATCAAGCATATTCTTTTTTACTTCTATTGGAACTTCCATCTTATTTACTTTAATACACTTACCAAGAGCATCAAGCGACTGATTCCCTTTAGGAGCAAAGCACATAGAATCTCGTATACCTATCAAGAGCGGAAACTCACAATTATAAGTTTTTGTAAAATCACTAGCAGCAATCTTGTAGCAATTGTCTAAAGTAACAACACCACCTTGTAATGATGTTAATTTTCTTAAAAAAGCCTTACTATTTCCCTCTTTAAAAGCACTAACATCAACAATCCCAGCATGAGCCAACAATATAATATCAGAATGAAAACTTTTTAACTTCTTAGCATCTTCCTCTTTTACATGACTTCTATCAATTTTAAATATTACATTTTTAATGTCATTTTCCTTAATAAACTGCATTACTTCTTTATCAGAATATTTAGTATTAAAATTCTTGTAACACAGCTGATTGTTATCGTCATAATATTTTAATCTATAAGCACCTGTATAATATAAAGTATTGCACTTATCTGAATTGAATAGATATGTCATAACATAATTCATACAATCTTTCATAGTTAATCTATTCTCAACCAATGGCTTCCTGCTCGCAAAGAACAATTCTAACACCTCATTATCATTCAAGTATACAGCAAATTGGTATGATAAAATAATTCTTTCTTTTTCTGTGATATATTGAAATTCAGTATCATAACCTATAACTATTTTACCTTTGTCTTTTCTAATTTTTCTTATGCTTTCAAGATTTTCAAATACATCTGTATCAACAACATCACTACCATCCAACCTATGTGAGGTATCAACATACCTCACATAAACATCAAAATTCTTAAGTTTTGAATTTACTTTTTCCCATTTGCTAGTTTCAAAAGTTTCTGTTAAATTCATCATATATTATATCCTCCAATAATTAATACCATCGATACCCAATGTAATCATAATAGTCTATTAACGCTTTATTATTTTCCCAATAACATCTCTTATATTCTTCATAAAGCTCATCGCAAACACCAAGAACACTAAAACCTAACTCATTGCAAGTCTCTTCATCAACCATCATACATATATCATAAAAATCAAATTTGTAAGCTTCAACCATGTCAAAAGGAATACTTATTATACTTTTGAGTAGCTCCTTTTTATCAGTATCAGCTGATGATATGTCCTTGAAATCCCTATTTAATTTTCTTTTTAACCTTTCTAACTTGTGTTTATAAGGTTCCAAGGCAGGGTTTGGTTTACATAAATCTTCTCCAAATTCGTCTGGAAAATATTTACACATTATTTCTCTATATGTACTATCTTTCATCATAGAAATTTTCTCCTTATTAAAAATTTTTTTTATTTTTATAAAAGCAATTACTTACTTTCAATTTTAACCACTACCTTTCTTAAGGCTAAATTCATAATCAAATCTAGCACTTTTTATTTCCTACATTATTAGTATCGTAATAACTTCAACTTTTCGAGCATTAATTTTAAAAATTTTTCAAAAAGTTTTTACACTGTTACATATATATTTTTATTTTATTCATTTTTGCTAGTAAATACATTCATTAGTAGCATTTAAAATACTTAAACATAAGTAAATTCAAGGGAGACAGAACATCATTATGGGAATCCCATACTATTAATCTGTCTCCTAATTTTTAATTAATCCAAACAAATTACAATATTAAAAAAGCTAATAGGAATATTACTTCTTACTAGCTCTTTATTTTTAATATCTTTTCTTTTTACTATTACAATACAACCACTCTTGTAGTATCATCTCCTAATTTAAAATTATCTTTATGTATTTGATAAAGAAACACCCAAGACTTTTCTTATATTTTCTGTTATACTGTAAAAAACAGAGAAAGGAAGTATTAACATGTCGCATAAAAGGATACAAGGTCAAGTTGAATCTGAAAGATTAAATAAAATAAAGGAGTATAAAAAAGAAAATAATTCTATTGTCAAATTATATATATTTAATTTAGGGGCAATATTATTATTTTCATTTATTTTTCTTATGATGTCTTTAAATACAAAATTAAATAGTGATATAAAATTTTCTATTATATTAACGGTATTCTCTATAAATTTTACATTTGCTACAGAAATCAAAGATTGGAATGAATATTTTATAAATGATAAAAATATAAATAGTTCAGAAGTTAATATAATTCAAAAGTTAATATATTATATTCCAGCTTTTACTATAGTTCTATTTTTATTATGTATCTTTGGCTATTTATTTATGTTTGCTACAAATATATCTGATAATACAGCTAACGCAATAACAATAGCTGTCATTATACTATTTGCTGTATCATATACAGTTCGCTTAATATTGATAGAAAAAAGAAAATTAAATAATAAAATCAAAGCTTTGAAATAATATCATTAATTTCTTTGTTTGTTGAATACACACTATATATTATCAATCCAATACCAAATATGAGTAATGGTGAAGCTAAAATCAATATTATTATACAATTATCATTAAAATAATTTGCTATTAATATACTTAATATAGGAAATATCAATCCACTAGCAAGTAAATATATTAAAATAATATAGGAAAATTTCTTCTCTTTCATAACTTACACTCACTTTCTATACATATAATTATATTTCTTATATATTAGTATCGTAATTAATTTATATATTTTTTTATTTCACGTAAGCTAAATAATTTAAGCCAATAGCCCAAACAAAGAGAAAACTAAAAGAAACAATCTCAAATATTATTTTTATTAAATCATCTTTATCTATTTTCATATCATAAATAAACCTCTTCTTTATATATATTTATCTCTCTATATATAGTATCGTAAAAAGTATATAAATTCGGGTATATTAATTTAAAAAAAAGAAACAGACACATATATAGTAATATGTGTCTATCTCTCCTTTATTATTTTATGATAATGTTACCATTTATTACTATATCCATATTTAGCAATAAAATCTTCTTCTGACATATATTTATAATCAAACCAATCTTGTGTCATATCACTAGCTCCACCTGCTAACATATATCTTGCGGCTGCTTCATTTTTGCCTTGTGTTGCATCTGATAACTCATCCATCGTTAAGCATTCTCCATTAGCCCAAAATCCTTTAGGATAAAACTCTGCTGCATATTTTGTATCATATTTATAGTTATTTGGATTTGTTCTAATAGTTTCTCCAAATGAACTTGTAAATGTTTTCTTTCCATCATTAGGCTCACTATTTGCAGTACTTGTACTTCCACTTGATGTATTACTTCCACTATTATTAGAACTACTATTGTTATTAGAAGCAGTATTACTATTACTTCCTTTATTCTTCTTAGTAGTCTTTTTATTTCCCTTATCAGATGTTGTTGTATTATCATTTCCATCTGATGTATTATCAGCTACTTCTTCTTTTTTTTCATTTACTGTTATATTACAATTAGCTCCGGTACTAAATCCATAACTATCTGTTACTTTATAGGTTATCTGATATGTACCTGGTGTATTAATATCTACCTTACTACTATCTACTTCAATACTACCTGTTATATCAGTACCTTTTCCATCTGTAGCAGTAACACCACTTAAATAATCAATAGTATCACCAACTGTTACTGTTTTATCGGAAATACCATTAATACTAGGAGCATCAATAACAGATATTTTAATATCAATATCAGTACTATTTCCTGCATCATCAGTTACAGTAATAGTATTATCATAATCACCACTCTTAGTATATGTAATCTCATCATTATGTTTTAAATTACATCCACCAACAGCAATAACAGATGCACTACCACTTTCTGTACTTTCAGTATTTTCTGTTGCAGATACACTCTCTGTATTATCTGTACTTTCAGACTTAGGCTTATCTTTAAATGATGCGTCAATATTACCGGATAATTCAGTAACATTAGTAATAATATCAGACATATGTAATGGATTATTAGTCTGAACAGTAATCTTATCAGAAACAGTAATCTTAGGAGCAACAGTATCTTTTACTTTTACCTTAATATCATAGTCTTTATCTTTATAAGAGATAGTAGCCTTATAATTACCCTCTTTAAAGAAATTAACATCTTTTGTATTAAGTTTAGCTGATTTAAGTTCGTTCTTATCTAAGTCCATAAAATCAGATATTTTAATAGCATCCTCATTACCAAGCTCAATAGTAATAGATGATTTAGTAAGTTTTGTACTACCACATCCAGTCATAGAGCCAACTATTAATGTAGAAGCAAGTAATGTCATAATAATTTTCTTTTTCATTTTATATGTTTTCCTTTCGCGTTTATACATTATTTCATATAACAACTAAGATTTAGTATACACCTTTTAGTACTAATAGTCTATAACTATTTAAAAATTTTATGACAATTTGTCATATTTCATAATATAACTGCAAGATTTTTCATATACTCCATGTGAGGTGTAATAGATATGACAGAGATTGTAAGGTATCCTCATATAAGAGACTTGAGAGAGGATAATGATTTAACCCAGCAACAGATAGCAAACATGTTAGGATGCTCTCAAACCGCTTATTCCTTATATGAAATAGGTAAACGTGACATACCAACAACTATTCTTATTAAGTTAGCTGATTATTACAATGTTTCTGTGGACTATTTACTAGGTAGAACTAATGTGAAATCATTAACCAAATAGAGACATAACTGTATTATGGGTATCCCATACACTACTATTGTCTCCCCTTATAAATAAAGGCTTTTCAGACATTTTACTGCTTATAAAACAGCTAATGTCTAGCAAATTTATTGGTCTTTTTCTTATCTAATGTATTATCCTTATTACCTATTATGTTTTTTATCATCTTATCTACATTATTCCTTATAGATATGTACTTTTCTCTCTTATAATCATTTTTATATTTTACATATAATTCATTCTCTAATAATCTTTCATAATTTGAATCAAACAATTTTTGATTATTTAATGTTTGTTCATTATTAATTTCATCAAATAATTCTTTATATTCATTGATAAATCTATCATTATCTTCTTGTATGTTATTTATTTCATCTGATAATTTTTGATATTGATTTTGTCTGTTATTTATTTCGATTTGCAATTTAATAAACTCATTATTTGAATGTATATCATATTTATTTTGTGTATATATTAAAGATTGATTATTTATTTCAATATAATTTTGAAATTTAGAAATCTGTTTAATAATATTGTTTCTTTTTGATATGTTTATATGAGAAACAGATTTTAAATTTTTCTGCAATTTTACTATTTCATCATAATACTTTTCATTTTGCTTTTTATTGTTTTCAATTTCTTTTCTATATAATGATAGTCTGTTTTTCTCTGGGATAAGTGAATCTGACAACTTATTATAAGTATATTCCATGACTGATTTATCATAAAGATTACCTATCAATTGTACTCTTATGCTGTTCAATCTATGTACTGTCTTTTCAACGTATTCCTTTGCTGATTTTGTTATTTTCTCTATATTACTTCTTAATTCTATAACAAATCTATTATGCTCTTTAATTTGTTTATTAATTAATGCAAGCTCTGAATGTATAATGCTATCAGGATTCTTTCCCTCTATGATTTCTCTCATGGCCCGTCTCTCCATGTTTGTTGCAGATGGTCCCATGTGTTGCGTTGGTAATATATCTTCTTTTCCTTGGTCTTTATACGACCTATGGTCTATCCTTGTATCTGATTCCAGGTCTTTAAATTTTTCATTAACAATCTTCTCCCAATTTTCCCGCCATTCAAACACACGAGCTTTATCATTTATGTATTCAACATGTGGATTAAGTCTGCCACCTACTGTCGTTCTTGGTGTTCTGTTAACTCTTTTAAGACCTAATGCTTCTCCCTCATCCTTTGTAAGCCACATTTTTTCTTTATCATTAATGTATTTATATTGCTTTTGCCAAATCTTATTCTCATCCAATTTCAGCTCATTTGCTGTAAGCTTTTTTTCTTCATCTCCGCATTTACATATATATTCAACCTCTGATTTTTTCTGCCATCTTCCCACTTCATCAAGCGGCCTTAATGTTGTCATAATATGTGCATGTGGATTTCTGAATATCATTTTATTTACATCTTTTGTAGGATTTCCAAATTCATCTATTGGCTGGTGTCTGTCATTCATTACAGGCGGATTGTGTATGCATATATCAGCACACAGATTAAGTGAAATTATATTATCCTCAACAAACTTTTTTGCAACTTCTATCTGCTGTTCCAATGTCATCTCTTTTGGCAAAGCAATTTCAAACTCCCTTGAAAGTCTGCTCACACTCGATTTTTCTATCTTTTCTACAGCATTCCACAAACTCGACCTGTCCTTATACTCTTTTGGCGCTGATTCAGGCAATATGATTTCTTTATGCTCTATCCAATTTTTTCTTGTATAATCATGCTCTAGTCCATCATAATCATTGACAAGCTTTTCTCCACTTCTATATGCAGCACTTGCCACAGCGGACCTTCCCGACCTTCTGTTTATTATTTTTATTTTCATATGAAATATCGCCATTTTTCTTTTCTCCTATTCTATTCCGTCAAATGTTTGCACATAAATGACAACTTTTTCCTTAAATATTTGTATGATATGAAAAATTGTTTGCATTTATATGACAACAATCTCTGTTTCTTCTATTCTTTTTTAAATATTTTGTTTGCAATTATGTGAAAACTATTGATAATACTGAAATGATTTTCTTTTGAAATAACACCAATTATGTGAAAACAAATATATATTTTTTGCTTATATTTATAGAAGTGTAATACTTATTATACTTTTGAAACTCTATATAAAATGATGGTAACTGTCTATTGGTCACTTTGTGACAATAGCGCACTTACTCATAACATCAGAGATGTTATGTTCTGTGCGTGCTACCGCAGGTTGCTTCCGCAGGAGTCTTGCAGACAGCTTGTCTCAATGGTCATATTCTTTTTTGACAAAGCATAAAAAAGAATCTGCTGAAACTCTTCATCCTTCATTGCATCCGCATTCGGTATCAGACTTTCGGCCATTGCTCCCCTTACAATCAAGCGGTGTGTTCTAGCTTTTCTCAGCTTTTCAGCTTCTCTGTTAGCTTTCATCTGTTGTTGATGTAACAATTGTAAATCTGTATATTCTTTACTCATTTTTTCTTCTCCTACTCTACAAAAGTGGAGATGATGCATGAAGCACCATCTACCTACCTTTTACTTTACTATGCATTTTTTCTTTTTCATCTAATGGATTTATAACATGTGGAATTTTATTTTGAATTTCCTTTAGACTTGATTGTATTTCTTTTAATTCATTGAATCTATCAACATGTGCCACTACATCTGAACATAATTTATTGCCTGATAAAAGTAACATTTCGCTATCATTATATATATCGTCCTTATCCTTTGTCTGAAAGACAAATCCTATTCCAGGAATTCCGGATGCATAATCCGAGCTTAACTTTTTATAACATTCTATTGCTTCATCAATACTATCTGTTTCGACATAATTATTTTCATGTGGGAAAGTTGTATTAGAAGTGGCAAAGTATGTTATGGAATAATCTTTGTCTTTTTCTTTTAATATATCCATATTTTTTTCAATATCATTTATTAAATCGGATGATGTTTTGCGGATAACCTGCATACTGTTTTTTAGTTCTTCAATTCCTTTTCCAGATGACCAGCCGCCAATATACCCAAAGCTGTAATCAGAAGTATCAATGCCAAAATGCTGACAAACTGTATATGCTACCGACTCAGCTTGTACTTCTTTTGTCTTTCTGTCCGCTTCTTTTTCGCTTCCATCATCCTTATCATGTAGTATGCTGTGCGCAAGCTCATGTATCATAGTCTTAGCAGTCTGCATCTGGCTCATACCTTCATTTACAACAATTCTTTTATTTTCAATTTCATAAAATCCTTTTGCCATACCTTTTATTCTTTCAAATTCGATAGGAACTGTAGCTGATAGCTTTACGGACTCAATGAATCTGTTGTATTCGTCCACATCCCCATCCAGTTCATGTGTCAGCGTTGGTATCTCTTCTCCGCTTGTCTGTGATATATCAAAGACTGTAGTAATCTTATATGCAGGAATTATTACTTTTACTTTTTCTTTTACAATATTGCCATCTGCATCAAATACAGGATTATTTGTTACAGGGTCAATTTTATCTTGGATTTTATCAATTTTGTATGGGGATGGAGCTATGATTTTTATTCCTTTTTCGCCTTTATTTACATTTCTGTGAAAATTTGCTTTCCAACTCGTATACCCGGCAACAAGACTTGCCGTTGGCATCTGCATAGCTATAAGAAGTGAATTGTTGAATGAATAGTTATGAAATTTAGCCATAACTTTTAAGTAATTTATGTATGTTTCGCTTTCAAAGAGGGCTTTTACACCCTCTTCAAGCTTATTAGTTATCTGCTCTATCTGTTGTGTCGAGCCTGATTTCTTTTTCGTATCTTCCATCTTTATTTACCTCTATTTCCGGCATATCAGGACTAAAATAATACTCCTGCTGCTCTATGTGATTTTTCATTTTCAAAAAAATTAGATATAATTCTACCATAAATGCTCCTATCTTGCTTTTACATGCTCTTTTGTCAAATCAAATTCTTTGGTTTCTCTTTTATCCTTTGCTGGTGCATCTGCAATTGTCAGCTTTTTCGTATAGCCGTTATAATTGTAAATATGTGCAGATATACCCTCGCCAAACTCTGCTTGGACGTCCATATGTACATTTTTTAAATACTCTACATCTTTTATTTCTTTATCCGGTACAACAATTAATTCATCCTTACTGCTTACCATGATATAAATAGACTCCATTTCAGGATAATCCGACTTTACCTTTTCAAAGGCCACATCAAGTGCATTAGTGCTCATTATAGCTGGTGCGCCCAGATATTCATAACGATTTGTCAATCTATATAGCGGTATGTCTTTATTTTGCAGGAAAAAATCATCAATATAATCTTTGTATCGTTTGCCTTTCTGCAACTCTCCTAAAACTATATCTACTACTTTTACACATTTGTATTTATCTCTGTCTACGTTTTTATGTGCAATATCGAATATTTCCTGTGGGCTCATTCGCATAAATTGACAAAAATCATACCTTATATCAAACGTATTTCCATCATCAATCTGGTAGACTGCTATCAATGCCATATCCCCAACTTTTTCATATGGCATGTCTTTTAAATACTCTTTATTTTTATCAAAGTTCATTGCTGAAAGATATACTTTTCTATTAACTGATTGCATTGTAAATGGTTCATCTAATGGTATGTCAACTTTAATGATTGCAAGCTGTCTGATAGTATGGTTTATCAGCACTTCCATAGCATGATTTATGTTGTTTGTCATTTCAAATGCATCCTTAAACATGAAATACTTTTCATTTAGATAAAGCAATGGTGCTGATAAAGCATCTGAATATTTGACTGCCAATATATCCTTTTTTCGTCCATCAACGTCAACATTAATTGGTATAAGCTCAACATCATACTTTTCTATTTCACAATACTTGTCAAGCTCCGCCTGAAGCTTATCTGTGTAATCTCTAATAAAATTTGAATAATTATAATTGTTCATCATCTTTTTCTCCTCTTAATACCCCTACCAATTTTAGGTATAATTTATTTTTATTATTTATTTTCGGAATCTGAAAAATCCCTAATCTTTTGGATTTATCCCACTCTTCTGCATTTATAAATCTGCCATTTATAAATATTGCTTCAACTTCTTTCTTATGTACATCAGCAATATCCGGATTCTTTTTTCCACAAAGCGCATATATCCTCTCTTCATCCGCTGCATTAAACTGATTAATCGGCTTTGATGAGAAAAACACACAATGTGGAAGAGTATTATATTTTTCTGCAACAACACCGGCATACATAGCTCCGGCATCTAATGTTTCATCAATTATGATGTAGTCATCCGGTACAATCACTTGACTATTAAACATATCTATTATCATTATGAAGTTTTCCTTTCTTTTAAATATTTTTTGTTGCTGTCAACACATTCTTTTGACAATGGAGCTAAATGTTTATCTGTATAATAAGGAACTTTTTTTATCCGGTTATATCCATATGGACTTATAAGTATTGCATCTCCGCTGCCTACAAGAGTCACTAAATCTGAACCATCAACCATGTCATGCTCATTAAATGATACAGATGCTTTTCTGTTCTTACCCTCTCCATTCCACGACATTTTTTGTTCTTTATACTTACCGCACCAATCAATGATTTGCTTTTGCGTCTTTGATGTTGTTGCAGATAGTACTAATATATAAGCACAATTACTAATCAAATCATTTGCTTCATTTTCAGAATATGCCGACATAATGGCATCCACACTTTGAGATATCAGTATCATTTTTACCTCTCTGCTTCGCAAAGTTCGTCCGGCATCCAATAGTCTGTCTATCTTGCCCGCTGAAAGCAATCTGGGAAGCTCATCAATAATAAAATATATTGGTTTACTATCTTCTGCTCTTTTTTCTAACTGTGCTAATGTCTGATTAATCACAAGCTGCAGCAAATCATAGTAGGCTGTCAGCTTTTCTTCTTTTATCACAACAAAAATTGATTTATTCTGCTCCAACAAAAGAGGACTTATTTTACTTGGATTATCCCTCAATGCATACCTGACATCATTATCATTAGCAAAAATAATGATATGATTGATAACCTCACTTTGTATTCCACCCAATGTTTCATCTGCCATGTCCTTAAACTGGATGATATACCTATACTCAGCCGAAGTGGGTCTTACGTTCTCAATTATTTTTTCAATTGTTTCTTTTATTGGTTGCGATAATATTTCATCAATAATTGATATAAAATTCGTATGACCCTGATTATAGAAGTAAATTAAAAATCCTATAAGAAGGTTTCTTGCCGAATTTTTCCAGAATGGGTCTGACAAATTGGCTGGCATAGGTATAAGTGAAAAGGCTATGTTCTGCATACATTCCAGTATATCCTGATTATTGCTATGTTCATTTAGCATATAAAATGGATTATAACCATATGAATGCCTGTCCTGTGGATTAAACAAACATACATTTTCATCTAAATATTTTGTTGCTTTAAATGAAAGTTCGCCTTTTATATCAATCGCAAAAATTGTTGCATCCTTACTATTTTTCAGTATCGTAGGGATGACACATGTTGACGATTTACCGGAACCACTACCACCTAATACAAATACATGGCCCGGCTCTTGTGTAGCTTTTCTTACATATTTATCAGTGTTAATGTCTTTTCCAAACAACACTCCATCCGGTTCATTGTTTAATAATTCCTTGTCAATCTTAGGATATTTGTATTTCTCTTTTCCTGAAAAAGCCTTTGATTCTGATGGCTTTCCTAAATCATCAAGCCACATATACATTATTGGTAAAAAGGATATTGCAATGATTAAATACCAATTGTTTTTATCATCAAGCCAATCAAACCAGCCTTTCCATCTTATGACACCACAAATTACAATCAATATAAGTGGCTGTAGCCAGATACCTGAGGATACTACTTTTTTAAATATCTTCTTCATATTCATAATGCTCCAAATCATCATATATGCTGTACTCTTCAAGTATTTTTTCCTTTAAATCGGTCATACACCACTCTTCTGAATAGCCTTCATCTATACATTCATATACAATCTGATTTATATAATCGTTCAGCATATCTTCATCTTTTAATGCATTGATAAGGTCATATGTAAACAGCATTGACACATATTCATCTAACACATCATCTGGCATAATTACTTGCATTTTATACATGGTTGCACACCTCTTTTCCTATATATAGTATGTTATGAGTAATTATTCTTCTATATATAGTATCGTAATCGGGAGATGTTTTCGGACATTAAATTTAAAATTTTTTAAATTTTTTACAAAAAAAGAAACTCTCAGCATTCCAAGAGTTTCTTTTTTAATCACAATATTTAATTTTCATTTAACCACGCTATGGCTCCTATACTTGTGCCAACATATCCTTTTCAGCCATTTTGATTTCTTCTTCTGAATATTTAGTCAGAATTTGTTCCTTAGAAAGTCCTAGTTCAAGCATATTTTGGATTGCGTCAATACGCTCTTTTTTTGCATAAGTTTTTGCATAATCCAACGCATAATCCATAGCATAATTTTCTACTGTTTTGCACACTTCTGAACGACCTCCTTCTGTTTCTTTAAAATATTTGACAGCCTTGCTTAATTCTGGAAATTTTGCATCATCAAATTACTATTTTATTATAACATTAACCATGAAGCTTACAATATTCATTTTTATTACATTTTGTCAATATTTCGTTTTAATCCTCTGACACCCTGCTCCGATATAGCAATATAATACTTATGTGTTACATTACTACTGCTATGCCCCATCTGATTACATAGTAGATACTCCGGTGTATTCAATGCGGCCAATGTAGTACCATAGGTATGTCTTAAATAGTGGTATTTAAATGTTATACCTAATTCTTTTTTTATTTTTTGTGTATGATACTTTAATGAATTAACTGTTTGAATCTTTCCATCATCCAATGTATTTACTAATTCCAATGAAGAGATTATAGTTCCATCCAAATTTTGAATATCTTTAGCATTTTGTACTCGTTGTTGAGAATACTTTTCTTGTATTATATCCCTTTTTTCTTTATGCTCCTTTAAATATTTAATGAGCTTTTTGCTCATATATATCTTACGTTTTGCATTGTGAGTTTTTAAAGGTACTAATTTAATCACTCCATCTTGATAAGCCATCTGCTGTTCAATATTTATGACACCTTCATCAAAATCTATGTCTTTCCACATCAAGCCATAACATTCATTTATACGCAATCCACAATATTTGCCAAGCATATACGCTGTTTCGGCATTTGTACCATTGAAATAATCATCAAGCTTCTTTAAATCTTTTTTGCAAAAATAAGCAATATCTGTATCTTCATTTGTTTTTCGCTTTGGCATATGTATCTTTGAATCTTTATTAACACACATCATGTTGTAATCATCCAATGACATATACCCTCTTGAATAAGCCTGTCCGTATATTAAATAGAACATCTTCAAAAACGACTCTGTATAACTATATGCTCTATCCTCTACATGATAGAGATAACTCAAATAATCATTTATCTCTGCTACAGATGCATCATTAATGTACCTCTTCCCAAACTTATCCTTTAAATGATTTATCCACAATGAGTCTTGTTTCTTTATCGTTGCATATGCTTTTCCAAACCTGCCATTCTCCGAATACTCATTATATACTTCCTCAAAAGTCTTTTCCGGTATAACCTTAGCTTGTGGCTGATTAGCTTTTGCCTGAGCCTGAGTCATGGCCAATAATCTTGCTTTTGTAGCCTTTTTTTCTGTACGAAATGGTTTTCCGTCATCATCCTTTACTCTTCTTTGCGAAACAGTCCTACCATTTACTAACATAGTAAATCTGTAGCCCCAAAATCCATTTTCTAATTGATACACTCCTTTTGTTTTACTTTCTGACATATATGCCTAGTTCCTCCAATCTTGGCCGAAAATTGTCCGAAAATACTTTTTTGGGCTTTTATAAAAACATCAAATTGGCCGAAAAATTGGCCGAAAATCATACCGCCTTGCTTGCATAAATCATTCCTTGTATACTTTTACATCACTATCTTAAAATGAATGTATACAAATATCAAAGCACCAGAAAGCCTTATTTTACAGCAGCTACTACAAAGGACAACCTCGCTTGGAGAGTTGACTGTGAGTTCGGTGCTACAG
>OLVX01000702.1_pt1 | contig 32114 bp, 27 predicted proteins | sample 1673271 | NCBI WGS metagenome assembly OLVX01 (sample SAMEA3178939, study PRJEB25190) | human gut metagenome | biome: human gut; feature: human-associated habitat; material: faeces | place: Austria | collected 2013
TAGGGCCCCCTGGTACTGGTAAGACACTTTTAGCAAAAGCAATAGCTGGTGAAGCAGGAGTTCCTTTCTTTAGTATTTCAGGATCAGATTTCGTTGAAATGTTTGTTGGTGTTGGTGCATCAAGAGTAAGGGATTTATTTGAACAGGCTAAAAAAAATTCTCCATCATTAATATTTATAGATGAAATAGATGCCGTGGGAAGACAAAGAGGTGCTGGTCTTGGTGGAGGACATGATGAAAGAGAACAGACATTAAATCAATTACTAGTAGAAATGGATGGTTTCGGGGCTAATGAAGGTATTATAATGATAGCTGCTACTAATAGGCCTGATATATTAGATCCGGCTCTTTTAAGACCAGGAAGATTTGATAGACAAATAATGGTTGGTAGACCTGATAGAAAAGGTAGAGAGGCAGTATTAGAAGTTCATACTAAGAAAAAGCCGTTAGACAACGATGTTAGTTTGGATGTTCTAGCAAAAAGAACTCCAGGATTTAGTGGAGCTGATTTAGAAAATCTAGCGAATGAAGCTGCACTTTTAGCTGTTAGGAAGAACAAAAAGAAAATAGGCATGGATGAATTTGAAGAAGCTATAACAAGAGTAATAGCAGGGCCAGAAAAGAAAAGTAGGACAATAAGTGAACATGATAGGAAGCTTACTGCTTATCATGAAGCAGGTCATGCTGTAGTAATGAAATGCTTAAAAAATTCAGATCCTGTGCATGAAATAAGTATAATTCCAAGAGGTATGGCTGGTGGATATACAATGCATCTTCCAACAGAGGATAGGACATATACATCAAAAGAAAAGTTATTAGATGAAATGGTTGGACTTTTAGGTGGTCGTGTGGCTGAAAAACTAATTTTAGGAGATATAAGTACAGGTGCTAAGAATGATATTGATAGAGCAAGTTCCATTGCCAGAGCTATGGTTATGGAATATGGTATGAGTGATAAAATAGGAACTATATCATATGGTAGTGATAGCAATGAAGTATTTTTAGGTAGAGATTTAGGAAGAGGAAGAAACTTCAGTGAAGAAGTAGGAGCAATGATAGATAAGGAAATTAAGAGTTTAATTAGTAATGCTTATAATACTGCTGAAGAGTTATTAAAGAAAAATGTTAATAAGCTACATGCAGTAGCTAGTACTTTGTTAGAAAAAGAAAAAATTGATGGCAAGGAATTTGAAGAAATTTTTGAGGCCAACTAAAAATAATGAGTTGTATCAGAATATATTTTGATATAACTCATTATTTTTGAAAAAAATCAAAAAAATAGAAAAAAGGCATACATTATATGTTTTTGTGTATAAAAAAAGTGGTAAAAATTAATAAAATACGAAAAATATTATAAAATTTTAAAATAATGTTCGATATAAGGTTTCAAATATATTTTTTCAATGATATAATTAATTATAAAATTAATTAGTTGTGGAGGTAGACTAAATGAAAAGTGATATACAGATAGCTCAAGAAGCTAAGATGAAAAATATAAGAGAAATTGCAGCAGGATTAAACTTAAGTGAAGATGACATTGATCAATATGGTAAATATAAATGTAAAATATCTTTAGATGTTTTAGAAAGAAATAAAGATAATAAAAAAGGAAAGCTAGTATTAGTAACAGCTATAAATCCAACACCAGCAGGAGAAGGTAAATCTACAGTAACTATTGGGCTTGGTCAGGCTTTGAATAAAAGAAATAAAAAAGCCATAGTAGCTTTAAGAGAACCATCTTTAGGACCTGTTTTTGGGTTGAAAGGTGGAGCAGCTGGTGGTGGATATGCACAAGTAGTTCCTATGGAAGATATAAATCTTCATTTTACAGGAGATATGCATGCTATAACAACTGCTAATAATCTTTTGTGTGCAGCTATAGATAATCATATACATCATGGTAATACTCTAAGAATAGATGCAAGAAGAATAGTATTCAAAAGAGTTATGGATATGAATGATAGAGCTTTAAGAAACATAGTAGTGGGAATGGGTGGAAAAATAAATGGTTTCTTAAGAGAAGATGGCTTTATGATAACAGTAGCCTCAGAAATAATGGCAATTCTTTGTTTAGCTACTAGCCTGCAAGATTTAAAAGAAAGAATAGGCAATATCATGGTTGCTTATGATTTAGATGGTAATCCAGTTTATGCAAAACAATTGGAAGTTCAAGGTGCTATGGCATTATTAATGAAAGAAGCCATTAAACCAAATTTAGTACAGACTTTAGAGAATACTCCAGCAATAATTCATGGAGGACCTTTTGCAAATATTGCTCATGGGTGTAACAGTATTATTGCTACTAAAACTGCCATGAAGCTAGCTGACTACACAATAACAGAAGCTGGTTTTGGATCCGACTTAGGTGCAGAGAAATTTATAGATATTAAATGTAGAAATGCAGGCATAAAGCCAGACGCAGTCGTTTGTGTTGCTACAATTAGAGCATTAAAGTATCATGGAGGACAAGCAAAGGAAGAAATAAAAACAGAAAATCTTGAAGCATTACAAAAAGGGATAAAAAATTTAAACAAACATTTAGATAATTTGAAAAACGTATTTGGATTAAATGTTATTGTTGCGATAAACAAATTTGACACAGATACGGATGCAGAGATTGAACTTCTAAGTAATGCACTAAGAGAGCAAAACATTGAAATGAGTCTTGTCGAAAGCCATGAAAAAGGAAGCGAAGGGGCAATCGATTTAGCCGAGAAAATTTTAAGAATTGCAGATGAAAAAGAAAACATGCAATTTGCTTACAATAATTCAGATAGTGTAAAAGAAAAAATAGAAAAAGTTGCAAAAAATATTTATGGTGCAACAGGTGTAGAGTATTCGGAAAAAGCATTGCAAGAGATTGAAAAAATCGAGAAAATGGGATATTCGCATTATCCAGTATGTATTGCTAAAACACAGTATTCATTCTCGGATGATCCAAAAAATCTAGAATGTAATGAACCGTATGAGTTACATGTAAATGACATTGCATTAAAAACTGGAGCGGAGTTTATAGTTGTAATCACTGGAAAGATAATGACAATGCCAGGGCTTCCAAGAGTTCCAGCTGCTGAAAAAATAGATATTGATAAAAACGGAAATATAATAGGAATATTTTAGTATAAATCCACCAAATCAAGGAATAATAAACTTGAAAGGTGGAATTTTTATGTTAAAAAATAAAAAAGCAATCGCAATTATTTCAGTATTATTAATAATATTTTTGTTATATAACATATTTTTTACAAATAATAATATATTAGCATTATCAAAATATGGCTCGAGAGGTTCGGAAGTTACACAAATTCAAACCAAATTAAAGAGATGGGGATATTATTCTGGAAGCATTGATGGAATTTATGGCTCTGAAACGTTAGCAGCTGTTAAGTATTTTCAAAGAAAAAACGGATTAACAGTTGATGGAATTGCAGGGAAAAAGACACTAGAGGCAATGGGAATATTTAATTCTAGTGGTAATTCCAACTCTAGCAACAGCACGAGTAACAGTGATTTAAATCTGCTTGCAAGAACTGTGTACAGTGAGGCAAGGGGAGAACCATATGCAGGGCAGGTTGCCGTCGCAGCTGTTGTACTAAACAGAGTAAAAAACAGTTCGTTTCCAAACACAATAGCAGGAGTAATATACCAAAAGGGTGCATTCACGGCCGTATCAGATGGTCAGATTAATTTAACACCAAACCAAACAGCATACAATGCTGCAAGAGATGCACTAAATGGTTGGGATCCATCATATGGCTCAATATACTACTTCAATCCAAGCACTGCAACTAATGCATGGATTTGGTCAAGACCGCATGTTGTTACAATAGGAAAACATAGATTTTGTAAATAGCAATAAATGCTTGACAAACCTCCAACATATTGATAATATAAAGTAGCAGAAATATTAGGAGGATACAATGATTTTTTACCCTAAAAGTTACTTTAAAAACATATTAGAAATAGATATGAACTTTATAGAAAAAAATAATATAAAGGCTATTCTATTGGACATAGACAACACCATGATAGACACAGATAATAACATTTTGGAAGGGCTTGAAGATTGGGTTGAAGAAGCAAAAAAACATGGTATAAAATTCTGTATTCTATCTAATACAAATAAAAAGAAAAAAGCAGAAAAAATGTCAAAAAAGTTGGAGGTTCCGTATATTTATTTTGCTAAAAAACCATTAAAATTTGGCTTTAATAGGGCAAAGAAAATAGTACAAGAAAATAGCGAAAATATAGCTGTAATTGGAGACCAAATACTAACAGATGTGCTTGGAGCAAACAGGAGCCATATGTATTCTATTTTAGTTGAACCACTTGCCGAAAAAGACATTTTTGTAACAAGATTTAATAGATTAATAGAAAGACAAATTTTAAAAAAATATAAACAAAAGTAAAAGAGGTATTTAAATGTACATTAACAATATAAACATATTATATTATTTATTTTTAGGAATTATTGGACTTGGAATTGGTCAATTTGTGGCATGGAGTACAGTAAGACTTCCAGATTATAAAAAAGTTTTCGTAAGAGAATTTTTTACAATTTATTTAAAAAATGAAAAGCCTAAATACATATACATGGTGGCGATGGCGCTACTGTATGTTGGAGTTTTGTATTTGTATGGATTTCAAATAAAAACATTAGCGTATCTAGCCTTAATACCAATGTTAATTAGTGCCTTAGCAATAGATTATAGACTGAAAATAATTCCTAACAGATTGAATTTAACAATTTTTGAAGTTGGACTAGTTTACACATTCGTAGAAGGAATTGTAAACATAAATATAGCCATAGACATGCTACTTGGAATGGTTGCTGGAGCTGGAATTTTCTTATTTATAACATTAGTAGGAGGCTTAATTGCAGGGAAAGAAGCAATGGGGTTCGGAGATGTTAAACTAATGGGAGCACTTGGTTTATTCTTCGGTTGGAGAACAATAATTATAATTTCACTTATTGCCTTCTTATTAGGAGCAATAATTGGAGTAGCATTAATAATTTGTAAGAGAAAAACGGGAGATGAATATATTCCATTTGGTCCATTTATAGTAATAGCAACAATAATTGCAATATTTGTACCATTTAATGTATTATTCTTTGTATTAATTAAGATATTTACACTAGGAACGTATAAGGCACAATTAATATAGTAGGATGTTAAATAATTATAATTTTGACTGCATCAAATATTATCTCAAATATGGTTACATATACAAAGTATGTGCCAATGAAATTTCATTTCCGTTGTCAAAATTTAATTCTTTAACAACCTGAAACTCGTATAATAGAAGGGGATGCAGTAAAAAATGAACAATAATATTCGCTGGCTAAGAGATAAAATAAAAATGTTAGATATGCAAGGCATAATAATTTCTAATCCGATAAATATAAAATACCTAACTGGAATCGAAGCAGATGGTGTGTTTTTAATTACGCCTAAAGAAAATATTTACATAACAGATGGAAGATATGTAGAAGCTGTAAATAATACTTTAACATTAAATGATGAAATAGTTGTGTATGATATGAAAGATATATCAAGAGACGACTATGAAAATTTCTTCTTGTTTTGCGAAAATGTTGGTTTTGAAGAGGAATATGTGACATACGCAAAATATAAAGATTTTATGCACAGATATAAAATAAACAATTTGGAAGAAACAGAGGGAATAATTGAAAAACAAAGAATGATTAAAGACCCAGAAGAAATAGAGCTTATAGAAAAAGCATGCAAAATTACGGACGATTGCTTTAATCATTTAAAGAATTTTATAAAAATTGGATTAACTGAAAAACAAATTGCAAAAGAAATTGATGAATTTTTCATAGATAATGGTGCAGAAGACGTTGCTTTTAGTACAATTGTTGCGTCTGGTAAAAATTCATCTATGCCACATGCAGTACCAACAAATAAAAAAATAGAGGCAGGAGACCCAATAACAATAGATATGGGGTGTAAATACAAAGGATATTGTTCTGATATGACAAGAACGATATTTGCAGGATATGTACCAGAAGAAGTAAAACCAGTATATGAACTAGTTTTAAAAAATCAGAGACAGGTAATTAACGAAATGAAAGAAGGAGTCAACCTAAAGCTTGTAAGTAGAATGGTTGAAAACGATTTTAAATTACATGGATATGATTTAATACATGCGTTAGGACATGGTGTAGGATTACAGATACACGAATTCCCATATGCAAGTACTAGAGTTGATTTTGTGTTAAAAAATAATATGATAGTAACAGATGAACCAGGAATATATATACCAAATCAATTTGGTGTAAGAATAGAAGATACGGTGCTTGTAAACAGGGGAATGAGTACAAGTTTAACAAAGTCAGAAAAAGATTATGTGATAGTCGATGCCTAAACTCGTGAAAAAAAGTGCTACAACACTTGATTTTTCGCCTAAAATATGGTATGATTACATAGTCGCGTTTTAATGAGATGAAAAATTAAAAAATATAATAAAAAACTAGAAAGGGGTAATAATAATGGCAAGCGTATATTCAGCAGGCGATTTTAGAAACGGAACAACATTTGAAATGGATGGAAATGTATTCAGAGTAGTAGAATTCCAACATGTAAAACCAGGAAAGGGATCAGCATTCGTAAGAACAAAATTAAAAAATGTAATATCAGGAGCAGTTATAGAAAAAACATTTAACCCATCAGAAAAATATCCAGCAGCTCAAATAGAGAAAAAAGAAATGCAATATTTATACAATGATGAAGATTTATACTACTTCATGGATAATGATACATACGAGCAAATACCTTTAAACAAAGAACAAATAGGAGATGCATTAAAATTCATAAAGGAAAACATGAGTGTAACAATGCTTTCATATAAAGGAAGCGTATTTGCAGTAGAACCACCAATGTTTGTTGAGTTAGAAGTTAAATATACAGAACCAGGATTTGCTGGAAACACAACAACAACATCTGGAAAACCTGCAACATTAGAAAATGGATATGAACTTACAGTTCCAATGTTTGTTAACATCGGTGATGTTATAAAAATAGACACAAGAACTGGAGAATACATGGAAAGAGTTTAATTTTGGTTGAACTCAAAACATTAAAAATTTAAATTAGTATAAAAAATATTAATTTAAAGGAAGGATAAATTATATGGCAGAATTTAGTGAAAAATATTCTAAAATAATAAAGGATATAGAAAAAAATATCTCTGATGAGAAAGAAAGAGAAATCGTTTTGCAAAAAGTTTCTGAACTTTCATTCATGTATATGGATGTAATTGATAGAATTTCAAATGTTAATTCAGAGAGAATGGACAATATTGAAAAATATCAAGATAAATTAGACGAAAAAATAGGCAAGGTAAAAGATACAGTCGACTTAATAAAAAAAGATATTTATGAAGATGAAGACTATGATTTTGAAATAGTTTGCCCATATTGCAATCATGAATTTGTTGCAGACATAGAAGATGAATTAAAAGAAGAAATCGAATGCCCAGAATGTCATAATAAAATAGAACTAGACTGGGATGGAGAAGACGATGATTGCTGTTCAGGTGGATGCTGTGGATGCGGACATCATGACGAATGTGGTAGTGATGAAGAAGATAGCGATACTGATAACGAAGAAAAAGACGATAATGATGATGACATGTAATTTAAATTTTATAAAATTAAAAGGCGAAGATTATACTTCGTCTTTATATATTTATTATTTTTTCTCTATAGAATGCTTTTGAATTGGTTATCCAATTTCATTGATGTATGTTATGGACGGAGAAGACTTCGATAAGGATAAAAAAGAGTTTGACTTGATAGTTGTCTTGCTTTTCCAAAACATAAAAATTTTGGTTATGTGTATTTATCTATTGAAGAATGTCAAATTTATGATATAATTTCTGAAAATTATATTTTTAATTCGATTATTATTGATGTAGACGATGCGAGTAAATTATGCGAAACTAAAGCAGATATTGAAAATAAGATGGAGTCAACGATTGCAGTAAATGATATGGTTAGTAGTTTGAAGGCAAATGAATAGCGTTGAAAAATAATTATAATTTTGGCTACGTCAAATTTCATTTACAACGCGGTTACATATAGCGGTTATGTGCCCTTGCCTTGTAAATTCATTCTTGCTTGCCAAAATTTAATTTTTTTTTCAACTTAAAATATGCTAATAATCTATATATAATCGAAAATTAAATGGAAAACAAGAAGGAATAATAATGGGAAATATTGTATTATTAGATGATTTAACGATTAACCAAATAGCTGCGGGCGAAGTAATTGAACGCCCTATGAACGTTGTAAAAGAGCTGGTGGAAAACTCTATTGATGCTGGTGCCACAAAGGTGGTTGTAACAATAAAAGATGGTGGTAAAACACTTATACAAGTTACAGACAATGGTTTTGGAATAGACATAAATAATATGGATATAGCACTAGAGAGGCACGCAACGAGTAAGATTTCTAAAATAGAAGATCTAGAAAATACATACAGCTTTGGGTTTAGAGGAGAGGCTCTTGCAAGTATATCATCAATTTCAGAACTTACTATGATATCCAAAACGGCCGATGAAATGGTGGGCTACAAGTTATTTTCAAGAGGTGGAAATATACTAGAAAAGGACGAAATTGGAGCATCAACAGGAACTACTATTAAAGTAGAAAAATTATTTTATAATACTCCAGTTAGATACAAATTTTTAAAAAATGATGCCACAGAGTTTAGATATATAAAGGAATTCTTGCAAAAAGTTGCATTAGCCGAACCAGATAAATCGATAGAGCTAATAAACAATGGCAAACAAATACTTAAAACATCAGGTAATGGTGAAATTAAAGATGTTGTATATTTACTGTACGGAAAAGAAATAAAAGACAACCTTGTAGATGTAAACTATAAAGATGGAGACATAAAAATAACTGGAGTAGTCGGAAACACCTTTATAGCTGAAGAGAACAGAAAAAATCAAATTTTATTTTTAAATAGTAGAAACATACAAGACAAGATACTTACAAACAGTGCTGACCAAGCCTTTAAAGGTTCTACTGGAATTGGAAAATATGGGTTCTTTGTACTAAATTTACAAATGCCAGCCGATTACTATGATGTAAATGTGCATCCAACCAAAAAAGAAGTAAGGTTTAGAGATGAAGATAAAATATACAAGGCAATGTATCATGCTATAAAAAATGCAATACTTAGCAAAGACTTTTTAGGAAACACCGAAACAGAAAACAATAAAGAAGACTATATAGAAAACGAACTAGAATTTGTAACAAATCACTTTGATATGAAAGAAAATAGCTTCTTGAGTGGATTGGAAAAGGCACAAGCAAAGAACAAAACAGCAATTGAAGTGAACTTATTAGACGATGTACAACAAGAAGAAAAAGTAGATGAGAAGCACGAAAATAAATCAGATGTAGAGATAGAAATAGAAGCTAAAGAAGAAATGGATGCTCCAAAAGAAAGTTTAATAACACGTGAAGAGAAAAGAAAAATAAATTATAAATACATTGGGATAGCATTCAAAACATACATAATAGTAGAAATAGAAAATGAAATATATCTAATAGACCAACATGCTGCACACGAAAGAGTGCTATATGAACAGATAAAAGAAAACTACAAGAACCATATACAAAACAATGTGCAAATGATGTTAATTCCAGAAGTATTTACGCTGTCATATAAAGAAGCAAGGTTCGTAAAAGAAAATATGGAATTATTCAAAAATACAGGGTTTGATATAGAATTTTTTGGAGATAATACAATAAAAATAAACGGAATTCCAGACTTAGAATATAAGGTAGACAGAGGACACGTGTTCTTAGATGTTTTAGATGAAATGCTAACGAATGAGAGAAGCTCTCTAAAAGACATAGAGGAAAGGTTTGTAGCAACAGTTGCATGTAAAGCAGCAGTAAAGGCTGGAATGGATTTAAGCAGACAAGAAGTAGAAAACTTAATAAGCAGTTTGCTGGGATTAAAAAATCCATATACATGCCCACACGGTAGACCAACAACAATAAAAATTGATATACATTGAAGATAAAATAAAATTATTAAATTTCAATTTGTTCGCTTGTTTTTAGAAAAGAAATGTTGTAGGATATATTTACTCTTCTAAGTCAGAGAGTAGTCTTTACTTAAAGGCGGAAGGGAGGTAAATGAAATGACACAACCTGAACTTATTTTGTGATTAGTTGAAATGCTAATGGCAGAAAAAGAAAAAAACAGTCAACTAAAGACTGAAGAAAACAACAAGGATAAAGACTAGATGTGTCATACATAGTCGACAAAGTGGGATGTTACGGTCCTGCTTTGTTTTTTTGAAAATAAAAAAAGTATGTGTAGTTACGATACACATACAAGTAAATGATATCCACAACCTGAATAAGGATACATTTTGTATACACAAATAATAACATATTATTTATAATTTGTCAAATTGAATTAAAAAATAAATTCGATTATAAGATATTCAAGAAATTCTTGAGTATCTTATTGTAAATTTATGCTTTTTTTGATACTATATATTTGAAAAAAGGTTTTAAAATATTTATAAACAAATATAATTTCAAAAGAGAATAATGTAACATTAAGTAGAGAAAAAGAGATGGAGATAATACAGTATAAGCGTAACAAAGAGAAAAAATAGTTGAAAAATATATAACGTAGGAGAAATAAATGGGGAGAGAACAGGACTGGAAAGAAATTGAGAAAGCACAGTTAAATTATGAACAAGGAATAAAAGACCAATATAAAGGAATTGATATTGTAAAAATTAGCAAAGAAAACAGAAAAGCAATTCATAAAATTAAGAAAATAAATGCTAAGGCAGATAAATTGGTAAGAGCGTTGCTTATCTTGTATGCTATATTTTTAATACTATTAATAATATTTGGAACATATATATATATAATGTATTTAAATAATATCAAAAATCGAGTAAACATAGATTTTATAGCTGATTTAAATGATAGTTATGGAATCAATGCTAAAGTAATAAAAAAAGACATAGATAAATCTGGAAATGGAAAATATGTGCTTAAGTCAAAAGAAAAAAAGCCTATTGAATTTATTGTAATAAAAGAATTTGGAAGCTATACGTTTGACTATTTTGACCGTACTCTAAAAGAAGAATATGAAAAATCTAGTGATGAAATTAAGAAAACTTTTGAACCGCATGAAGAGTACAATGTAAATGGAGAGTTCAAGTATAATTTAAATTCCAATGCATCAAGTTTATCTGACATAGATAATATAGTGCATAAATATGTTCAAATGAGAGATAATGCAGGAAAACATTTTGGATATGATTGGAATGTAAATATAAATTTTGACGGAATGACTGAAAAAATATGGTCTATGGGTTCAAACGAAGATGAAGAATCTATAAATAGAAGAATAAAATGTGAATATGTAGTATCAAAGATAGATGGAGGAGATAACACCAAATTTACAGATGAAGAAATAACAAGGTATTACAAGCCATATTCATTAAAAGTATTTATTAATGGTAAGGAAGTTTATATTACAATAATGAATCAGCAGGTGCAACAAACTGCATTATACAGCTATTCAGAAGAAGATTATACAATGCCAATATCTGCACTTGGCGAAATTGAAGGAATTCAAATAATATATGACAGATATAGCACGCCACTTGAACTTACATTTAAAGATAAAACATATAAAATAGGTGGTTCAACCGTGGATTTAGAAAATAGTACTATTCCGACTTATGTAGAAGTACAAACTTTAAAACAAATAATAGGGGCAAAGTTAGAATTTAACTATAAAGAGCAGACTTTGAATATTGTAGTTAAATAAATGTATTACAAGGGCAAGTAATTATTGTAAATTACTTGCTCTTATGCTATAATCCATTTGCAAATAGCATAAGATTAAGAAGAAATTAAATAGTTTCTTTTAAGGAGGAAAATTTGAAACGCATTTATATAATTTTAACATACAGTGGTACAGTACTTTCAAGGATTGTAAAAGCATACACAGGAGCCGAATATTCGCATGTGTCTATTGGATTAGACGAAAACTTAACGAAAATGTATAGCTTTGGAAGATTGAATCCATATAATCCATTTATAGGTGGATTTGTACATGAGGGAATAAACATTGGAACATTTAAAAGATTTAAAAATACTCAGACAGCAGTTTATTCTATAATGATTTCCGATGAGCAGTATAATAGATTAAATCAGATAATACATAAGGTTGAGGCAACTTCTCAAGAATATAAATTTAATTTTATTGGACTTGTTGCAGTTGCTTTACATATGAAAATTCAGAGAAGAAGGGCTTTTTACTGTGCAGAATTTGTGAAGTATGCTATGAAAAAGGCTCAAATTAGGAATAATTTGCCAGATATAGTAAAACCAGAGGATTTCTTAAACTTAGAGAATATAAGATTAGAATATAAGGGTGCACTGAAACAATATAAAGTTGAAGAACTGCCAACTTTGAAAGTGGCAAATTTATGAGATAAACATATGCCAAATATGTAATTATAAATTTGAAATAGCTGTAATAATGCATGACAAAAGGAATGTGATAAAATAATGAGTAAAACAAGGATATTAAAGTTAGTGATGTTTGTAGTAGCACTTATAATATGTATTGGAGCAACAATATATTTGTTTCCAGTAATGAGAAACTTATCAACTGTGGAAGGACAAGTTGCATTTAAGCAAAAAGTAGAAAGTTCTGGTGTGCTAGGGCTATTTTCACTGTTTACTCTTGAGGTTGCACAAATATTTTTATTTATAATACCAGGAGAACCGATTGAAATTTTAGCAGGAATGTGCTACGGAGCCTTATGGGGAACAGTTTTTATTATGGCTTCAGCAGGAATTATTTCTACCGTGATATTCTTCTTGGTTAGAAAATTAGGAAAAAAATTCGTGTATGAATTTTGTGATGAAAATAAAGTAAAGAAAATAGAAAACAGTAAACTTTTTCAAAATCCTAAAAAAATAGAAATGATAATGCTAATACTATTTTTATTGCCCGGAACGCCAAAAGATTTATTAGTATACATTGCAGGACTGTTACCAATAAAGCCAACAAGGTTTATAGTAATATCCACACTTGCAAGGTTTCCATCAGTAATATCATCAACATTAGCTGGTGCGAATATTGCAGTGGGTGACTGGAAATTGGGAATTTTATTATATGGAGTAATTGTAGTAGCGGTGGCAATTTTAATATTTATATATCAGAAATTTGATAAAGAAAAAATAACGAGTGAGGCGTTGAAAACGATAAAATAGTTGACTTTTACAGTTTTAATAAGTATAATCTAAGTGAAAATTGTATGATTTAAGCATATATTTTTAATTATGATAAAAACTATATATATGGAGGTAATACAAATGAATGAGAAAATGTATGAAATTATGAGAGATGGAAGAGGATTTATTGCTGCTCTTGACCAAAGTGGTGGAAGCAGTGCAAAGACTCTAAAAAATTATGGAATAGATGAAAGTGAATATAGCTCAGAAGAGGAAATGTTTAATCTAATCCATGAAATGAGAAAAAGAGTTATGACAAGCAAAGTGTTCACAAATGAGCACATTTTAGGAACAATTCTTTTTGAAAAAACAATGATGTCAGAAGTAAATGGAAAATTTACAGCAGATTATTTATGGGATGAAAAAGGAATAGTTTCTTTCTTAAAAGTTGATAAGGGATTAGCCGAAGAAAAGAATGGCGTAAAATTAATGAAAGAAATTCCAAACTTAAATGAAGAAATAGAAGAAGCAAGCAAAAAGCATGTATTTGGAACAAAAATGAGATCTGTAATATATGAAGCAAACGAAGAAGGCATAAGAGATATTGTAAATCAACAATTCGAATTTGCAAAAACAATATGTGACGGTGGATTAGTTCCAATAATTGAGCCAGAAGTAGACATACATTCAAAGCAAAAAGAACTTTGCGAAAAAATATTAAAAGACGAAATAATAAGAAAACTAAAAGAATGGAATCCAGAAGACAAAATAATGTTCAAATTTACAATACCAACAGTTGCAAACCATTACTTAGATTTATATGATTACGACTGTGTTGTAAGAATTGTTGCTTTATCTGGCGGATACGAGATAGATGAAGCATGTGAATTACTTGCTAAAAATAACAGAATGATAGCAAGCTTCTCAAGAGCATTATTACAAGACTTAAATGCACATCAAACACAAGATGAATTCGATACAGCATTAAACAATGCAATAGTAAAAATATACAATGCATCAATAGACTAAATCGCCCAATAAGGACGTCCCTTTTGGGGCGAAGAATTATAAAAAAATTGTAAACTAATAGTTGTAAAACTATTAGTTTTTTGATATGATAGGCGTAAATTTAGAACATAAGGAGGAATTTTTAATGAGTGAATACGAATGTGTTGACAGCGTTGAAACTTTGGCAAAGACACTAGAGAAAGTTAAGAATGCACAAAAGGAATTTTCGAAATATTCACAAGAGCAGGTAGATAAAATATTTCAGGCTGCGGCTATTGCTGCGAATGAAGCTAGAATTCCACTTGCTAAGATGGCAGTAGAAGAGACTGGAATGGGAATAGTAGAAGATAAAGTAATTAAGAACCATTATGCGGCAGAATATATATATAATAAATACAAAAATGAAAAAACTTGTGGAGTAATTTATCAAGATGATAGTTATGGAATTAAGAAGATAGCTGAGCCAGTTGGCATTGTAGCTGCTGTTATTCCTACAACTAATCCAACTTCTACGGCAATTTTTAAGACTTTAATTGCACTAAAAACTAGAAATGGAATTATAATTAGCCCTCATCCAAGAGCTAAAAAGTCTACGATAGAAGCTGCAAAAACTGTTTTGGAAGCAGCAGTAAGGGCAGGTGCTCCAGAAGGCATTATTGCATGGATTGATGTTCCATCTCTTGAGCTTACTAATATGTTAATGCAGTCTGCTGACATAATACTCGCAACTGGTGGACCTGGAATGGTTAAGTCTGCTTATTCGAGTGGAAAGCCAGCTTTAGGCGTTGGTGCGGGAAATACTCCTGCGGTTATTGACGAGAGTGCTAATGTGATTTTGGCAGTAAATTCGATTATACATTCTAAAACATTTGATAATGGAATGATTTGTGCTTCTGAGCAATCTGTAATAGTAAGCGACAAGATTTATGATAAAGTAAAAGACGAATTTGTTAAAAGAGGATGCTATATATTGAATCCTGAAGAGACTGAAAAAGTTCGTAAGACTATAATTATAAACGGAGCCTTGAATGCTAAAATAGTTGGTCAAAAAGCACACACGATAGCAGAGCTTGCAGGAGTTAGTGTTCCAGAAAATACTAAAATTCTAATCGGAGAGGTTGAAAGCGTAGATTTATCTGAAGAATTTGCTCACGAAAAATTATCTCCTGTACTTGCAATGTATAAATCAAGCAGTTTTGACGATTCTCTTGAAAAGGCATATAGATTGATAGAAGATGGCGGACTAGGACACACCTCATCTTTATATGTAAATACTGTTACAGAAAAAGAAAAAATAGAAAAATTTTATAGCAAAATGAAAACGTGTAGAGTTTTAGTAAACACACCATCATCACAAGGTGGAATTGGAGATTTGTATAACTTTAAACTTACTCCATCTTTAACACTTGGATGTGGAACTTGGGGTGGAAACTCGGTTTCAGAAAATGTTGGAATTAAACATCTATTAAATATAAAAACAGTAGCCGAAAGGAGAGAAAATATGCTTTGGTTTAGAGCACCTGAAAAGGTTTATATGAAGAGAGGTTGCTTGCCTGTAGCCTTAGAAGAACTTAAAAACGTAATGAATAAGAAGAGAGTATTTATAGTAACAGATACATTCTTATATGAAAATGGTTATACAAAAGTTGTAACAGACAAATTAGATGAGATGGGAATAGTTCACGAAACATTCTTCAATGTTGCTCCAGACCCAACTCTTGCTTGTGCAAAAGAAGGTGCAAAATTGATAGATGCCTTCAAACCAGATTGCATTATAGCAATAGGTGGTGGTTCTGCAATGGATGCAGCAAAAATAATGTGGGTTCTATACGAGCATCCAGAAGTAGACTTCCTAGACATGGCAATGAGATTCATGGATATTAGAAAAAGAGTTTACACATTCCCTAAAATGGGCGAAAAAGCTTACTTTATAGCAGTTCCAACATCAGCAGGAACAGGTTCAGAGGTAACACCATTTGCGGTAATAACAGACGAAACAACAGGCCAAAAATATCCACTTGCAGACTATGAATTGCTTCCTAAAATGGCAATAGTAGACGCCGACATGATGATGAATGCTCCAAAAGGACTAACATCAGCATCTGGAATTGACGCCTTAGTTCATTCAATAGAAGCATATGTTTCTATGATGGCAACTGAATTTACAGACGGACTAGCAATAGAAGCAATCAAGACAATATTCGAATATTTGCCAAGATCTTATGAAGAAGGGGCAAACGACCCTATTGCAAGAGAAAAAATGGCAAACGCAGCAACGATGGCTGGTATGGCATTTGCAAATGCTTTCTTAGGAATATGCCATTCAATGGGACATAAATTAGGTGCTTACCATCATCTACCACATGGAGTTACAGTTGGATTGGTATTAGACGAAGTAATGAGATTTAATGCAGAAGAAGTTCCAACAAAAATGGGAACATTCCCACAATACGAGTATCCACATGCCTTAAGAAGATATGCAGAAATAGCAGATAGCTTGAACTTAGGCGGGAACACAGACCAAGAAAAACTAGAAAGATTGATAAATAAAATAGACGAATTAAAAGAGAGAGTCGGCTTCAAGAAAACAATAAAAGACTATGGAATTTCGGAAGAAGATTTCTTATCAACATTGGATGAGATGAGCGAAAAAGCATTTGACGACCAATGTACAGGTGCAAATCCAAGATACCCATTAATAAGTGAGATAAAAGAAATTTATTTAAAAACATATTATGGAGGTGAAAGATAATGGAGTTTAATTTGATAAATCCAATAGCTGAAAGAAAAACAAAAACTGTTTATAGAGACGGAGATAAGACGATAAAATTATTCGTAGAAAACTACTCGAAGGCAGACATATTAAATGAAGCTTTAATTCAATCAAGAGTAGAAGAAAACACAGATTTAAAAATATCTAGATTACAAGAAGTTACAAAAATAAATGAGAGATGGGCTTTAATTACAGAATATGTAGAGGGAACACCACTAGATGTTTTAATGATAGGACATCCGGAAAAACAAAACGAATATTTAAACTTTTTCGTAGGAATTCAATTAGAAGTTTTATCGAAAAGAGTACCTCTATTAAATAGAATAAAAGACAAATATAGAAGAAAAATAACAGATGCTACAAACATAGATGACACGACAAAATATGAGTTACTACAAAGACTAGAAGGAATGAAAAAACATGACAAACTATGCCATGGAGACTTCGTTCCAAGTAACATAATTGTAAAAGAAAATGGCGAATATGCGATAATTGACTGGTCACACGCAACACAAGGAAATGGCTCAGCAGACGTAGCAAACACATACTTAATATTCTCTATGAGAAATCAAAAAGAATTAGCAGAAAAATACGTAAATTTATACTGCGAGAAGACAGGAACGGACAAGAAAGAAGTACAAAGATGGATTCCAATAGTTGCAGCAATAAGAAAGACAAAAGGAAAAGCAGAAGAACAAGAAATGTTGGAACAATGGATAAACATAGTCGATTACGAATAAAGATTGAATAGCTTACTCTAAAGAGAGTAGGCTATCTTCCTATTATTATGAAAAAAGGTCTTATTTTGAAAAAAATTTAAAATTTTATATTTTCTCTTTATTTTTAACAAGCTATTGTATATAATTATAGCAAGCAAAGAGGAGATGATTGAATAAAAATTACAAACCTTCAATCAAATTTTACCCTCAAGAAAGGAATACAACAAAAATGAATTTACCAAACAAATTAACACTATTTAGAATAATACTAGTTCCAATAATGGTTATAGTATCTTTCTTTGATATACCTGGAAGTTTCTTAGGAATATCTACAACAATGTGGATAATGGAATTAATATTTATAATTGCATCAATAACAGATAAACTAGATGGATATTTAGCAAGAAAAAATAATCAAGTGACTAACTTCGGAAAATTTTTAGATCCAATTGCAGACAAAATTTTAGTAGTTGCTGCCATGATTTTATTTGTAGAAATGGGAAGATTACCAGCATGGATTCCAATTATAGTAATATTCCGTGAATTTGCCGTTTCGGGATACAGATTAATTGCTGTACAAAACAGTGGCAAGGTGATTGCCGCAAATATTTGGGGAAAATTAAAAACTGTTACACAAATGATTGCGATAATTTTAATGTTCTTAACAACACAACCTTATTTTGCATTTGTAAATAGTGCACTTACATATATGACAACAGGAGATTTTGTAATGAATATTTTAGCAAGCATATTTATGCCAATTTCTGTTATTGCAACAATTTTCTCTGGATATGAGTACTTAAAAGGCGGAAAAGATTTACTAAAAGATTGTTAATACGAAAAAATAATACAATATTATCAATTTATACATAAGAGATAAAGGAGATAAAACATGAAAAAATTAAAGAAAATATTCATTGCATTGCTTTTAATAACGTTTATTTCAACAGTTACGATTGATTACAAAACATCAATTGCAGATGTAGGAAGTTTTGAAGATTACGATAGTGGTAGCTCATGGGATAGCGACAGTTCGTGGGACAGCGGAAGCTCATGGAGCAGTTGGGACGACGATGATTACAGTTCTAGTTATGGAGGAACAAGCCATAGTAGTGGCGGAGGTTCTTCGTGGGGAACAATAATAACTTTTATTATTATAATTGCTATAGCTTATGCTATTTCTTCAAAGAATAAACACACTCAAATTAGACCAGTTCAAACGTATCAACCAGCATCTAATTTTGATTCTGAAGAAAATGTTGAAAGAAAAGTTAAAGCAGTTGATGAGATGTTTAATAAAGAAGAGTTCTTATCTTGGACTAGAAGTTTATTCGTAAAATTGCAAGAAGCGTGGACAGCAAGAGATTGGAGTACTATTAGAGTATTTGAAACAAATGAGCTATTTGAACAACATCAAAAGCAATTACAAGGTTATATAGACAGAAAACAAATAAATGTAATGGAAAGAATTTGCGTATTATCAGTTAAGTTAGCAGACTTCAAGCAAACTGGAAATAAAGATGTTTTAACTGTTGTATTGAAATCTAGAATGAATGATTATATAATAGACGAAACAACAGGAAAAATAGTAAAAGGTGATAAGACAACTGATAGATATAGCACATATAAACTTGATTTTATTAGAACAACAGGCGAAAAGACAAAACCAGGTTCTATTGAAATAAATACAACAAATTGTCCAAACTGTGGAGCACCAACACAAATAACATCATCAGGTAAATGTGAGTATTGTGGAAGTGTAATTACAACAGGCGAACATAGCTGGGCATTATCAAATTTAGAGAAAATAGGCTAAAACTTGTGCGGACCTTAAAATAGGGTCTGCATAGAATAAATTATTAAAAGCTAAAAAAATTTAGGAGGAAAGAATTATGGGATTAATCAAAGCAGCAGCAAGTGCAATCGGAAGTACAATGCATGATCAATGGAAGGAAGCAATTAGATGTGAGAACATGACAAATGATATTCTTATGGTTAAGAAAACTACTCCAAATGGAGTTATATCAAACAAAAGTACAATTATAGTAGCACCAGGACAATGTGCAATTATATTCGATAATGGTAGAGTAATAGATGCAACGGCAGAAGAAGGAGTATATACTTTTGATAGTTCTTCTACACCTTCATTCTTTGCAGGACAATTTGGAGCAGTATTTAAAGAAATGTGGCAACGTTTTACATATAATGGAGCAAGTGCTAAACAACAAGCAGTATTTTTCTTCAACACAAAGGAAATAATAGATAATAAATTTGGAACAGCGGCACCAATTCCATTCCAAGATTGGTCACACCCAATTCCAAACCAAATGACAAATACTTTAACACCACTAAGAGTAGAAGTAAAATGTTTTGGAAAATATACTTTTAGAATTGCAGACCCGGCTTTGTTTATGAGCAAATTAGCAGGAACTGCTGATATTTATAAAAAAGATGAATTAGTAGAGCAATTAAGAACAGAAGTTATGTCTGTATTTCAAAATGTTGCTAATGAACTTGGTACAGCTAAATACAAAGTTCCAGTTCTAGAAATGCCAAGCCAAACAGATGAAATAAGGGAAATGATGGATGAAAAGGTATTTGATGCAAAAATAAGAGAAAGAGGAATAGAAATAGTTTGCTTTGCTGTTGAATCTGTAACATTAACAGATGATTCTGCAAAGAAGATTGATGATTACGAATTAAGTTCAAACTCTTACATGCAACAAGGAAGAATGGTTGGAGCATATTCAAATGCTGTTGAAAATGCAGCAAAAAATGAAAATGGAGCAGCAAATGGATTCATGGGAATTGGAATGATGAACATGTCAACAAATGGAATGATGCAAAATGCTGCAAACGGACCATGGAATCAAAACAATGATGCAAGTAGAATGGATTTAAGTAAACAAAAAGAGGCTAAAGCTGATGATACAACAGCTGAAGGCTGGACTTGTGAATGTGGTCATGTAAATCCAGCAGATGGTAAATTCTGTAGTGAATGTGGTAAGGCAAAAACATCAAAAAAGGTTTGCCAAAAGTGCAAAATGCCAAATGATGCAGGTAACAAATTCTGCAATAATTGTGGAGAACAATTATAAAGTTTTGTAGGAGGAACTTATATAATAATGGAGTTAGAGCAAGCGAAAACAGAAGTTAAAGAACTTAGAGAAAAATTAGAGTATTATGCAAAATTATATTACGATATGGATAGCCCTGCAATAACTGATTACGAGTATGATATGATGATGAACCGATTAAAAGCTTTGGAAAAAGAATTTCCAGAGCTTATTACTCGTGATTCATTAACTCAAAAAGTTGGAGGGCATGTTAAAGAAGGGTTCAAACAAGTGGTGCATGAAGTACCACTTCAAAGCCTTCAAGATATATTTTCTTTTGAGGAGCTAAAGGATTTTGACACAAGAGTTAGAAAAGTTGCAGAAGAAAATAATGAAGAATTAAAATATGTTGTAGAAACAAAGATTGACGGACTATCTACTGCACTTAAGTATGAAAATGGTGTTTTTGTACAAGGTGCAACACGTGGAAATGGCTTGATTGGAGAAGACGTAACAGATAATTTAAAAACAATTTCACATATACCAAAAGAGTTAAAAGAAAAAATAGATATTACGGTTCGAGGAGAGGTATTTATTGGAACAAAAGAGTTCGAAAAAATGAACGAAGAAAGAGAAATATTAGATGAAAGCCTATTTGCAAATGCAAGAAATGCAGCGGCAGGTTCTCTTCGCCAATTGGACTCAAAGGTAACTGCAACAAGACCGCTAGATATTTTTATATTTAATGTGCAAAAATATGATGAAGATACATTTAATTCTGAAAATTCACATTTTACAGAATTAGACAAGCTACAAAAATTAGGATTTAATGTAGTGCCGGTAAGAACATTGTGTAGTACAATAGATGAAGCAATAGAAGCAATCAAAAAGATTGGAGAAGACAGAGAAAATCTATCATTTGGAATAGATGGTGCAGTTATAAAGGTTGATAATTTACGTTTAAGAGAGATATTAGGAACAACATATAAAGTGCCAAAGTGGGCTATTGCATACAAATATCCACCAGAGAAAAAAGAAACAAAACTTTTAGATATCGTATGTCAAGTCGGAAGAACAGGAGCACTTACACCGACTGCAATATTAGAACCGGTTAAGGTTGCAGGCTCAACTATTTCAAAAACAACACTTCACAATGAAGATTTTATAAAAGAAAAAGACCTAAAAATAGGTGATACAGTCGTAATTCAAAAGCAGGGAGACGTAATTCCAGAAGTTGTTGATGTTATAAAATCGAAGAGAGACGGTACTGAAAGAGAATTTGTTATGCCAACAGTATGTCCAGTCTGCGGAGCACCAGTAGTAAGAGAAGAAGGCGAGGCTGTTGCACGTTGTATAGGAATAGAATGTAGTGCAAAAATATTAAGAAATCTTGCACATTTCGTCTCAAAAGAAGGAATGGATATAGATGGGCTTGGAATAAAAATATTAGAACAATTAGTAGATAAAGGTTTAATAAAAAATATTGCTGACATTTACACATTAACAGCAGAAGAAATTGCATCACTAAAAAAGAATGGAAAGAAATTTGCTCAAAATCTAATAGATTCAATAAATGCAAGCAAAAACAATGATTTATTTAAGCTACTAACAGCACTTGGAATAAGACATATAGGAACAAAATCTGCAAAAGGATTGTGCAAAAAATACAAATCAATAGACAAAATTGCAGAAGCAAGTTTCGAAGAATTAAGCATGATAGATGATGTTGGAGAAATTACAGCACAAAGTATTTACGAATTTTTCAGACAACCACAAACTGTCGATTTAATAAATAGGCTAAAAGAAGCGGGAGTAAATACTGAGGTAATACAAAATGAAAATACTAATACAGATGATAGATTTGCAGGAAAAACATTTGTATTAACAGGAAGTCTAGAAAAATATACAAGGCAAGAAGCTAGTGATATAATAGAAAGCTTTGGTGGCAAAGTATCAGGTTCAGTTTCTAAAAAAACAAGCTACGTACTAGCCGGAGAAGAAGCGGGTTCAAAATTAACAAAAGCACAAGAATTGGGAGTTGCAATTATTTCAGAGCAAGATTTTAAAAATATGATTGAAAAATAATTACAAATGTAGTAAAGTTGAAAATTCAAAAAAGAGAAGGTGGAAAAGAATTAAATTTTAGCAAGGAAAATAAATTCAAAAGGCAAGGGCGCATACTTTTTGTATGTAACTGCATTTTTAATACAATTTATCGCAGACAAGTTTATAATTATTTTCAAAACTATTTACATTTTACCTTTATATGTTATATTTTTCAATATGTTTTACAAAAAAAATTGGAGACTTAAGATATTCTCTTAAATCTCCTTTTTTGAATACTTCTTTAATATAATTTTTCCAATATGTTTTGTATTTGCTTGCTCATAAATATTGCCCTCATATCATTTATTTCGTTGTATTCTTGTAATTTGCTTAATTTCTGCAATATGGCTTTTGTCTTTTGTTCTTGTTCTTTTTGCATAGCTTTTCTTATTTTTATTTCTTCATCTAGTTTTTTATTTACTTCTTCTAATATTACTGCAAGTGTTTCTTCATTTTTACTATGGGTAGAACTCATAATACCACCTGCTTTCTATATTAAATTGTTTTTTTATTTTCATATCTTAATCAACTTTTGACGCAGTCAAAATTGTAATTATTTTTCAACAGGTTCGTCTATTTTAATGTGAACATCCTTAAGTTGCTTATCTTCTACTCTGCTTGGTGCATTCATCATTGCATCTCTTGCTTTTTTATTCTTAGGAAATGCTATTACTTCTCTTATATTTTGAGTATTTGCAATTAACATTACCATTCTATCAAGTCCAGGAGCCGCACCTGCATGTGGAGGTGTTCCATATTTAAATGCCTTATATAATGCTCCGAATTTTTCTTCCACTGTTTTTTCTGAATACCCTGCTATCTCGAAAGCTTTTACCATCAGTTTAGGGTCATGGTTTCTAACTGCTCCAGAAGCCATTTCATATCCATTACATACTAAATCATATTGATATGCTAAAATATCTAATGGATCTTTATTTTCTAATGCTTCCATTCCACCTTGTGGCATTGAGAATGGGTTATGATTAAAGTCGACTTTTCCTTCGTCCTCATTGTATTCATACATTGGGAAATCTACTATAAAGCAGAATCTGTATACATTCTTTTCTAGTAAATCTAGTCTATTTCCTAATTCTATTCTTACTTGACCTGCTATTTTTTGAGCTGTTTCTAATTTATCTGCTATAAAGAATATGCTATCTCCAGATTTTGCTCCGAGTTTTTCTTCTAGTCCTTTCAAAATATCCTCTGTTATAAATTTAGCAATTCCACCTTGTGGAGCATTATTCTCATCTATCTTTGTCCATGCAAGCCCTTTAGCTCCTTGCTCTTCAACGGCAAATTCTGTCATATTATCAAAGAATTTTCTTCCTTGAGCTGCACCATTTGGAACAACTATTGCTTTTATTATCTTATCTTGGAATGCTTTAAATTCTGTTCCTGCAAATATTTTTGTTGCATCTTGTATTATTAATGGGTTTCTTAAGTCTGGTTTATCAATTCCATACTTCTCCATTGCTTCTCTGTATGGTATACGTATAAATGGACCTTCGTCTACTTTCCAGTCTGTAAATTTCTTAAATACAGTTGGTACCAATTCTTCCATTACAGCAAGTACATCTTCTTGAGTAGCAAAAGCCATCTCAAAATCGACTTGGTAGAACTCCCCTGGTGCTCTATCTGCTCTTGGATCTTCATCTCTAAAACATGGAGCAATTTGGAAGTATTTATCAAATCCAGAAATCATAAGTAATTGTTTAAATTGTTGTGGAGCCTGTGGTAATGCATAAAACTCTCCTGGATGCAGTCTGCTTGGAACTAAGAAGTCTCTAGCCCCTTCTGGTGATGAGTTTGCAAGTATTGGAGTTTGAATTTCTGCAAATCCCATTTCATCCATCTTGTCTCTTATAGTTTTCATTATTTTAGAACGTAGCAATATGCTGTTATGTATTTTGTTGTTACGTAAGTCTAAAAATCTATATTCTAGTCTTAAATCTTCTCTTACAGCTTCAATATCAGCTTTCTCTGAATTTATTTCAAAAGGCAATGTTGATTCACATTCACCTAATAAAACAACTTTCTTTGCATCTATTTCAATTTCTCCAGTAGGAATCTTTGCATTTTTGTTAGATCTTTCAACAACTGTTCCTTCCACAGAAATAACGCATTCTGTGCATAAATTAGTTATTTGTGCCTTTAATTCTTCACTAGATACAACAATTTGAGTAATTCCATATTGGTCTCTTAAATCTATAAAAGTCATTCCTCCAAGATTTCTAATTCTTTGAATCCATCCTGCAAGTTTAACTTCTTGTCCAACATTTTGAATGTTTAATTCGCCACAATTTTGTGTTCTATATACGTTTGACATTTACATTACATCCTTTTCATTAAAATTTTATCCGTGCCATAATTTTACAACATTTTTCGTCAAAAGTCTATACTTACAGCCTTGTAAATTAAAATAATTTGTAGAAAAAAGTAATGCAATTTTTCATTGCACTGCTTTAATTTTATTTTTTCACATATATTGAAAAAGTTTCATCATCAAAAACCTTCTCATAATTTTTGTCTACACTTATATATGTATTTATTATTTCTTTATCTTCAACAATAGCATAGTCAATTTTGTACTTTTCAAAAGTATCATTATAATTAACATTTCCTCTTGATGTTTCCAACCAATCTTTCAATATTGTTACATTGTTGAACTCTTCTGTAAATATTTCTGACCTAGAGTCCACAAATGCTGGTATTCCTGAAAGTTCTAAATAACTTCCATAATTAAAACTATTGTATATCCTCAAATTTTTATAATCTAAATTTTCTTTAATAAAGTTTACAGCTCCAACAGGGTATTTCTTCTCATTTACATATTTTTCTCTTATTCTAGTAACCATATTGCTCGAAAGACCAATCACAATTACTATTGTTGTACAGCCTAGTACCCAATTTTTAGAGAAAAAATCATTTACTTTTTCTAATATATTTTCTGTGTCATAGGTTTCGAAGAAATTTGTTATTAGTCTTACAACTGGAATTGTTCCAATTAAATATAAGAATGCTTGATTTCTCCTTGCCAAAATTGCCATAAAATATAATCCAAAGAACAATAAAATATCACTTAATTTCATTTTTGCTTTTGTTGCAAGCATTAATATATCAATAACTATAAGTCCTAATATCATTCCAATGGATGAGATTATATCAGTCTGTTGCAACTCTGAAATAAATGTAGAAGATATTCCACCAATTACTTTAAACATGTATGTATATGTGTATGTTCCAATTGGAGAAATAAAACTTCCTAATGCAAAACATAAAATTACTATAATCAACATTTTTATACTAATTGGCTCTAATATAATTTTTGATTTTTCTAGATTTTTATTTTTCATTAATCGGTACATTATTGCTTCTGCCAAATATGGCAATATTAATATAACAGTCATGTACCAAACAGAAGCATGGAAATTTACAATTAATACTGATATAATGAAAAATATAATATAATATCTTTTTTGTTTTGTACTAATCATTTTTTCAATAAAATATATTTCTAACAATAACAGTAAATATGAGATTATTTGACCACGCGCAGTAAATGCCCAATTCGACGTCATTAATAACATTGAAATTGCTGTTGCAATAAACGAAAGTACTATATTATTCTTTTGTTTCAATAAAATATTGAATAGTGAAAATGCTGTTAAACATGCAATCAGTACTACAAAAGCATAAATTCCTGCAAATCCAAAAGTATTATAAATAAATGCTATTGCAACATCAAAAGCCCACCTTAATTTATAAAACCCTAAATTTTCATGCCATGTAAGGTGATCTACATTGTCATATCCATCCTGTAGTATGTGCTTGCCTGTTGCAATAGTAAAAAATGTATCATTTTGCATTTCTTTTGTTACAGTTAACAATATGATTATTACTAATAAGATACAAAATACTATATATATTTTTTTATTTTTCATGAACTCTAACTCACTTTCAAAATTATTTTGCTAAATATTGTAGTGCTTCTTTAATTCTTTCTTCCAAACTTTCTGATTTTATCTTTGGTAGTATTTTGTTTATTTCATATCTTCTGTATCCTAATACTTGTAAAGCTTGTATAACTTCTTCAAATTCTTCTTGTTTATTTTCTTCTTTTTCTAATTCACTTGTTTCAGCTCCAATAGCTTCTTCTGTTTTTATCTTATCTTTTAATTCTAGTATTATTCTTTGTGCCGTTTTAGGTCCTATTCCTGGCAATTTTTTTAAAGTATTTACTTCATTTGTAATTACTGCAAGCGCAAATCTTGATGGTGTAATATTTGAAAGTATTGTTATTGCAGATTTTGCTCCTATTCCCCCAACAGATATTAGAAGTTCAAACATATGTAGTTCTTCGTTTGTATTAAATCCAAATAAACTAATATCATCTTCTCTTACTTTTAAATATGTATATACGCGAACCTGCCTATTTTCTTGTAATTCATCTATCGATTTTTTAGACATGAATACTTTATAACCTATGCCTTGTACTTCAATTATTATATATTCTTCTGATTTTACTACTAATTCACCTTTTAAATATGCTATCATAAGTTTCCATTAATCAATTTATTTCCATATTTTCTATTCTTGTACATCTAAAAGTTGTTACATTGTATAATTCTTTTTATCACATTATGTGTTTTCTATTTATAATATCATTTTGTTATTTTCAAGCTCTATAAATTGATTATTCCCTTTCTTTTATTATCAAACAAATTTTCTCTTAATAGTTAATATTTTATCATATTTTTAGTATTTTGCAAGAGTTTATTGTAATTTTTTCAGGTTTACTTGCACTATTTTTTGCATATGATATAATGGCAATATAAAAATCAATTTTATTTTGAAGGAGGATTATTTATGACACCACATAATGAAGCTAAAATTGAAGATATTTCTAATATTGTATTAATGCCAGGAGATCCACTTAGAGCAAAATACATTGCAGATACTTTTTTAGATGAAGCAAAACTTGTTAATACAGTTAGAAATATGTTTGGTTACACTGGTTTTTATAAAGGCAAAAAGATTACTGTTTTTGCATCTGGAATGGGTATGCCAAGCATTGGAATTTATTCTTATGAATTATACAAATTTTATAATGTAGATACAATTATTCGTATAGGGTCTTGTGGAGCCTACAATGAGGATCTGAGCCTTTTAGATACCATATTAGTAGATAATGCATATACAGAAGGGAACTACGCATATGAGCTAAATGAGGAAGATTGCCACATAATGAATTCATCATCAGATATAAATAAAGTTATTGAAGATACAGCAAAGGAATTAAACATTCCTTATGTAAAAGGAAATACTCTTTGTACAGACTGTTTCGATTATTATGTAAAAGATGTTAATAGCTTAATTGCAAGATTTCCAAAAGAATTAAATATAATTGGAGCAGAAATGGAAGCATTTGCGCTTTTCTATAACGCAAAATTACTTGGAAAGAAAGCTAGCTGTTTACTAAGTGTAGTAGATTCTCACTATAAACATCAAGAAATCTCAGCAGATGAAAGACAAACTTCATTAAATTCTATGATAAAATTAGCATTAGAATCTGCTGTAAATTTATAAAATTATAAGTTCTAATTCAAGCAATACTTATTTGTTGACATTAAAATATTTATTTAACATTAATACAAAACCGAACCATAAAATATTTAACATTTTAGGTTCGGTTATATTTTTATTTTGTTATTGATAAAACTTTATATTTAGCAATTCCGCCTGGTGTTTTTACTTCTACCATATCGTTTTTCTTCTTGCCTAATAAAGCTGCTCCAACTGGTGATTCATTAGAAATTTTATTTTCTGCTAAATTTACTTCTGTTGAACCAACTATTGTATATGTAACATCTTCATCATATTCTTCATCATGTACTTTTACAATATTTCCAACTTGAACTGTTTTTGTATCTATTTCAGATTCATCAATTATTTTAGCATATCTTATTTTATTTTCTAGTTCTGCTATTTTTCCTTCATTTTCTGCTTGAGCATTTTTTGCTTCGTCATATTCAGAGTTTTCTGATAAATCTCCAAAGCCTAATGCTACCTTTATTTTTTCAGCAATTTCTGCTCTTTTAGTTGTTCTTAAATAATCTAATTCTTTCTCTAATTTTTCAAATCCTTCTTTTGATACTATTACGCCTTTATCTTCCATGCTATAAAACCTCCTTGTTTTTTTGCAGTATTTACTTTTAAAATTATTGTATAATGATACCCCTTTTTTTTACTTTTGTCAAGTATTTTTCGTCTTCTAAACTATTCATTTCAAGTAATTATTCAATTTTATTTGATATTTTTATAGTTTTAATTTTTTAGGTAATTTCTTCCATTTTATATTATTTTATTTCAACATTTCCTCTATTTCCTATAAGTTCATATTCATTTTTCTCTATTTTTTCTCGTACCGCTTCTGACCATTTTTCTCTTTGTATATTATACTCATCTTGTAATTCAAATTCACCATTGTTTATTAATTTTACATTATTTATTATATTCCCATCAAAATACTTTAATTTATCTATCTTTGTATCTGCAATATTAAAAATTATAGCAGTTCTATCAATACAGTATTCTTTAATTTTTTCTCCACTAAAATCTACATTTAATATATATTTTGCATTTCTTAAGCTCTTTCTTTTATTGTTTAATACAGATATTGGTTCAAAATTTTGCTCTGCTTCTCCCTCTAAACCTGCAAACTGATTTCTGTTAGACGTGACTATATTAATCATTTTATATTGTGTTATTAATTCGCTTATAAGCTGTGTATTATTATAATCTTTTGTATCAATTAATATGCTAAGTGACTGTTCCTCTAAAATTTCTTTTTTTCTTTCAATTACTGATTTTATTACTGTTTTTAAAAAATCCCTATATATACTCTTATTTTCCTTGCTATTTTTTATAATTTTATTTACATTTTGATATATTTCAATATTTTCTTTATTACTAGCAATCTCTTTTATTCTTCTTGACAATATTATATTTGCATTTATATTTTTTCTTACTATATTTTCTATTTTTCTCAACATTTTTTCTTCTTTATTTTGTACTGTGTAACAAATGTACTCAATCTTATCATCACTTTCAATCATTTTTATATTTCCAAATACATATTTTAGCTTCTTTATTTTTCTCTAACTAATTCATAATTATTTCTTGGCTCTTTCTACCCTAAGCTTCTTTCCTTTTATGGTCATATCCTTTAAAGCATTTAGAACTTTATTACCTTTGCCATTTAATATATCCACATAGGAAGCAATATCTTGTACATCAATAATTCCTATATCTTCTGAATTAACACCATCAATTCTCGAAATAGCTCCAACTATGTCTCCTGCTCTTATTTTCTTTTTCTTACCACCATTTAAATATATTTTTGTAATTGATTTTTCAACTTCCTTAGCCTTAATTTTTTTGGCTTTAGGGTTTGTTTTAAGTTTATTGGCACTTGCCTCTTTTTCTCTTATTTCATTATTTGATATTGGCTCAATCTCATTAATTTCAAAGCCTATGTACTCTTGGATTTGCCCTAAAAGTCTACCTTCATACTGATTTACTAAACTTATGGCCTTTCCTTTAGATCCTGCTCTTCCTGTTCTTCCTATTCTATGTACATATGCTTCTTTTTCCACTGGAAGATCATAATTAATTACATGAGTAAGACCTTCAACATCGATTCCTCTTGCTGCAATATCTGTAGCCACAAGTATTCTGAAGAATCCTTTTTTAAATCTTTCCATGGTAGCCATTCTATCCTTTTGCATCATTCCACCATGTATCTTATCAACTGAATATCCTTTTCTCTTAAGATTTTCTGCTACTTTATCTACATTTTCCTTTGTTTTACAAAACACAACTACCCCTTCTGGTATTTCTTTTATCAATACCTTACGCAGTTCATTTAATTTATCTTCTTCATTTATTTTATATAACTCATGGGTAATTTTATCAGTTATCAGCTTTTGAGCCTTAATTTCAATATTTTCAGGATTATTCATATAACTATTACTTAAATCTAGAATTTCCTCTGGCATTGTTGCTGAAAATAACATTGTCTGTCTTTTATCATTAAGTTTTGAAACAATAGATTTTACCTGATCAACAAAGCCCATATTTAGCATTTCATCTGCTTCATCTATTACTAATATGTTTATACCTGTTATGTCAAATGTCCCTCTTTCAATATGGTCAATCACCCTACCTGGAGTACCTACCACTATATGAGTTCTTTGCTTTAACTCTCTTATCTGCTCTGAAAAAGGCTGTTTACCAAATATAGCTGCCACTCTTATTCTTTTTAATCTACCTAAGCTCTGAATTTCTTCTTTAACTTGTATGGCAAGTTCTCTTGTAGGCGTTAATACCAAGGCTTGCGGCTTAGTATTATCCCATATTACCTTTTCACATACTGGTATGGCAAAAGCTGCTGTCTTTCCACTACCTGTTTGTGATTTCACCACTATATCCTTACCCTCTAATGCTTCAGGAATAACTCTTTTCTGCACATCAGAAGGATTCTTATACTCCATAGCATCTATAGATTTCTTAATTTCTTCACTTATTTTATATTTTTCAAATCCATTTTCCACTATCTTTACCTCTTCATTAAATATATTTTCATCTATCTAGTATAACCTAAAAATAAAAGAAGTGAGATATCTTTCTTAAATATTTCACTCCTTATCATTGATTATACTTCCATTATTATAGGTATAATGGTAGGTCTTCTTTTAGTTCTATCATAAATATAATTTTCTACAGTTCTCTTTACATTGCCCTTTAATACATACCATTCAATTATTTCCTTATCTAAACACTTTGTTAACTCTTCTGTTGCTAATGATTTTACAACTTTTATCAGCTCTTCTGATTCCTTAACATATACAAATCCTCTAGTAACAATATCAGGTCCTGAAACAATACTTAACGTCTCTTTTTCTATGGTAACTACTATTATAACCATACCATCTTGTGCTAGATTTCTCCTATCTTTAAGTACTATATTGCCAACATCACCTACTCCTAGTCCATCTACATATACTGCCCCTGCCCTTACCTTTCCATCTTTTTTACAACTATCTTTAGTTAATTCTAAAACTTGACCTGTTTCTAAAATAAAGACATTCTTTCTAGGCATTCCCATATCTACAGCCAAATCT
>OLVX01000709.1_pt1 | contig 31910 bp, 38 predicted proteins | sample 1673271 | NCBI WGS metagenome assembly OLVX01 (sample SAMEA3178939, study PRJEB25190) | human gut metagenome | biome: human gut; feature: human-associated habitat; material: faeces | place: Austria | collected 2013
GCAGAAAGCAGGAGATTTTGTTAAAAAATCTCCTGCAAAATCAACAAAATTTAAACGCCAGTGGAATTTACTCTTGCACTGGAATTTACTTTTTCAAGTCAGTAGAAATTATAAAAAATAAAATTCTCTTTTGCCTTTCAAATGAAAGTTACGATTGCCCTTTGACATAGTAGGATTGTCATAATAAAACTTTATAACATTCTTATATTTTCCGCAATATAAAATTACTATTTTTTACATGCTTTTGCAAAAGCTAAACATATCTCGCTATCTGTTAACTCATCGTTTTCTCTGTAACAAAAACTAATAGTGTTATCATTAGCAAATTTCTCATAAAGGCTTGGTCTTAATATTTTTGTCTTATCCGCATTAAACACGGTTCTATGTTGTCCACTGGGATTTCTTCTTATTTTAAAACAACATCTAGAAAAATCATTGTCATTTTTATTTAATCGATTTATTATTTCTTGTTCTTCATCAGCAGACAATTTATCATTATCAACCTTTGGCGGAATTTTCGCATTAAGCAAGGAATAAAACTGTTTAAAAATATCTCCCAAATTTTCATTCCACTCAATACCAAAAAATTCACGTAACTTTTTGGCTCCAATATCAAAACCATATGGTGACACTTTAACTTGTAACACATGATTCTCATCTGTTGTGTCAATAAACGATAGCAATGCAATGTGATTATCAATTACCATTTTTAAATTTTCAATATCCTCAACCAAAACTACATAGTTTATATCTTTATATCTAAATGTAAATGCTGTAATGTGCCATTGCTTATCTTTCATATCTGAAATCAATGAATTCAAATTAAAAAATATTTCCATAAGTAATTTCTCCTTTTTTAATTTTATGTAAACATCTGTATTCATCGCAAAGAATGTAAGATATTTATTCTTTACTACCTTTTACTAAAAAAACATCTTCTGCTTGTACCCCAGACCTCAAATATAACTTAGGAATATTTTCTTCTGGTATACCTTCCAACATCAATTGCACAATTGCCTGTTTAAATGATACTGACAATGAATTACCAAATCCTATTGAAGAATACAATTGTGCTGCAAAAACACATGCTGCCTCATCATTTATAGTATCTGACATTCCGATTGCTGAATCTACATATTCCACTACGCTTTCTGCCTGTTTTTCAGAAAAACAGGCATTAAACACAACCAATCTGATAGAATCTGATGCGGTAGACATTGCAAGCGATATTGCTTCTTTAGATACATACTTACTCGTACCATCAGAATTAAGCAACACCAAATCTCCTGTATCTGTTCCATGTCCACTAAAATGTACTATTGTAGGATTCGTTTCATTTATGGCCTGTAAGATATCTGCCGACCTAGTAGCCCAACGGCTTTCAAAAACAACCGACTCACGATATTCAGACATTCTAATCCTTTGTTGAATTGTTCTTGCCTCTTCATCCAAACGCAATGGAATAGTGTTTATAGGATTCGCTGCTAAAAACAAAACTGTAATTTTTTCTGGAATTTCTTTTAATTTTTTTATCTCTTCCTGAATCTCATCCTGTATTTTACTTTGTTGTGTCAATGTCGACTGAATTAATCTTTTCTGCTTATCAGCTTCTAATATTCTCTTTTTTTCTTCTGCTTGCTTTTTCTTTGCAACTTTTTCTTCTTCATTACTACAATTCTTTTCAGCTGTAACTATTTCTTTCTCAACTTTTGCAATTTTTGTTTGAATTTCCCCACATTTTTTACGAATATCTGCAATATTTTTGTTAGCTCTATCAATCTCATTGAGTTTGGATTTAACAGTTGATTGATTTTTAGTTCTTCCAATAGCAGCTTTTGCAGAAATTATTTTTTTCTCTTGTGAAGTAATTTTGGTTTGTTCCTGTGCCAAACTTATATTTAACTTTGAAAGTTCCTCTTTCTTTTTTAATATTTGTTTTTTATAATATTCAATCTGTGCCATTTATTTCCTCTCTTTAAATGTTTTATTTACAGAAGCATGTCAGACTCTGACACACTTCTGTTTTCCCATAATACAGATGGCTCTTGCAAAACACCTTGTCCATCCATGCAATAAAATTGTATTTTACTTCAAACGTGTCACTCTTCCACAATATGGGCATTTTGATGGATTAGTTACTGGAATTAATTTTCTCCCACAACTACAAATATAATATTTATATTTGATTTTTTTCATAAATATGTCCTTTCTCTAAAGCTGAAAACCACGAGTTACTATATGTTATCACATTTTTAGAAAAAGACTGTATTTTTTAACCTTTCTAGACACAGATTTCATATTGCAATCAAGTATAAAGCGTGATACAATTATTTAGTGAATTATTTATGTATCGACGACTTGAGCTTCTGTCGTCCTACAGGACACCGAGTTGGCCCTCGGTGTTTTTCTTTTTCATATTTTATGTGTTATTTTACTCAAAGAATCTCTTGGGGTTACACCCAAATGCTCCTTCTAGTATTTTATTTACCAAATTCACTTTTGCTCTGGATGTTTTCCAATCGCTAAGTCTATGTAGATAACTTTTTGCATATTCATCTTTTGAAACAACCCACACTTGGTCTCTTCGAAACTCCCCATCCAGCAGCAACGGCTGATGAGTAGTACAAATTAATTGTGCATTATTTGGATTTGTACTTTCATCCATAAATAGCCATACTAGTTCTTTAGCTAATAAAAGGTGTAATCCATTTTCAATCTCATCAATTATAAGCACACCTCCTTCTTCAAGTACATCAAACAAATACGGTAAGGCTGTAAATAGTTTTACTGTTCCTAATGACTCATCAGCAAAAAATTTAATTGGCTTCCCCTCAATTTCTTCTCCATTACTATACATAGCATGCGTACTTTCTACTGCAACTGTTGTTTTCTTTACAATAACCTCCCTGTTTTCAAAATCATCTTCATCTACATTTTGATGTTCTACTTCAGACTCTTCGAAAGAAACTTTTATATCTCGAATTGTCGGGTCCGCTTTTCGCATAATCTCGATATATTTATGTAGTCTTTCATCAGAAAATGCTTTTTTCGAATTTTTAGGTTTTAATGTTGCTGCTGTCATACTCACAACCTGAATATCCATAATGGCATCATATATTTTCCCTGCTAAATCATTATTAAGTAGTGCAGCAGCAGATAAACATAAGGCTTCTTCTTTAACTACATTTTTATTACTTTCAAAACCTTTCAAATCAGATTTAAGTATAATATCTTTATATGATGTTGATTTTCTTTCCATAAGCTTTTCTGTTCGCTTATTTTTTTTAGTTAATAACTCATAAACAATCTTCTTTTGCAATAAAGAAAATTCATAACGGTATGTTATCCCTTCTATGACTATTTCTATTGCAAAGGATGTAGGTTTTTCTTTATATGCAGCGTCAAATGCAAATGTCGCCACAGGCTCACCTATTCCTTTAAATTGTGGCAACGATAATAATTTTGAATTATTCGTTGCTGTTATCATTGACCATTCAAGCAATCTATGTATCTCACGAATTATTTTACAAAAAAAAGTTTTTCCCGAACCATTGGCCCCATATATAAAAGAAACTTTATTAAAACTCATACCATTACATGTAAACTCTTTTTTTACCAATTCTTTTTTCCCAGAATCGATTTGTGTTGTAAATTCTACCTTGTTTGCAAATGAGGCAAAATTTTCTACAGATAGATATTTTAAAATGATATTATTCATTATATTTCCTCCTGTCGATTAGTATATTATCATGTTTATGCCTTATTGTCAATGTATTATTTTCATTTTTTCATCATCATTGTAGCTTTTCACTAATTAACTGATTATTTCTTTGTAATTGTCGCTATTTGGCTTTTAGCTTATTGATTTCCCATCTTCGTCTTCCCAATCGCATAATACAGCCTGTTCACATCTACCTTGAAAAGTTCAGCCAGCCTCTTTACATCTGGTTTATGTTCCATTTTCATATAAACAGATGCAACTTGCCTGCTTCCGTTCCTTTTCCAGTTCAATTTCACAGTCTCTTTTTTCCTCTATCTACTTTTTGTCTTTAGCATCCTCTATTACACTTTTTACTGTGTTGTAATCCATACATAACGCTCTTGCAATCTGTGTCATATTCTCCCCCTGTCTGTAATGCTCTATTATGTAATCCAAATGATTCTTTGTTTTCTCATAAAAATCGCTGTTCCTTGAGCCACTTCTTTTTTCTCTTCTTGGAATCTTTCTCTTTGCAATTTCGCTATACAGTCTTCTGTTGCTAATTCCTGTCTTTTCTATAATTTCCTTTACTGTATTACCACTTCTATACATTACGACTGCTGTTTCAATATCCGCAGCATTAAAGCTTTTCCCTATTGGAATCACTATAATGGTCTCATAAATTAAGACACTGAACACGACATTTCTTAATGAATCTGATATACTATAACCAACAAATGAAAGAAGATACTTATTATGTCAAGATCAAGAAGAAATTTCAGTGCTGAATTTAAAATCAACCTCGTACTCCAGCTGCTTAAAGGAGAAAAAGAACTTAATGTCCTTGCTGTTGAAAACGATATTCAACCAAATCTTCTTCGTAACTGAAAGAAAGAATTCCTTGCTAATGCTTCTCTCGCATTCGATAATAAGCGGGAAGATAATCTCCGGGAAAAACTTGCCGAAGAACGCAAGGAAAAAGCTGAATACGACAAAAAGGTCGGTCAACTTACTATGCAGGTTGACTGGCTCAAAAAAAAATCTGAAGAAGTTGTCGGACCTGACTACGAGAGTAAATTTAGTCCGAAACCTTTCGACGACTAAAGAATTGCCAGTTTCTACCGGTGCAAAGTTGCTTGGAATCAATCGTACCAGCGTATATTATGGCGGTATCCCCGTTTCAGAGGAAGAACTGGAATGCAAAGCTATCATTGACCATCTGCATACGGATAATCCTACCTGGGGAGCCCGTCAGATGTCTGCTCAACTTAAACTGCGCGGATATCAGGTTGGTCGCCGTAAAGCAGGCAGATATATGCGTGAAATGGACATTACACCGATTTATCCAAAGATGAATCTGTCTAAGCGCATGAAGCAGGCAAAAGTCTGTCCGTATCTGCTTCGTAACGCAGTCATAGACCGTCCCAATCAGGCATGGTCGATTGACATTACATACCTTCCAATGAAGCATGGATTTCTTTACCTGACAGCCATTATCGACTGGTACAGCCGTTGTATCGTTGGCTGGGATGTTGATGATACTCTGGATACCACCATGGTCATCAACGCCTGTAAAAAAGCATTTAAAGTAGCTAAGCCGTTAATCATCAACTCGGATCAGGACAGCCAGTTTACCAGCGACAAATACATCGACTTTATTCGTAATAGCGGAATCCGTCAAAGCATGGATGGCAAAAGCCGATGGGCAGATAATATCATGATTGAACGCTGGTTCCGCAGCTTCAAGTATGAGGAAGCATATCTCACGGAGTATGCTAATCTCAAGGAAACAAAAGAAGCCATCGGAAGATATATTTACACCTATAACTTTGAAAGATGCCATCAGTCCATTGGGAACAAACGACCTGCTGAGGTATACTATCCGGTAATGCTTCTGGATGCTGCCAGAGCAGCCGCATAATATAAAAATCCGGGAGATGCCACCCATTCTCCCATGTAACCCGTCAACATATCAGTTCATTATAAAAATATCAAATTTTTGTCTTGACAACTGAGCCATTATAAATGTTCACCTCAATCATCTCCTTATATTTAAGAAATGTATCGTTTTTATCTACTCTACTGCCTTTTTCAACAAACTAGATAATTTATTTTGTGCTTGTTCTCCTGAACCAATATCAACAGACGTTAATTCTATATTTTCATTAATAATTATTTTTTTTGCCTTTTCAAATAGAGACTTAAAAAAATCTTTCGATAAGTCCTGTTGTTCCTCACCTTTGTGATAATACAATGGTAATGTTTTAATCAATGCACCATAGCCTGTTGTTTTTGTCAATATATACTCCTTACTATTCCACTCTTCCGGAAATATTTCAGAAACTGCTCCAAAATAGTTCATTAGTATTTTTAAAATCACATTGTCTTTTTCTTGTGCAAAAAATTCTCGAAAAATGAACTTGTTATTTTCTTTTATTTGCTTTCCATTTTTTATAGTTATCATATCCTCTTGTGGCGTATTGGTTATCAATCTTAACATATATGTAACAAAAGTCCCTTGTGACAAAAACTCCATTTCTCCGTTCTTCTTCCCTAACATTTTTAATCGATTATAAAATGGAGAATCCTCACTCGAATTCATTATTCTTGCTATTTCATGACAAGTTTTATACGGACTTCTTTCTTCGCTAACATCAAATAAATCATATATAAGTGATTTGTCCACTTTCTTTTGATTACTATTAATTGTTGAAAATACATATGCCTTTTCTTCTTCTGTAAGATCAAACATAATAGCTACCATCATTTCCGTTATAAATCCATTGGCTGCCTTTATCCCCTCTACCCTGTGTTGCCCATCTAAAATCTCAGCAATTTTCGCATTATCATAATAATTTAATTCATATACACCAGATATAGATGTTTCTTTTATACTCTCAACATCTTCACTTCTAATTGATAAAACTATAGGTGTTGGAAACGTAGCATCTGGGTCATCACAATATTTTGCGATTTCCTTTACTCTCATTTCTTGTAATTCTCTCTGAGTTCCAATATTATTTTTGCGAGGGATAACTTTTGAAATTTTAATTAAATCTGCTGAATTTATTTTCCCGATATAAAAACTTCCAATCGGCTGATTTATTTCCATCAACATAATTCCTTTACTCATAACTTAATATCTCCTTTGGATGTTTCCACTTTGTTCGTTTTGGTTGCTTCTATTTCTAAATTATTAATTCTTCCATTTTCTTCCAATAAATATTCGCTATCATCAAATTGACTTGTTATATCCTTATGTCGCTCCATTTTTCCGATACAATACATATAGAAGGAAAAAAGGATTGAAATGACTCCTATAATAATCTGTAAAATGTAAGAACCTTTATGTTTCCCCAACCATAAAAAACAAAGTCCAATAATCCATACAACATTCAACAAACCTGCTATGACTTTATATGTAACAAACATACTTTTCTCATTTCTGCGTTTATCTACTAACATATCAATAAATATATCTGTACAAAATGGAGCACATAGAGAAACTGAAAAGGTATATATCATTCCTTCATCCATAGCTCCTTTGATCATTCCTGTTTCTCCCATAAGGAAACCTGCCCATATATTAATTAGACCAAACATTGCAACAAATACAACCCAAAATAAATATGTTTTTTCTCTCTTCACTACCACTATAGGGGCAATGAGTTTTCTCCAAAAATTCATCTCTTCCATTTTTTCTCCTAAGCAAACACTTTTTCCATTACCCCATTCTCCATATCATCAATACTGTAAATCGTATCCATGGCCTCGAATGTCTCTCTTAGATTACCCCTTGCACTCTTCCAGCCAATTCCATCAGTAAACCACACAAAAGTAAATCCATCTATGGTATCAGCCTCCTGCGAAAGCATTTTATAACTTCTTGCTGTTTCGTTAAGTTTTGAGCCACCACCATAAAAATTTGTTTCAATACCATAAATCATCTTATCCGTCTTGATTACAAAATCAAATCTCTTAGCAGCTTTTCCCTGATTAGAAAGTGCCGATAAATCAATATTCCACTTTTCTTCAATGTCCTTGAGGTACATTTCTTTAAAGTAATTTACATCCTTTACAAATCCTGCTGCCACAATGTACTTTTCAACCAAATCTTCCATCTGGTGACCGCCACGATTCTTACGACCATTAGAGTCCAATCCGGTTTCAATACCCAGAACATAATCCACAAGATTGTTTACCAAATGATTTGCAATCATATCAAATAACCCAGTCTTATGCATAAATACCTTGTACTGTTCCACACTGTAATTCATTTTCTTGAAATTATATTGGAAAGCTCCTTCTTCATCCTGTGCATATATTTCATTGCCTCTCACTGCAAGAAGTAACGGAACACATTGCAATGTTTCCGGATACTTTGTCACTATCTTCTCAAATTCTTCTTCAATATTTTTAGAACCAATCAAGGAATTTAAGATGTTTAATTCCACCTTGATTTCATCTACATTTCTTACGACCTTTGCAAAGTCGATATAGTAATCATAACTTGATATACTTGGTCTGAACTTACTCAGCCATTCATCAAAATCTCTATTTGTCATTTGCTACCTTCTCCAATCTTTTCTTGGATATGTCCAAGTATTCTTCACTTACATCTATTCCAATAAACTTCCGTCCAAATCGCACAGCCTCTACTCCGGTAGTTCCAGAACCGCAGAAAGGATCTAGTATAACTTGTCCTTCCTCCGTAGATGATAATACAATTTTTCCAAGCAAATATTCCGGCTTTTGTGTAGGGTGCTTACCTTCTGTCTTTTCTGATGGTTTCGTCAGTGCACCTGTCCACACATCCCTCATCTGCTTTCCACCATTCATTTCTTTCATCTTCTGATAATCAAAAAAATGCCGAGACTTCTTATCATTCTTCTTTGCCCATAAAATGGTTTCCGTAGAATGTGTGAAGCATCGACATGCTAAGTTTGGTGGTGGATTTGTTTTCTGCCATGTAATGTTGTTGATGATTTTGAAGCCTTCCTGCTCCAATGCCATACCAATCGAATATATATTGTGTAGTGTTCCTGATATCCATATTGTGCCGTTCGGCTTTAGTACTTTCTTACATAACTTAATCCACTTTCTGTTAAACTTGTGTTTTTCTTCGACGCTGGTTCCACTTTCCGAAAGCTTATCCCATGAGCCTTTGTTTACCGAAACCATCTTTCCGCCCTGACAGGTAATACCGTCATTACTTAAAAAATAAGGTGGATCTGCAAATATCATATCAACAGATTCTGGTTCCATTTTTGTTAGAATTTTAAAGGAATCACCTAATATCAGTTGTGATCCTTCTGTCTCGTAGTATAATGGCACTTTCTTTGTAAATAAGTTTTCCATTATCTCGACTCCTCTAATAATTGCATATAATCACTTCTTCACCAACTCTATTGGATGCATCTGAATTAATCATACGCTTTACACTTACAACATCTATTTTATACCCTTTGTTACCATATAACTCATTTATCAAATCTGTATTGTGATTTGTAAGCATACAGTAACAACCTCTGGCTGTTAATTCATCAAAAAGTTTTGCTAAACGCTTATGGCTTTCTATATCAAATCCCTCTTTTGTGTATGATTCAAAAGAAGTAGGATTCAATGGTGCATACGGACTGTCGATAAATACAAAATCACCTTTTTTCGCATCCTTACACGCTACTTCAAAATCACCATCTATAATAGTTATGCCTTGCAAATACTTTGAAGTAGCCATAATAGCCTCCTCATCAACAGAAGGCCGACGGCTATTGTTATACGGAACATTAAATAATCCTTTGCCGTTTACACGATATAAGCCATTAAAACAATGCTTATTGATAAAGACAAACAACGCAGCCAATTCCACATCATATTCTGCTTTCATCAGCTTATCATTGTAATGCTCACGCAGAGAATAATAGTATTCCTTACCATCATCCCACATTTCGTCATCAAGCTTATTTACAACCTTCATAAATACTTTCGGTGCATTACATATCTGCTTGTATGCATTTATCAATGCTTTGTTTATGTCATTTATCAGAGCATTTGCAGGTAGCAATTCAAATGTAACTGCACCGCCACCCACAAATGGCTCATAATAATCCTTATACTGTTTAGGCATTCTTTCCTTTATCTGTGGAATCAACTGACGCTTACCACCAGCCCATTTCACAAATGGAGCAACGCTTGAATTACTCATTTTGATTCCTCTTCTCTATGTCCATAACGGGCAAGCTTTTACATATCTATTATACTTGCAAACATACAAAATAACAACCAAAACTTTCACTCTTTGTGAATTATCTTACTTCTGAAAAACAAATATGTACTCGTGTGCCAGAAGTAAAAAATTATTATTTTGTGTCTCCCAATAATCAGTAGAACGACAATTGTGCTGTTCTTTAATAATAATCTCTTTATTCACAAATCCTGCCTGTAAAAAGCATTCCATCATACGAAATCCTAAAGGAATTACTTTTCCATATTTTCTTACATCCCCAATCATAACTGCACACATTTTACCTTTTTTCAGGACTCGAAATGATTCCTCTGCTACCTTTTTCATTTCAGATAAAAATTCATCTACAGCAAGCAATGAGATATCCCCTTCTATCCCTTTACTGTATTTAATGATATTTGCATATGGTGGATGCGTACAAATAAAGTCAATTCGACTATCTTTTATAAAATGCAAATCTGTAGCATTACCATTTCGTGTAAATATTTTTGATTTGGATTCACATTGGAATTGTAAATTTGTTTCAGATATTGAAACGGATTGCGGATTGATATCAACACCTACCGCATGACGATTGAGTAGCTTTGCCTCTACCAAGGTTGTTCCACTACCCATAAATTGATCTAAGATCCAGTCTCCCGGCTTTGAATAGCGAAGTATCAGATTTCTTGGTACATACGGAGACCAATTACCTCGATACTTTCCTGAATGCGTTGCCCAACTTCCTCTGTACGGAAAGGACCAGACTGTTGTTGGTTCAAGCCTAAAATTATTTGGTTGTAAACTTATAAGCCATACCCCCTTCTTTTTATTTTGATTTATCTATTGTAACTTAACTTTCCCGAAAAATCCACAGCATTTTTCTTTCACTATAAGTGAATTTGTTTGTTCTGTATTCCATGCGATAATATTCACAAATAGTGAAAGAGGTACTGACATGCATTTTGAAAACGATACTGACCTATATCGTGTTATAGGTGCAAATCATTACAGAAAACAAGCCAAATTAGCACAAGTACAACTTGCAGAGCGGGCAAAAATCAGCATCAGCTATCTATCAAAATCGAAGCTGCCGGCTGTGATAAGAGTCTTTCTATATCTATACTTAATCAGATTGCAAATGTGCTTGGTGTTGAGATTAACGAATTATTTAAGGAGGTATCCGAATCATGAAACTTATCGAAGTGCAAACAAGAATAGAAAAACTTGCCTATATTCCATTTAAGGAATATCATTCCCCTGACCAAGTTCAAGATGTCATGATGAAAATCAATAAAGGAAAAACCGGTCAACTTTTGGAATTGACCATCGGATTAAATCTTTCCAATACTACTCTTGATTTTGAAGACGGAGAATTAAAAACCAACAAGTGCGACCGAACCGGCAAACCATTAGAAACAATGTTTATCACACAAACCGCCTCTATTATCGACGAGTTATTATCCAAACGCAGATTTCAAGACACTAAGTTATATAAAAAATTCCAGCGTTTATTATATGTTCCTATCAGTAAGGATGGAAATCCTGCAGACTGGATGTACTTAGCTCCAATTCAGGTTGACCTATCTCTACCGAAATATCATGTTCTTGCTCAGCAACTTGAAGCAGACTATTACTACATCTGTGACCAGTTAAATCAACAATTATCTGAATCTGTCAGATCGACTTTACATACTGCAAGTGGCGAATTCATCCAAATTCGTACAAAAGATTCAAAACCATATCATCCTATATATTCCAGTATTTATGGTCGTGAAATATCTGATAAAAACAGAGCATTTTATTTCAAAAAAGAATTTATGAAATATGACATAGGACCACGACATATCAACTTATATGCATAGGATAGTGATACTTCCAGCATTTCCATGACATCCTGTGCTGTTAAAAATCGTTTGTTCTCCATAAGCAAATGCCTCCTCTCTTTCGTTTTATTATTCAGTTCATTTCTGAACGGTTTTGTTGTGTTTTATATTAACAGTTCATTTTTGTACTGTTAATTCTTTTTAGCAAAAAACATTTCACTTTTGTACTGTTGATGTTATAATCTATGTAAGTGCATGATTTGTACCTCGTGTTTTCGTGCATGCTACAACACTCATTACACTTATATGGAGCAGTTAAAATGGGCGAAAAATTCACCAGCCGGGTAGGCTTTTTGATTAAGAATTTCAGAATTGCAGCAGAAATGACGCAAAAGGAATTGGCAGATAAGTGTGGACTAAACGAATCCACAATCCGAAATTACGAGCTCGGAAACCGATATCCTGACGAGGCGACTTTACTCAATATCGCCAACATTCTAGGTGTCAGTTTTTATGCATTATCAGACCCAGATGTTGCCAATATCTTCAGTGCACTCCATGTGCTGTTTGACATTGAATGGGCATACGGACTGCGCCCCACAGTCAAAGATGGCGAAATATGCTTCAAATTTGAAGAACGGCTTCCAAGTGCCGGTCCCCGCCCACAGGAAGACCTTGATAACTTCAAAAAGATGGTTGAGTACTGGGCACACCTGCGAGATAAGCTGGAGGACGACGAAATAACCGAATCGGAATATTATCTCAAAGAGATAATATTTCCGATGAACCCGATAGATTCGGATAAGGAATATACTGTTTCGTTAAATCTTGACGATGACGACCAACTCCTGGTTCAGAATCTGAATGAGGATGAAAAGGCTAGAGAAACTGCTGAGCTGCTGAAAGACTTATTTCCGGATTTCTCATGTGTGAAGAGAAAGAGGAAACCGAAGAAGGAATAGTGACTACTATACTTTCAGATTATGGATGGAGGATAACCATGAAAATAAAAAAGATAAAGTTAGAAAATAATAATTTTTTCGGAAATACCACATTTGATTTTACAAATGAAAACGGTGAAATTATGGATACCATTATACTCGCAGGTGAAAATGGAAGCGGCAAGACCCAATTATTAAATTTGCTATATGAGTTTTCTACACTTCCAACAGGTGGTATAGTCAGTTCAGAAAAAAGGGAATTTACAATACAGTTATCAAATGAAGAACTTTTCCAAATAACTTCAAATATGAACGCAACAAATCCATTAATTTCTCCGTCTGGAGAATTTGAAATAACCCAAGATTTTACCACACAACCAAATTACTGGAATCGTATTAAAGTTAATTATTTTACTACCGATGAGAACGGTATAGTTTCAACCAGAAGCATAGACTCTTCACACTTGTTTTCTAACGTAAATGTAAAAAAATTATTCAAATCTATTTTTTCAACAGTAGAAATTAACTACACCCCACAAACCGCATCGACTATAACAGCGCAGGAAATCGATCAAGAAATAGAAAACAGTTTACGAAGCGGTGACAATTTAGGAACAGAAATCCAACAGTTGTTTATAGATATCCACACTAATGACGCTACTGATTTACAAAACTGGGTAGATGAACACAATGGACTTGTTCCTCCTTCTGAAATAAAAAATGTACGAATCAATCGTTTTAAAAAAGCATTTTCTACAGTATTTGGAAATCTGAATTTCCACAAAATTATTACGGAAAATAACACAAAAAAAGTAATCTTCAAAAAATATGAACAAGAAGTAGATATTGCTTCTCTCAGTTCAGGTGAAAAACAAATAGTGTTTAGAGGAGCTTTTTTATTACGTAATCAACAAAGCATAAAGGGCAATACCATTCTCATTGACGAACCAGAAATAAGTTTGCACCCGAAATGGCAAGCAAAGATTTTTGAATATTATCGAAAACTGTTCACGGATGAAAACAATAAGCAAAATTCACAATTATTTATTGCTACTCATTCACAATATGTATTGGATTCAGCTCTTGCAGCCAAAGAAAATACATCCATTATTTTAATGAAAAAAAATGCTAACAACATAGAGATGAATAAAATATCCGCTCCTTTAGTTCTCCCATCCATCACCTCTGCCGAGTTGAATTATGTGGCTTTTGGTATTTTATCGAACGACTACCACATTGAACTATACGGTTACTTACAGCAAAAGGTTGCCGTATATCTAGGCAAATCCACATGTTCAGTCAAGGAATGTGATACCTATATCACTCAACAAAACCAATTTATTGAAGCATTGCATGGAAAAATATCATCTCATAATACTACTACTTATTCATCATTATCGACTTACATACGTAACGCAATAGACCACCCTGATCCTAGTAGGACGTTTACAGAAGATGAACTACGCTGTTCAATCGAATTATTAATAGAACTTTGTCGCTAGATTCCCTTTTTCCAAATTATTGCCATTTGATTGTCACTATGCAAAAAACGAGCCAAGAAATGCCGTAAATTCAGCATTTCTTGGCTCTTGTACATTATTCAAACTCAATTCCGACACCCATATGTTGTGGTTTGTCACTTCGTCAAAGCGGGTATTTTGTATGTTCAGCCTACTTATTCTAGTGATTTTTTGAATTCGCGGGATTTTTTGCTTACATTTTGCTAACAACTCTTTATAATTTCTTCTTCGCTTTCTGCAATTTATCCATCAATGGAACTTAAATATTCCATCTTGGACTAATTTTGAACTAATTATATCTATTAGTCCATGGAAAAGTCCATATTTTTCGGTATTTTTCGTTAAGCACTTAGACCAAATCGTTTTTTCTTTAGCTAAATTAGTTCAAATGCTTATTTTTTCAAATACCATCTTGCAACATGTCCAACACCGTCAACATCAGCAATACCTTCTCGCTTCATAGCCTGAAGAATATTAGATACTTTTTTGGACTGTTGCTTATCGTTCAAAACTGCTGACAATGATCCTGACAGAACCGCCTCCAACTCGCCAGCACTATCTCTCCCCATTGTATCTAATTCATTAATTGTTGATATAGAGTAAAACACTTAAATCTAGCCTGTGTTTTCTAACAATTATTATAGAGAATGGAACCCACCCTAAAATTAGGTGCTTACCATCTATATATAAACAACCATTATTCCCAGAACTTATATCTACTATCTTTCAAATTTCTTTGTTTACTTTCTTCTTTCAGCTCAAAATATCGATTTATTTCCGTTTCAGAATAGTCGCCCTCTAACTCAAAATTATATTCATGCATAGACATATCATAAATTTTAACCCCTTTTCGTTGTGCATACCGATATAAATACTCTCTATTATCAACCGGCATTCTACATCCTATGTATATTGCTTTAATTGGAAAAAAAGGAATCATATTCGCATATATTTTACATATATCAACCGGAAGCAAAAGTCTCCACTCATTTTCATATCTCCAGGAAGATGACTTTGTGAGAAAAGACAGCAAAATACTTTTATCAAACTCCATTTGCTCATACGATGTAAATGGTATTTTATTTATATATTTATATATCTTTCTTTTGCTTAAAACTATCTGTTTTGCTCCATATTCACAAGGTAGTAATCCGCCTAGAATCATTGCATTCTCTCTATCATCCATAATAGATTGTGTTAAATCATATTCAACACAAAACCCCTCATGATTTTGAGCATAATGTGACCATAATTCCATATAAGATGTCAATTTAAATTCATTAATGTCTGCAAATGATGTAACTCCTACGATGCTTTTTCTTAGTTCTTTTATTCCCTTCTGATATTTAATTCTTGCCCTATATAATTCCTTATCAATTTCATCACTACCCTTGCGCATTTTTCTTAATTCAGCATCAAAACAAATATGATTAACTACACTATCAAAGGTTCGATATATAGCTGTATTTTCCCAATTACCACAGAAACTGTTTTTTAATTTATTTAGTTCCTCTACTGTTAATATCTCACGATTAACAGCATCTGTTTCTATTAAATAATCTAACAAAGACTGCTTAAGAAATTCATTTTCATTGGCACACAGTACACAATCGAAAGGATCATTAAAATTACTAGGATCATTCATAAATACTGCATTTGTTTCTATGCATTTAAGGCTATTATGATTAAAAGGAAAAAACTTAAACAATCTTTTTGGCATATGTTCTGTTTTGTCCACATAGCCTTCCCACATAGATTCATATAAATCTATTTTATCATTAATGGCGTATTGAACTCTATTCTTAATCCAAGCTTTTTCCCATCTTCCTTTGTAAAATTTACTCCTATAATCAGACTTATCGTACGCTGAAGTTTCTCTTCGGTATTCAAATTTTGTGGGTTCTCTCCGCATCACGTCGCCTCTCTTACATTTTTCTGCTTTCTTTGTACAATTTATGTTTTCAATATTTTTTATAATTTAACCTTTTCCCGATCCCCCATTCCTCTCACACGTACATATCCATAATCGCTTCCATAACCTTATCGGAACTATTTCATCAACCACGAATTTGATAACCAATTCTATTCGCTTGCTAATATATTAAAACTATTTTAACCCAAAATTTCTCACACTCTTCTACAATAGATTCTTTTTCCATTAATTCAGCTGATTGTGTCATCAAACTCCTCCTTGCTGAGTTTTAAATCAAAAATTGCCTCCTCTATTACTCTGACACACTCATCTGTATTCTTCTTTATTTCATTTCCCCAAAACCGAATTACAGTCCATCCTTCAAATAACAATTTCTTGTTAATCTCATCATCCCGTTCCCGGTTTCGTGATATTTTACTAATCCAATACTCTCCGTTATTGCTTTTCTCTAATCGCGGCTTTAAGACTTCCCAGTCTTTCCCATGAAAAAACTCTCCATCACAGAATATTGCAATTTTGTACTTAGTCAACGCAATATCTGGTTTTCCTGGAATATCTTTGCAGTTTTTACGATAGCGATACCCTTTCTGCCACAACGCTTTCCGCAGAATAACCTCTATCTTGGTATCTTTTGAGTGAATATGCTGCATATTTTTCCGCCGTTGCTCCTTTGTAAGGTTATCCATCACATCACCTCTGTAGCTTTAAATCAAATCCTGCATCAATACCTGTCGATTCACACTAAAAATTTCGGACAGTCTTTTATGGCTATATGGCACCTTATTATGCTGTTCAACCATTTTAATCATATTTGTAACACTGATTGCTGAACCATTTACTCCTGTTGCATCAGCTACCGACTGTATCTGCTTATCAATGTTTTTTCCAAAGCCGCCTGCTATATAGGAAAAGAATGCCAGCCGCTCTAGCGAATCGCTGTAATTGGACAAATTCTCAATATAATTATGCACCATCCGGTTATAATGATCATTACTGATTGTATACTTATGATATGCTTTATTATCAAGAATCGCCTGATAACCATCACTGTCTGATAACAAAAGCACATCCGGTGTAAGACCAATCGGGCCTACATGCTTTGCTTCATATCCAAACACGTCCTGAAACAATTCTACCGTAGCCTTTTCAAATTCCGTGGCTTCATCACGTCCTTTAAATGCCATTTCAAAGTATTTTGTCATAAACGCACCAACAGAACCATTTGGATATGTTTCCACCAACACATTTTCTACAGTTTTCCCATCAATTCCTGTGACCTGTACGATATAATCAACAATCATTGGTGTAATTCTTGTAATCGGTCTTTGCAGAGATTCCGTAATATACGCCTGCATTATCTTCTGCCTTGCAATCATTGCTGCTGTTACGGTTTTGGTTAATGCAAGATTCCGATTATCTTTTTTATGTTTTGGATCTAATCCATATTTTCTTTGAAAATACTCATGCTGCTCAGGACGGTCAATAAACTTAGGAATGTCTTCCAATATCTGTTTAACCTCTGAAATTTTCTCTTGCAGCACAGCAACTTTTCCACCATCGCGTTTTACCAACTGCGTATATTCCAGCCAATTTATCAGTGTATTAGCAAGATCTGTAAGATGACTGTACGGATGCTCTGGATTAACACTCCCCTTTGATGACTTATACTTTTCAAAAAAGTCTTCTTCAAGGCAGCTGTCTCCATAACTACGAAATTGTTCAATCCTATCCACAATATAATTGAAACATTTTGTACTTTCGTTTTCTGCTTCCGTCACAACAATTTTAGCAATTTCTTCCTCTGTCAGATAAGCAACTCTCGCATCCATCAATAGTTTTAACAAAAATCGGAAGGGACGGATTTTAAATCTTGGAGCGACCTGCACTCCGCGTCCAATGGAAAACGCAGAAGGAAACTGATATTTCAGTATCTGTCCTTTCAAAACTTCAACTGGAGAATCTCCACTCATAATTGCTTCTCCTGCCAGTGTCAATTTAATCCTGCCAGTTGACTCCTGCGTAAATATCAAACCAAGGCTGACAAGCCATGCCTTATATGTTCTTGCACCTCCACCAGTCTGGTCACGCCGTTCACCTTTTCTTTTCAGCCCTGCCTGCTCCAATGCATCTTCGTATGCTAAATGAGAATTCCTCTGACCAGCCCATTCTTCATTCAACGACAAGTCCGCAAATGCAGCAAGCACCTCGGGAATTGAATTTAATTTTCGTTTAGGGCGTGTAACCCACCAATAGTTTAACATGCAACCACTCCTTTAGTACTCCAACGTATAAATACCATCTTCAAATTTCTTAAATACTACTGTTGTGCCATCGGCTGTTTCGAGCATCTGCTTTGTAATATAAGTTCCATCTGGCACGCCTATCTTATGACGTATCCATTCACCGATAATAGCGTTGCTCTCTGGTGTTTCTAAGGCCTTACCATTTGCCTGTGCCTGCCGCATATAAAATGCGTCATAATCTTGTGTAACTACCTTAAACACTGGATATGTTCCATCTTCATTTTTCTTAGGAAAAAATCCTGTTTTTTGGTCACCAGTATTATACGGAATATATGCCTGGTTACGATTTCGTTTATAACCATTTTTACGAATGCCCCAATTTACCCCAGAACCGTATCCAGTATCACTTCCATCCGCTTTTAACAATGAAACCTCAATACTGTCCACCGGCTCCAACTCTTGATAATGCTCCCACGTTAAGTTCTCCAAGTTTGTATCTGCAATATCCTCTTCCGCACTTCTTTTCACTGAAAATGACACTTTTTCTTTTATTAATTCATCAAAGCAATCAATTGTGTCTTTCAATAAACTTTTATAATATCGATTTGCCTCTTGCGGATTGCAGGAATCCATACATTCGCGGCGAGCAAAAAATGCATTCATCGTATAATTTGCAGAACCATTATATGCTTCTACGGCTTTATTTCCTTTGCACCAAATATATACTTTAGAATGCACCTGCTTTCCTTCGACTATATAACGGCAGGTAACTTTAGGCATTCCTGAAACGCTATTCAGCCTTTTAAGCAGTAAACAGATCTTCTTATGCTTTTTCAATGTAAGTCCTGCACCTCTTATCATTCCTAAAATAATATCCACTTTAATATTGGCTACATATTCCTTGTTTTTCCCATCAAACAACTTAATTAAATGACTGGAAATACGTTCTACATCAGTAAATGCTGTAACAATTTTGAGATGATTACATGCCTTTCCATCTTTTTTTGCAGGTGCAAATAAAATTTGCTCTTCAAAATTCTCTGTGTACATTCCTTACTCCTTTATACTTGGTTCTATACTTTCGTATTCAATTCCAGCAAAGGTTTTTAATATTGCCTCAAAAATAATTTTGGCACCTTTTGCCGGAACAGCCATGCCAATCTGCTTTCTCACTGATTCTTTTGAACCTTCAAAAATGTAATCATCTGGGAAAGTCTGAAGTCTTGCCCGTTCACGATTTGTCAATGCTCTTGGTTCTGAATAATGATACATATGCGTACCACCGCCTCCAGAACCAGTCACCGTATATGCCGGCTTGCTTGGATCAAGGCGTTTGTAAATCTGACTTATTTTTGCTCCCTTTACTTTCAACTGCAATTCTTCCGGCAAATCTGCCGTAAATGCATTCTGTCCTGGTTTAATATATGACAGCCGTTTAATAACCTGTGGAGACTGTTTCGTCAATTCATTGTTTGCTGCATCCTTTGTAATAGGCGGATTTTCTATAGCGTTTTTACAGGTTACATCTACATCTTTATACAATGCTGGACTTGGAATTTTAAACTCAAAAGGTAAATCCTTGCGAATCCCAACAATTATCACTCTATGACGTGCCTGGGGAACTCCATACTCCTCAAATTTATACAAATTGGGATAGATTCTATACCCAGCTGTTTTTAAATCTTCTTGTATCTTTTTAAATGCTTTTCCCTCATTTGCACTCTTCAATCCCCCCACATTCTCCGCCAGAAACCATAATGGCTGATATCTCTTAAGCACCTTGACCCCATATGTATATAAGGGACCAAATGTTCCATCAAAACCTTTCTGTTCTCCAACTACCGAAAAGTCATTACATGGAAATCCAAAGGCGAGTGCGTCAATATCTCCCAGCTTATCAATATCAAGTTGTCTTACATCACCACATATAACGCTCTCTTTATCTTCCGGGCATATATTTCTTGTATAAGTATTGCATGTATCCTGATCATAATCATTTGCCCATTTATGTATAATCTTATATTCTGGATCTTCAATTTCTGCTGTTGTCGCACCTAGTGCTAAACCACCTGGTCCGCAAAACAACTCTCCCATTCTAAACTCTTTCACTATATCTACCATCAAATTTTTTCTCCATTTGCCAAAATAAATTCTCTGCTAAATTGAGCGCCAAGCACCTCTGCAATTTTGTCCAAATCATCCACCGTAAAACTTTCACGCTTCATTTTGGAATTAAAACTTTGAGGCGATTTACCAAGTCGTCTAGCAAGCTCTGCTTCGCTCACGCTGCACCTTACGCATAACACTTTAATCTGTTCTGCTATTGTCATTTGCTATTCCTCCTGATAACTGTCATAACAACTCTTTATATCAAAATTATAAACGTATTCATTGATAATGTCAAAATATTTTTTTAGCACACCTCTATATTTGCATATTTGTACAAAGTCCCTTTTTCAGCATTTCTGAAAAGTCTGTTTACCGCTTGCTTTCACCGCTTTACCCATTATCGACAAGAAAACATCAATCGTACTTTCTTCCCACCCTGCCAACCATATCAACGTCTGGATTTCTTCCTGCGACAAATCTATGCCACGCAGAAATTTCAGCATCTTTTCCATCTGCCGGTTCTGATAGTCTGTCAATCCATTCACTTTTATTCCCCCGTTTCTTTTGGCTGTACTCGTGTAAAATGTCAAATTATCTGTTACCGTTTGGACATCATGTCCAAACGCAAAAATACCGTTGTTTTTCCCTGTCATGTCTGGACATCATGTCCAAACATACCATTTTTGTCCCATTTTTCATCAATTTTAATGTATATTTATAGCACATAAAATGCACATTTTTCTTGTTCTTTTATGCCTTGCAAGATACGCATCCTGTGTCCACACGGATGCACATCAAAGGATTATCCTTGGATGTCCTTGCAAGGGAAAACTCCCTTGAACCCTTTTTTACTCCGCCGTACATACAATCTCGTGCCACGAGATTGTAATCACAGATAGGCCAAAATCACCATCTGAAGTTCTCCGGTATACCGACTTTCTCCAAATACTCTTGTCTTGCCTTCTCTCTTTCCTCTGATGTTGCAGCCGTCTTATATCGGGTATACACTTCCCGTTTCACCATTGCTTCCAGTTTCTCCTGCAATCGTGATCGTATCCTATCCTCATCACATCGAATATCTGCCAGAAAATATTTCACTAAATCTATAAATAACTCTTCCGGGATTGTAACATTTTTCTTTTTCTCCATATCTTTTCCTTTCTCCGGTTATTTTTCTGCCAGCAAAACACAACAACGCAACAATGCACGACAATGGCTTTTGCGGTGTTGATTTTTCAAAATCTTTGATTGCAACACCGTATTTTCCTATGGCTTGTATTGTTGCGTTGTTACCTTGCGACTAAAAATATTTACTATCTAAAATCCAATACCAGGCATTATTTACCTTTTGGGATTTTATTTGCAGTTCCTTTTTAACCATTTCCATCGTACGCCAGGAAATGCCTCTGTCTCTTGCTTTTTCCTGTATCTGAGATACTGCTGCTTCTTTTGTAGTGCAGCTTAAAGAAACTAACAAATCTTTTGCCTCTTCCTGCTTGCTGGTTTTTGGTGCAAATCCGCCAGCCAGTTCATCCTCGGTTATGTCATAATCACCTTTCCATGTAAATACTCCATCAGTCAGAACAAAGGACTTGGCATGCCCTCGTTCTGCCAGATTATTTTTTATCTGTATCATGGCACGCCGGTTTTCCTGTCCCTTTACTCTGCCAACCAGCAACACACTTCTCGCCACAGCAAAGAAATCAATGGAACCCATTCCTCGATAGGCAACTTTCCCGCCGGCATTTTTATTCATATGACCGATTAAAACAATAGCACAGCCGGTCCGTTCTGCCACCTGCCCCAGATGTTTTGTCATATCTCTTGCTTCATTTGCACGATTCATATCCATTTTGGCGCCAAGATATGCTTGTATCGGATCCAGAATCATAAGCTTTGCTTTTTCCTTCAAAATTGCCTGCTCAATTCGTTCATCCAGCATACTAAGAGATACATCCGTTTCGTCAATCACAAAAATGTTATTGCAGTCAGCCTGTGCCTTTTCAAGTCTCGGCTTTACAGTATCAGCCAAGCCATCTTCTGCCGTCTGGTAAATAATATGCAGCGGCTGTTCCGGATTCATATGTTCGTCCAGCCCCTGTCCCTTGGAAAGAACTGCCGCAATATTCAATACGAGTGTAGTTTTTCCCTCTCCAGGATCACCCTGAATGATTGTTAGTTTGCCATATGGGATAAATGGATACCAGAGCCACGATATTTCCTTCGACTCAACATCCGACATATTGATTATTTTCAAGTTTGTCTCATTCATATCAGCTTTCACCTCCCTTCTTTTGAGCAATTTTCGTAAGCATTTCAAGTATCGTTTTCACAGCAATTACATCTTCTCCAGATAACACGTCGGAAAAATCCTCTTCTTCGGATTCTTTCAAAGCATCTGCGATTTTCGCTAGCTGTTCTTTCATCTTATCCGAAGTACGAATGTTACCCTTTACCAGAATTTTCTGATACAGACAGCTTTCTATAAAGTAATCTGATTTCTTTAGTCCGGACAGTTCTATCCTTTTTTCAATCAAACCCTTTTCCTGTTCTGTTACACGAAAATTCAAGATAACATTCCGTTTTCGCGCCTTTTTCCCAGCATCACTTTTTAATATAGGGGATGGCTGCGTTGTTCTCCTGTATATTTTATCTGCCATGATTTTCACTTCCTTTTCGCATCACACTCAGTTTATCTGCCATATCTTTTTGTACCGATGGATACAAATGTGCATACCGCATCGTAACTGTTTCTGATTCATGCCCCAGCCTCTCTGCTATCTGAACCGGCGAAAATCCAAGTTCAATCAACGCTGCACAGGCACTATGTCTCAAATCATGAATTCGAATTCGCTTTACGCCACTTGCCTTCGCTCCACGATCCATTTCATGATGAAGATAACTTTTGGTGATATTGAAAATTCGCATGTCCTTATCCGGTTTATAAAGCATTCCCAGCAAATCTTCAATTTCATCACACAAAAAATCCGGCAGATCTATGGTTCGGTTTCCTTTTTCCGTCTTCGGTGGCATTATTTTCTTTTCTCCATGAACTACCTGAATCTGCTTATTGATCACCATCTTCCGATTTTCAAAATCAAAGTCCGCCGGAGTAAGTGCCAGCAATTCCGAAACACGGACTCCTGTCCAGTAAAGGATTTCAAACGCATAATAGGAAATCGGTTTTGTTTTCATTTCCTCGGCAAATCTCAAATACTCATCCTTCGTCCAAAAAAACATTTCTCCTGCATTGGATTTTCCTATCTTTTTGCACCGCTTACATGGATTCTCCGCCAAGCCATAATATCTTACTGCATGATTGAAGATTGCTGACAACTGCGTGTTTACAGTTCTCAAATAAGTATTTGAGTAGCCTCGTCCATTCTCATCTCTCTTTTGCAGCATTTCATTCTGCCATCTCAAAATATCCGTTGCGTCAATCTCAGACAAATTCTTTTCCGAGAAATACGGCAAAATATGTGTCTTCACAATGTGAATCTTTGTTTCGTATGTAGTAATCCGAATTTGTGGTTTTATTTCCTCCAAATACAAATTTACAAATGTTGCAAATCCCATATTGATGTCTCTGCTCTTTTTGGCTGTAAACTCACGCTCATACTCCTGCGCTTCCTTTTTACTTCGAAAACCTCTCTTGGTATGCTGCCTCGTTTTCCCCTGCCAGTCGGTATAACGCAGTTGTACACGCCACGCCTTTCCGTTATAACCATCCCATGTATCTCGAAATACCGCCAATTGTTCCACCTCCTTGCATCTTTTCAGCAACTTATCGCCTGATTCCTGCACATTCTTCATAAAAAATGCGATTGACTTTTCCTGCCACAACAATGGCTCTTGGATTTTCTTTTTTCAATTCCATATTGAGATCCTTGATAATTGCATAGGCTTTTGCTCGACTTACACCAAAGTCATATGCTACCGTGTCCACTCCGACGTACAACGGTTTTCCCTCATGTATCTGTTGCATATCAGCACCTCCCTTCCTGGTATTATCGCATAAATATTGAATTTGATTATTTATAATTTATGCGTCCTATAATGTCATTATATTCTCTGTTGCGTACTTTGTCAATAATATTATTCATTTTTTATGCGTATTATTTTTATTCATCCTATTAACTGCATAAAAAATAAATAACTTTCTTTCATTTTTACTTTTCTTTTCATAGGTTTCATGATAAAATTGAATTATATTTTTTGAAAGGAAGATACAACATGGGCTACGGAAAAGTGTTAAAAGAAATATTAGACGAAAAGCAGATGAGCGTAAAAACTCTTTCCAGAAACACTGGTGTTCCAGCACCAACAATTTATTCTATCATCCGTCGGGACACCCCCATACGCTATGATACCGCTTTACGCTTTGCCAATACATTAGACATCCCTCTTGCCACCATATGCAATGAGAATCCCTATAATGAAGAGGATAAATCACTTCCGGAAGTTGGCAAATTGGTTGGCATGTCCGATCAACGTTCAAAAAAAGCCTACCTATCCAATCGTACATCAGCCATTTTTACGAAATTTGATTATTCCGATTTACCGAAAGTCGATCAACTTATCGCAGACTTCTTTGTATTAGATGATATGACACGTGAGGAATTATTTGAATATATAACCTTGCTTAAGAAAAATCATTCTGACCCGGAACGGGTGAAAATATTGAAAGAGATAAAGAAATAAATGAGATACGCCAAAAACGAGAAGCTTAGATTCTATATAACTTCTCGTTTTCTTTTCAAAAGATGTTTATACAACTATTATTCAATGCGCATAATGTAGTTAATCCCTTATATATCAAAAATATTAAGCTGTGTTTCTTTCAATGACTTAACTTTTCTAATAGTAATTTTGTCATCCTTCTGGACTTGACCACATAAAAGTGGCGATAATGGGTCGTATTTTGCAACATTTGTCTCTACGCTTTTTAAACTATAATTAGCATAACAATATACACATCCATTTTTACATGTATTATAAGTGCCTATTTCAACACTTTCAACACAGCCACATTCTATACGCTGATTCTTATCTTTGCCAACATTGAGTTTACATCCAACAATCTTTTCAATTAATTCTCTATCTATACAACAATTATGAACTATGCCACAATCGTCCAAATCTATTTTTTCCGCACAACTTCCAAGTTTAATATTATTATCAGCTGCAATCCTGCTTAAATCATTAGCAAATTCTCTCATGTCATAATCGTTCAATTCATAACTAGACAATCCTTCCATATTCTTTCTATTTTGGGGATATATATCAACAAAACTAATCACGCATTTTTCTGTATATCCTCTTAAAGCCTCAGCAATACTTTTAAATGCCTTTAAATGATATTCTTTTGTATATCTATCAGAAAAGAATATAGGATCGTATCTCCAAATCACCTTTTCCCTGCCAATTTTTTCAGATAGTTCCTGAAATACTGGAATCATTTTTGTTTTTTTATTTGGCAAGTTAACCTCAACATCATTTCCATAACCAGTTAGCGTGAATTGAAAATAGTACTTATAATTTTTGATTTCATCAAGCCTCTTCATCATTGGCGAAGGGTTCTTGGTCCAAAACACTATACAATCTACAACATCAGGAGTAATTTTTATTTCGCTTATCTGATGGGCATTCATAGGATTACGAACATATAAAAAACCTTCTTTTACTCTATTATAGAACCATTCCGAATAATAATTAGGAATATCAGTTCTTCTGCTTACACTTAATATCATTTAATCACTTCTTTCTTTCCCTTTTTATAAGTATCTGTGCACTGGCACAACTCTCAAATGGACTATACGCGTTTTTTATTTCATCTGATATATCATCAAAGACAAGCACATTACTATTATATTGCTCTCCATATTCGTAGTGTCGTTCCCTATTAATATTATTAAAATGCCTTTTTTTCACAATTTTGGGCTTATTAATTTTCGACTCTAAAATATCAAAAAATTCTCTTCCCCCACCCTTGGATTTCGTGAGGTTAATATCATTACACAATATATATATTGACTTTTCTTCATATGAATTCAAAAAATCAGCCAACTTATTAATAAATTGAATTATTTCTTCTTCATCGGAATGTTTATACATATCTGAAAATACATATTGAAAAATCAGTACATCCGGAACCCAACTATGTTTAACTATGATATCTACCAATTGCAATATATCTTTTGGATAAAACTGAATTCCATCTCCATAATACTCCTAACATCATTCCAAATATGTTTCCATACACCTTCTAACGGGTCAATTCCTCTATATTGCAATTTTTCATAATGAAGTACACCTTGCTCCTTGAGATAATCAACTGCTGCCAGCTCCGTACATGGTCCACATCCAACTGACATAATCTTAAGTTCTTTCTTATCCTTAATTTCCTTGAAACGTCTTAATCCATATACTATTTCAGATGCATATTTGTACGCATACTTACAATAATAGCAATCAGCCATATGCACACAGTCATATTTTCTTGGAGCCGGAGCATTTTGCGGAAAATGCACATGTTGCAAACAACTTTGGCAATCTTTTGGACAATATTCTCCATATGAACAACTTTCGCATTGTTCATGTTTATCCTGAAATTTATCTCTCTGAGAACACTTTTTAACTAAATCATATAAAAGCACGTCTTTCCCTCCAGTACAAATTCGTAATCTCTCGAAATCTTTAACTCACAATACAATGCGGTTTCAGATGCCTTCTCACTACTTTTACGATATCAAAACCTGTAGATCAACTATTTTAACCTCGCAGCAAGAGGTTTATAGCCGACAATTATCATATCTTTCTCCATTTCTCGTACCAATGGTGCAAGTTTTTACGCTAACCCATGAATTGTTTTACCAACTAAATCCAACAACTTAATTTTTGCTTACAATTTGCTTACATCAAAATCAGGAAGCCCCTATCTACAAGACTTCCCGCTATTTTCTTCCTATTCAAACTCAATCGTTCCAGGCGGCTTACTAGTCAAATCATAGAATACCCGGTTAACTCCCTTAACCTCATTTATGATTCTCGTCATTACAGTCTGCAGCACCTCAAACGGAATATCTGCGCTTTCTGCAGTCATGAAATCAATGGTCTTCACGGCACGAAGCGCAACGGCATAATCGTACGTTCTCTCATCACCCATAACGCCAACGCTGCGCATGTTTGTGAGGGCAGCAAAATACTGGTTGATGTCGCGGTCGAGACCGGCTTTTGCAATTTCTTCACGATAAATCGCGTCTGCGTCCTGCACGATGCGGACTTTTTCAGCGGTTACCTCACCGATGATACGAATTCCAAGTCCAGGACCTGGGAATGGCTGACGGAATACGAGGTATTCCGGAATGCCGAGTTCGAGACCGACCTTGCGGACCTCATCTTTAAAAAGGTCACGAAGTGGCTCGATAATTTCTTTGAAATCAACGTAATCCGGGAGACCTCCGACGTTGTGGTGGCTCTTGATGACAGCGGATTCACCGCCTAAGCCGCTCTCTACAACATCCGGATAAATGGTTCCCTGTACGAGGAAATCAACAGCACCTACTTTTTTTGCTTCCTGTTCGAAAACGCGAATAAATTCTTCGCCGATTATTTTTCTCTTTTTCTCCGGTTCTTCGACACCGGCTAATTTTTCATAAAAACGATCCTGCGCATTGACGCGGATGAAATTCAAATCATAGTCGCCGTCCGGGTCAAATACTGCTTCTACCTCATCACCTTCATTTTTACGGAGAAGTCCCTGGTCTACAAAGACGCAGGTGAGCTGGTCGCCGATGGCTCTGGAAAGAAGCACAGCTGCAACCGAACTGTCAACACCGCCGGAAAGAGCGCAGAGCACACGGCCATTGCCGACTTTCTCACGGATTGCCTTAATCTGATGCTCAACAAATGAATCCATGCGCCAGTCGCCGGAACAATGACATACATTATAAACAAAGTTGGAAAGCATTTTCGTTCCCTCTTTGGTGTGAAGCACTTCCGGATGGAACTGAATGGCGTACAGTTTCTCCGATGGATTTTCAGCGGCTGCCACCGGACAATCTGCCGTATGTGCACAGATATCAAATCCCGGTGCCACCTTGGAAATATAATCAAAATGGCTCATCCAGCATACGGTGTCTTTGCTGACATCCGTAAACAATGCTGAATTGGTATTTACATGAACGTCGGTTTTCCCGTACTCACGAACCGGTGCTTTCTCCACCGTTCCACCAAGCACGTGCATCATCAACTGAGCGCCGTAGCAAAGGCCGAGTACCGGAATACCCATTTCAAATAATGCTTTGTCATAAGAAGGAGCACCATCCTCATAGCAGCTGTTTGGTCCGCCGGTCAAAATAATGCCCTTTGGATTCATTTCCTTTATTTTTGCTAAATCCGTTTTATACGAATAAATTTCACAATATACATTGCATTCACGAACTCTGCGCGCAACTAACTGGTTGTACTGACCGCCAAAGTCCAATACGATGACTAATTCCTTATTCAAAATTAGTTTCCTCCTTCTTCATTTGATTCTAATAATATTGTGTAAAAGCCTTTTCGTGCGGACACGAACGCCTTTTGTACTTTTTACCCTAGTATCTAACACATTTTATCACGAAACATCCTATGGGGTCAATGAAAACTCCTACAAATCAAAATACCCGACAAATTTAACATCATGCTTTCCTTTTGGGAACAAATAATGGTAAAGTGCGATAAAATAATCATCTGTCATGCTGGCAAGATAATCGACAACAAGCTGGTTTTTCTCCTGCTCGGCATACGGCTTTCTGACATGGGATTTGACATAAAAATTATTTTTCTCCATGTATGCCATGTGATGACGGTAAAAAACAGAAGATTTGTCTCCGCTTTCTGCCTGACGCAAAAGTTCCTCATACAATTCACCAAACATTGGGCGGATTTCATTTTCATATAAATCATTGAGCGACTTATTGTTATAAATCATTTCGTAGTTTTCTTTTTTCGCCTGCCGCAAAGCGTCAAAATATTCTTCATCCATTTTCAAATAATCTTTGCCATAACTGTTCTCGATGATATTGACACTGAAATTATTGATAATTTCACCGTTGCTGGTGCCAATCGCACCGGCGGTAAATGGTGATTCTTTTAACAAATTGAGACGCATTGCGTCCTGTCTGTCTTTGCCAAGATAGGCAATAATATCGCAGATACGCATCACGCAGCCCTCTAACGTGCACGAAATCAACTCGCCGATTGCCTTCTCATCGACATAGCACGCTTCCACCTTTTTATCATATTCTACAAAGGTAGACATCTCGCATGGACGGTATTCTTTTAACTCCAATTCGCCATTGTGGCAAAGAATTCCGTCTAAGGTCTGCAAACTGATATTCCAGTTTACCATATCGTCCAGCACGCGGACGCTATGTACATTATGATTAAAATAACGGCCGGTATGCTCCTGATACAGACTGCTCAGAATCCGCTCGCCGGCATGGCCAAACGGCGTATGACCGATATCATGTCCCAGAGAAATGGCTTCAATCAAACTTTCATTGAGTCCTAACACACTGCCGATATTTCTTGCGATGCGTGACACGAGCTGAACATGCAGGGCACGCCTTGAAATGTCATCATTCTGGTAAAAGGAAAATACCTGCGTCTTATCCGAATAACGGTTGTAATACGGCACATGCATAATTTTCTCCACATCCCGCACAAATGCCGGACGCCACAAATTCGCCTTATCGTGGTCCATGCGTCGTCTCACGATTTTCTCATCCGGAAATGCATACGGATTTTTCTTATGTTTCTCCCTGTCTTCTAAAATCCGCTCCTGCAATTCCTTTGATAATGAATGATACTGCGCCATAATTCCCTCCATTTTTCATTTCTTTATTCTTCCGAATCGTCCTCCGCCACAACGATTTCCGTCTTTAAACGGCTCAATCGTCTGGATATCGAAATCGTCACATACAAGTCCGTGATACCGCTGTAGACCAGTGCAATTCCGAGACACATAATCAAAATCTGCGCTGCCTCAAATGGATTCATCAAAAGCACAATCCCGGCAACAATATTTACAATTGCCATCGCAAACGCCACGTGCCATGTACCATGTCCGAGGCGAAGCATATCAACCGAATTCTGCATTTTCATAATACCGCTCATCGTAACCAGAAAACCAAGCACCGCCGGAATCAAATCCGTCAGTTTGTCCACTTTCACAATCACGAGAATTCCACCAAGGATTGCACACAAACCAACGACAAGGTCATAGCGGTAAATAATTCCACTGATATCTTTTCGAAGATAATTAATAAGAGAAACCACTCCTATTGCCAAAAGCATCGCCGCCAGCAGATAGCAAATCGTTTTCATCGTTGCCCCCGGCCAGAGAATCAAGACAATACCAAGTGCAATAAAAATTACTGCGAGCAAAATCAAATTCCATTTCAACTGTTTTAATAAACTCATAATCACCCTCCAATCATTCAAAATAATATTCTGTCGTTACCATATCCACACCAACTTCATCCAAGAGACGCTTCATTTCTTCCTCTTTGTTCACCGTCCAGACATTGACAAAAAGCCCCGCCTTGTGAAGTTTTTCCACATCTTCTTTGGAAACAAGCGTGTAACGTGAATCGAGTGAAATCTCATTTTCAGTAAGCCATGCAATCAGCTCATCCGAAACTTTCGTCCACTTATTGCCGCCAACCGCCCCATAAACGTACTGAAGCCTTGACGCCGGGATTCCGATATCTTTCAAACGTAATAGTGCCAAAAGGTGCATACTGATAAAAACCGTTCGTTCAAGAAGTCCCTTTTGTTTCACCAAATCAACGATTTCTCTTAGTTCTACAGTTGTATAATCCATCTTCAATTCCACAATTGGGTGAATCGTTTCACTCCGCGCCATAATAGACAAATACTGTGAAAAAGAAATCAAATGCTGCAGGGGATGCTCCTCTCTCTTTTTCCCCGCTGTCACCGGATAGCTGATTATTTCCTCAAAAGTCATCTGGGGAATCCAGCGGTCAATTCCGCACATTCTGCGCAAATGTCCATCGTGGCTGACAACGTAAACGCCATCTTTTGATTTCCAGATATCACATTCCACGCCATAAAAATCCCCTTCTACCGCCATTGCAAATGACGCCTGCGTGTTTTCCGGCGCCTCCGAACTGAAACCGCGGTGTGCAATCCTCTTGATTTTCATTTGGCATCCTCCTTGGTTTGAGATATGGTTTCTCATGTTTATAACGTAAGTATACTCATTTTGGAGGAAAAAATCAACTTTAGCGTGGCAGGTGTTCGTTGGCGCTTTTTTTGTTTTCCGTAATTCCGTAGAAAAGCTTTGCGTCTCATGGGCACTTTCGTTTAACAAACGCGTAAGGGTATGGGCATGCAAAATACGCAAGC
>OLVX01000715.1_pt1 | contig 31831 bp, 27 predicted proteins | sample 1673271 | NCBI WGS metagenome assembly OLVX01 (sample SAMEA3178939, study PRJEB25190) | human gut metagenome | biome: human gut; feature: human-associated habitat; material: faeces | place: Austria | collected 2013
ATGGTATATTCGCTGAATAAGATTACTCAAAGCAACAATTTTCTTAAATTGAGCGAAAATAAATAAAATAATGTAATAAAAATATTTGTATAATCATCATCAATATTGCTTAGTAACACTGAAAAATTAATAATATTAAATATTAAAAGTACAAAAGATAATAATAATCGTCTGATTTTCAACATATAAGTTTACTCCCTTTACCAAAATAATTGCGGATATATTGCTCTGCTTTGTGTGTCATCTATAATTTCAATTGCTTTTATATCTGAAAATGTATTTTTTATCTGTATTAAATTCTCATAAGTGTTTTTCTTATCAGTTTCCACAAAGTAAATTGATAAAATTCCATTTTTAAAATTATTCGCTAAGTTCAAGAAAAATGTTGCTACTAGATCATCAAATTTAGCTTAACATCAGATTTTCTACTTCATATGAAACTGGAAAAGTAAACATTGAAGAGATGGCATCTGTGATTCTTAGAATGATTGTGGACACAGAAATCTTCAGTATCAAAATGATAAGAGCTATACCTATGCCCACTTCAATTAAGGAAGCATATTCCAAGTATTGTTATGGGATTTTTTTGAATAAGTTAACGTAAAGCAACAATTTACTAAAAAAAGCGAAATTGTTTAATAAATTTATTATGATTGAAAAAATGCTTTATACCTCCTCTCTTTTAAATATGCTTTTATTATTAATCAATCATATTTATAATTTTATCATAATGTTTTTTTGGGAAAATGAATAGTGCTTTTGTATATAATGCACATATTTTGATGATGAATTCATAATGCCTAAAGTGGAATTTAACTTTTCACTTTAGATTTATGATTTTTATGCAAAAAATGCTTGCATGCCCTAAATCTATATGGTATATTAAGTAGGCAGTCCGATGCAGACATACTCAAGAGGCTGAAGAGGCTCCCCTGCTAAGGGAGTAGGTGGGGTAACCTGCGCGAGGGTTCAAATCCCTCTGTCTGCGCCATTGCAAATGGTCTGGTAGTTCAGTTGGTTTAGAATGCCGCCCTGTCACGGCGGAGGTCGCGGGTTCGAGCCCCGTCCAGACCGCCATTTGTAATTTAACACTTCTTCGGAAGTGTTTTTTTATTTATATATACTTTAAATGCCAGACATTGTCTGGCATTTTCGTTTAGAATAAGATGACTAATAACGCAAATATATTGTTTGTCATATGTGTAAGAATAGAAGCCCAGATATTATCTGTACTTTCATAAATATACGCAAAGACTAGTCCTGAGCAAGCATATGGTATCATCTGTACCATTTCAAAGATATTACCCGCAAAGACTGAATTCATAACATGAATAAAGCCAAATAAGAAGGCAGAGACCGCATAAGCTAAGAATCTATTATATTTACGTAGACCAGTAAAAATAATGCCTCTAAAGATCAATTCTTCCCCTATTGGCGCTAAGAATCCTGTCACAAAGAACATGATGGCAGGAATACTTTTAGTAAGCGATTCCACCTGTTGCTGATTCACACTTGATGATTGATCCACAAAAAGTTTAACTATACTACTTCCAATCGCATTAGCACAAATATTAAGGAAGAATCCTAGAAAACATCCTGCAACAAGAATAGATAGCTTATTATTCATGAAGTCTTTCCATTGACGCATAATAAATTTTCTAAGGATAATGACCGCAATAAGTGCAGTAATCAAATCTACTACAAAATTCAACCAAATATTCGCATTCGTTGAAGTGATTGAAAGGTTAAATGTTAAGATTGTCCACTTTACAATCGCACTACCAATATAACTATTACAATAAAAGAATAAAGGAAGTAGAATCAGACATCCAAGTACTAATTCCTGACCCGAAAGTCTTCTAGTAAAACGATCAATTTTTTGTCTCATTAGATTCTCCCTTCATCATAGAACTTATAAGCAATTTCTTTATAGAATAGTGCCTGAACAGTAATATAAGCAGGCTGGTATGTATAAGCCGCTACTGCCGCGCTTAGAATTGAACCAGTCAATCCTGCAATACCATTATCACCGAATACGCCACCAATCATACCACTAATGATGGCACATAGAAGAATCCATCCAATAAATGAAAGATTGATTAATAATAAGTCCACGCAATGACCTTTCATTAATGTGAATGATTCCTTAAGCGCCCCAAAGCCTTTAATGCCATATTCCTGATGTAAGTAAGTCATCGCAAACATACGTAAATTAACCCAGATCATTACAAATGCGAAGACAAAGAGCAATATAAACAATAATATCGCACTTAATGCTGTAAGACCTGAAACAACCCCGGTAACAGGTGAAACACTATAAGGATCACTTAATAGCGCAAATAAGCCACCAAAAGACCCAAGAGAGCATACCACAATAAATGCTACAAAAATGGATATTATAACAAAATTTACAAGTACTTTTGTAAGATAAGTTGGTACGTATTCAATCCAGTTAACTAGACCATAGACACCATCATTATCAGATAATTCTTGTTCACGATCAGTAACAACTTTAAGCCCTGCAACAACATGTCCTTGTTCTACTGCAAGTATTAACGCTGAAATAATCAAATAAATGATATACATCACCCCATTACCCGAATCAAGTAAGCTAGGGAGTGCTGAAATAACACCTATGATCAAGCAGATGCGTGATAGACTTGCTTTGTTGACGCGTGCAATTTCTCTTGCACGTTGTTTAATCATTGAAATATTCATAATTAATCCTCCTTGATTAACTGTTCTATGAATGAGATGACACGTTCTACATTCTTTCCATCCTGATATTTAAAGAACTTAGTCTTAAATCGTTTAATATCATAACGTTCATTAGAATGTATTGCATCTCCTAATTCATCTTCATTATAACATAATGGACCAGGCATTTCCTTCTTATAGTCTACAAAACATCCTAAATGATGCATATATTCCTTTAAATCAGGCACATAGAAATACATTGGCTTATCTAGAATAGAATAATCAAAGATAATAGAAGAAAAATCAGAAATAAGCGCATCACTCACAATAAATAAATCATAAGTATTCTCATGATTCATATTAAATATACGTTCATCTTCTTCAATCGGGATATTATGCATAAGTGGATGATATTTATAAAGTAGAACTGTATCTTCATCCAGCAAAGACATAAGTTTCTTTGAATCAAGATCAACCGCTTTAAATCCTTTATAAATATTTCCTCTAAATGTAGGTGCATAAAGTAATATCTTCTTATTTTTTAATTTTGGATACTTGAGATAGAAGTTCTTTTTTGCTTCTTCTTTATACGTTTCATCAAATAAATGATCAACACGTGGCATACCTGTTACAAGTACGTTGTTTTTATCTACAGAGAAAGCAAGAGAATAAGGTTCTACCCAATAATCACTATTCGCAATAACATAGTCATAGTTATTAATAGGATATTGTCTTTTAATCGCATTTCCAAACTTCTTAATAGCTCCTGTGGCATGCCATACTTCAATGACCTTAACACCTTGTCTCTTATAATGAGAGACAACATAGTTATTGTCATTAATGAGTACGATATGGGATGTATTAATCACAATAATCTGTTTAATGCAGTTAAGGAGATATAAGAAATCATTCCATACTGATTTTTTATCATAATGAATGAGTACTTTCTTAATAGAATAATGAGATGTATCAAGATGATTATAGATATCTAAGAAGTCATCTCTTAAAACATTGTCTTCTAATGAAATAAATGCAATTTGATTCTTTTTAATAGGAATAAGTGATACAAAGATGTTCACGAATGAAAGAATGATGTTTAATACGATTTTCTTAAGCCCCATGCTGTTCACCTAGTAGTATATCAATGACACGTTTGCTGGCATGTCCGTCTTCATGATTATTAAAACGTTCATTGAAGCCTTTTAAACGGTCATAATCAAAATCATGTATATGAATCTTCTCAAGTAGTGTATCTTCATTTTCTACCACATCTCCTGGAAGATCCTTATAAATATCTAAATAGAAACCTCTTAATTCATCACGATAGTTTTCTAAATCATACATATAGAAATAGATTGGTCTTTTTAATATTGCATAATCAAAGAAGACACTTGAATAGTCAGTCACTAAAACATCTGCAATTAAGTATAAGTCTGCAATATCTTCTTGAGGATCTACATAATAAACGAAGTCTTTCACTTCATCTAAGTTAAAATCATTCACAATCAAATAATGAGGTTTAAATACAACAATATATTCATCCCCTAATACTTCCTGCCATTTCTTGAAGTTAACTTCTAATTTAAATGTATAGCCCTTCATATTAAATGAGTTATCACGCCATGTAGGTGCATAGAGTAAGATTTTTTTATCGTGAGGGAGATGCATTCTATTTTTAATAGTTTCTACATCTTCTTTTGTATAGTTAGATAATATATCATTTCTTGGGTAGCCTGTTTCAATTAATCTTTCCTTATTAATTCTAAAAGATGTCTGGAAGACTTCTGTAGTGAAGGCACTCGGAGAAATCATATAGTTGTATTTTGAGACATCATTATCATAAGTGGCACGCATTTCTTCTACAGACATACCAGAGCGATAGAATGTAGTTCCTTCTGGCACTTCAATATCATGAGCAAGCTTCTTTAAAGGTGTACCATGCCAAGTTTGTAAATAGACCTGGTTATCCTTCTTTAATACATATTTAGGAAGCTTACAGTTAGAAATCCAATACTTGCTTCTTGCAAGATAGAAGAAATAAGGAATACTGAAGTATTCTATAATCTTAGCATTAGGAATAGTGAGATTCTTTTCTTTATGATGCTTGATTGCATAGATACAGCGATAAGAGGCATATTCTTGATGTTCTGTTATATATTGATGGAGTGCTTTAGGGTTGTCTGTATAGCCACGTCCATGGAATGAAATGAATAATATTGTATGATCATCACATGGTATAAAGCGATAAACGAGACGATATAATAAACGAATCAGTTTACCTAATATTTTCTTAATTAGTTTCATGATGAAGTTCTCCTTTATTAGGGTCTATTATAGTGAGAATGACTGTTCTAGTCAATCAAACCAATAAAAAGAAAAAGCTTCCTGTAAAGGAAAGCTAATTCTTTTCAAATACTGTTTCAACAACTCTCTGTGAAGAATGACCATCTTCCCAGCCACAGAACTTGTCATAGAATGTTACATAGCGATCTGCATATTTTTCAGTGATTTCATCCATATGCTTAATTGTATCAATAACTTCATCTGTAGTGAATACAAGTGGGCCTGGAAGTTCTTCTTCCATATTAATATAGAAGCCTCTTAATACATCACGATATTTATCTAAGTCATATGTATAGAATAACATTGGACGTTTGAGGTTCGCAAAGTCAAAGAAAACACTTGAATAGTCAGTAATAAGAATATCACTCATCAAATAGATTTCAGTAATATCATCATACTTACTTAAATTAAACGCAAAACCATCTAAACCAGTTAAATCAAGTACATCCGCAATATAATAATGTGTTCTTAGGATAATGACATATTCATCACCTAGTTCTTTTCTCATTTGTTCAAGATTTAATTTTAACTGGAACTTATAAGCACCATTACCGTAATATTCATCATCTCTCCATGTAGGAGCATAGAGAATGACTTTCTTATCTAATGGAATACCAACCTTTTTCTTTAATTCTTTCGCAATTTCTTCTTTATGAGGATCAGAGAGTAAGTCATTTCTAGGATAACCTGTATCTAACATCGTATCTCCTTCATCCTTATACATAAAGCAGCTCTTGAATATTTCACTAGAAAATGCATTAGGTGCAATGAGATAGTCCCATTCCTGTTTCTGACGATAGAACTGTGCTTTATATGTAGGAGAAGCTGCAGTCACTTCTTCCTGGTCAAAGGCTAGACGTTTAAGTGGTGTGCCATGCCAGGTTTCTAGGAAGACCTGTCCTTCTCTTTTACGATACCATAATGGCTGTCTTGTATTAAATACGAAGTATTTACATACAGCAAGATAGTAAGCATATTTACGTGTCATACGTTTAACTACTGTTCCACCATATGGGAGTTTTGTCTTCGTGTCATTAAGTACCCAGACAAATTCATACTGTCCGGGGAAGTTCTTAGCCAAATATTCATAAATATATTTTGGTGAGTCTGCGTAGCTTGCCCCACGGAATGTTTCAAACATAATAAGATTTTTCTGAATAGGTTCATTCTTATATTTATGTCTATACAAGTACTTATTCATTTCATTCTTATTCTTAAAGATCTTCTTGGCTTTAACGCCAGCTAAGTGAGCTGCAATGATTTTTTGTGCTTTCTTTAAGTCATGATTCATACATGCTTTAGAAAGACTACGACGATAAAGTGATTTCTTTAATAGTTCTGGTTCTATGTGAGTTAGAACTTTGGCCATTGTATCAAAACGTGTTGTTCTCCATTTATCATCTTCACTTCTTCTGACTTTTTTAGCAAAGAAACTAGTAAAGTAGTTAGCCATCTTCGCATTAATATAATAATGAATAGATGGATAATCCTTAGAAATCTCTAAGCAATAGTTATGCGCTTCAATAAATTCATCAAAGCGACCATCAGGATCCTTAATTTGGGATAAAGCAGGACGATTGATTGGGTCATTATGTTTACGTTTGACTAGAATAGCATCTTCTACAAAAGAAACATCATTTGTATATTTCAATAGTTCAACTACAAATGGTGCATCTGTATACCAGAAGAATTCTTCTTTAAAAGAAATATGATTGTCTTCAATAAGTGAACGTTTAATAAGAAGGTTTAAGCATGATACATTTCTTAATGCATGTCTTGTACGAATAAGAAAATCAATCTTGAACTGTTCTGGTTCATTATCATAAGCATGTTCTTCTTGTTTTCTTTCCACTTTTTCAAGACGATCATGATCCTTGTCTTTTAAGTTTCTTTCAATATTTATTTCATCGCTCATTGTTTCAAAAACCTGTTTTTTAAACCATGAAACCATTCTTTTACCAGCAACAACTTGATTATTAGATTTTTGTGCTTCTTCTATTAAAGCATTTAGACAGTTAGGCAATACATAGTCATCACTATCTAAGAAATAAACATAATCTCCCTTAGCAAGATTAAGACCCATGTTTCTCTTTTTACCTACTGTTGCTTCACCAGATTCAATAAGAGTAATAGGTAAATCATATTTGTGGATCTTATCCTTTACATTTTCAATAGCATCTACTACTAGAAGCACTTCATAATCAGTCAAATTCTGATCCTTGATACTTTCTAAGCAGTCATATAAATAATGTATATAACGATTAAATGGTATGATAATTGATAATTTCATAACTTTACTTCCTTTCTCTATTTAAAAGGGCAGGTTCCCCTGCCCTTTGTTTATCTTGTCTTAATAGCAGCAAAGAGCTTATCACCTAGTGTACGATGAGAATTTGGAATCACACGCTTTGCGAATTTCTCATCACGTACTTTCCTTTTCTCTTTTGCGGATAAATGATTGTAGTACTCTACATAGTCAGCATAATGATCACATACTTCATCAATATCACCATATTCACGAAGCATACCGCCTTCAATCCACATAGCACTATCACAAAATGATCTTACCTGTCTTAAGTTATGTGAAATAAAGATAATTGTTTTACCCTGTTCTTTTAATTCAGTCATCTTATTCAGACATTTTTCAGCAAAACCTTTATCACCGACACTTAATGCTTCATCGACAATCATAATATCTGGATCAAGACAAAGGTTAATTGAGAAACCAAGTCTCGATTTCATACCTGATGAATATTTCTTTACAGGCTGGTAAAGGAAGTCACCAATTTCTGCGAAATTAATAACACCTTCTTTAATCTCTTCAATACGCTTTTTAGAAAGGCCTAATAAAGCACCCTTTAATTCAATATTCTCCAGTCCTGTCAACTGTGCATTTAATCCAGTATTAATAGCAATCAAAGCCTGTGTCCCATTTACAATGATTTCACCTTCATCAGGATCACAGATCCCTGCAAGAATAATGGACATAGTTGATTTACCAGAACCATTTGTTCCTAGAATACCTACAACCTGTCCTTTCTTGATTTCAAAGTTTAAATCCTTGAGGGCATAAAACTTGACATCGCTTTTTTTCTCTTTAGATCTTAGTTCATATATTTTAGAAGCATGACGTGCTTCAATTGCGATATTTGAATCCATAATGCCTCCTAAATAAAGTCTACAAACTTAGATTTGAATTTATACATAATACAGCTTCCAAATATAAATAAGAAAACCGTAATAGCCCAGAAACAGAAAGCAGAATATTTATAATACATAATTCCACGATGATAGAAGAAACAATCACGATAGCCCTGAACAATATAATAAATAGGGTTAGTTAGCATGATTCTCTGTAGAATAGATGGAAGGTTCTTTACATTCCATAGGATTGGAGTCATGTATAATAACAAACGCATAATAGCAAGCACTAGCTTTCTTGTATCACGTGCAAGCATATTGAGGACAGATGTTGTCATTGATAAAGAAATAGAGAAGACAACACCACAGAAACAATAATAAATAAGTCCTACCCAATGTAATGATGGATAATAACCAGCAAAGCAGAATAATATTGTCAATATACACATCAAGCAGAAGTGGTCAAATAGTTTAGATAATACCACTGTTGCTGGAAGGACACTGACTGGGAATTTCATTTTAGTAATAATATTTATTTTAGAGAAGATAGCATTACATCCTGCAGTAATACATGGAGAAATAAAGAACCATACGACCATACCTCCAAGCATCCACCAGATATATTCAATACCATCTACTGACTTACGATTTAATACTAATCCAAATACAAACCAATATGTTAATACCTGGATAATTGGATTCGCAAAGTTCCAGAATAATCCTAACTTTGAATCACGCATGTCAGCTAGTACTTCATATTTCGAAATAGAATAAATACGAAATAAGTTCTCGCTGTTTTCTTTGATTACATATTTTACAGCCTCTAACACGTTGGATCCTCCTTAATAATCTATCTTAATATTTATACAGCATTATACTTCAAAAAGCAATATTAGCCTTTTTTATTATACTTTATTTATACGTAAAAAAAAAGGAGGGATATCCCCTCCTAGATGAATTATTTAGTCATCCAGCTTTCATCATGTGGATCAACTTTCCATGCTTTTAGCTTTTCTAATGCTTCTTCTTTAATGTAGTTATGTTCTACAGCAACAGGAAGAAGAGCATCATAGTTAGATAAAGTTACGAAATGACAATCCTTATCTGCAAAGTTCTTGATAGAATCCTTTAAGCCATAAGTGAAAATAGCAACTAGTCCTAATACTTCACATCCAGCTTCTCTTAATGCATCTACTACTTCTAAAGAAGATCCACCAGTAGAAATTAAGTCTTCTACTACTACAACCTTCATACCTTCTCTTACAACACCTTCAATACGGTTCTGACGTCCATGAGACTTATTTGAACCACGTACATATCCCATTGGTTTATTTAAGATATCAGCCACTAATGCAGCATGTGCAATACCAGCAGTTGAAGTACCCATTAATACTTCACAATCAGGATAGTTTTCCTGAACTAATTCAGCTAAACCTTTTTCGATATCGTTTCTTACTTCTGGATAAGATAAAGTTAATCTATTATCACAATAGATTGGTGATTTAATACCTGAAGCCCAAGTAAATGGTTCATCAGGGCTTAAGAATACAGCCTTGATACTTAATAAATCTTTCGCAATTAATTCTTCTCTACTCATTATTATTCTCCTTGAAATTGATTAAATACTTCTTTATAAGCAGCTACTGGATCAGCTGCCTTAGTAATTGTACGACCTACTACAATATAGCTAGAAGTCATATCTTTAGCCATGGCTGGTGTAGTCACACGCTTCTGGTCATCCTTTGCATCACTTGCAAGTCTGATACCTGGAGTCACTGTTAAGAAGTCTTCTCCTACTGCATTATGAATACCTTTAGATTCTAATGGTGAGCATACAACACCATCAAGTCCTGCTTCTTTCGCATTCTTAGCCCATCTGATTGCGACATCCTGAATAGGTTCATGAATACCTAATTCATCATCTAGTACTTCCTGGCTTAAAGAAGTAAGACATGTAACTGCAATACATAAAGGACGATCCTTGCCCTTTTCTTCTTCTAGACCTTCAATTGCAGCCTGCATCATAGCCTTAGAACCTGATGCATGAACATTAACGATATCAACATCAAGACGTGCTAAGTTTTTCATAGCCATCTTTACTGTATGAGGAATATCATGTAATTTCAAGTCTAAGAAGATTGAATGTCCTCTTTCTTTGATAGCCTGAATGATTGCAGGTCCTTCTCCATAAAAGAGTTCCATACCTACCTTCACAAAGAGCGGTTCATCAAATTTATCTAGGAATTCAAGAACATCAGCTTTGTTTTTGAAATCGAGTGCAATAATTACTCTGCTTTTAGTCATAAACTACCCTCCAATTTTTTTATTCTCTATGAAGTATATCATAAAACGTATAAACCTGGGAGATTTTTAAAAATATTATTATAAAAACTTAGCAGATGTTTTGGTGAATATATTGTAATAACCATATAAAAATGATATAAATTAAAAATGAAAGAATTTTATAAGGAGTGAATATTTTGAACAAATCTAAATCGATTGTTAAGCAGGCTTCTATCCTTGCACTCGCTGGTATACTTGTTCGTATTATCGGTGTCTTATATAGAAGTCCATTAACCGCTTTAATTGGTGATGAAGGAAATGGGTATTACTCTACAGCATATAACATCTATGCGATGGTATTACTTATTTCTTCTTACAGTATTCCTACAGCTATTTCTAAGCTAATCAGTGAGAAACTCGCTCTTCGCCAGTATAATAATGCCCGTAAGATTTTTAAATGTGCACTGATCTATATTGTTGTCGTAGGTGGATCTGCTGCCTTGCTTACATTTATCTTAGCCCCTTGGATTGTGACTGAGAATGCAGTATTCGCATTAAGAATTTTATGTCCTACTATTTTCTTATCTGGTTTAGTAGGTGTATTAAGAGGTTATTTCCAGGCTTATTCTACAACTGTTTATACATCAGTCTCACAGATTATTGAACAAATGTTGAATGCTGTTGTTTCTGTTGGTGCTGCTTATTTATTTATTCAGCCATATGCTAATAATCATACATTACTAGCAAGTCGTGGTGCCGGAGGAAGTGCCTTAGGTACTGGATTTGGTGTTCTTGTTGCTCTTATCTATATGGTATGTGTATACCTTAGAAAAGGTAGACATATGATTGATGAAACAGACGCAGATCCTCGTGTACAATCAGGAAAAGCCATCTTCCGTTCTATTTTAAATATAGTCACACCAATTATCATTTCTACATGTATCTATAACCTTGTTTCTACTATCGATATGTTTATCTTCTATGGTATTATGCAAGCACGTGATGTAGCCCTGATTGATGTCGTTAAACTCTATGGTGTTTATGCAGGTAAATTTGTTGTGTTGATGAATGTCCCTGTCGCTCTCGCAAGTGCTATGAGTACAGCTACTATTCCAGCTATTTCTAGTTCATATGCATTAAAAGATTTAAAAGAAGTACGTGCAAATATAAAAAATAGTACTTTTATTACTATGCTTATTTTAATTCCTGCTGCTGTGGGGATGGGGGGACTTGCTTATCCTGTAATGGGATTAATCTTCCCACAGCCTAAGACATTAAAGATTGCATCTACCGCATTGACTCTAGGTGCTCCTGCAATTGTCCTTTATGGTTTATCTACTTTATCTAACGGTATCTTACAGGCAATTGGGGCAGTTAAAGTCCCTTTAAGAAACGCAGCTAAAGCTTTAGTTGTCCATGTTGTCATTTTAGTATTAATGCTTGTATTAGTACCATCACAATTCCTAGATGTAGGTATTTATTTACTTGTTATTGGAACTATGCTTTATGCTTTACAGATGTGTGTAAGTAACCAATATGCACTTAATAAATTAGTAGGTTATCATGTTAATTTTAAGACAGCTGTCTTATTACCATTAGTTGCTTCTATTTTAATGGGTGCATGTGCCTATGGTTCATATTATCTACTTTTCAAGGTGTTCCACCGTGTCTTTATTCCACTTATTCTTGCAATAATGGTAGGTGTAGTTGTTTACTTCTTCAGTATTCTATTTATCTTCAAGGATCATTTAGAAATGTTGAGTGGTGTGCCTTATGTAGATAAGATTATTCGTAAACTATTTAAAAATAAAGCATAAAAAAATCCAGACACCTTTGTCTGGATTTTTCTTATGCCTTCTTTTTATCGATTAAATCACATACATCTTTCATTGTATGAATAGACATTAATTCCTCATCAGAGAATTCAATTCCTAATTCTTCTTCTAAGTCCATAATTAAATCTACAACATCAAGAGAATCAATACCTAAATCTCTTAGGTTAGAATCTAATGTAAGTTCCTGGCCTTTTAATTTACTGCTTAAAGCTTCTTTGATTTTATCGAAATAATCCATGTTGTTCACCTCACAACACTAATTATAACGCAATTTTCCCCACAATTACAATATACTTGTCACATAATCAAAAAATGCATTAATAGCTGCTTCTTGTCGGCGATAATAAGTAGCACGGGAATAATATGTCTTCCACCAATGTTTATGTTCATAGAAATAGTCTTCCAGTATAATATGATAATACTCATCACCAATAATAGATTGAGATTTTTCAATAAATATTATTCGTTTAGTGAGTTCCTGTTTTAATTGTATTCTATGAAGTAAATAGTCTTCTTTAGAAGACGATGAAGTTTGATAGTAATCTTCATAGTTAATTGAAGGATATAAGTTAGCCTGGTTTAATGAGTTAAGTATATTTTTATCTTTCTCATATTGTTTAAGTAATAATCTAATAATTCTGATCTTTTCTTTCTTGTTCATAAAAAAACACCTCCTATAGGTATATACCTTATAAGAAGTGTTTTTTCTCATTAAATGATAAAAGATTGTTTAATATCTTCAATATCTTCTTCAGACATACCGATATGGTATAAATAAGCCTTGGCACTGCCATAATGTTCTCTTAGATAATCTAAGAAGATCATCATATAACGTGGTGAAGATGTAAGGAAGTTTTCTGTATCTTCATCCATCATTTCTTTAAGTGCTTCTATGATTTCATGGTTATTGGCATAAGATTCACTATAGTCCTTAACGATATCATGATCGTAACATCCTGCAAGTTCTAGTAATAATGCTGCAATAATACCTGTACGGTCTTTACCAGCACTACAATGGAATAAAACACCTTCATATAAATGATCCTTAAAGACATCAAAGACAGCTTTGATCTGCTTCTGATGTGCTTCTAACATATAAATATACACACCACCAAGATCTTTATATTCTTTTACTTCACTTGGTACGACCTTAACGACTGCATCATCCATTAAATTGATTTCAATGTTTTCTACATCACGATAGTCTTTGAATGGTGATGGCTGTGCTTCTTTTTCAAAATCAGAACGCAAATCAATAGTCACACGTACACCATAATCATAAAGCTTTTCTAGATCTCCTTCAGTCGCATTAGCGGGTGAAGATGCACGGATATAATGATTGCTTTTTGTATAATAGCCTTCCTGTGTTTCATATCCACCTAGATCTCTTGTATTTGTCATCTTATCTAGAGCGATTAAACGCTCTTCACTTGTCATATATTGCATATTTACTCCTCAAAAGGTCTTACTCTTAATGTAACACCTATTTCATCTGTAATTTTCTGACATGCTTCAATCTTTTCTTCACCAATAATATCAACAACAGTTAATACAACATTTGGTACATAAGCCTTACATTTCTTTGCGAAATCAAGCATATCATCAAAAGAAGAAATACCAAACTTAGAACGTGTCAATTCTAGGAATTCTTCTTTTGTAGGGGCATTTAATGAGATAGAGACTGTATCAAAACGTCCTTTGTATTCTGGAGTAACATCTCTACCATAAATATCATTAGCTAAACCATTCGTATTAATACGAATCTTCATATCCTTCTTAACAGAACGGATATAATCAATGACTTCTTTGATATCATCCCATCTTTCCATTGGTTCACCAAATCCACAAAAGACGATTTCTTTAAAATCATTGAGATTGTATTTCTTAAACTCTTCAATAATCATTTCTTTAGAAGGTTCTTCTTTTAACCATAAAGAGTTATTTTCCATCATCTCTTTAGTTTGTCTTAAACAGAATGTACATGCACATGGACAACGATTTGTTGTATTCACATAGCATGTAACTCCCTTAGTAGAGTCTAAATGTGAAAGATCAATATAAGTATTTTTATAAAGTGTATATAAAATAGTCATGTTAGAAATCTCCTAATTCACTTAAATATTGTTCAAAGCATAAGCCATAATAAGTTGGTGTGCCTATTTCTTCACTATAGGCGATACATTGAGACGAGAATTCAGTTGCTTTTTTAACACATTCATAAAAAGAATGATTATTTAAATAGCCTCCTGCAATAACACTTGATACGACATCCCCTGTTCCACTACGATCTGGCCCAATACGATCCACAATAATACTTGACGTTTTACCATGATCATAAATGAAATTCATGATATGTGAGGCATCTATTGGTATTCCTGTTACTACAATCATCTGTGGTCCCTTTAATGAAAGTTCATGACACATTTGTCCTAATTCCTCTTTGGAAGGAATGACTTCAGGATAGTCACGATCAAGTAGTGTCACGAGTTCTGTCAGGTTAGGTGTGAGAATATCTGCATAATGAACAAGGTTCTTCATACTCTCTGCCATTTCTTTACTATATGTCGCATATAAATGTCCATGGTCTCCCATAACTGGATCTACTAATACGAATGTTTCTTTACGTTTAAAGGATTGAATGAAATCAATAACTATTTCCACCTGCTCTTTTGAACCTAGAAAACCAGTCGCAATCCCATCAAATTCTAGTTTCAAATCCTTATATGTCTGAATATATTCAGGCATATGTTTAGTATAATCATCAAAGTGATATACAGGAAACTGCGTATGGGTTGATAATATAGCTGTAGGTACTGGTACAGCCTGAATACGCATAGTTGATATAATTGGTGCCATAACCGCAATAGAACATCTTCCGAAGCCTGTTATGTCATTGATTAAAGCCATTCTTTTTTGTCTCATAGTCTTACCTCGTACAAGTATTTTATCATATCGACACTTTTTTTCAATAAAGATATAATAGAGATGAGGTGAAGGAAATGGATTTTAATGAAAATAAGTTAATAAATCAAACATATGAGAATGATTGGCTGATAGAAGAAACATATCGACAAAGTGATTTCCATCAATGTCATTTCAACAATATTACAACACAGGATATTGTGTTTGAGAATTGTTACTTTTATCAAACAGTGTTTAATCAATGTGATTTATCGAATATCAAATTTGATAATTGTATGTTTAGACAGGTGCAGTTTAATAATTGCAAGTTATTAGGAAGTGATTTTTCTGAGTCTAGCTTTGATCAGGTTATATTTAATGATTGTTTATGTCATTTTGCGAACTTCTCTTGTATGAGAAGTAAGGAGACACTATTTAATCAATGTGATTTGAGTCAGGCTATATTTCAAGATACTACGATGAATAAGACAAAATATAAGGAATGCAGAATGATTCAAACATCGTTTCTTCATGCGCCACTTAAAAACATTGATTTATCTACATGTCTAATAGAAGCAATTGAAGCAACTCCTCAGGATGTAAGTGGTGCTATCATTGATGAAATGCAAGCATCTGCTTTTATACACTTACTAAACATCAAAATAAAAGAGGCATAATGAAATGCCTCATCGAGTGAAATTCATATTCTCAAGGTAATTATTTCCTGCTGTCATATCATATTGGACAAGCTTATAGTCATTATATAATTCTTTTTGTGATGATGAGAGATCATCATATTTGATCAATTCTCCATTATCATTAATCATAGCTGCATCAGATTCTTCTTTAGAACCTGCTGCGGCTTTTGTAGTTATAACAGGTAATTCATCTAGAACCTTTTCTAATAATGCACTATAAGGTGTTGTTTTAGTTAAGGTTTGTTTTTGTACAAGAGACATGAAATCAGTAGGTGCTACAAGATCATATTGTCTATAGATTCTTCTACCAAGATGTCTTCTTGCATATCTATTAGAATAGATAAAATAATCTGTCTGATGAAGAATATTATTATTGTTTGTATCCCAATAAATGCCAGGTAAATGATCACCATAGAAGACAAATGTAATAGGCTTGTTAATACTATCTATCTTTTCAATAAAGTTCTTCACTGCTTCATCTGTATAGTGAAGCCCCATCACATATTCTTCAACCATTCCTCTAACATAGTCGTTAGTGACTGCATTACCACTTGCTGCATATTTTTCTTTACCGTTATAGTAATTGTTGTCATATGGTAAATGGTTCTGCATAGTGACAAGGTTAATGAATTTACTACCTTGAGAATCTAAAATTTCATCTATAGTATTTGCATAGGCTGTTTCATCTGATAAATAAGCACTGCGATCAATAGAAGATTGATGTTTGATTGGATATTTAGACCCTAAATACATGAACTTATTAAAACCAAAGTTTTGATAAACTGTTTGACGACTATAATAAACACCAATATATGGATGAATCGCTACCGCCTGATTAAATAGACGAGAAAAAGCATAGGCTTGATTTTGCGTTGTAACAAGTTGCGTATAAGGTGTTAAAGCAGCAGAGAAAAACCCTTGGTTTAAACCAGTTAAAGCCATATATTCCATATTCGCTGTTCCTCCTCCATAACCTGTACTATACATAAGTCCTGAAGTTGTTGTTTTCATTAAACTTCTAATATAAGGAATAGGATCATTTGCAAGAGTAAGTTCAGGAATACGATATGGATCCGCAAAACTTTCAGATAAGCCCATGATTACAATCTGATCATCCCAGTCATTTCTTCTTCTCCTATTAATTCTTGCAGATTCTTGTGCATATTTCTTATAGATTTGTATCATTGTTTCTTTACTATAGTTTTCTGGGTCATCCATAACAGAAACATCAATATTATTGAGGAACTGTAAAAGAGGACCATTGACCTTTGCACCAAATAGCTGATTAAAGAAATAAGGCTGATCTCCTAAATCACGCATTAATGCATTAACATAAGAGCCATCATGATTAAAAAGAAGTGTACCACTAAAGAATATAGAGGTTACAAGTACCCAGATGATACTCTTTTTAAGAGTCATATGAATAGCATGAGGATGCTTCTTTTCTAAATAAATAATCAAAATAACGACTAAAACGACTAATGCAATACTTGCAATAATGATATTTTTACCCATCATTCCCAGCAAACTCTTCCAGGCTTTAATCATTGCAAGGTCTCCTGGAATAATTGGTTCTTCACGATAAATAATCTTTAAGCGATTGGCTACAGTAATTACAATCTGAGCAAAACCAGTAACTAAGACAGATACCCAATAATGTCTTGTGATAGCCATAAGGAAACGCGCTATTAAGACAAGCATGAGTGTATTAAGCAAGACAAAGAATTGTCTTGCGAAGAATGTATACCAAAAAATGTTATATGTTTCTATCGCGTTAATTTCAATATTGTAACTTGTATTCATTGCGATAAATGATGCAAAAGAAAGAATGTAAGCACATAGCAGCATAATGATATTAATTCTATGATTCTTTAAATACTGCTTAATCAGTTGAGTTTCTTTAGTGAACCATTGATTACTTAATTCAAAGTCACTAAAATGTTCTTCTATTGATTTAACTACTCTTTTAACCTGTGGAAGTTGTTTAATAAGGAGTGTGACTAAGAAGATAACAAAGACAATGAGTAAAGCTTCTAATTCGCTTTGTCTAAACAGTTTATTAAATGATGTTCCTACAAGATCTTCATTCCAGGATACAATATTTTCTAAACGTCCTGCTCCAATTAGGACAAGAGAAGCAATAGGAATATAGCGTATAAAAGACCATTTATTAAAGAATGGAACATTTCTTAAAAGACGAACAAAATAAATAGCAATCATTACTTCAAAGAATGAAGTAGGTGCAGTAAAGCGTAATGCAGTGGACATATCTCCATGTACAATCTTAGAACATAATGGCATCATAGTGACACATAGCACATTCATTAAACAAAGGAGAATTAAAGAAATGATTGAAAAACGTTTTTCTTCTGATGCTTCGATTACACCTAGATAAAATAATATAAATGTGAACGAGATACTATATCCATCACTTAATCCTAGTGAGTCAATACCACTTAATGTTGGTAAGAGAAGAAGTGCTAAAAGAATCCATTTTAAATAGCTATAATTCACCTTCTTCATAAATGGATAACAAATCAAAGAGAGAATAACACCGGTGATTACAGGTGATACATTTCTAATTATTGGTAAGAAGATTGAATAGATTGCATTTGTATCTATTTTTTTTGTAAGTAAAAAACAAACGATTGCAGATATGAATCCTACAACAACTGTATAAAGCCATAGTTTAAGTGCTTCTGCAAGACTATTTTCTTTTTTAGAATAAATATATCCTAAGGATATAATAACAAGGTCTAGCCCTATAAGTGTGATGATATGCTGGACCTGGATGGTACTCATCAAAGTACCTACTTTACTTATATTGATATGTTTTGCATGGGATGTCCAAAAGAGCTGATCAAGAAGCATCAGTAGAGTCCCTATTATTAAAGATAGATGCGCTGTATGTGTCTTTTTCAAATTATTTACTCCTTTTTATCTAACGCTAAATATTATATCATCTTAACAAAAAAATAACATTAAACAATGTAATAAAAATGCATGAAAAAAAGGGACATAATTGCCCCAACTTCCATAATGTCTTAGAAAAAATCATCAACATTGGGAATATTTCTAATCTTCCTGCAAGTATATCAAAGTTAAAGTACAAACTTAGAAAAAGAATTAGACTTGAGAAGTTACCTATTTGAAAAACATAAAAAATCCCAACAAATTCTTGTTGAGATTCATTTTATTAATATGCTCTTGCAAAATAAACTACATGTTTTGCTTTTTTACCACAGCATGGACATACTCCGTCTGCTTTTTCATGTTCATCGATACAACGTGAAGTTGCCTGATAAAGTTCTTTGATCTTTAATTCGCATGCTTCTTCACCACACCAGTTCATCTTGACATAGCCACCCTTTTCATCTAATACTTGACCTACTTCTTCTAAAGTATTAACACGAGTGATATGGCTATTTAAGAATTCTGCTGCCTTATCATACATTTCCTGATGAATTGTTTCTAATGTATCATGAATTGCCTGTGGAAGGTTTTCATCTAAGTCCATCTGAGTCTTGACACCATCGTTACGTTTTACAACAACACAATGACCATTTTCGATATCACGAGGCCCTACTTCAATACGTACTGGAATACCACGCATTTCTGCTTCAGAGAACTTCCATCCAGGTGATTTATCACTTGCGTCTACACTTACTCTCATACCTGCTGCTTTTAACTGTTCAGCGATTTCATCTGCTTTTTCAAGTACTCCAGCCTTCTTCTGCTGAATAGGGATAATAACAACCTGTGTAGGAGCAAGTCTAGGTGGTAATACAAGACCATTGTCATCACCATGAACCATGATAATAGCACCTAATAATCTTGTAGATACACCCCAAGATGTCTGATAAACATGTTTTAACTTGTTATCCTTATCTAAGAATGTCATATTGAATGCTTTCGCAAATCCCTGACCAAAGTAATGAGATGTTCCAGACTGAAGAGCCTTACCATCATGCATTAATGCTTCAATAGTATAAGTTTCTTCTGCACCTGCAAACTTTTCTCTTTCTGTCTTACGCCCTGTTAACATTGGGATTGCAAGTAATTCTTTTGCAGTTTCTTCATAGATATCTCTCATCATTAATGTTTCAGAACGAGCTTCTTCTTCAGTTGCATGAATTGTATGACCTTCCTGCCATAAGAATTCAGAACCACGTAAGAATGGTCTTGTAGTCTTTTCCCATCTTACTACTGAACACCACTGGTTATATTTCTTTGGTAGATCACGATAAGAATTTACAATCTTAGCATAATGTTCACAGAATAATGTTTCTGAAGTAGGTCTAACGATTAAGTGCTCTTCTAAATCATCCAAACCACCTTTAGTCACAACTGCACATTCAGGTGCAAATCCTTCTACATGATCCTTTTCTTTATTTAATAGAGATTCAGGAATTAACATTGGCATATAAACATTCTGATGTCCTGTTTCCTTAAATCTCTTATCCATATAACTCTGAATCTGTTCCCATAAAGCATAACCATATGGGCGATAAATAATGAATCCTTTTACACTTGAGTAATCCATTAATTCTGCTTTACGACATACATCTGTATACCACTGTGCAAAGTCAACGTCTCTAGGTGTAATTGCATCATTTTTAATATTATTTTTTGCCATAACTTTCTCCTCTCTTGTACGATATTATTATAACTATTTTTGTGAAAATGAAAAGGATTAATCCAAATCATGGTGATAATAATGTGTTATATTCACTTATTTAGTGATATAGAGTCTTGAAAAATAAGGGGATATAGAGAGAGTATTGATTAATGTTTCGTGATAATCTTTCTGTAATGAGTGATCAATGAATAATATATCCTGATGTGAAATCATAGAAGATAGACTATATCCTAAAACAATTGTACATAAGCCAATCATTGAAAAATCCTCTACCAGAGAGAGATGATCCTCTTCTTGAAGATAAAGTTTATTATCAAGTATAAGTTGAAGACGATCATGGGTGATTTGTTTGAGTAAACGGTTAGCAGTATTCATTAATTGAGTGATAAAAGATGTGACATCTTCTTCTAGAGGTATTGTCTGCTTATGAAGTAATGTAAGTATCTTTTGATTATTCAAACATTCTTTCTTCTTATTTTCTATGACGTTTTCATCAACATACATAATAAAAGAATATTTTTGAATGATTTCATCACAGAACCTTTCTGCATGTTTAATCTTCTTCTGTAATGTAAGATATTCTTCTTTGACTTCTTCAATTGCCATAAGTATTTCATGATAATCCTGTTTAAGTGCTGGAAGATGTTTTTCTAATTTGTGTAGATAACCTATTTCATCTAAGAGCTTTTTATCCTTCTTATAATGAGATAAATAATCTGTATTTAATACACTGAGTTCTCTAATAAACATTTCTTTAGAAATATCTTCTGTAATATCTAATTCTTTTTTCTTTTCTATAATCTTTTCTATAAGTCTTTGATGACGTACCATATAGGTTGCTTTTTCTAAGCGTTTCTTTTCTAAATCTGTTCTTGTTTTTTCTAATATAGCTTCTTTCTTAAAAAGAAGTTCCTGAGATATTTCTCTTCCTTCTATTAAACAAGGTTTAGGATGATGAAGTGAACCACATACAGGACAAGGTGTTCCTTCCTTTAAATCCTTAGCAAGAATACCTGCAAGACTATTCATATAATGATGATACATACGCATATAATCATCATTTTCACTACCATAAAGATATACAGTACGTGTATAAGATGCTTCTAAATCAAATAGATGATCCTGTGATATTAAGTATTCATCATAGAGTAAAGATAAATCATTGAGTCCTTCTCTTCTTTTATCTATTGTCTGTTGTTGCTGCTTTCTGATAGCTGCTTTCTTTTCCATATCATCTAATTCAGTAACTAGTTCAATTTCACGTAATACTTTCTTTTTCTTATCTTCTAATGATTTTTCTAATTGATCTAAATGATTGGAATAGAGAGATAGATAAGGCTTATTCTTACTAATATAAGCACATGCATTCTTATAATCTTCATAACTATTTAAGAAAGACATTGTGTCATTAATCTGTTCCTCTATCATTTTTGTATCACTCGTCATAACAGGTTTTGTAGATACAAAGGAACGCATAAGTGCCTCTGTAGGTGATTGAATCCAAGTTTCTATAAAAGAAGAAGGCATAATAAATTGATGTAGGAACTGATTATAATTCATATTTAAAATATTGTGGACAAGGTGCTGGGCTTCTTCATTTTCTAGATCATCACATCGAAGAATACATCTTCCTGATTGATACACACGTTCAATAGTGTGTATGATATTGTTTAGTTCAAATGTAAGATAAACTCTCTTAATAATAATTTCTGTTAAGCCAAAAAAAGCGAATGTGAGACCATTGATGACTGTATTATGATCTTCAATATAATTTATATGATTCTTAAAAGAAGTAAAGTCAGTCTCAACATTCTTGTCAAATGTTTCTATTGTGAGTTGTAATAAGTTCATAATGTCCTCCTATTACTATTATAGAAAAAGGAATAGCCTTTTGCTATTCCTTAGTGAGAAAATCCCATTTTTCTACTTCTTTTGTTTTACTTACAACAAGGAAATGATCTCCTGGCTGAATAATATAATCAGCACTAAAGTCCATTGTCATCTTAAGTGAACCTTGAGGTTTAATACCTACAACGTTCATACCATAAACTCGACGGATATTAACATTAGAAAGTGATTTACCTTCCCAATCCTTAAGTGTTCTAATCTCTACAATAGAATATTCTTCATCAAGTTCTACTAAATCTACAATAGAACGTCTTAATAAATGTTTAGCAAGCTTATAAGCCATTTCTTTTTCTGTATTAATAACACGATCAGCCCCTACTTTTTCTAGAATGATCTTCTTACGTTTAGTACGTGCTTTCGCAATAACATAAGGGACATTTAATTCCTTTAATAATAATGTACATGTTACTGCTTCTTCAAAGTGCTTAGAAATAGCTACAACAGCTACATCAAATGTATTGATATCAAGCTCTAATAGCTGTTCACGATCAGTAACATCAGCTACAATTGCTTTAGTAACATTGTCTTTAATTCTACTGACACATACTGGATCAATATCTACTGCAAGAACTTCTACTCCGAAGTCTTCTAATGTTTCAGCAAGTGTGCTTCCAAAGATACCTAATCCTAAAATAGCGACCTGTTTTGGTTTATTACTCATGTTTACTCCTCCTAGCCAACAAGTACATCCTCATCTGGATATTTAAATTCTTTTGTATTTTTATCATGTGAACGTTTAGTAAATAAAATCATTAATGAAATAGGGCCAATACGTCCAGCATACATCAAGATAATATCTACACATTTACCAACTATACTTAATGCAGGTGTAACAGATGCACTCAGTCCTACTGTACCAAATGCTGAGAATACTTCCATTAGGATATTTAAATAATCCTGTTTAGGTTCTGTTATAAGCATAATAGAAGATGAAATAATACAAAGCATTAGTCCAAGGAAAAAGATAGAAAAAGCTCTTACGAGTGTTCTTTTCTTGATACGACGCTGGAATACTGTTGTTTCTTCAATACCACGATAAGTTGTTCTCATTAATAGTAATACAAGTGCAAAAGTAACTGTTTTAATACCTCCGGCAGTAGATGCAGGAGAACCACCGATGAACATAAGAGAACACATCAATATTTTTGTGATTCTATTAAGAGAATACATATCCACTGTTGAGAATCCAGCAGTACGTGTAGTAACTGATTGGAAGAATGATACAACAAGCTTATCTACTAAATTCATTTTTCCAATAGTTGCAGGATTGTTGAATTCCATTATAAAGAATAATAATGTACCTATAATAATTAACGATACAGTCATCATTAATACTATCTTTGTATGTAGGGCAAAGCTGCCAAATAGATGACGCCATGAAAAGCTTGATGATCTTCTCTTTTCTTTAATATATTTATCATGAATATCTAATACTACAATAAAGCCTAGACCACCCATGATGATTTCAAATGGTACAATAAAGTTAATAATCGGATTTGTGTTATAGGCAACAAGTGATGTAGATCCACATAAATCAAATCCAGCATTACAAAATGCACTAATAGAATGCCATATACCATAATATAAGCCTTTAAGAGCACCTAAACGAGGTATAAAAAACATTGAGAAGAATATTAATCCAATCGTTTCTATTGAAACAGTATAAATAAAAATAGTTTTTAAGAGTCTTGGAAGCATACTTAAAGAATTCTGATTGAGTGCTTCAGTAAAGACAAGTTTTCTACTTAATGTAATTCTTTGTCTTGCAAGAAACAAGAAAAGATATAAGAAAGTTAAGAATCCAAGACCACCAATTTGAACAAGAATAATAAGAACTGTCTGACCAAAGAGGTTATATTGATCCACAACTGTCAAAGGTGATAACCCTGTTACACATACAGCAGATGTTGCAATAAAGAGGTTATCCAAGAAACTGGCAGCTTCTTTTTTATTTGAAAATGGCAAAGAAAGTACTATAGCACCTATTATAATTACTGCAAGAAAAGAAAGTGATACTTTCTTTGGTGCAGAAAGTCGGCCAGAATGCTTTCGCCTAGTTAAAACAATATCTTTCATAACTAAATCTCCTATAATCGCATCTATTCTAACACCAAGATGTGATAAATCCAATACTAGTCTTTCTTTGAGACATAATATTGAGTAATTTCTTTCTTAGAACATTCATAACATACGACTAAAATGGCCCCTGCAAGATCAAGTGCAAGATCCTTCATTGTATCAGCGAGAGCATCATGTCCTTCTAATGGTTCATCATCACTTGATACGATAGTCGCACGTGTAGTTGCCATATATTGCTGGTTATTTGTATGGAAAATATCATCTACTGTATATTCACATAATTCCCATACTGCCCCTACTGCAAGTGAAAAAGCAACTACAAATATATATAATAATGCACGGTGCATAAAAAGGTATTTTCTACGTAGAATAAGCATCTGTAATAGCCATAAAGCGATAAATGAAAGAATAATACCTGAAGTAAAGTGAAGTAATGAATCCCACCAGCCAATCTTTCCATAGAAGTTTAAACCATCTCCAAGCACAAGTCCTAAAAACGCAAAGGCAGTGACACTGATATGCACTTCAACAGGCACTTCAAAGTTTGCAAATTTCTTTAACAGTCTTGGTGAGATTAAAACAATAATCATCGCAATATATTGTAATAATGAGAAAAACAAGCGAACGCGCATCTTTTCTTTTTTTACATAGAATAAAGCAACCATTGTCGCAATTGCAAGAATAAGTACAATAAACGATAAAATTCTCTTAAAGATTCTAACACGACGTTTTGTTTTTTCACTATATTCAAATTCGTTATTATTCATGAATTTCCCTCCTAGTCCATCTATTATAGCACACTTTACATATTATGAATCCTAATTTCATGTAAAGCAAAAAAACTCCTAGGCGCAAGCCTAAGAGTTCAAGTGAAAATCAATCTTATTCTTTTCCTTCAAGAATTGGAGTTACAGTAGTATCAATGATTTCCTGTAATGTACTACAAGATCTGTCAAATTTTTCCTGATCAGATTCAGTTAAAGGTAATGTTAAGATTTCACGGATACCTGCTCTATTGATGATTGCTGGAACACCGATATATAAACCTTCATGACCATACTGACCTTCAAGGTAGCATGATAATGGAAGTACTGTATTTTCGTTGTTTAAGATAGCATCTACTAATCTAGCAAGAGACATACCGATACCATAGTAAGTTGCTCTCTTCTTATTGATGATTTCATAAGCAGCATCTCTTACCTGTTCATAAATTCTCTGTAACTGATCAAATGGTACTTTTCTTTCTTCTACAACTTCAAGAAGTGATTTACATCCGATATAAGCATTTGTCCAAGATACGAATGAGCTATCACCATGTTCACCCATGATATAACCATGAACTGAAGCTGGGTTTACTTCGAAGAAGTTACCAATTTCATATCTTAATCTTGCTGTATCAAGCATAGTTCCTGAACCAAGAACCTGGTATGGATGAAGACCAGTAGCCTTCTGCATTACGTAAGTCATGATATCGCATGGGTTAGATGCTACTACGATTACACCATTGAATCCTGATTCTTTAATAGACTTACCAACTGAAGCCATAATCTTTGTGTTGATTGCAACTAATTCAAGTCTTGTCTGACCTGGTTTCTGAGCTGCACCAGCAGTTACAACGATAACGTTTGCATCAGTACAGTCAGAATAATCACCTGCATAAACCTTTAATTTACCGTTTGCATATGGTAAACCATGAACTAAGTCCATTGCTTCCCCTTCTGCCTTTTCAGTATTAACGTCAACTAATACAAGTTCATCAATACCTTTGTGGTTCATTAAAGTATAAGCCATACTCATACCTACAAAACCTGTACCAACTAGAACAACTTTACGGTTACCCTGAGCTGGCATATCATTTAAATAATCTGTCATTGCCATAATTCATTTCACTCTCCTATACCTAGAAGTATAGTATAATCATTTCCCAAATACAATAAAATATTTGCTAATTAAATAAAAAAATTCATTTGAATTTAGTTGATAAATTCATGGTTTTTTGATGATAACGCTTTCTGTGTTTCAGAGAATGTAAGTGTAAGCGAATTCATTACTATAAATTTGTTACAATGAAAATGTCGCTTAAATTGACTTGTGGTCATTTGTTGGTATAATAAATATTGGAGGGATTTATATGAATGCTCTGAGTGATATTAAATCTAAGATAGAAAAGAATAAAGAAGAAAAAAGGGAACGTCTTCTAGCAAGTGCTACTGCATTATTTGCAGAAAAGAATTTTAATAATACATCTATTTCTGACATTGTTAATAAAGCAAAGGTTGCAAAAGGTACTTTTTATTTATATTTCAAAGACAAATATGATATTAGAAACCAGATTGTACAGGAAATCAGTACTGATTTATTCGATGATGCAGTGAACGAATTAAAAAAACATCCTGAAATCACCCATTTTGATGATTCTATGATTTTTATCATCAATCATGTGATTGATGCTCTTGTAGCCAATCCTACATATCTTACCTTAATGAATAAAGACTTATCTCTTGGTGTCTATTCACAGGAACTTACAAAGATTCTAGAAGAAACAGATCATCTTAGTCTATATGAATTATTTAAGGAAGGTGTAGAAAGAGAGAATCTTAATATTAAAAATATTGATATTACCTTCTTTACTATAGTAGAGCTTGTAGGTTCAACTTGCTTTAGCTGTATTGTCAATAAGGTTCCCTGCCCTATTGAGGACTATAAGCCTTATCTATTTGATTTAATACGTACTTTACTTCATGCTGCCCAATAAAAAAGCAGCATTTTTTCTATGCTGCTAAAACCTCATTCACATAATCAAGAAGCTTTTTAGTATCTGTATAAGTTTCTTCACGTGAGTTTTCTTTAAATACAACTGTAATGATTGTTTTATTCTTTACCTTAGAATAAGTAACTAAACATCTTTTCGCGAGATTAGTAAACCCTGTCTTTCCTCCAATGACTCTTTCATCATAATATGGAGAAGCCTGCTGGGTCATCTTTACATTCTGCATTGTACGATATTGATTTGATTCAAAAGTATAGTTTGGTGTAGAAATAATATTTCTTAGCTCTTTATTCTTATAAAATGCTTTCGCAATAAGTGCCATATCCTTTGTACTACATGTCTCTTTAAGCCATCCCTTTTGGGCATAACTGAGTCCATGAGGATTAGACACCTCTACCTTTTGACAACCTAGTTTTTTTGCTTTCTTGTTCATTGCGTTAATAAATGCATCATAACCACCTTGATAGTTTTCAGCAAGAGTTAAAGCCATTTCATTAGAACTCTTTAAAAGCATACCACGAATAACATCTTTAAAAGGAATCTGTTCACCATCATGTACAGGTTCAGTATAGGCAAACACACGATCTGGTAAAGACATAATATTCTTTGTAGTAAGAAGATCATCATCCTTATAATACTCTATTGCAACAAGGGCACTTAATAGTTTGATTGTAGAAGCAGGATAACGTGATTCCTGTTCATTTTTCGCATAATATACCTTTCCTGATTCCGCATCCATCACGACTGCTGACACTTCTTCTGTATTAAGTGCTGGTTGAGGGATAGAATTGATTTTCTCTTCTTTTTGTTTTGCAACATGCGAGATTGTATTTGTTTTCTTTTTTTCAGGCTGCTTTGAAGTACATGCACAAAGCATGAATGCAGCGCATATCATTGTAATCCATTTACGATATTTCATTTTTTAATCACCTCTTTGAAACATAATAACTATTTTAAACCTATTCATCAATCTTCTTCCATCATTTTTCATTCTTTTTGAATAATAATATGTTATAATGATTTGGTAAAGGAGAAATAGTATGGTTAATTATCCAAACCTTAAAAAGGCACCGGCTAATATGTCTATCCCTAAGAAATCTACAAGTAAGCATTATACTGCTTTTCGTGGGATGAGCTTAGAAGAAGACATCAACCTATCTAACACCTATTACTTATCTGTCGATCAGGCTGTCATATATAAAAAACCGACACCTATCCAGATTGTAAAAGTCGATTATCCTTCACGAAATAAAGCCCGTATAGTTGAAGCATACTATCAGGCCCCTTCTACTACGGATTATAATGGAATTTATAAAGGCAGATATATTGATTTTGAAGCAAAAGAAACTAAATCTTTACGATTTCCTTTTCGTAATATTTCTGAGCATCAGATCAATCATCTCGCACGTGTCTCACGTCATGGGGGAATTGCCTTTATTATTATTGCCTTCACATCTGTAGGAGAAGTTTATTTGTTAGATGCTTCGATTATGGTAGAGCGCTTTTTTCATGACAAGAAGCAGCATATAAGTTATGATGAAGTGAAAGAAAGTGGACATCTTATTAAGCAGGGCTATCAGCCAAGACTCGCTTATTTAGATGTAATCGATGAATTTTACCTTAAGGAGGACACTTTATGAAAGTTCAATCAACCAAGGACCCTAAGCAGATAAAGAAAACAATTAAGATATGTATTATCGCATTATGTGTTCTTGTAGCGAGCGGTAGTGGTTACCTTGGATTTAAGATTTATCAGCAAATCAGTAATTTTGATATTGATAATCTTACAACAACTTCCTACTCTTCTCAGGTTTCTCAGGATGGAGAAACCTATTACAAGTATGGTAGTTCTATTGGGAAATATGTAAGTTATGATGATATTCCTGAAGTAATGATTGATGCTGTAGTTGCTGCAGAAGACTCTCGTTTTTTTGTACATAATGGTTTTGATATTCCACGTATTATTAAAGCTCTTATGTCAAATATCTTAGCAGGTCATACTGTTGCAGGTGGTTCTACAATTACTCAGCAGCTCATCAAAAAGACATATTATCCATATGAAGAAAAAACAATTGAAAGAAAGGTTGGAGAAGTCATTCTTTCTATTGAAGCAACTCAGCAGACTACTAAACAGAAAGTACTTGAACTATATCTCAATAAGATTTATTTTGGTAAGTCAAATAGTTCTATTGGTATTTATGGGGCAAGCTACTATTATTTTGGAAAGAGCCCTGATCAGTTAACTTTACCAGAAGCTGCATTACTTGCTGGTACAATTAATTCTCCTGTTTCATATGACCCATTTAGGAGTTTAACTCTTGCAACAAAAAGAAGAAATATTATCCTAAACTTGATGTATGAACATGGATATATTAGTGAAAAAGAAAGAGATAATGCGAAAAGCGTAAAGGTTGAAAACATATTAAAATATGATCCAATCCAAACAAATGGTAAATATGCTTCTTATGTTGATCGTGTTACTCAGGAAGCTAAAGATTTAGGTTATGACCCTAATAAGACAAAGATGACAATCTATACTTATATGGATCATGATATGCAGGAATATCTTGATGATGTTTCTTCAGGTAAGAACTATAAGTTTACTGACAAGGAAATGCAGGCAGCTGCTTCCGTGCTTGAATCAAAAACTGGACGTATTATTGGTTTAATGAGTGCAAAAAATTATCGTGCGAATAATTCTGATGCGACTTATCTAGATTATGCTTATACATTAAAGAATAGAAGACAGCCAGGTTCTTCTATCAAACCTATTCTTGACTATGCAACTGCATTTGAATATCTCAACTGGTCTACTGGACACACAGTAGATGACTCAGAGTTTACTCAGGGTAGCTGGCATCCAAAGAACTGGGATAACAATTACCATGGTGATGTTCTTCTTGAAGATGCTCTTGCAAATTCATGGAACTTAGCTGCTATTCATACTTTAAATAGTGTTCTTAAGAAGGTTGGTAATAATCAGGTTGTTAGCTTCTTAAAAGGTCTAGGCTATAACATGGATGATGAAGATTTCAACTTAAACTATGCCATTGGTGGTTGGAAATATGGTACAACACCTACTATGCAGGCAGCTGCATATGCAGCTATCTCAAATGGTGGTACATATATTAAGCCACATACAATTCAGAAGATTGTGATTAATACAACTGGTGAAACGATTAATGTAGATGATGATATTCAGAAACAGGCAAGTGAAGGAATGAAAGATTCTACTGCTTTCTTACTTCGTCAGGTTATGACAAGCTATGTAAAGAGTAATGGAAGCTACTCAGCATTTGATATCGGTTCTCAGATTGGTGCAAAAACCGGTACTTCTAACTTTGATGCAACTATTCCTGCTTTAGCTGGCAAGGATAAAGACCATTGGCTTTGTGCTTATTCACCTGATTATGCATGGGCCTGCTGGAATGGTTTCCCTGCAGAAATATCTACAAAGAAACATAAATATCTTGCAAGTGGTATGAATGATGCAAAATCAATTGCCGCAAAGATTGCGAAGAAACTTGACACTCGTAAGATGAAAAATAGCTATGAAACACCAAGTAATGTTGAACAGGCACGTATGGTTAAGGGTGTATATCCATATGTATCTCCAAGTTCTTCTACACCAGAAGAAAAGATTATGACTGCTTGGTTTGTTAAGGGACATGGTCCTAGTGGTGTAGATGATGGTTCTTCATATGCCGATGAATATAAAGTACCTGAATTGACATCATTTAATGCTTCATTGAATTCAAATAATTCAATTTCAGTCACATTTGGTTCTTATGATCCTGAATATGAAGGTAAGATCACTTGTGTTGTAGAAATCAGTGATGGTTCTTCTACAAAGACTGAAACATTATCTTCTACAAGTGGAACACTTGAATATAACACTGAATCAGGTAAGACATACACAGTAACTGGTTATTATAAACTAAAGAGTGGTGACACAACTTCTAATAAGAAGTCAGTAAGATTATCTACTGGAAGTACAGCTGTAGGTACTGCAACCTTCAGTGTTACTGCAAATGGTGCAGCTGTATCAAATGGAGCAACTATTTCAGCCACTTCAGTTAATGTCAGCACATCTGGTCCAAATGGACATACGATGATTGTGACATGTAATGGAAATAGTCAATCAGTGAATTGTGGAAGCAGTGCAACAATTAGTGGATTATCTAGTGGCAGATCATATACGATTTCATTTACTGAAAAGAATTCAAGTGGTGAAACAAAAACTATTGGTTCTATCCATTTCACAGTACAGACAACTGATACACAAGAACAATAAGGATTCCAAAAAAAGGAATCCTTTTTTTACACAAAAAAAGAATCCTTATGGATTAATGTGGACCCCGTGTCAAGGACATTAAATAAAAAAGTACTTAAAATTGATTAGAAATAAAGATATCCTCTAGGTGTAATAACCAGGAGGATATTTTTTATGTGTAAACTATGTAAATATGTAATTATTAAAAATGGAGTTTTATGTGTATTGGAAACAGATAGAATGAAGGAAGTCATAAGAAATGAA
>OLVX01000737.1_pt1 | contig 31312 bp, 32 predicted proteins | sample 1673271 | NCBI WGS metagenome assembly OLVX01 (sample SAMEA3178939, study PRJEB25190) | human gut metagenome | biome: human gut; feature: human-associated habitat; material: faeces | place: Austria | collected 2013
CATCACCACTACCAAATATTAGAATTAATTTATCTGGTATTGTTTGGAATAATATGAATGCTATAGTACTTATAATAACACTTGAACCCAAAACAATTTTTAAAGTTTGCTTTACCCTATCAAATTTCTTTGCTCCATAGTTATATCCTAATATTGGTTGACTTCCTGCTGCAATACCAATTATTATGCTATTTAATATTTGATTTATTTTCATTACTATTCCTAATACTGTTATAGGAATTTCTGCTCCAAATTTACTTTCTGCTCCATATTTTCCAAGTAAGTTATTTTCTGCTGTCATAACACATACAATACTCATTTGAGTAATAAAGCTACTTATTCCAAGTGTTGCAATTTTTTTACATACATTTGCTCTTAATTTCAAGCAATCCTTTGTTATTTTAATTGTTTTGAATCTTTTTACATATGCAATATTTAAAACAAATGTTAAAATTTGGCTTATTACAGTTGCAATTGCTGCTCCCTCTACTCCTTTATGTAATACAAAAATAAATATTGGGTCTAATATTGTATTTAATATTGCTCCAGCAACCATTGTTACCATTGAATATTTAGGACTTCCATCTGCTCTAATTATTGAGTTTAATGTTGTTCCAATCATAGAGAATGGTAATCCAATTGCAATAATGCTTCCATAAGTTAGTGCATAGTTCTTTAAATTTTCAGTGCATCCAAATAATTTTAAAAGTTGTGGTAAAAATATTAATGTTGCTATGCAGAATATGATTGAAACAATTGTAGAAAGTAATATTCCATTTCCAATTCCTATTTCTGCTTCTTTTTTCTTTTTTTCTCCCAATTTTAAACTTAAATATGCTGATGAACCATCTCCAAACATTAATGAAAATGCTAATCCTATCATTACCAATGGGAATACTACGTTCGTAGCTCCATTTCCTAAATATCCTACTCCCTGACCTATAAATATTTGGTCAACTATGTTATATAATGAGTCCACTAGCATTGATATTATACAAGGGATTGAGAATTTTCTGATTAATTTTCCTATTTTTTCTTTTCCTAATATGTTTTCTTGTTCCATTTCTTCCTCCTCTTTTTATTATAAAATTTGACATTTGAATAATGAATACAGTATAAATTTTTTCTTAAGTTTAAGTAATTTTATATCTTTTTTCTATTTATTAATGTCTTAGCGAACTTTACTATTATATAATTTTTTTAAAAATTTGTCAAACAAAAATGAAACTTTTTCGTTAATTTTTTCTATAGAGTTACCTTTGAAGTAAATTTAAATAGACTATATTATTAGTAATAAAAAACAAACCATTTGACTTATTTTCTCAAAAAAACTTGTCTATGTACATTTTTTATAGACAAGTTTTTATATAACTTAACAAAGTGTTTTTTTATATTTTCTACTTCTTTATATCTATCTGTTGCAGGTCCTAAAGGTGTTGTGCTTGGAGTTACAATAGAATTTTCATTAAATTCTTCATACCCATTTGGTGTAATACTATAATTTTCAAACTCCTCTTTTTTTATTATAAAATTACTAATTTCAATAATACTGTTTTTATCAATACTGTTTTTATTTAGAAGTTCAAAAATGTCACTAGAATTTATAGTTCCATTATTATTTTCATCTTTATATATTATGATTGTGTATTTTTCATTGTTTTTAAATATTGCTATATCTACTTGAGAATGAGAATATATCAAGTACTGTTACAATCATCAAAATTAATATTTTTAATTTTTTATCTAATTTATTTTTAATAATTAATACAAAAACAATTACTGTAATAATAATTATTATTATATCTATAGAACTTAAGCCAATACCTGTTTTTGGCAAAGGTTTTATTGATTTTGTATTATCTGTTATCTCATTTGATTTATTTGTTGTATTAACCATATTTGCTAATACATTTGAATCGGTATTACTGTTTTCATTGTTATTTTCTATGTTATTGCTTATTGCATTGTTAACGCCTTCGTTCATCGTAGTATTTTTTGATATCTCTTGATTTGCTTTAAACTTTAATATAATTTTTTCTGTATCTATCTTATTGATGTCATAATAACAGCTGAAAATTTTAGATTGTGTTTCTCCAAATCAATTTCTACTACCATATTATTTCCTCCTAATCAATTAAAATATAATTTATTAGTTACTACTTGTATATATTATTACTCCCTATACTGGGGATAAGATATTGATATTATATAATGCTGTTTTACATAATGCAAGTTCCAAAAAAATTTTAAAATTTTTTTTGCTATATTTAAATTATATGATTAGATCTAAGTATTTTATCTAATCATATTAAATATTATTATTTCTTTTTATTATCCTTTATTAAAATATTCTTTTATTAATTTGATTAAATTCTTCAATTCTTTAAATTTTGCATAACTTGTATAAATACCGAATTCTACTTTTCCCAGTCCAATTGATGTTTTTACTTCTATCAAATTAAATTTTTTATAATCATTTTCATCTACATACTCTCGTGTTATTAATCCTAACGCCTTCCCTGAACTTGCCAGTTCTAATATTGTTTTGTAACTGCTATTTTTAAATTTTAAATTTCTTCCTGCTGTTAACTCTTTTATTCTGTATACAGCTTGAGCGTAATTTCTTGGAACATATATAGTTTGATTTTCTATATTTTCAAGCGTTAGTTTTTGCTTAGCAAATATTGATTCATTACTTGCAATAATAACATCATGTAAATATCCCAACTTAATATATTTAATACTATCGTCTATATATGTATTGTCCAATTTTGAAAAAACTATATCTAATTCTTGATTCTTAAGCATTTTTATCATTTTAGGTGTTTCTTCACATATTAAATTCAAGTCAACATTTGGATATTTTAAACAATACTCTTTTATAACATCTCCGAAAATACAACTTCCCATATGAGTATGTGTACCAATATTAATATATCTATCTTTACTAATTTCTCTATCTATTTTATTAAGTTCTTCTATTGGACTACTCAATTTTTTATATAAATTTTCTCCTTCTTGAGTTAAACTTACACCTTTACTTTTCCTTTCAAATAACTTAACTGATAATTGATTTTCTAAATTTTTAATTTGCTTTGTAATTGCAGGTTGAGAAATGCTTAATTGTTCACTTGCTTTTGTTATATTTTCTTCTTTTGCAACTGCAACAAAAATCCTATATAATTCAAAATCTATCATTTATATCACTCCTGAATGTATACTTTTACATATTTTTTATATCATAAAAGCATGAAATATTCAATACATCCCATGCTTTTCTTAGACTTAAAAATTAGTCTATCTTTTTGTGATTTAGACTTAATCAATCCTATAATCAATAGTGTTGCACCAAATATTAACATCACCTTCATATTTAAGATTTCTTCTAAAACTTGCGTATAAGTGACGAATATATGGTTCTGAAAGTTCTGGTCCTATAACACTAATACATTCAGAACAACTTCCATTATTAATTTTTATGCAACATCCATTAACCCGAAGTATTGCAGCTTCACGAACGCCATAATCATCTTTCCATGTTATTTCCTCAGATACAGTATCAATATATATAATACCATTTAATGGAATACCAACAAATTTTGAATGACATTTTTCATTTCTTTTATTATTAGATTCTATTCGTTGAATTACTGCGTTTTCCATAGAAATAATAATGTCATAAGATGTAAAATTACAAACCTTAATCATTTTAGCTGGTTTTTCTAATGGACTAATCTTATATTTAACTTCTTTTCCAAAATTAGGTCCACAATTATCACATGTTACTATTGTGATTATACCGTTTTTAAAAACCGGTGCAATATAAACTTTATCTTTTATATGTTCTACTAAGTTTCTTTTTATCATGCAACCACGCTCAATATCAAAGTTGCATTTTAGCTTCATATCCTCTTTTGCGTACACAAAAATTTCTCCATCTCCCCATTTATCAACCTGAATTTGAAGTTCTTCTTTTGGTTCAACTGTTGCAAAACTATAATGCTTTCCTTTTCTTTTTAATTCCAATGTGTAATTAGTACTATTATGAAATTTAAAAGAAAATTCATAATCTTTCCATGGAATAGCTTTGTGTTTTTTGTCTTCAATGTACTCTAAACAATTACTTAGTTCTCCATAATATTCCCGCATAAAGTTTACCTCCTTTTTATAAATCACTTATTATAAATTTTTTACATTTTTATTATACTATATATTGTTTTTTTTCAAAAATACTTTTTTATACTTTTGATATAACTAATAGTTATGACAAATAAAATAAAAACAAGTAATTTTTAATTAACTCTTCAGAACATCGCATCCTTTAATAATATGCATTTTCTCCAAGCGGAAACAGTGTATACTTGAGCATTCAAACAAGTATCAATTAAATATCCTTTTTCTTTATTAGTTTGATATTGATTTAATCCTCTATAGTAAAATAATTTATCTTTATCTAAAATGATAAATGGTAGTATATTATTCTTTAAACATTCTTTGAAAGCAATTATTCTTCCTATTCTACCATTACCATCTTGAAACGGATGTATCTTTTCAAACTTTGCATGAAATTCTATTATTTCATTTATAGTTTTTTAATAATTCCATATTAGCCTCTAATGTTCCAGCTTCATATTTAGAAATTGTAGCTGGTTTTACCCCTAATAACTCTGCGATTTCAACTTGTGTCATGTTTTTACTTTCTCTATATAATTTTATTTTTTTCTCTTAATATAATAAAACTCTCCTTTTTACTCTAATAATATTAAATCATATTATTTCAAAAAGGAAAGTTTTTATTTATTTTTTATATTTTTATTCCAAAATTAAATATTTGTTTAAAAATTCTAATCGCTAAAAATGCTAATATTACTTATTTTTTCCACAACAATTTTTATATTTAAGACCTGAGCCGCATGGCTTTTTATTATGTGCCATTCTGTTACACTTTAGAGCATTTTATCCTTTAAATTTGCACTTTTTTGCACTTGACTACACTCGTTTACACTCCGTTTCACTAGCAGAAAGTATCTAAAAACGTATCTAAAATTATTTATATATTATTTGTATTTATTACAATTAAAGGTACATAAATTTCATCGTCGGTGTACCCTGCATGTTGAGACTTTAATATTTCAGAGCCACCATATAATAATGTTTTGTTTGTTTTTGCTATTGCAAGATAATCTCCTAATATATCACGAAAAATTTCATTTTCTTTACCTTTACCAAACAGATTAGAATTTATCACATCTTCTTTAGTATATAAATCGAAATCATTACTAAAATATTCATTAAATAACACTTCAAATTTTTGTTTTTTATTTTCCTTTATGAAAAAATTTACTGCTCTTGGTTCAATCGAAGTATTTTTTTCTAAACAATCAACTATATCAGGATAATCTTCAACCATTATGTTTTCTACATTTTTATGTCCATGATCAGCTACAACAAATATTACTGTATCTTTTAATTTTCTACTTAATTCTTCTACTTTAGAATTAATATTTTCAACAATTTCATTTATTTCATGTGCATCAGTTCCAAGTTCATGCATTGTATGATCTGGTTCTGTATCATATGCATAAATATATTTTTTCCCTTCTTCATTACATAATGTTTCTATTTTATTGTATAAGTCTTCCATGTCGACATATGGATTTTTTCCAAACGGAAATAAAATATATCCTGAATCTTTTCCTTTTTCATTAATTTCTTCCATTATAGACTTAGTAATCATGTGCTTGTTTTTATATTCAATTGCTTCTTGTAATGGGATATATTCTTCATCACCTTTTTCAGAATTCATAAACGTCGTAATTGTTTTATCAATATCTTTATAATACATATCCCAACCTAGCATAGCTGTTTCAACTGGGTTTAATCCTGTCATCATAGATGTAGTAGCTGCAACAGTTGTTGCTGGAAAAACAGTAGTTATTGACTTTATCCTATGTTTTAAAAGAAAAGAATCCTTGGATAAAATTCTATTCATTATATTTGACCCCATTCCATCACATAGTATTGTTACAACATTTTTTGGCTTATTTTCATTCAGTATCTTATCTACATAATCAATTGTATTATGCTTATAGTCTAACTCAAAATATTTTCTTATAGAACAAGCTAAATTCGTTAAGCATTCATTATAATTGTTCCTTACTTTCATACTATCAACTCCTAATTTAATTATATCATACTTTTACCACTATCACTATGGCAATGGTTCAAAGTCTCTAAAAGTATTGAAAATACTATGTTTTTCTTATTTAATTTTCTCTCTAGATACGTTTTAGATACTTTCTCACAACGTATTTAATAACGTATCTAAATAATATTTGCTTAATTTTATGTATAGAAAAAGCCTTTATTTCAAGGCTTTTAACTATTTTCCACAACATTGTTTATATTTTTTTCCCGAACCACAAGTTCGAGTTTTACTAATATTTATACTACTATAAATATTATCTGTATTACTTGTATTTACTCGTGTTTCAGTTTTTGAAATATCTATATTATTTGTATTTGTTGTACTTATTTTACTAATAAATATTTTTTATTTGGCGACAAATTGGCGACATTGTCTACATCGTTATTTGTCTTTCATATGTTTTAAATTTTACAATATTATTCATTTTTTGTCTAGATTATATATTAAATTTTCGAAAAAAATTCACATAGTTTAATGTTTTTTTATCACATAAATCCTTTCTCTTTAAATTAATTATTATTTTCTTCTTTTTTTATTTCTTTACTAATTTCTTTTATAGTATTTAAATATTCCTGCTCTACAGGGCTAATAGTTTTTACTTGATATTTTTTATATTCTGCTTTTGCTTTTTCAAGTGCTTTATCATGACTTATTTTCCCAGCTCCAGTTAATAATTTTTCTCCTGTAGAAGAAAGTATCATATCTAAATGTTTAATATAATCTTCCATATTCATTGGATTATGTCTTATTGCTTGAATTTCAGCAAAATCAAAATATCCTGATACCAAATTATTTAAAACTTTCAATTCATTTTCACTTAAATAATTTTTAGCAATTACAACATCACTTAATACTGGAATATCACCTTTAAATGTTGTTAACCCCATAAATGGTTTATCTGCGTCTGCTCTTTCATATATTACTTCTGATGCTGTATGTCCATGAGTTGCATAATGTAATTTATTTTGAACAATTTTAAAGAATTTAATTGATTTTTCATCTTTTGGATCATAATCTACTGCTGTTGCATATAAATCTAGAACTTGTCTATATAATACTTTTTCTGATGACCTAATATCCTTAATTCTAGCAAGTAATTCTTTCCAATAATTACCTCCACCATTTCCTTTAAGTCTTTCATCATCCATTGTAAAGCCTTTAATCATATATTCTTTTAATCTTTCTGTTGCCCATTTTCTAAAATTTGTTGCAACTTTAGATTTTATTCTATATCCCAAAGAAATTATCATATCTAAATTATAAAAAGGTATTTCTCTTGTAACATTTCTGTTGCCTTCTTTTCGAACTTGTCGGAAATTCTGACAGGTTGAATTCTTATCTAATTCTTCTTCTTCATAAATATTGTTTATATGTTCTATAATATTAGTTCTTGATGTACTAAACAGTTCTGCCATCTGTTGTTGTGATAACCATACTGTTTCATTTTCAATTTTAACATTTATCTTTGTTAAACCATCTTCTGTTTGATATATTATAATGTCTCCATTTGAATCATTCATAATAAAAATTCTCCTTTCTTACCTTTCGCTTAATTCTTTTTCTCTATATTGCTGCATTACTTGCGAACTTCTTGTATAAACTCTAGCACATTCAGATAATTGCCTTTTTATTACTTCTTCATCTGAAACAGGATTATAAAATAATTTATTTTCATTTGAAAAATGTACAGTTTCACTATTTTGTTGTTCAGTAAATAAACTACCTACAACTACATCTTGAATTCCATAGTTCCTTATAACTTCTTTATATTCTTCAACATCATTTATTGTAATCCCCTGTAATACAGGTTTTATGTATAATACTGTTGGTATACCTAATTCTTTTTTTAATCTAAATGTTCTAAATCTTTTTTGAGGTTCATCTGTATTAGGCTCAACTGAAGAATGTTTACTTATTGTCGCTGAACTAAGAAATACAACCAATTGTCCGTAATATTTTATAAAATTTTGTATATCAGCCATTTCATTTGTTGAAATTTCTTTTTTTGTAGATAACTGAACTTGATTTCCTTTTTGTAAAAAATATTTTATTAATTTTATAGTTTCAGATTTATTTTCATCATCCCAACATTCTGAAAAACATCCTAATGTGATTAATGTTTTTTCAGAAATTTCAAAACCACTTTTATTTAATTCGCTTAATATTTCTTCAGCTTTTTTTACTTTTAACTTTGAATTATTATCATATCCACTTTTTGCCAAATAACAATATTTGCAACCTCCTGTACAACCTAAACAAGAATTTATAAAAATTCTATGATTATCTTCTGCATATAAAAATCCAGTATCAATCATTTTATTTCACTCCATTCCATTCTTCTAAAAACTCATTAACAAAGTTTTTCATATATTCCGTTCTATATTTTGCTTGTTCTTTAGCAGATTTTGTATTCATATTATCAGCAAGTTTAAATAACTTGTGATAAAAATGATGTATAGTTGATGGATCATCTCCTTTTTCTTCAGAATATTTTTCTAAAGTTTCTAACGGACTATTCTCGTCGTACATTTTTACATTATGTGCACCACCATAACTAAATGTTCTCCCAATTCCAATTGCACCTATTGCATCTAAATTATCAGCATCTTGCAATATTAATGTATTTATATCATAAATATTATTTCCGTTCCAATTATATATTTCATGATATTCTATACAATAACAAATTTTGTTGATAATATCCTCTGATAAATCAGTATTACTTAACATTTCTCTTACTTTAGGTAACGAATCCTTTGGAGATACAAATTTACCTGTTTCATTTTGCATTATTCTATGTATGTCATGCATAAATGCCGAAATACCAACAATTAATTCGTCACCATTTTCTTTTTTACATAAATTCAAAGCAATATTCATTGTTCTTATTAAATGACTTATATCATGCCCACTTGAATCATTTTTAAATAATTCTATAATATATGGCTTTATTACTTCTATATATTTTTCTAACATCTTCTATCAGCTTCCTTCACTATATCGTTACTTTAAATTTTTCCAAATAATTCTTCATATCATTTTCGAAAACATTATATCAAAAAATTTACTTTTTTACAACAAAATCTCGTTCGTTTAAAATCTTTTAGAGAGCTAATTATATCAACTAACTCTCTTTTTCAAATTTATTTGCAGTTTCATTTTCCATTTTCTCAGTTACTCTTACATAAATATTATAAGTAATATCAATATTCCTATGTCCTAATCTTTTTGAAACAGCTTTTATATCTGCACCTGATTCAATTAATTTAGTCGCATGTGTATCTCTAAAATCGTGAAATCTGCAAGGAATACCTAATTCATAATGAATTACTTTAAATGGATATTTTGTACTATCAGTGCCTTCATATACCCCATTATTTTTTACAAATACAAAATTTACTTCAGGTAAAGCAACATCTATTTCAGCATATGCATTTACAATTTTTATTTCAGTTTTGTTATTATATGGATTTATAACATTTTTTTTATAATGTTTCATATATGTATCTCCATAATTTAGTTTATGTATTTGTTGTTCTTCTTTATATTCTTTTAAAGCATTTACAAGTGTATCTCCTATAGGAATTGTTCTATAACTAGTTTGTGTTTTGCAAGTTCCAAAATACCAGACCGTTGTTGAATTACCACTTATATGTCTTTGTTTTGTTCCTCCTACTTGATTCTTCTTTAATATATTTTTATTTACTGTTATTGTTTTATTGTTTAAATCTATATCATCCCAAGTTAATGCAAATACTTCTGCAATTCTTAATCCTGTACAATATGCTGTTAAAAATGCATAATATACACAATGATTATTTTTAAATCTATCTAATATCGTATTAATTTCCTCTGTTGTAAATATATGAGCTACATCTTTTGGTGGCTCGTCATATTTAGGTAGTTTTAAATTTGCAGCTGAATTTACTTTTACATATTCATTATCTACTGCATAATTAAATGAACATTTTAATACTTTCCTAATATTGTTCAAAAAGTTCTTACTATATGCTTTTTCTACATATATCTTATTTAAAAAATCTTGAAACGTTGGTTTTGTTATTTGAGATAGTTTATAAAAGCCTAGATTTGGTTTTAAATGTGTTTTAACTATATTACCATATGCTTCTATAGTGTGATACTTTAAATTTATTTTACAATGATTATCTAGCCAATAATCTAAAAAGTCTGAATAACTCATTTCGTTTGATACAAATTTCCTACCAGTATTTAAGTATTCATTATAAGCTATTGTTCCTTGTTTTAGTGCTTCTGCTTTTGTTTTAAAACCTGATTTTGTAATTCGTTTTCTTTTACCCTCAATTTTAGCAACATCAAAATTGTACTCATAAACATTTCCTCTCTTTCTTACATTTACCATTTTATTTTACCTCCAATCTGCAAATAACGATTGAACAAAAAAAAGACTGGCATCTTTTACAATGTCAGTCAATATTAAAATTTTTTAATATTTTATATTTGTCGCCAAGTCTGTATTCATTGATAAATAAGCACTTTCAAGAAATTTTGGCGATAGATTTTATTTGTTTGGCGACAAATTGGCGACAAAAGCTCAATTTTCGCATTTATGTCAATTCATCAAAATCTTGGTAACCCTTGCTATTACTTATTTTTTCCACAACAATTTTTATATTTAAGACCCGAACCACAAGGGCACTTGTCATTTCTGCCTACTTTTGGTCCTTCATTTACAACTGTTTGACTATATTCTGGTGTACTAATTTTTTTACCACCATCAACACTATTAATAGCTTCTAATGCTGCACCTGTAATTTTTGCAGTTTCTTGTCTTTGTGCATTTTGATTTTGTCTTCTTATATTCATAAGGATTTTAACAACATCTACTTTTATATTTGTAATCATTTCTTCAAACATGTCCATACCTTCAACTCTGTATTTTACAACTGGGTCTTGTTGTCCATATGCACGTAATCCAATACCATTTTTTAATTCATCCATGTTGTCAATGTGATCCATCCATTTTTCATCAACAACTTTAAGCATTACTATTCTTTCAAGTTCTCTCATTCTTTCTGGTGTAATTTCATCTTCTTTAGCTTGGTATTTAGAAATTGCTTGTTTTTCTATTTCTTCTATGATTGCTGTTGAATCATTTTTATTTGCTTTAATAAATTCAGCCATATCTAATCCGAAAATATTTGTTACTTCTGGTATTAATGATTCTTCATTTACAGATTTTCCATCTTCGCCTTCTATAAACATTGCAACAGTTTCTTCCGCTATTGTATTAATCATATTTAAGATGTTTTGATGGATATCTTCTCCATCTAATACTTCTCTTCTTTGTGTGTATATAATTTCTCTTTGTGCATTCATAACATCATCATATTTTAATACATTTTTACGAATACTAAAGTTTCTTCCTTCAACTTTCTTTTGAGCATTTTCAACTGCTTTTGATATCATTCTTGATGCTATTGGCATGTTTTCATCTGCACCTAATGTATTATAAACTTTTGTTATAGCATCTCCACCAAAGATTTTCATTAAATCGTCATCAAGTCCAATGTAGAATTGTGATTCTCCGACATCTCCTTGACGTCCAGAACGTCCTCTTAATTGGTTGTCAATTCTTCTTGATTCATGTCTTTCTGTACCAATTATTTTTAATCCACCTGCATTGATTACTTTTTCTTTTTCATCTTTGATTTTTTCATCGTATTTTTCAACTGTTTTATTGAATTGTTCTCTAGCTCTTAATATATCTTGGTCATCTGTTTCATAATATGTATTAGATTCTTCTATTAAGTATTCTGGAACTTTATTTTTCTTCATTTCTTCTTTTGCTAAATATTCACTATTTCCACCTAACATGATATCAGTACCACGTCCTGCCATGTTTGTTGCTATTGTAACAGCTCCAAATTTACCAGCTTGTGCAACTATCATAGCTTCTTTTTCATGTGATTTAGCATTTAATACTTCATGTGGAATACGAGCTTCTGTTAATAATTTGCTTAATTTTTCAGATTTTTCAATTGAAACAGTACCAATTAAAACTGGTTGTCCTTTTGCATGGCTTGCTTTTACATCTTCAACTACTGCTCTAAATTTTGCTGCTTCGTTTTTATATATAACATCATTTTTATCATTACGAACCATTGGTTTGTTTGTTGGTATTTCTACAACATCTAAGTTATATATTTCTTCGAATTCTGATTCTTCTGTCATAGCAGTACCTGTCATACCTGATAATTTGTCATACATTCTAAAATAGTTTTGGAATGTAATTGTTGCAAGTGTTTTTGATTCATCTGCAATTTTAACTTTTTCTTTTGCTTCTATTGCTTGATGTAATCCATTATTGTATCTTCTACCATACATGATACGACCTGTAAATTCATCTACAATTAGAACTTCTCCATCTTTTACGATGTAATCTATATCTTTTTTCATTACTCCATGTGCACGTAATGCTTGGTTTACATGGTGAACTAATGTTGAATTCTCTAAGTCGTTAAAGTTTTCTAGTCCAAAAAATTCTTCTGCTTTTTTAATACCTTTTTGTGTTAGTGATGCAGATTTTGCTTTTAAGTCAACTATATAATCGTATTTTTCATTATCTTCTGCTTGTTCAAAGTCTTTTACATCTTCTTCTATTATAACTTTTGCTTCTAGTTTTCTTACGAAATCATTTGCTTTTTTGTATAAATCTGATGATTCATTTGCTCTACCAGAAATAATAAGTGGTGTTCTTGCTTCATCTATCAAAATACTATCAATTTCGTCAACTATTGCATAGTGTAGTCCTCTTTGTACTAATTGATTTTTATAAATTACCATATTGTCTCTTAAGTAATCAAAACCAAATTCATTATTTGTACCATATGTAATGTCTGCTGCATATGCTTTTTGTTTTGCCTCTGGATCCATTCCTGCTATAACTAATCCTACAGATAATCCTAAGAATTTATATAGTTTTCCCATCCATTCACTGTCTCTTTTTGCTAAATAATCATTTACTGTAATTACATGTACACCTTTTCCTTCAAGTGCATTTAAGTATACTGGTAATGTTGCAACTAATGTTTTTCCTTCACCAGTTTTCATTTCTGCAATTCTTCCTTGGTGTAATATAATTCCACCTATTAATTGAACATCAAAGTGTCTCATTCCTAATGTTCTTTTTGATGCTTCTCTAACTACTGCAAATGCTTCTGGTAATATATCATCTAATGTTTTTCCTTCTTCTAATTGTTTCTTAAAATAATCTGTTTTTTTTCTTAATTCTTTGTCTGTTAATTTTGTCATTTCTTCTTCTAAGCTATTGATTTTGTTCACAATAGGCATTACTCTTTTTACTTCTTTTTCACTATATGTCTTAAATAATTTCATATTAGTACCTTCCTCCTAAGTTTTTTATTTTCGTTATTTTCCTTTGTAACTATATCACTAAATATATTTTTTAGCAATAGTTTTAGATAAAAAAAACAAGGGATGTTAACTTTTGCATTCCTTGTTTTTTACATATTAAATTTTGAATTTAAATTTCTGATGCTAATACCTGGCAATAATGCCAAATTTCTGCGAACATCCAATCTGGAAAATGAAAACGGTTTTCCTGGCGTTCTTTTACAAATTCTAAGAACGGTGTTTTATATTGTGTCGACCTTGCATGCCAATCACAGCACATTTCCATGATATCTAATCTACTCATATCAATTGGTGTAGCAAAATGCTCCGGATGATGTGAGTTGTGCTTCCAATGGAGTTTTATAGCATCCAATTTAATTGGTGAAAGTTGCTGTGAAGAATCTTTTAAACTATTCTTATCATTGATAATTCTTGATAAAGCATACAACTCATCTTCACAACTAATCTTACTATTATCATGGATTTTTCCTCTTTCTCTTAACATCTTTGCATGTTCAGTTGCTCCTTCTTTTTCCAAGTATCTCGCCATTTTTTCGCAACTGGCTACTACATAATTTTTATGAATTAAGGTATCTCTAAATTCCTTTTCATAGTCAGTCATATAGGATACATCTTCATCAAGCAAAAATTTCCATGTTGATTTTTGGCTTCCCTCACAATAGTACTTGATTTTTGTAAATCCAGTTCCATTTAAAAAATTAAGTTGGAAATCCATGCAAATTAATGTTTCTTCATTCAGTTCTACTAATTCCACTGTAATTTCAAAATTAGCCGGAACTACCTTGCTCGGGTTTCTGTCGTTCGTTATTAACAACTTCGTATTTTCCAATGGAAGATACTCTTTAAATGACAGTCCCATATTTGAATCCGGAACTTCTTGTGCAATACAGTACTTAGCTACATAAGTAGTAAGTAATAATTTGAACGTTTTTCCTTTTTTCTCGGCCTTACAAAGACAATATTTTTCATTTTTTTCCTTTACAATTTCTGTAATAATGAATTCGTAAGGATAACTCGACATTTTATTGAATTTCAGTATTTTTTCGTGCCAGGTTTCTGGCAAGTTTATCCGGTTACCCACTTCCAAATTAATTTTTCCAATACTTAGCATACAATTCCTCCTTATAATATGTACTGTAAAATTATTCATTTTACATTTCTAAAAGTTACATAATGTGATTATATCATCCTAAATCTATAAAGTCAACAATTTTTTCAAGTTACAAATATTACATATCAGTAAAAATATGTGATTAAGAAACATCCGACCAAAAATCATATATTTTCTTGTTGATATGTAACTAGTATTTTTCCTCTTGTCATATTTATATATTTTTATCATATATTTTATTAAACTTATAATGAAAAGAGGATTTTATATGTTTGTATTCAATGTTAAAATAAATCGGTAGTAAAGTTTTTAAATATTTCTTTATTGGTGTAATTATTCTTTTAATTTTTATTTTAGGAATTGTTATGTATAAAGTTTTTGCTGGTGCAAATAATTCATCAAATTCTAGCAAATGCTTACCTCGAAACGGAGTATCTCAAATTCAAGTCAAAAATTATACTAATGTATTAAAAGCTGTACATGAAAATATTGATTCTTATGTTGGTTTAAAAATCAATTTTACTGGATATGTTTACAGAGTTTTAGATTTACAAGAAAATCAATTTGTATTAGCTAGAAATATGATTGTTAGTTCTAACTCTCAAACTGTTGTTGTAGGTTTTTTGTGTGAATGTGATAATGCAAAAGTTTTTGAAAATGATACATGGGTTAATGTAACAGGCGAAATTGTTAAAGGTAATTATCATGGCGATATGCCGATTATAAAAATCACAAATATTGAACATACTGAGAAACCTTCTGAAGAATATGTTTATCCTCCTGATGATAGCTATATTCCTACTGCTGGTATACTTTAGAAAAAGGACCTAATGGAATTCTCCATAAGGTCCTAAAAGACTTATATAATTACTTCTGCAACTGGTAAATCTGATGGCCTCAGTGGACCATGTTCTTCTCTTGAATGTCTGTCATATGTTATCCATAAACAAGATAACATAAGCACTGCAACAACTACCAAAATAAGTAACGTTCTCTTCTTTTTCATTTATTTATCCTCCTTAGGCATAAAATTAATTGTTATGTTACTTTTATTATATCATAATTAAGCAACTTAATCAATATTTAATCAAAAGTTAAAATTAATTATTATAATTTTTATCTACTTCTTTTAGCATAACATCATGAGCACTACCTTCAGCAATACTTACATTAGATACTAAAGTCAATCTAGCTTTTTCATGTAATTCTTTTATTGAAGTTGCACCACAGTTACACATAGTTGATTTAATTTTAGCAACTGTTACAGATAAATTACTCTTTAAAGAACCAGCATAAGGTATATAAGAATCTACACCTTCTTCAAAAGATAATTTTTTCTTATCTCCTCCTAGGTCATATCTTTGCCAATTTCTAGCACGATTTGAACCTTCTCCCCAATATTCTTTAACATAGTTGTTTCCTATTTGTAAAACTCTTGTAGGGCTTTCATCAAATCTTGCAAAATATCTTCCCATCATAACAAAGTCTGCTCCTAAAGCAAGTGCTATTGTTATATGATGATCATGTACTATTCCACCATCAGAGCATACTGGAATATATACTCCTGTTTCTTTGTAATATTCATCACGTGCTGCAACAACATCTATTAAAGCACTTGCTTGTCCACGTCCAATTCCTTTTGTTTCTCGGGTGATACAAATTGAACCACCGCCAACTCCTACTTTTATAAAGTCTGCTCCAGCTTTTGCTAAATATAAAAATCCTTCTTTATCTACAACATTACCTGCACCAATTTTTACACTATCTCCATATTTTTCTCTTACAAAGTCAATAGTGTTCTTTTGCCATACTGAATATCCATCTGATGAATCCATACAAAGCATATCTGCTCCAGCTTCTACTAATGCTGGAATTCTTTCTTTATAATCTCTAGTATTAATTCCTGCACCAACAATATATCTTTTATTTTCATCTAACAAAGAATTTGGATTATTTTTTCTTTCTTCATAATCTTTTCTGAATACTAAATATTTTAAGTTACCTTCTTTTGTTAAAATTGGTAAACATTCTTTTTTTGTTTCCCATATTTTATCATTTGCTTCTCCTAAATTAATTCCTTCTTCTGCCCAAATAACTTTTTCTTTTGGTGTCATATAATTGTCAATTGGCGCATCTAGGTCATCTCTTGATACTCTATAATCTTTATCAGTAACTAAACCTAAAAATTTTCCATTTTCTGTTCCATCTTCTGTTATCATTACTGTTGAATGTCCAGTCTCTTCTACTAATTCTAATACTTCTCTTAATGTTGTTCCACTTTTTACGTTAGAATCACTTATTACAAAACCAGCTTTATGTTTTTTTACATGTTTAACCATTTCTGCTTCTGCTTCAATTGATTGTGCTCCATAAATAAAAGCTACTCCACCTTCTCTTGCTAAAGCTATACCCATTTCTTCGCCAGATACAGATTGCATGATTGCAGAAACCATTGGAACATTTGCAGAATATTTTGGTTCTTCTCCTTTTTTGAATTTTACAAGTGGAGTTTTTAAAGATACATTATTTGGTATGCACTCCTCTGTTGTCAAATTTGGTAATAATAAGAACTCATTAAATGTTCTTGAAATATCTTCTAAAATCTTTGCCATTTTTCTTTTCTCCTTTTATTAATTTATTTTATAATAATTATTAACTATTTTTATTTTATAATTTATCTTACGAGAAAGTAATAATTAATTTATATGTTTTGAAATGATCGTGGGGACCTTTCAAAAATTCTTAAAAGTTTGAAAAACTTTTATTCGAATTTTTAGAATGGGGCAATGAAAAAATAAATAAATTAATTATTACTTTCTCATAGCTCCATTTATTTTAAAATTAATTATTCCCATTCAATTGTTGCTGGTGGTTTTGATGTTATATCATAAACAACACGATTTATATGATTTACTTCATTTACTATTCTACTTGATACTTTTTCTAATACATCATATGGTATTTTTGACCAAACACCTGTCATAAAATCTGTAGTTTCAACAGCTCTAAGAGCTAATGTGTAATCATATGTTCTTTCATCTCCCATTACACCTACAGACCTTAAATTTGTAAGTACAGCAAAATATTGATTAATATTTTTGTGTAATCCAGCTTTTGCGATTTCTTCTCTAAAGATATAATCCGCTTCTTGTAAAATATTCAATTTATCTTCTGTAATCTCTCCTATAATTCTAATAGCAAGTCCTGGTCCTGGGAATGGTTGTCTAAATACTAAGTTTTCTGGAATTCCTAGTTCTAAGCCAGTTTTTCTTACTTCATCCTTAAATAAATCTCTTAGAGGCTCAACTATTTCTTTAAAATCAACATAGTCAGGAAGACCTCCAACATTATGATGACTCTTAATAACAGAGCTTTTTCCTAATCCACTTTCTATTACATCAGGGTAAATAGTTCCTTGAACTAAATAATCTACTTGTCCTATTTTTTTAGCTTCTTTTTCAAATACACGTATAAACTCTTCTCCAATTATTTTTCTCTTTTTTTCTGGATCTGTAACACCTGCTAGTTTTGCTAAAAATTGTTCTTTAGCATTTACTCTTATAAGGTTTATATCAAATTTATTTCTAAAGATTTCTTCAACCTCATCTCCTTCATTTTTACGAAGAAGACCATGGTCTACAAAAATACATGTTAAATTTTTTCCTATTGCTTTGCTCAATAATACAGCTGCAACTGATGAATCAACTCCGCCAGATAATGCGCAAAGTGCTTTTTTATCTCCAATTTTTTCTTTTAATTTAGCAATTGATTCTTCTACAAAAGAAGATATTATCCAATCTCCTGTACATCCACAAATATCATATACAAAGTTATGAATAACTTGAATTCCATTAACAGAACTATTTACTTCTGGGTGGAATTGTATTCCATATAATTTTTTTTCTTCATTTTCCATTGCTGCATTTGGACAAGATTCTGTATATCCTATATTAGAAAATCCTTCTGGAACTTTTTCTACAAAATCTGTATGACTCATCAAAAAGTTATTTGTGTTTTCAAAACCTTTAAACAATTTAGATTCATTATTAATTTTTACTTCGATTGTTCCATACTCTCTTTTATCAGCTCTTGCAACTTTTCCTCCTAGTGTGTGTGTCATAAGTTGCATACCATAGCATATTCCTAAAACTGGTATTCCTAATTCAAAAATACCTTCTGCACATTTTGGAGAATCTTCTCCATATACACTTGCTGGTCCTCCTGTAAAAATAATTCCTTTTGGATTTTTTTCTTTAATTTTTTCTAATGAAATATTAAAAGGAACAACTTCTGAATATACATTGCATTCTCTTACTCTTCTTGCAATTAATTGATTGTATTGTCCCCCAAAGTCCAAAATAAGTATTAGTTCATTTGTTTTCACTATTTTACCTCCATTTTTTATTTTGATTCTCTAGTAAAAAAATTGTGTTATTTCTATTATAACATTAAAAACAAAATATTACTATACATTATTTCAAATTTATAAAGCAAATAGTTCAAATTTGTAAAACAAACTAGCTATTTTTTATCAAATAGGCTCTTTACTACTCCCTCATCAATCAAAGTTGCAAAAACATTTTTTATAATAATCAAAATAATTGGACCTATAAGCATTCCTAAAACCCCAACAAATTTAAATCCTGTATACATAGCAATCAATGTAAAAATTGGATGAGTTCCTATATGTTTGCTAACTAATCTAGGCTCTAAAAATTGTCTTATAGTAGACATTATAATAAGTAAAATAATTATTGCAACACCAAGTTTTAAGTCTCCATTCAAAGCTGATATAATTGCCCATGGCACCATAACAGTTCCAGAACCTAAAATAGGTAAAGCATCAACAAATCCAATAAATAATGCCATTAATAATGGAAATTCTATATTAAAATTTGCTAATTTTAATATGGATAATCCTATTAAAGAAATTATAAACGAAACCAATATAAGTGTTGCTTCGGCTTTTAAATATCCTCCTAAAGTATTTATTAATTCTCTTATATGCTTTCCCATTTTTGCAACCCATCTTTTTGGAAAATGATGTTCTATTTGATCCAAGATATAAACTTTATCTACACATATTAAATATAATGCCATAATAGTAATTACAATATATACCACTATCGTTGGTATTGATGTTATTATACTTATAAGACCTGTTAGTGAATTTCTAATCCAATTTGAAGCAGCATTTAATACTCCACCTGTAGAGTTTTGTAGAACTCCTATTATCTCATCTGGTAAATGTATTTTGTCAAAATTAAATCTCGTTGTAAAACTTTGAAACAACATATAAATCTTATCCATATAATAATTTAAACTTTGTAATAAATTAGATGCTTCTGAAAATAATGATATTATTCCCCATACAATTACCCCTAAAATTATTATTGATACAACAATAAAAATGATAATTGAACTTGCTTTTCTAGTCATTTTTGCTTTTTTCATAAAGAGACGAATTGCAGGTTCTATTATTAATGAAATTATAAATGCCACTAAAAATGGCATATAAAATATAGCTAATTTAAAAGCTAAAAATAATCCTATTAATATTAAAATTACATATAATATATTTTTTAATACTCTTGTCCAATATGACATGTCAATAATCATATTTATTCACCTATACACAGTATATGTACTTTTTGGAAATTTATAACTTTATAGTTTTAAATTTTTGTAGCAAACAACAATGCTAATTCTTAATATCATAACATTTTAAATATTATTTTAAAATCATTTTTATAAGAGTGTCCCTTTTTCCCTGAAAAAAGGGAAAAAGAAGGAACGTCCCTCTTTCCCTTCTTTCCGTTTTTATTAACTATTGTTTTGTTTTGAGCTATTACATCCACAAATGTTTTCTATTGTTGTGCATACTTCTTGTGAGCCTAGTTGATTTCCGTTGTGTGCTAGGTCTCCTACTGTTAATATTCCAATAACATGATTGTTTTCGTCACATACTGGTAGTCTTCTTATTTGTTTACTTGACATTTTGCTTTCTGCATTTGTCATTTCATCATCTTGTTTACATGTGCATACATCTGTTGACATTATTTGACTTGCTGTTGTATTACATGTGTCTTTGTCACAGGCTACACTTCTTAACAATATATCTCTATCTGTTATTATTCCACATATACAGTTGTTGGTATCACATACTGGCACACAACCTATATGTTTTTCGCTCATTAATTTTGCTATTTCATCTACTCTTGTGTCTGGTTTAACACAAAAAACATTATCACACATACAGTCTTTTACTTTCATTTTTTAAATCCTTCCCTTCTTAAGACATAAATTAAATTGAGAAAAATTGTAAATTTATATTGTCATTGAAAATTTTCTCTTTTTTATTATTTGTTAGATTTAAAAAAATATTCAAAATTTGTTTTGTATTTTTGGGATAATTTTCCAAAAAAAGAGGAGACATTGTCTCCTCCACCAGTTAAATTTAAATAACTTCTGTTATTAGGAATTCAAAAGCTTCTTCTATTATTTTTCGTTCTTCTTCTGTTATTTCATCTGTACATTTGGCTTCTATCATTTTAAAAAATTGCTTTTCAATCTCAATGCCTATACTTCCTAACTCTTTTTCAGCAATATGTCGAGTTTCATTTTTGTCAGCTTCTGCCTTGTACTTTTTCCATTCCTCTAATAACCTTAATAATTCTTCATGCATATTTTGTTCCTCCTGTGATTAACTTTATAATTGCTTAATTTAACTTCTATTAAATTAGACCATTCTCTTTTTGATTATGTCAACATGTCATTAGGATTTCTTGGTTCAAAATCATTTTCATTAAATAAATCATTATTTCTAGGTCTTATTGGTGGGCGTGGTCCTCCTGAGCCTGGCATCGGTGGTCTTGGTGGTAGTGGAGGTCTAACTGGTGGATGTGGTCCTGGTCCAGGCATTGGTGGTCTAACTGGTGGATATGGTCCTGGTCCAGGCATTGGTGGTCTTTGTCCTGGTCTATTTAATAATTCCCTTAATAATAAAATTTTGATTAAATCTCTTAGTCCTTTATTAATTTGCCTTGTTTCTCTTTTTTCAGTTTTTTCTTTTATTTTAATCTCAGTTTTGTTATTTGATTTATCACGTTTTTCATTTAAATTTTGTAAATTCATATCCCTAGAATTTGAAACATTATTAGTCAAATTTATATTTAATTCTATTCCCTCTTTATTTTCTAATGCATAGTAAATTTCATCTGTCATATTATCAATATCATCTGCTGTTATCGTTGCTCGTGAATTTTGACATTTTTTTAATACCATTGGATATACTAATTTGTATATTTCAGGATAACAATTTTCTAGTTTTTCTCTATTTTCAATTCTAAAATCATTATTAAAATTATTATTATAAAATCCATTAGAATTACTTATATTATAAAAGTCATTAAATTTAGAATCAAAATTAGTATTTCCAATGTTTGAATAGTAATTCATATTATTACAATTTTGACATTGATCTATTGTCTCATTAGAATTAAAATAATCCGCTCGTGGATATCCTAAAATGCTTCTTATGTATTCTTCATAAGATTCGTTCATATTTAAAAACCTCCTAAAATAAAACAGACATGGCACATATACAGTTTATATATTATAAATGTGTTCATGCCTTATTATTATTTTATGAGGTAAGTCGTTTTTTTGTTATAAATCGTTTACCATCTTTTTAAGTTTTCTTCCTCTGTCTGCAAAATCTTTAAACATGTCAAAACTTGCACTAGCTGGAGAGAATAAAACTACATCTCCTTTTCTTGCTGTTTTTTTCGCTATATCTACCGCTTCTTGCAATGTATCACACATAGAAATTGCAATATTTTTTCCTTGTCTTTCTGATTCTTCTTTTACTTTATCAAAAATCTTCCCAGCCGTTTGACCAATCAAAATCAAATCTGAAACTTTATCTACAACAGGCTTTGCGATTGGTGTATAATCTAAGTTTTTATCATAACCACCAGCAATTAGGACAATATTTTCTTTAAAAGCATTTAATCCTGATAATGTTCTTGTAGGAGATGAACTTGCAGAATCATTATACCATTTTACTCCATTAAGTTCTCTAACAAATTCTATTCTATGTTCTACAGGCTTAAATTCTTTTATTGCTTCTACTGAGACATCAGTGTCAACCAAACCATCTACAACGGCCAATGCAGTAGCAATGTTCATATAATTATGTTCTCCCCTTAGTATAACATCAGATGTATCCAAAATATGCGTTCTAACTTTATCTTCACATTTTTTTATAACTCCTTGGTCTACTATAAAACCATTATCCAATTTTACTTTATCACTGAAAAATACAACCTTTCCAATAGCTTCTTTTGCACATTCTCTTGTTATATCATTATCGTAATTTAATATTAATTTTCCATTTTCATTTTGATATTTAAAAATAGATTTCTTTGCTTCTATGTATTCTTCATAGTCTTTGTGAATATTTAAGTGATTTGGAGTAATATTAGTTATAACACTAATTTCAGGACTTACTTTCATATTCATTAATTGAAAACTACTTAATTCGAGTACAACAATATCATCTGGTGTCATTTCTGGTAATTTTGTAAATAGTGGTGTTCCTATATTTCCACCTAAAAATGTATGGTACCCAGCTTTTTGTAAAATATGGTTTATTAAACTTGTTGTAGTTGTTTTTCCATCACTTCCCGTTACTCCTATAATCTTACATGGGCACATTTCCATCAACATTTCTATTTCTGTTGTAACAATTGCTCCATTTTCTGCCTCTTCTTGTAATTCTTTTTTTGTTGGCAAACAGCTTGGTGAACGAAAAATTATAGAAAATCCTTTTAACTTACTTAAACTATCTTTTCCAAAAGAAAATGAAAAACCATAATTGGTTATTTTGTCCATTATTTCTTTTGAAATATCTTCTATATTTCTATTATCAAATATTGTAACATTTGCTTTATTTTCATATAAGTAATCTAATAATGGCAAATTGCTAACTCCTAAACCAATAACAGCCACTTTTCTAAATTTTATGTATTCATTAAATTCTTCTAATTTTTTATTTTCAAATTTCATTTCAAACACGTTCCTTTCGTACTTAGTATATTCTTTTTTTATTTTTACGTTATTATTATACCTCTAATTTTTTAAAATTAATAGTATATTTTTTATATTTTTGTTTACAATATTTTTAGAAATTGAATGGAGGTGCTACTCAATGTCAGAAAAAAATAGTAATAAGAAAAATAACAAAAATAATAAGAACAATAAAAAGAATTCAAATAATGAACCAAATGAAAGACAAAATAATAATGAATGTAGATAATTATTATTTTATTAGAATTTTCAGATTATTTAAAATGGTATACGGAAATTATAATTTTTTCTGTATGCCATTTTATTTTAAATCATTGTGAATATTAGTAAAAATCACCTTTTTTCACTATAAAATTTTGTCAAAGCACTTTATATATGTCAAAACTTGTGTTATAATATATTTATATAATTTTTATCCAAGGAGGATTTGTATAATGAACACAAAAACAAACAAAAAGAAAGAGAAAAAGTCAATTAAGGATTGCATAAAATCTCAAATAAGCATTGCTCGGCTTAATGCTTCATCTTATGTAACTTTGGCAATCCCCGAATATGAAGAAGAAATTACTGAAGTTACTTTAACGTTACTTTTAAGTGATGTTAAATATAAAAGCATTAACTATATTGGAACTAATAAGATTTCTATGGCAGATGGCAAAATTTATAACGTAGCAGTTTTTGCTTTAGAACTTTGATTTTTTAAAATTTTTATTTTGTTTTGTGTTGAGTGGGAGAGACTATATCTCCCACTTTTCTAAAGAAAAATTACAAGGAGGTACAAAATGAAAAAAACATTAAAAATATTGATTAATTTATTATTTTTAACTGTTATTATATTTTTTAATATTAATGTAGTAAATGGAGTTGATTTAAATTTAACAGAAAACACATCAGAGAATAGTTCTAGTTCATATGCTAATACTAACTCTTCATACAGTAATTCTTCTCGTTCGAATAGTGTCACAACACAAAATAGTAGCACAAACTATAATTCAACTACTATTCCTAATTCTTCAGCAACAGTTTCAAATACTCGTTCTACAGATTCTGACTTAAGTTTTACTAATATTTTAAATATTTTTTTAATTGTTATTGGCATTTTATTAATTTTATTAGCCATAGCCATTTTAATTAGATTAAAACATTAGTATATTAATTATTGATTTAAATTTTAATTCGATAAATTTTTATACTTATTTTATATAGAAAACTAGTATTTTTATTACATATATTTTAAGATTGTATATTTTGAATGCAATCTTTTTTCATTTTTTTCTATGTATATTTTGCCCTAAATTTAAAATAATATAAATAGATTTATTTTCTAAAAATCTAACTTTACAATTGAATATTTAAGGAGGAAATTTACATGAAGAGAAAATATCTTATTTCATTTACTATTGCATTAAGTCTTGTCTTTTCTTTTTCAGTTTGTTTTGCAAATAATGATGGATTAGGAACAGCCGCTAATGACGTTAAGAATTTTGTTGGTGGTGTAGAAAATACCGTTGAAAATGCTGCTAAAGATGTTTCCAATGTTTCAAAAGATGCAACCGGAACTTTAGAAAATGACATGAACCATCATACTAATATGTCATCATCTAATCACCTATCTAATGTAATGTCTTCTGGTACTTCTAAAGTTACAGGAACTAATAATTATTCAGCAAAAAGAACTAGCACAGATGATAATACTAGAATAATGGGAATGACCGCTAATGCTTGGACTTGGCTTATTATAGGAATTGCTGCAATTGCTATAATAGCTGTTGTTTGGTATTATTCAATGCAATTTACAAATACTAACCGCCATAATGATGATGATTAGTACTAATTTCTTGCAATTTTAGATTGTAGTTTTTTGCATTTTATGTTATACTTTATAAAATTGAATTCAAATTTTTATTTAATGTTTGAGTTTAATCTTATAAAGTATTTTTTTGAGGTAATAAAAATGTCTAATACAAAATTAATTGCAAAAAATCCTACTGCTTATCACAATTACGATATTCAAGACAAAATAGAAGCTGGAATTGTTTTAAGTGGTACAGAAATTAAATCAATAAGAAATGGAAAAGCTAATTTAAAAGATTCATATGCTGTCATTAAAAAAGGTGAAGTTTATATTGTAGGAATGCATATAAGTCCATATGAGCACGGTAATATTTTTAATAAAGACCCTTTACGTGATAGAAAATTACTATTAAATAGACGTGAAATTAATAAATTAGTTGGCTTAATAAATCAAAAGGGATGTAGTTTAGTTCCTATAAATATGTATTTTAAAGGTAGTTTAGTAAAAATTGAATTAGGTATTGGTAAAGGTAAAAAGCTTTATGATAAACGTCAAGATATAGCTAAAAAGGACGCGGAAAGAAGAATTAGACAGCAGATGCCCGAAAAATTTTAGGAGATACAATATTGTATCTCCTTTTTGAGAAATTATTTGTTATTATGTATCTTGTAATCTTCACAAATCTTTTCGAGTTCCTCTCCTGTAAGAATCTCATTTTCTAATAGCTTTTCTGCAATAATAGAAAGTAACTCTTTGTTTTCATTAATAATTTTTTCTGCTCTTGCATAACCTTCATCCATCAGTTTCTGTACTTCTTCATCAATTTCTTTCTTTTTGTACTCTGAAAGGATGGACTCTTTTACAAGACCGTTTGAGATATAACATCTTTTTTGAAGTTGTTCGTTTTCTGAAAGTCCAAGCCTCATAACAGCATTTTCTGCTATATTTTCAGCAATTTGAATATCTGATGACAAGCTAGTTGTATATTCTTTAGTATATACGTACTCTCCTATTCTACCTGCCATATATATAGCTATTTGATCTATATAATATTCTCTGGAATATCCATTATACTGTCCCTCTATTGTATACGGCCATGTAACACCCAAGAAATCCATCATTGGTAAAATAGAAGCAAATGCAACTTTTTCATCATAAACATGTTCATTTTTTACCATAAGTAAATAATGTCCTGTTTCATGATATGCTGTTGATCTTTTAGTTTCTTCAGTCATGCTATTATATAGCTTAATATATGATTTGTAACAACTTAAAATACTTTCTCTGTCAACTTCTGTTTTGTCTTTTCTTTTTGCTTCTAAAAAAGCCCTTTTAAAAATATTTATAGTCTTTCCTGGGTTAACAGATACAGAATCATCCAGCATTGATGTAACAATTCCAAATTCAATTGTTTTTTTAGAAATATCCAAACCATATTGTTTTTTTAAGATTGCTATATGCTTTTTAAGTATTGGCTCTAATTCATGTATTTCTGGTTCTTCTACATAAATATAATTAATATGTTTCGCAATGTTGGAATCTTCTAAAAAATATTGATAAAAATCCTCTTCACTTGTTGTTGTGATTACTGGTATATTAAGCTTTTTTATAAAAATATATAAAGCATAAATTAACCATGTATTTGCTAACATATATATCGGATTATCAATATACAAAATTGTTTTTTCTTTTACTGATTTCAACAAAGTAATAATACGTTTAACAAGAATTTCAAATTTAAAACCACTTTTAATATCAACTAATAATAATTCTGGTCTAATCATAAAAACTCTTGTTTCGTAAAATTCTTTTGGACATTCATTTGTTGAAATTTGCCGGATAATTTCATTTACTATTGCTGTCTTCCCAACTTCTTTTTCTCCAATTAAAAATACATTGTTTCTATTTTTTTGAGATAAGTAAAACCATACTTTTTCGATTTCATTATCTCTTCCTTCCAAAATTTTAGCAGCCTTTCTATTAGATACGCGTTGTGTTACATCAATAACATATCTGGAAAGTTGATTTGGAATAATGTTTTTCATTAATACTGCCTGTTTGACAAGTGTTTTTAATTTTTTTAATTTCATTGGAAATTCGTAATTCTTATTATCTGCTGTCAATCTAACAATAACATCTGAAATTCCTTTAGCGTTTGATTCTTGTATTATTTTTTCCAAATCTTCAATCCGAACTATTAGTTGCTTTTCGTTATCTCCATCTTTTACTTTGAAATAAATGACATTTTCTTCAGCTTTTTTCATAATGAAAACCTCCTTTTGCAAATACTTTTGTGAATTTGTTTCATTTTAATAATTATGTTTTTATAATTTCTCCTTTCTACTTTTGTAGATAAATTATATAACTTTTTTATGTAAAATACAATATAAAACATATAATTTGCATAAAAATACTAGTTAATAGTTTAGAATTAATGTGGATAATACACTTCAATCTCTAATTATTAACTAGTAAAATTAACTTTATGCTTTATTTTCTGAACCAAAAATATCAATCATTTTATGTTTTACAGTTTCTTTAATTAATTCTCTTGCTTCTCCTAAATATTTTCTAGGGTCAAAAACATTTGGATTTTCAGCAAATATTTTTCTAATTCCTGCAGTCATTGCAAGTCTTAAGTCTGTATCAACATTTATTTTAGATACTCCAGAAATACTCGCTTCATGTAATATTTCATCTGGAACACCTTTTGCACCTGGTATATCTCCACCAAATTTGTTGCACATTTCAACTAATTCTGGTATTACTGTTGAAGCACCATGTAATACTATTGGTGTATTTGGTATTCTCTTTTTTACTTCTTTTAAAATATCAAATCTAAGTTTTGCTTCTCCTTTAAATTTATATGCCCCATGGCTTGTTCCTATAGCTATTGCTAAAGAATCACAACCTGTTCTTCTAACAAATTCTTCTGCTTGTGCAGGATCTGTATACATAGCATCATCTGCAGCTACATTTACATCATCTTCAATTCCAGCTAATTTTCCTAATTCTGCTTCTACGGTAACTCCATGTTCATGAGCATAATCTACTACTTTTTTTGTTAATGCTACATTTTCTTCAAAGTCATATTTTGAACCATCAATCATAACTGATGTAAATCCATTATCTATGCACATTTTTGCTGTTTCAAAATCTGGTCCATGATCTAAATGTATTGCTATTGGAATATTTGGATGTTCTTCCACTGCTGCTTGTACCATTTTCATTAAATAATTTATTCTTGCATATTTAATTGCACTTGATGATACTTGTAAAATAACAGGTGAATTTGCCTCTGCAGCTGCATCAACTATTCCTTGTATTATTTCCATATTATTTACATTAAATGCTCCTATTGCATAATTTTCTTGCATTGCTTTTTCAAACATTTCTTTTGTTGTTACTAATGCCATAATAATTCCTCCTTAAATATTTTTATAAATTGCTTATATATATTATTTCATTTTTTGAGCAATTTATTTGACAATGCTATTTTATTTCTAAAAAAATAATATGTCAATACTTTAACGTAATTATATTTTTGTATTCTTCTTTTAAAATTGAATATATATATTTATCTATTTTCTGTCCTTCATCATTTATTAAATTATTTCTTAAAATCCCATCTAGCTTCATTCCAACTTTTAGCAAAATATTATGAAGTAGTTCTTTATCCTGTTGAGTTGCCGCATAAAATTTTGTAACAATTGTTTCATATTCTTCTTCTGTAAAAATATAATCTATTACTTTGCTTAATACTTCTTCTGGTGTTCCATCTTCTCTCCAATCATGTAAAAAGTAAAATGCAATTTCTCGTTTTTTGTCTTTCTTTAATCCTGCTTCCAATTTTATATAGCCAACTATTGTTTTAGTTTTCTTTTCTTCTATAATCCAAAATATAACTCCATCTTCCGATTCTTGCATTGCTGCTTTAATTAATGCCTTGGCTTCAATAACATTTCTATATAACTTATGTACTTTATATTGTGCCATTTTTTCTTTATCGGTTCCCCATTTTTCATATATTTCTTCGGCATCTTCTATATTTGGTATTCTTAATATATATCTTTCTGTTTCTAATTTTTTCAAATCTCTTCCCCCTTTTTACGGTTGTTTATTATATAATTTTTTTATACTTTTTTCTGTATTTTTTATGAAACATATAATTATTTTTACAAAAATAGATATTTTTTTGTAAAATATATTTTATTTATATTGCTTATTAATTAAACTTGTTATATAATTTAGTATATTTATTTAATTCTAGTTTGTTTTACACAATAAAAATTAATTAATACTAGGAGGAAATTTTTATGAAATTTTTTTTGGGCAAAAGCAAAAAGCGGAATAGGCAAGAAGAAAGGATTGTAAATTGTTCAGAAATTTTTGTTGCTAAAACAACAATATGTTCAAGTTTTCTTGACCCACATGGAGGTGGACCATTAACACTTGAAAAATACTTTTTAGTAACAGAAAAAGATGGAAAGTATTTTGAACTTTTTTCTGGTGTAGAGCTTAAAAAAGAATCTGATATTCATTCAAATGGATTTGCTGTTAGTTTTAAAAACACTCCATATATTGAAAATATCACACCATTAGTTCAATATTTACGTGATGAAAACTTAAAAACACTAAGTTATGAAAATTTATTTGATTTTATAACTACTATAAATGTTGAACTTATACTTAGCTCTAAAAAAAAATAATTTTAAAAATCATTAGATTTACCTCTGGTCTATATAGACCAGAGTCTTTTTATATTATATATGGAATCTCGATTACAGAAGTAATATTAACTAAATATATCTTTCTTTTGTTCTTAAATATACACATTTTTATTTAAATTACAATATTATATAAAAAATGAAAGGAGTTTATTTTTTATGGATTATGAATTGATGATGAATGGAAATGTTAAAATTGGACAAAAAGCACCTGATTTTGATGCAATAACAAGCTGTGGCTCTATATCATTAAATGACTATAAAGGAAAATGGCTAGTTTTATTTTCACATCCTGGAGATTTTACCCCAGTTTGTACTACTGAAATGATTGCATTTGCAAGAGCTTATACATATTTTCAAAAACTGAACACTGAACTACTTGGTCTAAGTATTGATAGCAATGCTTCTCATTTAGCTTGGATTTATGATATTTATTGTAAAACTGGTATAAAATTGCCTTTTCCAATTATTGCAGATAGAAATGGGCAAATTGCTAGAAAATATGGGATGATTTCAAACGATGTGAGTACAACTGAAACAGTTAGAACTGTTTTTATAATTGATGATAAAGGTATTGTTAGGACAATTTTAATATATCCTTTAAATATTGGTAGATTTATTCCTGAAATTCTTAGAATTATTCAAGCTCTTCAAATAGCTGATTGTAGTAATGGTTCAACCGCCGCAAACTGGATGCCTGGGCAACCTGTAATAGTACGTCCTCCTCAAACTTTTTGTGAGCTTGAAGAGCGTCAAAAATATATTAATGAAAATCAAAATGGAATTAGTTGGTATTTGAGTTTTAAAGAGCCTTCTGAAATTTGTGAAAAAAATATTAATACTTCTGACAAAGATAATTGTGATAATAGCAAAGGATAGCTAAAATTTAGCTATCCTTTGCTATTATCAAATTCGCTTTAGCGTGTTGAGCCACAAAGCGAAACAAAAAACCGCCAGCTATGCTG
>OLVX01000738.1_pt1 | contig 31286 bp, 24 predicted proteins | sample 1673271 | NCBI WGS metagenome assembly OLVX01 (sample SAMEA3178939, study PRJEB25190) | human gut metagenome | biome: human gut; feature: human-associated habitat; material: faeces | place: Austria | collected 2013
AAGTATAGCATACAGCTATGAATTTTTCTATTGCGTTCCCCTGACTTCGGAATAGTGGCAGGGCTGGCTATCCTTGTTTTGCTTTGTGCTTCTTTACCGTATATGAGCATTGGCGCAGGGAATGTCCCTGTGAGAAGCGATGCCGCGTTTATCGTTTTGCCTTATTTTGCCGCGTGCTTATAAAGTGAACGGCTTTTTGCCGCTGACGAGGTCCTTCCACAGCGGGGACATGCCGCGTAAGTATTCCACGACCTCGGGCACGGCATCGAGGATGCGGTCGATTTCCTCGTCGGTGTTCCACTCGCACAGACTCAGGCGCAGCGAGCCGTGCGCCACGTCATGCGGGCGGCCGATGGCCAGCAGCACATGGCTTGGGTCGAGCGAGCCGGACGTGCAGGCGCTGCCGGACGACGCGCAGATGCCCTTTGCGTCGAGCAGAAGCAGCAGGCTCTCGCCCTCGACACCCTCGAAGCAGAAGCTCACGTTGCCGGGCAAGCGGTTCACGGGATCGCCGTTGAGTGCGCTGTGCGGGATCTTGGACAGGCCGTCGATCAGGCGGTCGCGCAGGGCGCTGACCCTTTTCGCGTTCTCGTCGAGGTGTGCGCAGGCGTCTTCGAGGGCTGCGGCCATGCCCATGACGGCGGGAAGATTTTCCGTACCCGCGCGCCGCCCTCGATGAGGTTCGTCAGGAAGACGCCCTGACGGGCGTACAGCACGCCGGTGCCCTTTGGACCGTGGAACTTGTGCGCGGAGAGCGACAGCAGGTCGATGTTCTGCGCCTTGACGTCAATGGACAGATGCCCCGCGGCCTGCACGGCGTCGGTGTGGAACAGCACGCCCGCCTCGCGGCAGACGGCGCCGATCTCGCTGATCGGCAGGATGGAGCCGATCTCGTTGTTGGCGTACATGACGGAAACCAGGCACGTATCCTCGCGGATGGCGCGCTTGACCTGCTGCGCCGTCACGGTGCCGATGGGGCCGACGAGGAGCAGCTCGACCTCAAAGCCCTCTTTTTCAAGCTTTTTCAGCATGTGCAGCACGGCGTGGTGCTCGAATGCGGTCGAAATGATGTGCTTTTTGCCTTTGCGTTCGCCGAGGCGCGCGGCGGAGAGGATGGCCTGATTGTCGGCCTCGCTGCCGCCGGAGGTGAAGTAAATTTCGCGCGGGGAAGCGTTCAGGCATTTTGCGATGCGGTCGCGCGCGCTGAGCAGCGCCCCGGCCGCCTGCTGGCCGACGGAATGCAGGCTTGAGGGGTTGCCATAGATCGTCTCCAGATAGGGGAGCATGGCGTCGATCGCGGCACGGCTCATTTGGGTCGTCGCGGCGTTGTCCGCGTAAATAGTGGCCATTGAGATAAATCCTATCTTATAAGTATGTTGATATGATACACAGGAACGCTCGCTTTGTCAATGGATTTTGAGATCGCGAGGGGAGTGCAAAAAAGGAAGAACCGCTCTTGCGAGCGGTTCTTCCTTTTACAATAGGGGGTGGAGGGATTTTGGCTTACTTTTCGAGCAGCGTCCAGTCGCGGGTCTCGCGCAGCTCGGTCCACTTTTCATACTGGGAGTTCGTCTTGAACTCGTAGTAGTGGCTGTTGGTCGCTTCCTGAACGGCGAGGTAATACCAGGCCTTCGGGTTCGCGTTGTCCGTCCAGACCGTCATGTTCGGGAGGAGATCGTCCTCGGTCTCGGGCTGGCGGTTCAGCACGCGGTTGACGAGCGTCATGGTCTCGGCACGGGTGATGTCGCGCTGGGGACCAAACGTGCCGTCAGGATAGCCGGTGATCCAGCCGTTGTTGTAGGCGATGCTGATCTCATCCTTGGCCCAGTGGGTTGCGATGTCACTGAACTTCGCAGCGGTCTTGTCGCCGTCGTTATCAAAGCGGGCGGCGATGGCGGCAACCTCGGCACGGGTGATGTTGTTCTGCGGGCGGACCTCACCGTTGCCGTAACCGACGATATAGGCGAAGTGATCCGTCGTGTTCAGACCGAGGGCATCGTCATCAGGAATCTCAACGGTGGGCGTAGAGGGAGTGGGCGTGTGCTTCCTTGCAAAGGTAGCGTGAATCGTGTGGTTATCCACCACATTTTCAAACGTGTACGTGCTCACCGCGCCGACGCTCTTGCCGTCCACCAGCACGTCCTTGATGCGATAGCCGGAATCGGGCGTGATGGTAAAGGTCTCGCTTTTGCCCTTGGGTACGGTGATCGTGCCCGCGGCGGGGGCGATCTTGCCGTGCTCGTCGGCGGTTGCGGTAATGACACGCACTTCATCGACCTTGACCTGCAACAGATGCGGTCCATGCGTCGCATTGGCGTTCCCAACACCGATACCGTTATTTGCACTGAGATAGAATGGCGTATCGGCCTTTTTGCCATTCACAACATGATAACCGAACACCACTACAAGATAGTAGTCATTATAGCCCCCATAGGAGCTGCCTTCATATCTCGCGTGTTCCGTCTTTGCAATGGGAATGGTATTATGCTTGCCGTCCACATATTGAATTTTCACATTGCTCGTTGCGGCAGAAAAGCGCTTCTGTTCTTCCGTGCTTCTCGGGCCGTTCAGAGTGTTCTTTCCGTCCCCGAGCGATACTTCGTCAAACCAGTAGTACTCAAAGTAAACATAATCCTCGTCAGTGCCCTGATTCTCCTTCAGCAGTGGATGATCGACCTGAATACCGATCGAGTGCTCCTTGCCGTCACCGATGGTTACGGTGAAGGGCTGGTTGGCATCGACATTTTCGGTTTTTCCGTCTACCAGATAGGAGATCGTGGGATTAGCAAGCTTGTATTCACCACTGACAGTTGCACGATCAGACGGATTATCCTTAGCTTCAAGCTTTTCATTTTCATTTAATACCTGATAGGAACTACGCAACTTCCAGCCACCGACATACTCATAGCCAGGGCGCTCATTACCGGACGTTGCTCCATTCGTATCAGGAAGCTTATAGTTATTGTTGAAATCCCAAAGCTTAGTTGCAGGATTATAAGTCCAGCCAAGAAGCGCATGGTTCAAGTGCTGTTCTTGTTTACCGAGGGGAGAAAACGTAATCTTTATAGGATAGGTGCAGATTTTTTGCAGTTCTGAACCATATCCTACTTGTGTAGAATACGCCGCAAAACATTTATTGTCCGGAAGTACAATGATGCGATCGCAATCACTCGGAGGAGTTATGGCACTATTAGCGTACCCGCTATAATCTTCGTTTTTCCAAGGATCTACTGTCTTCTCAAAGATGATCTGCGTGATATGCTCATCGTAAAAAGCACCCTCGCCAAGTGTTGCTACGCTGGCAGGAATGATAACCTTAGCATCTACTCCATCAGCAAAGCAGTTCTTGAAGCACTGATAGCCAATGGTTGTTAAGCCTTCCGGCAGCTCAAACACGACGCCTTCCGGAGAACCGGCCAGTCGCATGACCTTCAAAGATCTGCAATCCGTGAATACGGAAGCGCCGTCCGAATTACCAAGACTTGTCAATGTATTGGAGAAAATAAACGTTTCCAAAGACTTGCAATCACCAAACGCAAATTTACCGATGACCGTTACCTGAGTATTGGACAGGTCAACCGATGCCACCGGAGAGTGCATAAATGCCTGATTGTCGATCTTCTCCAGATTGGTTGCATTGCTGAAATCGACAGCAACAACTTTTTTTCCATTAAAAGCATTTTGACCGATACTCGTCACCGGCGTACCGTTAATTTCCGCAGGAATGGTAACGGAAAGGGGCTTATCCTTATTGTTGGCAAGCCAATCCGCATCAATGCCCGTGATCACGCCGTTAGCTTTATCAAAAAACAACTTATCCGTGGGAACAGCAATCGGCGTGTCCGCTGCCGCGGGTGTGGCCAGCAGCATGGGCACAGCCTCCACAGGGGCGGCCTCTTCCTCTTCCACGCCCGCAACAGGCGCCAGCACAACTTCGCCGTCTTCCGCCTCTCCCGGCGCGTCCATCGCCAGCATGCTGACAGGAAGCAAAGTCAGCACCATGGTGGCTGCCAGCAACCATGTCAAAAACAACTTGCCGAACTTCTTCTCTCTCATAAAAAAATCCTCCCTCTTGTCCCTGTGGACCCGAGGAAGGAGAGTTCTCCGTCTTAGGCAGCCCGGCTGTCGTGCGGCTTGCGCCGTTTAGACCCGTGGCTTTGAGGCACCGGCTTTCGCCGGCTATGCCTTTTTCTGTACGCTTTGCCCCACTTTCGCGAGCCGCACAGATCATTCGATTGATAAATTTATTATAGCACTCAAAAAATAATCTTCAAGCGGAATCCCGTCAAATTTTGTCGGCAGTAAAACTTTTAATACCTGTTGAGTTTTGTCACGTTTCAGAAATACCTTGCAGTTTAATCGGTTTTATGACAGAACAGGAGGGGCGGATCGCTCCGCCCCTGTCCTCTCTCAATCTCGTCTCTCTCGTTCACTTGCAGTACTGGCGCAGATCATAGCACAGGCGCTCGGCCTCCTGCTCGCCGCGGGCGACGATCGCCACGGCGTCGTTGCCGGAGATGCAGCCGAGCATATCGGGCAGCTTCATCGCGTCGATAGCCGCGCCCGCCGCATCGGCGAGCCCCGGCAGCGTCTTGAGCAGCACGACGATCCCCGCGTAGTCCACGCCCACGCTGCACTCGTTCAAAATGAGCTTCAGGCGCTTCGTGTTGTCGATGTGGTCGGCTTTGCCGGACACGGCGTAGCGGCTGCGGCCGCCGCCGATCGGCTCCTTATAAAGGTACAGCTCCTTGATATCGCGCGAGACGGTCGTCTGCTTGCTCTCGATGCCGCACTCGGCGAGACGCGCGATGAGCTCCTCCTGCGTCTCGATATTGTACTTTTCGATCAGCTCCAGGATCTTCTCTTGTCGCTTGCTCTTCATGGCTCTCTCCCATTTTCCTCCGCCCGGCCAGCTGCCGGCGCGGATGAGCTCTTCTTTCTTCTCTCGTTCTGCGGTGGAATTTTTTACAGGTCGTCGCGGTTGACGGGGCAGGACATGCAGCGCGGGCCACCGCGGCCGCGCGACAGCTCGGCAGACGGCACGGTCAGCACGTCGAGGCCGTGCTTTGCGAGCAAGTCGTTCGTCACATAGTTGCGCTCATAGGTGATGACGCGGCCCGGCGCGATACACAGCGTGTTCGAGCCGTCGTTCCACTGCTCGCGCTGCGCGGCCATCAGGTCGCCGCCGCCGCAGCGGATCAGGTCGACCGCGGGCAGCTTGAGCTCGAGGGCCAGAATGTCCTTGAGCTCTTCCTTGATCGCGCCGAAGCGGAGCTCGCCGTGCTCGTCGAGCGTCATCTCATAAACGCTCAGCGGACCCTCGATCTCGGGATGGATGGTGAACTTGTCGTAGTCGACCATCGTGAAAACCGTGTCGAGGTGCATAAACGCGCGCGTCTCGGGAATGTCGAAGGCGAGCACCTTCTTAAAGTCGGAATTATGCAGAAGATTGCGCGCAAACGTCTCCGCGCCGGAGACCGTCGTGCGCTCGGACAGGCCGATGGCCACGATGTCCTTCGACAGCACGAGCACGTCGCCGCCCTCGATGGAATAGCTGTCGGACAGGTCGTACCACATCTTGTTGTCCTGCGTGGCAAAGTCGCGGTTGTAGAGGAACATGTACTTTAAGAGCAGACTCTCGCGTTTGCGCGCAGGGGTATGCATGCGGTGGATGTTGATACCCTCGCCCACGCAGGCGCCGGGGTCGCGGGTGAAGTACAGGTTCGGCATCGGGTCGGAGACGAACGGATAGTCGTCGTCGACTAAGTCCATCAGCGACGTCGGCTGCTTGGTGGCGACCTCGCAGCGCTTGATGCCCGCGATCATCTTCGTCACCATCTGCTTGGGCGGCATGTCGAGAAGTAAGCTCGTCATGCTCGCGCGCAGGCCCTTGGCGTGGATCTTACTGATGTTCAAAAAGTCGTTGACGAGCTGGATCTGGCGCGCGGGGTCGGCGATGGCCTTGGCGACCTCGTCGACATAGTAGATGACCTCGACGCCGTTTTCGCGCAGGACCTCGGCAAAGCGGTCGTGCTCCTCCTGGGCGACCTTTAAGTACGGGATGTCGTCAAACAGCAGGCGCTCGAGCGTCGCGGGCGTCAGCGATTCCAGCTCCTCGCCGGGGCGGTGCAGCAGCACCTTGTTGAGCTTTCCGATCTCGGAAAAGTTATGGATGCCTGAATACATAAGTCGTGCTCCCTTTCCCGGGATGCCGGCGGCTCTCTCATCGACCGCCCGTACACCCCGACCTGTTTTCCCTGTCCGTGCCGCCGGAACGCTCCCGACGGTCCGCGGATCGTTTTACCGTTATTACGCAGTAAAGTATACACTTTCAAAAGGCGCTTGTGATGTATCAGTGCTTTTGCCATTTCGTGTGCCAGTCATTCCTCCAGCTCTTCTTCCAGCGCTTTGCGCAATACCTCCATGCCCTGCCCCAGCCGCTCGTAGGATTCATAGGAGTAGTTGATGCGGATGTGGTCGCGCCCGCCGTTCTTGCAGGGGTAAAAAACGTGTCCGGGGATCAGCGTGACGCCCATGTTGTAGGCCCTGCGGATAAAGCGCTTGCTGTCCAGCCCGTCCGGCAGCCTGCACCAGACATATACACCGCCTCTCGGCTTTGTATAACTCACGCCGAGCGGCGCAAGCTCGTCGAGCTTTTGGCATACCAAATCTCGATTCGTGCGGTAGACGTCGCGAAATTTTAAAAGCGACGTGTAGTAAATGCCGTCGTCAAGGTACATGCCGAGGAGCTTTTGCGTCATCCAGTCCGAGGCCATCAGCCGCACGGAGACGAGATAGCTCAGTGCGCGGATCAGATCGCGGTTGCCCGTGACGAAGGCAAGGCTCAGCCCCGGGATGAACGTGAGCGAGAACGAATAGATGTAAATAACATTTCCCGTCGTGTCGAAGGCCTTGATCGGCGGGAGCTTATCGCCGTCGTAGACGAGTTCGCTCGCCGCGTCCTCCTCCACGATCGGCACGCGGTAGCGGTTCGAGAGCTCAACGATCTTCTTGCGCCGCTCGAGCGACAAAATGTTTCCCGTCGGGTCGTGGTAGCTCGAATTGACGAAGATGAGCCGCGGGCGCGTCTGCGTGAGTAAGCTTTCGAGCACCTCGCAGTTCATGCCGTTCTCGTCGACGGGAACGGTCAGTATCTTCGCGCCCGCAAGCTCCATCACGCGGTACATGTCCGGGTGCACCGGCTCTTCCATCACCACGCTGTCGCCGGGCTTGACGAGCAGCGTCACGATAAAGTCGAGCGCCTGATTCGTCTCCGAGAGGATCTGAATTTCGCCCGAGGACGCCTTCACGCCCTTCGTGCCGAGAAAGGCCACGAGCTTCTGCCGCAGGAATTTATCGCCCTTATAGGGGCTGAAAAAATACTGGCACGGGCCGCTGCCCGTGAGCAGCGCCGCGATATCGCCCGCAACGCGCTCGGACGTGTACACCTCGCGCGAGGCGACGCCGCTGCCGAGGGAATAGTGGCTCTCGTCCGTAAAGCGCTGGAACAGGTCGTCAAATGTCTTTTCCATGTCGAGGTACTTTTCCGCCACCTCGCTGACCCAGTTGACGCGGCCGGGCTGCGCGCCCTCGCCGCCCCTTTCGTCCTGCGCGTCATTTTCGTCGTTTGCCGCGGCCACGATGTAGCCCACGCCCTGGCGCGACTCGATCCACGCGTCGCTCTTGAGCTCGCTGTAGGCCTTGACCACGGTGTTGCGGTGCACATCCAAGATCTGCGCGAGCGCGCGCTCGCTCGGCAGCGCGCTCCCGCGGGGCAGCGCGCCGCTGATGATCTGCGACTTGATCTGGTCGGCGATCTGCAGATAGACCGGCACCTTCGAAAACTTGTCGATGCTGACTTTCATGTACTTCTCTTCTCCCTCTCGCCGGCAGGCCGCGCTCTCACCCGCAGCCGTCGGAATTTGCGTTGGTCTCGCAGAGGTCTTTCTGTTCGCATTTTACCACATAACCGTGTGCGTTGTACAGTTATTTTTGTGCATATGACATAAAATCCAAAAAGAAAGAGCCAAGGCATCCCTATGAGATGCCTCGACTCTTTCAGGTCAGCAACCTGAGTAAGGGAAAAGAAGCTTTTCCTTTTTAGAACAGCAGATGCGCGATGGGGCAGACGATCAGCAGGCTGATGATGGTACGCTCCAGGAAGATGACGAACAGCTCCCAGATGTTGAGAGGAAGTTTGGAGCCAAGGATCAGGCCGCCGACCTCGGAGAGGTAAAGCACCTGCGTGACGGAGACGACCGCGACAATAAACTTGGCCATCTCGCTGGTGCACTCCGCGATCAGGACGGCGGGGGTGAGCATATCGGTGAATCCGACGATCATCGTGGAGGCGACTGCATTCGCTTCGGGCACCTGAAGAAGCTGGAGCAGGGGGCGGAACGGGATGCCGAGCCATTCAAAGATCGGCGTGTAGTTGGCAAGGATCAGAGCGACAGTACCGATGGCCATGACGGAGGGCAGAACGCCGAACCACATGCTGCAGGCGTTCTTGGCGCCGCTCTTGAAGAATTCACCGATGCCCTTGTGCTCGGCAACGCGCTTCATGGCGAGGTCCATGCCGTATTCAACGTTGCTCTTGTAGCCCTCGGGGAGGGTGTCGGGAGCAGCCTTGCCTTCGACTAAGTACGTGTTGGGCTTTTTGCGCAGGGGGTAGAGGTAGGGACACACGATCGCGCAGACGATACCGACGAAGCAGACGATGAGGTAGTAGATGCCGAAGTAATCGAGCAGCCCCACCGTATCGAGAACGACGAGGGTAAACGTGATGGAAACGGCGGAGAACAGCGTGGCGATGATGCTTGCTTCCTTGGCGGAATAGTAGCCGCCTTCATACTGGTTGCAGGTGAGCATAACGCCGAGCGTACCGTCGCCGATCCAGGAGGTGATGCAGTCGACCGCCGCGCGGCCGGGAACCTTGAACAGGGGGCGCATGACCTTGGTGAGCAGCGCGCCGACGAACTCCAGCAGGCCGAAGTCGAGCAGCAGCGGCAGCAGCAGGGCCGCGATGACGAAGATGATAACGAGCGTTGTGAGCAGGTCATAGAGGACGAAGCCGCCCTGACCGCCGCCGGTGATCATACCGATGAGACCCACGCCGTCCTCGCCGACACCCAGATAGGTGAGCCACACGAAGATGACCGCGAGCACGCGGAGCACGACCCAGATGGGTTTGCAGGCGAAGCATTCCTTCATGATGTCGCTATTCATAATGAATTTGGGTTTTGCCAGTGCGATGACCGACATCACCGCGGAAACGGTGAGGATCAGCACGCACAGCAGCGGCAGGAAGCCGCCGATGTAGCCCGAGATGATGTCGGCAAGGATCTTGACCACAACGGTCCAATCGCCGTCAGCATTCTTCACCGGGATCATAAACAGGATGATACCAGTGATCGACGGGATGATGAACAGAGCTTTCAGTTTCGCGTTACTTTTGGTTTCCATTCTCTCTCCTCCTTCATATTGGCAAGTCGGGCCGGAAGGCGGTCTCTCTCATAGCCGCTTCCCCGGCAGACAGCTCTTGCCTTTACTTTATACGAATTCAGCAGTAAAGCAAGTGCCAGCAACGTTCTCAATTTGTATACCAGCAATAAATTTCTCCATTTTGTCATTCACTTTTTTGTCGAACCTGTATGTATCTTTTTTGCTTTTTGGGAAAAAGCCCATTTTCCCTTGCCGTTTCAGGAATTTTGGAGAAGAAAAAGGGAGACGCGATACGCGTCTCCCTCCCGTTTGCTTTATTGCAAGTTTTCAACGTCCTTCTTGCCGAGCGCCATGCGCTTCCATTGCTCAGGAAGGCCCGGCGCGATGAGCGGGAACAGATTTTCCGTGTCCGACGTCGGCTGGATGTTATAGGTGCCGTACTTGTTGACAAGATCGGCGCAGTCGTCCGGCTGGCCGAAGCGCGCCTTGAGCATCGGTGCCAGGTCATACGGCATGCCAGGGTCTTTTCGCGGCATAAAAATCACCTCCGGACTTAGTATGTCCGGAGGCGGCAGATTTTTTCGATTTGTCTCGCTCACGCGCGCAGCGTTTTGGGGTACACGCCCGCGTCGTGTAATTTCTGAAGCTCGCGCTGCACCATTTCCTTATCCTCGTGATACGTCATGCCGAACCAGCGCGCGCTCGAGCGCAGAACGGAGACACTGAGCTCGCCGCGGTCGATGAGCTCGCCGATCAGGCTCGGCAGCAGGCACTCTTTTTTGAGCTCTCCGTCGGGCAGCGCGCGGAGGAAATCCTTAAAATACGAGTCCAGCTTTTCAAACAGCCACGGCGTAAAGCCCCAGAAGTTCATCGAGACCGGCGTCTCGGGCGCGTAGACCGGGCCGTCGCCGTTTTCCTGAATGTCGCGGATCTTGCCGTCGGCGCAGGGCTTTAGGTGGAACGTTTCGACCACGCGGTCGAGCATCCCCTGTTCGTTCACATGGCACACGCCGCGCGTGACCGTGCCGTGCTCGCTCACGGTGTTGCAGAGGTCGTATCCGACCATCGTGCCCTCGCCGCTTTCGGCGAGCTTTGAGAGCTCTGCGTAGATCGTCTTGAACGCGTCCACGCCGTAATAGTCGTCGGCGTTGATAACGACGAACGGCTCGTGCACAAATTCGCGCGCGCATAAAAGCGCGTGCACCGTGCCGAACGGCTTGACGCGATCAGACGGCACCGTGTAAAAATCGGGCATGCTCGAAAAATCCTGATACGCATAGCAGACCTCGACATTGTCCCCGTCCGCCGTTTTGCGCGCGGCAAGGTGATGTCCGACCATGTTCTCCATCAAGTCGCGCATGTCGGGCTTGATGATGAAGACCACCTTCGTAAAGCCCGCGCGCAGCGCGTCGAAAATGGAGTACTCCATCAGGATCTCGCCGTTCGGGCCGATGCCGTCCACCTGCTTATTGCCGCCGTAGCGCGAGCCCATGCCCGCCGCCATAATGACCAGCGCTGCTTTCATAAAAACAAAACTCCTCTCAAAGTTCTCGATCTCTTTTTCTCCGGGCGCGCACTGCGCGCTCGTCTCCGCCCATCATAGCGTATCCGAACCGGCATTGCAACCGTCTTTTTCGTCTCTTGTCTTTTGCCGCAGGCGTGTTATACTGGTGTAACTATTTCTTAACACCGAGGTCACACCATGGAAGGATTTCTGCACGCGGTCTCTTCTGTCACCATCATCCTGCTGCTGACGGCGACGGGCTATTTCTGCGCGGCCAGGGGCTGGATGGGCCCGCAGGCCAAGGCCTTTATCGGCAAGTTCACGCTCTCTGTCGCCATCCCCTGCATGTCGGTCTACGGGCTGACGAATAACCTGACCCGTGATCTTCTGGTTCAGTCGGGCAGCTTTCTGCTCGTGCCGCTGCTCGGCACCGTGGTCATCACGATCCTGTCACTGCTCGTCGGCAGGCTCTTGAAGCTGCCGCGCAAAAAGCTCGGCGTTTTTATGATGATGTGCTCGGTGTCAAACGCCATCTTCGTCGGCCTTGCGATGTGCACCGAGCTCTTTGGCGACACCTGCACGCCCTACGTCATGCTCTACTACCTCGTCAACACCAGCTTTGTCCAGCTGCTGTTTCTCTCGCTTGTGCGCTGGTCGGGCGAGAGCCGCGGCTTTGACCTCAAGATGCTCCAGAAATTCCTGACCACGCCCGCCGTCATCGCCGTTTTCGTCGGCCTCGCGCTCGTGTGGTTTGAAGTGAGGCTCCCCTCGCTCGTGATGAGCTACTGCCGCTATATGAACAACCTCGTCACGCCGCTTGCGCTGCTGCTCACGGGCTATATCATCCACGACATCGGGCTCAAAAATGTCCGGCTCGACCGCGACTTAGGCATTGCGATGGTCTTCCGCTTCCTGCTCGCGCCGATGCTCTCGGTCGCGCTGTGCAGGGCGTTCGGCGTGACGGGCCTTGCTCACGACGTGCTCATCGTCGAAACGGCGATGCCGGTCGTGACGCAGACGGTCGTCGCCGCCGCGGAATACGGCGCGGACGAGGAATTCGCCGCGCAGGGCGCGGCGCTCTCCACGATCGCGTGCTTCGTCGTGATCCCCGTGCTGATGCTGATTTTGTAATCAAGAAAGGGGCAAAGCCACTTTTTTGAGAAGGTTTCGCTGCGTTCTGTGCCTCGGTTGTCCGCTAAAAGCGGACAATTCGGCCTTATACCGTTGCGGCACTACGATTGGCGCGCCCTTGCAGGCGCGCCAATCGTGCCGCTTCCTCGAAACCGACTTGCTGTTTCCGCCGCTGGCGGCACTTCGCCGGTTTCCACTTCGCGCAAAGAGTTTTCTGCCAGAAGGTGAATTGCCCCGCAGCGGGCAAGAGAAGCCCCTCTGGAGGGCGCACATGTCGCGGCGGAAAACCGATTTGAATTTATTTCGTGCCGTGCGCGGCACCTGGGCAGCCGTTGGCAGCTTTGCTGCCTTACGGATGCTGCGTACCCCTTGCGGGTAAAAACTCTGCGAGGCTCTCTACCCTGAAAAGAATTCCGCGCCGTGGGCGCGGGATTCTTTTTGTTTTCAATTACCGATCAGCGCGGACAGGCCGCCGGTTCTCAGTTCGTCTTTGTAGTAGTTGAGCTCATCGCCGATGAGCTCGTCGAGCACGCGCATGCCCAGCACCTCGACAGGGGCCTTGTCGTCCGTCAGGATGCAGCTTCCGCCCTCATAGGGCGTGAGCTTCGAGTAGACCGTGCGCATCATATCGGCATAGTCGCTGTCCTTGAGCTTTGCGATGCTGCACAGGAACGTCTCCTCCCAGTCATCCGCGTTCGTGCAGAAGACCTCGGTATTCGTGTTGCCTCTCACCGGCGCGGTGACGGTGTGCTGGAAGACGCTCGCCATCGTGTCGCAGAGGTATTCGTTGATCGAGCCGTCCTCCGCGGACGTCATGTTGAGGTTCACGACCATCACGCCGTTCGGCTTCAAATGTGCCTGCACTTCATTGAAAAACTCGACGCTCGAGAGCTGGAACGGGATGGTGATATCCTGATAGGCGTCCACCATGATGACGTCAAACTTCTCCTTCGACGCGGCAAGGTACGCGCGCCCGTCCTCGACCGCGACGGTCACGCTGCCTGGAAGTCCGAAGTAGTCCTTCGCGATGTCGGCAATTTTTTTGTCGATCTCCGCGCCCTGCACACTCGCGCCGGGGAAATAGCGCGTGCAGTAGCTCGCGTACGTGCCAGAGCCCATGCCGAGGATCATCACGCTGCGGTTTTCGTTGTCCGTGCCGTCCATGCCCGCCATGCAGGGCGCGGCGAGCGCGTAGTCATAGTACATGCCCGTCAGCGCGTCGCCCTTGACCTGCACGCTCTGCACACCGAAGAGCACGTTCGTCGAGAGCGTCGTGCGTTTCGCGTCGTCCTGCACCTGCAAATAGTTGTAGATGGACTCGTCCTCAAGCGTGATGTCGCTCTGCCAGAAGGCGAAGCTGTAAGACGGCAGGGCAAAGCACAGTCCAGCGATCAAAAGGACGGAGACGATCCCCGGCACGCTCTTTTTCTTCTCGAACACGAAGTACGCGATGCCGATGGCCGCGAGCACACCGGAGAAGATCAAAAACGTTGCCGCCGTGCCGACGGCGGGGATCGTCACAAACGTCGGCACGAAGGTTCCGATGATGCTGCCGATGGTGTTGAGCGCGTTGAGCCTGCCCACGGTCTTGCCCGTGTCGTCGAGATTGTCGACCGTGAAGCGCGTGAGCGACGGCGTGACGGTGCCGAGCAGCACGCACGGGAACGCGAAGATCACAAGGCACGCCGCGAGCGCCGCCCAGACGAGGAAGTTTTTCGTCACAAAAAGCGCCAGCAGCAGCGAGATGCCCGCGATGAGATAGCGTCCCACAAACGGGATGAGCGCGATCCAGATGGCCGCGATGATGAGGCGGCGGTAGAGCTTATCGGGCGTCGCGCTCTTGTCGGCGAGCTTGCCGCCCCAGACGTTGCCGATGGCCATCGCGATCATAATGACGCCGATGATAACGGTCCACACGATCTGCGACGAGCTGAAGTACGGGGCCATGAGCCTGCTCGCACCGAGCTCGACCGCCATGACGGACATACCGGCAAAAAATTCGGTCAGGTATAAAAAGTATTTGCTGCGGATGAGTTTATTTTCCATGCAGGACCTCCCTGTCGTTTCGTTTGTGCCGTCTTCGGTGTAGACAAAGAAATTATAACACGCCTGAACCGCTTTGCACAACGTTTTTGCCGCGTATTCATTCCCGATGCGCATATTCCCTCTCTGCACGCATATAGATGGAGCAACATGAGTCAGGAGTGTGCTGCATGAAGGGTAACATGGAAGAGCGCGCCTGCGCGCTGGCCGCCTACATCATCGAAAACCGCGCCACCGTGCGCGCCGCGGCAAAAAAGTTCGGCGTGAGCAAGTCCACCGTGCACAAGGACTTACAGGACCGCCTGCCGCAGTTCAACCGCAGCCTATACTTGCAGGTCAAGGAGGTGCTGGAGGTCAACAAGGCCCAGCGCCACATCCGCGGCGGCATGGCCACGCGAAAAAAATACAAGGGATTTTGAAACTTTTTTCGACTTTTTGCGTCTAACATAAGAGTGTGACTCCCGCGCGGCAAAATTACTCTTGCACAATTCCGCCGCGCAGGGTAGAATGCATTATTGTAAACCAAAAGAAAAATGATCGGAGCAACAAGATGAGAAAGAAGGACTATTACGAGCCAAGCATCGGCCGCGAAAGCGAGCCGCGCCGCAGGCCGAAGAAAAAGAAGAAACGCGCAAATCGCGGTGAGCGCGCGGTCGTCACGCTTCTGTCGCTTCTTTTCCTGACCGTGGCCATTGTGGCGACGGTCAAGTACGTCGTGCGCGCGCCTGAGCCCGTCACGGACAACGAGGACCAGCAGACGCAGCAGGACGGCACGGCGGAGGACAGCGACGCCATTCAAACCATTTCTAACGGCAAAGAGCGCAAAAAATACTGCTATACGATCCTCGCCTACGGTGTGGACAACGACGCCGGCGGCAGCGACACGAACATGCTCGTGCGCTTTGACGCGGAGAACAAGAAGATCGACGTCGTCAGTCTGCCGCGCGACACGCTGATGAGCAACGGCCACAAGCTCAATTCCTCCTACAATAACGGCGGCACGGAAAAGCTGCGCAGCAACATTGAAGATATGCTCGGCATCCCCGTGGACTTCTACGTCTCCGTCGACCTGAAGGGCTTCATCGCGCTCATCGACCAGATCGGCGGCGTCGACTTCGACGTGCCCGAGGATATGGACTACGACGACCCCTACCAAGATCTGCACATTCACTTCAAGGCCGGTCTCCAGCACCTGAGCGGCCAGCAGTCTATGGAGGTCGTGCGCTTCCGCCACAACTCCGACAAGGATAACCCCGGCTACGGCGGGCGGCAGGATATCGGCCGCATCGGCACGCAGCAGGCGTTTTTGAAGACTGTGGCGCAAAAGCTGATGAAGATTGAAAACGTTCCCGCGATGGCGGAAACGTTCTTAAAATATGTCAAGACCGACCTGACGCTCGGCAACCTCGTGTGGCTCGCCAACCAGGCGCTCTCCATGGGCGGGACAGACGCCATCAGCTTTGCCACGCTCCCCGGCGACGGCGCGGGCTGGTACAAGGGCAAGTCCTTCTACACGCTCTATCCCGAGCAGGTGCTCGAGATGACGAATTCGATGCTCAACCCCTATGTCGCCGACATCACCGCAGACGAACAGAACATTTTAGTCCCGTGATCCCCGTGAAATTTTGAGAATGTGAGAAAGAGAGAGCAAACGCCATGAAGTTCCGCTTTGCGCTGCTTGTCGCGGCGCTCGCGCTTGCGCTGAGCATCAGCGCCTTTTCTTACAGCGAGGAGCCCGCGCAGGACACTGCCGCTCCCGCACAGGAGGAGACGACGAGCGAAGACAGCGCCCCGTTTGTGCTGCTTCGCGTCTACGAGGGCCAGTTTGCCGACGTGAAAGACGGCGACTGGTTCGCCCCCTCGGTCGTCTCGGCCTATGAATACGGCGTACTCAACGGCCGCGGCGAGAGTTCCTTTGCGCCAAGCGGCAATGTGACGATCGCCGAGCTTTTGACCATCGCCGCGCGGCTGCGCGCCATCTACACGACCGGCAGCGACGCGGTCATCCCCACAGCGAAGGAGAATGAGGCGTGGTACGCGCCGTATGTCTCGTATTTGAAGAGCCAGAATTTGCTCGACAACAGCTTTGAGGGCTTCTACCTCCTGCCCGCGTCGCGCGCGCAGATGGCGGGCATCTTTGCCTTCGCCGTGCCGGAGGAATGGTACACCGAGCCCAACGCCTCGCTCGTCACCTCGGCCTACGCGAGCCGCGACTACATCGCCGACGTGACGGACAAAACGCCCTACCGCAGCGAAATTCTGCTGATGTACCGCCGCGGGCTGCTCTCCGGCATGGACGCAAAGGGCAGCTTTTATCCCGACCGCAGCGTCAGCCGTGCGGAGATCGCGGCGCTTCTGACGCGCGTTGTCAAACCTGAAACGCGCCTGACGCTCACGTGGACGGTCGCGCCGTATCACTCCGTCAAAAACGCGACGCTCGCGAGCCTTGTCAAAGCGCCGGCAAGCACGTCGCTCCCGACGTCCGCCAAGGACACCGCCGTCATCGACGGTTTGGTTCGCAATATGCTCGCGCGCGGCGAGCACACGATCACGCTGAACTACTCCAAGGCCCTCACCACCGCCACCGCCAGCGCGCTGACGCAGGCGTTCACCTCCTGCGTCAAAACATACTGCGAGCAGATGTACAACGCCGTCTCCTGCCGCTCGTATTCGACGGGCAAGGTCGTACTCACGTTTTCGTCCACCGCCTGTACGGCCAAAACGCTCGAATCGTACCGCGCCAAGGCGCTCGCCGCCGCCATCAAGGTCCACGACTCCCTTTGGGAGAGCGGCACGCTGAGCTACGACATGAGCCAGTATGAGATCGCGCGCACGTATTTTCAATGGCTGTGCGACCACTGCCGCTACGATAACGCCGCCGCAGACGATTCCGCGAGCCATCTTGCCTACGGCGCGCTTGTCAGCGGCCTTGCCGTGTGCGACGGCTACACGGGCGCTTACAACCTGCTCTTGAAGCTCGAGGGCATCGAGTGCACCTCGCTTTTTAACGACAGCCACATCTGGACGCTCGCGACGCTGGACGGCACGCAGTACCACATCGACGTCACCTGGGGCGACCAGTACGGGCGCACGGACCTGCGCTACTTCGGCATGAGCGAGGAGCAGTCCTACCAGTGCCACCCGTGGGGCACAGCGGACAAAAAGAAATAGGGATCGACATATAGGGAGTCCTGAGACGGTATGTCTCAGGACTCCCTTTTTTATCACCATTCGAGCTTTGTGCGCACGTGCGTCAACGGCAGGTGAAAGCTTTCCCGCAGGACGTTGCGATGTTCCGGAGGAAAGTGCTCCTCTGAAAATTCATACAGCGGCAGAACCGAACCGTACTGCTGCGCGGTCTCGTAGAACCAGCAGCTGAATTCCAGACGTTCGAGCTTCGTTTGCAGCGCCGCGATCTGCGCGCGGACGTTGTCGCGCTCTTTGGCAAGGATGTCGCGGCGGGCGCTGAGTGTCTCTCCGCCGGGCCGGATGAGCGGCAGGAACGAGCGAATCTCCTTGAGCGGAAGACCGCAGAATTTCAGGTACTCGATGATTGAAAGCGTTGCAATATCGTCGTCTGTGTACGTTCGCTGCCCATTGCTGGCGCGCACACCGAGAGACAGCAGCCCCTCCTTTTCATAGTAGCGCAGGGTCGATGGGGCAATATTCATCATGCGTGCCACTTCTCCGATTGTATAAGGCATACGAAAATCTCCTTAAAAAACTGTTAAGATAACCGCGCGAAAACCTATTGACTTAAAGGCGACTTTAATAGTTACAGTTTACTTATCCAAATCGGTATTGTCAACAGGAATCAACGGGTAAATTCTCTTCCGTTTGTGCATGATGTTCCGGTACCGACAGTTTTTAAGAAGGAGAAAAGAAGCTATGAGAAAAATGATGCAGCGATCCCTGAGCTGTCTGCTGACTCTCGCGATGGTCGTCACGATGCTGATGACCAGCACGCTCGCAGCAGAGAAAAGCGCAAAACTGGAATTTGACTATTCCGCCAACTACGAATCCTCCAAGGTCGTCAGTCTCGAAGTCTACAAGGGCTACCCCGCAGACAGCTATGCCAAGGAAGAAGAGATCTTCTCCCAGCTCGAAGCGATCACCCCGCAGGCTGACGGCAGCTACGTCGTCACCGCTCCTGGCACCTATGCCTACCATGTGCACGGCACCGGCTACTACAACATTCTTCAGCTCTTCAACGTGACCGAGGCCGACCTCACCGCCGGCGTGAAGAAGCTTTCCGTCATCGGCGGCAAGCTCGGCGGCAACGGCTTCGAGCCGACCATCAAGCCGGAGAAGGCCCCCGCCTCCTATAAGGTAGACCTCCGCGACAGTATGCTTATCTTCTGGCCTGAGGAGATCAACAAGCACTTCGCCCTCGAGCCGCAGAACTACACCACCCCCGCCTTCGACGGCAAGCACGCCGCCAACGAGTTCACCTCTCAGGAAGAGCTGATGGCCTTCCTCAAGAAGATGGACGCCGCTTCCGGCACCATGCATCTCTACTCTGCCGGTACGACCCCGAACTACAAGTATGACCTCCCCCTGGCACTCTTCACCACCTCCGAGATCCCCGCGAACGCCACGCTCGCCGAGGCCGCCAAGATCGTCAAGGGCAACGGCAAGCTGAACGTCTGGTATCAGGCGCAGATCCACCCCAACGAGCCTGCCGCCGGTGAAGGCGCGCTCGTGATGATCGACAACTTTGTCAACGATCCCACTTACAAGGCCCTGCTCGACAAGATCAACATTGTCATCGTCCCCCGCATCAATCCCGACGGCTCCTATCTCTTTAGCCGCGCCACCTATGACGGCTTTGATATGAACCGCGACCATATGTCCCTCAAGGCAGCCGAGCTTGCCCAGCTGCACACCGCCTACCGCCTATTCATGAGCGAGGTTGTCCTCGACACGCATGAGTTCACCTTCTACGGCGCTTACAACGACGACTGGACGAGCGCCGGTGAATACATGGAGAATGCGGACGATCTTGAGACCACCCCCGCCACCAGCCTGAACAACAACCCCGCCGTGACGAAGATCGGTCTCGACATGGCCAAGCGCGCCTTCTCCGACGCTACGAACGCCGGCCTGCGCGTCAATCACTACGGCACCACCGTCAATAACCCCATCGGCCGCGCCTACTTCGGCCTGTTCAATGCGGTTTCCTTCCTCATTGAGACGCGCGGCATCGGCGCCGGCCGCCAGAACTTTGAGCGCCGCGTCTTCTCTCAGGAAGTTGCCACCACCTCTTACATCACCTATGCCGCCGAGCACGCCGACGAGATCATGAAGGCGGTCGCCGCCGCCCGTGCCGATGTTGTCGCCAAGGGCAAGACCTATGAGGAAAGCGACGTTCTCGCCCTCTATCAGACCAAGTCCGGCAAGACTCTGACCGACTACACCGCCGCGACCGTGCAGTACAGCGTCGCCGACGGCAGTGAGAAGGTCAGCAAGGCGTCTCCCCTTTCCCTGAACGACACTCTGACCCGCAGCCGCGTCCGCCCGACCGCCTATGTCATTCCCGCGGACACTGCCAACATTGAGAAGATCCTCTACATCATGGACAATCAGGGCGCTGAGTACTACAAGCTCAACGCCGGTACCACCGCAAGCCTCCAGCAGTACTACTATGTCGGCGACTACATGGTGAACGGCAAGGCCAAGGGAATTGAGGCCGGCCTGCGCGACACCGCCGACGTCACCTTCGCCAGCGGCGCTTATGTCTTCCCGATGGATCAGGTCGCCAGCAACGTCATCGCCATGCTTTGCGAGCCCGACGTCACCGACTCCAACGGCTACGACGGCACGCTCTATCAGTACAAGCAGATCGACTACGATAAGGACAGCAAGAACTTCCCCATGTACCGCTACACCGGCAATGACCCGCGCACCACGCTCGTGAGCAACGGCACCGCCACTGAGCCCACCCAGCCCACGCAGCCTGAGAAGCCCTCCCAGCCCGCGAGCAGCGATACCTACACCGTCGTCTCCGGCGACAGTCTGTGGAAGATCGCCAGCAAGCAGCTCGGCAATGGCAGCCGCTGGACTGAGATCTATGACCTGAATAAGGACACCGTCAAGTCCCCCTCGGTCATTTTCGTCGGTCAGATCCTTAAAATGCCTCTCACGGCAGTGAGCCAGTAAAAAATACGTCAGTGTTTTTTCTCCACAAATCCCCTTCGAACGGGAAAGCGCCTTCCGCGATGCGGAAGGCGCTTTCCTTTTTATTTTCAAATCTCGAATTGCTGACCGTCGCGCGTGATGCGCGCGATGATGCCCTTTTCGTCCGGGTGCGCGGCGATGTAGCGGTCGATGACCTCATACTTTTTCCACATGTGCATCGGGAAGACGTGCTGCACTGTCACGTTTTTCAGCAGATACTCGATGCCGAGGCCCTCGCTGCCTTCACCAAGGCGCGGGTCAAGCGGCGCCATCGCCGCCGTGATCTCGGGCGCGATGTTGTTGTCCGTCGCCTCGTTGCGCACGGCGGAGGCGAGCTTTTCAATGGCCGCATGGTAGTGGACGGTCATGTTGTTGCAGTAAGCCTTGCCCTCGCTCTCCCAGTTCCACCAGTTGAGGTCGCCCCCGTGGTAGACCATCTTCCCCTCAGCGCGCAGAAGATAGGCATTGCCGATGTCCGTCGACTTGATGGCGCGGATGCTCAAATCCTCGCCCGCGACGTCGGTGAGCAGGATACTGTCGGGCCGCAGGACGGTCGTGCGGGCAAAGGCCTCGTCGGAGATGTTCAGCCACTGCCGTTTGCGCTCGGTGAGGCGCGTATCGCGCGAGACGAAAAAGCGCGTGTCGGGGTACTTTTCCAAAAGTGTGAACACCTTGGCGTCGAAGTGGTCCTCGTGGCTGTGGCTCGCGAAGACGAGCAGCGGCTTTTCGGGGTTTAATTCCGGCAGCGCGCCCGTGTAGTCGGGCTCGTAGGTGTAGTCAAAGAGCGTGTAGAACTTGTCCCACTCGACAAGATACGCGCTGTGGGCGATAAACGTGACGGTCATGCGGTTTCTCCTTTCGCTCTGGAGGATGGAAGTTTGCTTGTAGTATCATAGCAGACGCCGCGGCGCGGCGCAAGGGAAAAGGCTTTGCAAAATCGCGCGGATATGGTAAAATATTTGAATCTATCCCACCGACCTCAGGAAAGGAGCCGCGCGATGCTGAAAAAAGCCTATGTCGAGATCACAAACCGCTGCAACCTCGCCTGCTCCTTCTGCCCCAAGACGAAGCGCGCGCCGCGCACGATGAGCGCACAGGAATTCGGCCTCGTCCTCTCGCGGCTTGAGGGGTATGTGCAGTACGTCTACCTGCATGTGATGGGCGAGCCGCTGCTGCACCCTGAGCTTACGACGCTCTTCGCCCTCGCCAAAGCGCGGGATATGAAGATCTGCATCACGACGAACGGCACGCTGCTCCAAAAGCGTTCCGACGAGCTGCTTGCCGCCGAGAGCCTGCACAAGATCAGCGTCTCGCTCCACAGTTTTGAGGGCAACGACGGCGCGGACGAGCAGGAGCTTTCTTACCTGACACAGGTCTGGAACTTTGCCGAGCGTGCCGCCAAAAAAGGCGTCATCGTCGCGCTGCGCCTCTGGAACGACGGCGGCGCGGACGCGCGCAACGGCGAAATTCTCGACTTTCTGCGCTCCCGCACAGGCGATAACTGGCCGGAGATGCGAAACGGCAGCTTTCTTCTGCGCGACCACCTGTATTTGGAGCGCGCGGGCAAATTCGACTGGCCCGATCTGAGCGCCAATGAATCCGGTGCGCAGTTCTGCTACGGCCTGCGCGACCAGCTCGGTGTCCTTGTCGACGGCACCGTCGTCCCCTGCTGCCTCGATCACGAGGGCGATATCCCGCTGGGGAACCTCTTCACCCAGCCGCTTACCGAAATTCTGACCTCCCCGCGCGCGTGCACTCTGCGCGAGGGTTTCTCCCGGCGGAAGCCCGCCGAAGAGCTCTGCCGCCGCTGCGGCTTCGCCGCGCGCTTCAACAAATGATATGATGACAGAACATTGGGAAAACTTAAATGCCCTGACCGCGCCGCTGCTCACGTGGTATGACTTAAACGGCCGCACGCTGCCATGGCGCAGCGTCGTCACGCCGTACCGCACGTGGGTCTCGGAGATCATGCTCCAGCAGACGCGCGTGAGCGCCGTCATTCCGTACTTCGAGCGCTTCATGGCAGAGCTGCCCGACGCCGCGGCGTTAGCCACCGTGCCGGAGGAACGGCTCTTGAAGCTCTGGGAGGGGCTCGGCTACTACTCGCGGGCGCGGAATCTGCAAAAGGCGGCAAAGGTCATCGTCTCGGACTTTGGCGGCGAGTTGCCGCGCACTTGTGCAAGTCTCAAAACGCTCCCCGGCATCGGCGACTACACCGCCGCCGCCATCGCCTCGATCAACTTCGGCGAGCCGGTCGCCGCGGTGGATGGAAATCTGCTGCGCGTCGCCGCGCGCGTCAGCGGCTGCGCCGACGACATCATGGACGCGAGGGTACGAAAGCAATTCACCGCGCATCTCAACGACGCCATCGACTTAGCCCGCCCCGGTGCGTACAATCAGGCGATGATGGACCTCGGCGCGACGGTATGCCTGCCGAACGGCGCGCCGAAGTGCGAGATCTGCCCCGCGCGAATGATGTGCGAGGCGTACAAAAACGGTCTCACGGAAATTTTACCCGTGCGCGCGAAGAAAAAGGCGCGCAAGATCGAAGAGCGCACCGTGCTGCTGCTCTTTCAAAACGGCAAGACTGCGCTGCGAAAGCGCGTGGATACGGGGCTTCTCGCCTCGCTCTGGGAATTCCCGAGCGTTTTGGGGAACCTCGACGAGGCGGGCGTTTCGCTTGTGCTTGCGCAGATGGGGCTTTCGGCAAAGTCCATCGAGCCCGCGGGCAGCGCCAAGCACATCTTCACCCACATCGAGTGGGATATGAAGGGCTACTTCGCCGACGTGACGGGCGAAAACGACGATCTATTCTGGGCGGACGCCGCGGCGTTCGACGCCGCCGCCATTCCCACCGCATTCAAGAAATTTGCCGCGCTCGTTCGCGCGCGGCTGCAATAAGAGAGGGAGAACAACGACCATGGCACAGCTTTACTTCAAATACGGCGCGATGGGCTCGAGCAAGACGGCCAACGCGCTGATGGCGCGCTTCAACTACGAAGAGCGCGGGCAGAAGACGCTCCTCTGCAAGCCCCAGCTCGACACGCGCGACGGCGACCACATGGTGCACTCGCGCATCGGCCTCGAATATCCCTGCGTCTACTTCCACGAGATGCGGCAGATGGATGAGGAGGAGCTCAAGAAGAACGCCTGCATCATCGTCGACGAGGCGCAGTTTTTGACAAAGGAGGAGGTCTTATACCTCGTCCATCTCGTCGACGACTGCGGCATCCCCGTCCTCTGCTACGGGCTGCGCGCCGACTTCAAGGGCGACCTTTTCCCCGGCAGCTACGAGCTGCTTGTCATGGCCGACAAGTTAGAAGAGGTCAAAACCATCTGCTGGTGCGGCAAAAAGGCCGCGTTCAACGCGCGCTTTGACGCGCAGGGCCATGTCGTCAAGCAGGGTGCGCAGGTCGTCATCGGCGCGAACGACCAGTACATCGGCCTGTGCCGCAAGCACTGGATGCTCGGCGACCTCGGCCCCGACTTCAACGGTCAGGGCACGGGCGACTGATGTGCTGCGAGATCTGTCCCCGTCGCTGCAATGCGGAGCGCACGGCGGAGAAAGCGGGCGGCGTCTGCCGCATGCCCGCGGGCTTAGTCGTCGCGCGCGCCATGCTGCACATGTGGGAAGAGCCCGTCCTCAGCGGGAAAAACGGCGCGGGCTGCATCTTCTTTTCGGGCTGCAATTTGGGCTGCGTGTTCTGCCAGAACGGGCGCATCAGCCACGAGAATTTTGGCAAGGTCATTACGCCGGCACATCTGCGCGAGATCATGGAAGACCTCGTTTCGCAGGGCGCGCACTGCATCGATCTTGTCACGCCCACGCACTTTACGCCGTGGGTGCTCGAAGCGCTGGAAAAACCGCTCGGCGTCCCCGTTGTGTGGAACAGCGGCGGCTACGAGCGCGTCGAAACGCTCAGAACGCTCGAGGGTAAGGTGCAGATCTATCTGCCCGACTTAAAATACGCCATGGAACGCCCCGCGCGCGAGCTTTCCGCCGCGCCGGACTACTTTGAAGCTGCCGCCGCGGCCATCGACGAGATGGTGCGTCAGGTCGGGGCGTATCAGATTGGGGACGACGGCCTGATGCGTTCCGGCGTCATTTTGCGCCACCTCGTCCTGCCGGGGCAGATGGAGAACACCAAGCGTGTCATCGACTATGTCTCGACGCATTTTCCGCCAAAGACGGTGCTCTTTTCGCTCATGAGCCAGTATACGCCGCAGAGCGGTTCGACCGGCGCGCTCGCGCGGCGCTTAAATGAGCGCGAGTACCGCACGGCGGTGCAATACATGCGCGACTGCGGCCTGACCGACGGCTTTTGTCAGGAGCTCTCGAGCGCCAAAGAGGAATACACGCCCGTTTTCGACCTACAGGGGGTATAGGATGGCGAATCAGCTCAACTGCCTGCGCTGCGGCGCGGGGATGCGATTTATCAGGCGTGAAAAATTCCAGCTCGGCCAGACCGGCTGGGTGCTCGGCGACCTGCCGAATCTCTTCGCGGGCGCGATGGAGATCGAAATTTACGTCTGCCCCAAGTGCGGAAAGCTCGAATTCTTCCAGCCCGGCAGCGACAAATTCGCAGGTACGGCGGACGAGGCAAAGACCGGCTCCGGCTATCTCCCGCCCGACGCGCCGGGCGGTCTGCCGCGCAAAAAGTGTCCCCTCTGTGGGGCGGTGCTCGACTTTGACTATGGCCGCTGCCCGTACTGTGAGCACGAATTCTGATAGCAAATTGTAATATTCTTTCTCATCAATACAAGGAGGACTCGATATGGAGCGTGTCAGCAAGCGGAATTACTACTTAGACATCGCGCAGACGGTGCTTGAGCGCGCGACGTGCCTGCGCCGCGTCTACGGCGCGATCATCGTCAAAAACGACGAGATCATCTCCACCGGCTACAACGGCGCGCCGCGCGGACGCAAAAACTGCGTCGACCTCGGCTACTGCACGCGCGAGCAGCTCAAGGTCCCGCGCGGCGAGCGCTACGAGCTCTGCCGCAGCGTCCACGCCGAGGCGAACGCCATCATCTCCGCCCAGCGGCGCGACATGGTCGGCGCGACGATCTATTTAGTCGGCCGCGACGCGCGCAGCGGCGAGCTGCTGCACGACGCGACGAGCTGCCCCATGTGCCGCCGCATGATCATCAACGCCGGCATCGACGAGGTGGTGATCCGCCGGACGGAGGAGGAGTTTGATATCGTTCCGGTGCAAAAGTGGATCGACGAAGATGACTCGCTATAACTTCAAAAAAGCGGCTTTGCCGCTTTTTTGAAGGAGTTTCGCTGCGCTTCGTGCCTTGCCGCCCGCAGGGCGGCTGCGACACGCGCTCCGCGCAAAGAGTAATTTGTCACGCACATGTCGCGACAAATTACGATTGAAATTTATTTCGCGTCTGTGGGCGCGAAAATCTGCGATGCGTTATGCCTGTTTGCCGCCTGGGGGCGGCAAATGCGGCGATCCTACTCTTTCAAATCGAAAAAGTGCGGTGCTTATGGCGCCGCGCTTTCTTCTTTTGGGGAAAAATTCTGTAAAACCTTGCAAATACCGCCCTTTCGGTGGTAGACTGTAAATAATTACGCCCCGCTTTCATTCGGCGCGGGCAGAAAAGAGGAAAACACCAATGGACAAGAAGAAATTCTATATCACGACCCCCATCTACTACCCCTCCGACAAGCTCCACATCGGCCACACCTACTGCACCGTAGCGACCGACGCGATGGCGCGCTACAAGCGCCTGACGGGCTATGACGTCATGTTCCTGACCGGCACCGACGAGCACGGCCAGAAGATCGAAGATAAGGCCAAGGCCGCGGGCGTGACCCCGCAGCAGTTCGTTGACAACATCGTCTGCGGCGAAAAGGGCATCCTCGATCTGTGGAAGCTCATGAATATTTCGAACGACCGCTTCATCCGCACAACGGATGACTACCATGTCGAGGCCATCCAGAAGATCTTCAAGAAGATGCACGACAACGGCGACATCTACAAGGGCACCTACAAGGGCAAGTACTGCAAGCCCTGCGAGAGCTTCTGGACGGAGAGCCAGCTCGTTGACGGCAAGTGCCCCGACTGCGGCCGCGAGGTCGAGGACGCCGAGGAAGAGGCCTACTTCTTCAAGCTTTCCAAGTACGCCGACCGCGTGCAGCACCTGCTTGAGGACACCGACTTTCTCCAGCCCGCCTCTCGCGTCAACGAGATGGTCAACAACTTCATCAAGCCGGGTCTTGAAGACCTCTGTGTCTCCCGCACGAGCTTCACCTGGGGCATCCCCGTGGACTTTGACCCGGGTCACGTCGTTTACGTCTGGGTCGACGCGCTCTTCAACTACTGCACGGCGCTCGGCTTTATGAACGAGAAGTACGACGATTACGACAAGTATTGGCCCGCCGACGTTCACTTCGTCGGCAAGGAGATCGTCCGTTTCCACTCCATCATCTGGCCCGCGATGCTCATGAGTATGGGCATGCCGCTTCCCAAGCACGTCTACGGCCACGGCTGGCTCGTGATGGACGGCGGCAAGATGAGTAAGTCCAAGGGCAACGTCGTTGACCCGTATGTGCTCGCCGAGCGCTTCGGCGTGGACGCGCTGCGCTTCTTCCTGCTGCGCACGTTCCCGTTCGGCTCGGACGGCAACTTCTCGAATGAGCTGCTCATCAACACCATCAATGTCGACCTCGCCAACGACCTCGGCAACCTCGTCTCCCGCACGACGGCCATGGTCGAAAAATATTTCGGCGGCACGCTGCCGGAAAGCCGTCAGGCCGATGCGCTCGACGACGAGCTCATCTCTCAGCTCTCGGCGCTTCGCGGCAAGTATGAAGCCGAGATGGAGAAGTTCCAGTTCCAGAACGCGCTTGAGCTCATCTTCAAGTGCATCCAGCGCGCCAACAAGTATATCGACGAGACCGCACCCTGGGCGCTCGCCAAGGACGAGGCCAACAAGCCCCGCCTCGCTTCCGTCATGTATAACCTCCTCGAGAGCATCCGCATCTGCACGGTGCTGCTCACCCCGTTCATCCCCGATTCCTGCGAGAAGATCTTCGCGCAGATCGGCGCGTGCGAGTGCTGCCGCGATTGGGACAGCGCCGCGAAGTGGGGCAGCCTGAGCGCCACCGTCACCGTCCACAAGGGCGAGGCCATCTTCCCGCGCGTCGACGCGCAGAAGGCGCTCGAAGAGCTTGAGGCCATTCAGGAGGCTCAGAAGAAGGCCGCGCTGCCCGCGATGGAGTTTGAGCCGATGGCGGAGGAAAAGGTCGATTTCGACACGTTCTGCAAGTCCGACTTCCGCGCCGTCAAGGTCAAGGCCTGCGAGGCCGTGAAGAAGAGCGAAAAGCTCCTGCGCTTCACGCTCGACGACGGCACCGGCACCGACCGCCAGATCCTCTCCGGCATCCACAAGTTCTACGAGCCTGAAGACCTCGTCGGCAAGACGCTCGTCGCCATCGTCAATCTGCCCCCGCGCAAGATGATGGGGCTTGAGAGCTGCGGCATGCTGCTCTCTGCTGTCCACACCGAGAAGGGTGAGGAGGTCCTCAACCTTATTATGGTGGATGATAAAATTCCTGCTGGCGCGAAGCTCTGCTAAACAAAAAGGGAGCCGGTTCGCCGTGTGCCGATAAGACAGTAATTTGAGAAAACTACAAAATCGGCATCTGCTAAGCAGGATTGGACAACAAAACAGGCGGCACTCAGCTTCGGTTGAGTGCCGACTGTTTTTGTACATCTAAGGGTTGAAAATCGCCAACTTCCTACGCTGTAAGGCAAGGGAAGTGAATAGGGTGAAATAATTATCGCCTTTGTGCGGTTCCTTTGTGAAATAGTGAGTCGCTACGGAGTGAATACCATTCGCTGGAGAGTGCGTATATTTGCGGCTGTGCAAAATACCTCACAAAACTGTAAAACCGATAAGTGGCTATTTCGATGCAGAGTATGTTCGATACCGAGAAAATCAGAAAATCAGCTTATATGCACAGAAGATCGATTCTTTTACACGATACATATCAGAAAGCCTATTGAAATTTTCGCATCCATGCGCTATAATGTGTGTACACACATATTCTTTCTTTTAAGAACGGAGGAAGCGCTTATGAGTATATTTGGTTTTTTCAAAAAGAAAGCGGATATAAAGCCTCAAGTCGAAAAAGAAACTGCAATAGAGACCCCAGTACAACGTGGCGTTGCTATCTCAAAACGAGTTGAACTTGATTCCCATAATGAGAACAGCATAAGAAACTGCTACATTGCTTTTGATGTGGAAACAACGGGACTGAGTCCTATATCCGATCGAATTGTTGAGATTGGCGCTACAATTTTTCAAAACGGAACCGTACAAAGGGTATTTTCATCTCTCGTAAATCCCGGCATTTCAATTTCACAATCTGCATCTGCTGTCAATCATATTACAAACTCCATGCTCAATAGCGCTCCATCTGAAAAGGAAGTATATTCGCAGTTGGTAGACTTTTTGGGAGACGCTTTATGTGGTGGAATCGTAATGTGCGCTCACAATGCAAAATTCGATTTTGATTTTCTTTGCCACACACTATCTCGTCTCGGCTTTAATGCGAATATTGAGTATATTGATACTCTTAGTCTTTCAAGGAAGTATTTGCATGGACTGGAAAACTATAAGCAAAGCACAATTGAAAATTATTTCGGACTGACAAATCCTTCGTCTCATAGAGCTGCATCAGATGCTGAAAATTGTGGTCATATCTTGTATCGTTTGTTAGATGTCGCCAGCGAATCCTTGGAAATAGAAAAAAGACAAATTGAGCAATCAAAGCCAAATTTACAAGAATTAGAAGTATGCGCCTTCATTCAAAATGTCATTTTTCAAAAAGGTGGAGATACGAAATTACTTAGATTCAGAAAAAATAGTAGCGGTTATGTGGATGTGTGCTGTCTGTATACTTTCCTGAAAGTCAAATTCGCCAAAAAAGGTGCTTATATCTTGATTAGGAGTAATTGTCCTGCCACAGAAAATTACGTTACCGAATTGTGTACACAGAGTGAAGGTGGCACAGATTATATCCGGGTGTATTTTTCAAGCCCATTTGATTTGGAACCTCTGTCAGAGTACATCTATGAGACATTTTTCAACTGTTATGAATCTATGGAGGAATACGCTTCGTATAGCAATTATAGAAGGCGCGAAATCGAAAACAGCATTCGCTTCATGTGTGCCCTGACCAATGAAGAAGTATCTTCTTTGCTGAACGAGATTAAAAAGCACAACTATGCGCCGGTAACTATTTCTGTAGCAAATGAACGCCAGATTTCCTATGACGATGTTGTAATCCATGCTGTTTATAATCGGGTTCCGCTGAGTGAAATCCGAAATGCTGATAATTGGGACAAGGGATTCAAAATAGGATTCCCGCATTGGGAAAAAGGCGAAAATGAGCGAAAAAAAGGAAACCTTGCGTTAGCTATAGAATTATTTGATAAAGCAAGATTGAACGGTTATGCTGCTCCAGCATTATACACTTCTTATGCGTTGGCATATCGGCAGCTAAAGGACTACAGCAACGAAATAGTAATCTTGGATGAAGGCATTGCAAGAATGCCAGATCAAGCCAGCGCATGGAGTGCTCGAAGAACTAAAGCTATAAGCTTACTCTTTGCTCAACAAGAAAAGGAACGAAAAGCTGCTGAAAAGTTGAAACGGCAAGCTGAAAAAGTGGTGCAGAAAGAAATCGCTGTGTCTGTTCCGAAGAACCCCCGGGGTAGAGCGATTTTGCAGATGGATGATAGCGGAAATATTATAAAAGAGTTTGATTCAATAGCTGCCGCAGTACAAGAAGTTGGTGTAAGTTCTAAGAGCATTCGGGATGCCGCTAATGGTGTTCAAAAACGGGCGGGTGGATACCATTAGATGTATAAAGAGTAAGGGAATGTTTTATGCCAGACAACAGGAATCGTAAGCGACCGATACAGGTCAAATTCTTCGTAGATGAAAAAGAACTCAGCTTGATAAAGGCGAGGATGGCGCAGCTTGGTATAGAGAATATGAGCGCTTACCTTCGGAAAATGGCGATCGACGGATATGCAGCAAAACCGGATTTGCCTGAACGCCGTGAACCCAAAAATCCATGACTCACTTTCCGAAGATAGATTGATGTTCAGCTCCGCGGGAGCGTAGCCGATTTCTCTGAAATCGTTCAGGGGTTTGGGGCATTTCCCCAACAAGATTGCACGGGTGTATAAACACGAGCATTGCTTGCCGGAATGGTAAGCTCCGGTGTGGGTACTCACCGGATTTGCTTGCTATTCTGCAAGGAAATCCCGGTCGTACCACGCCGGTTTTCGCAAGTGTAGCTACACTTGCTGTGCTTGCTATTCTCCGTTTCCCATGTTAGCAAGCGCCATTTCCTTAATTGGAAATCGGCGGCAACCGCCGCCTTGTCTGCCAAAAAGTGAAACGGACGGAAGTCAATGGCGGCGCAGCTCTGCTTTTTTCTGGGGCTGACGCTCCTCCCCTGACCCCACCGGAGGGCGCTGTGTGTTCCTGATTTTCTTTCCCCCGCCGGTGCATTTTCGATGCGCCAAATCATTAGGTTAACTTATGTCAATCATTTCAAACCCATACTTCCCCTATGGCTCCGGTGCGCCTATAATAAGCTGTTGTTTGAAAAAACTCGCTTTTTACACCAAGTCAGGAGGCAGTATCTATGGCAAATTGTGCAATCGTAGGCATCAACTGGGGCGACGAGGGCAAGGGCCGCATGGTGGATTACCTATCCCAGCGGTTTGACGTCGTGGTCCGGTATCAGGGTGGCGGCAACGCCGGCCACACCGTCATCAACGACATGGGCAAGTTCGCCCTGCATCTGCTGCCCTCCGGCATTTTCCGCTCCGGTGTCATGAACATCCTGGGCAACGGCGTGGCCCTGGACTGCGAGAATCTGCTCAAGGAGATCGACACCGTCCGCCAGGGCGGCGTGGACATCACCCCCGAGAATCTGCTGGTCAGCGAACGG
>OLVX01000742.1_pt1 | contig 31128 bp, 20 predicted proteins | sample 1673271 | NCBI WGS metagenome assembly OLVX01 (sample SAMEA3178939, study PRJEB25190) | human gut metagenome | biome: human gut; feature: human-associated habitat; material: faeces | place: Austria | collected 2013
GCTGTGTCTCCACCACCAACCGCAACTTCGTCGGCCGCATGGGCCACGTGGAGTCGGAAGTGTACCTGTCCAGCCCTGCCGTTGCAGCCGCATCGGCCATCACGGGCTACATTACCGACCCGGCCTCTCTGTAGGTCAGGCGGCCTGAAGGCCGTTTAGCTTTGCTCGAACCACGTTGACGAAGCAGGTCGACCAAAAGTCAGCGAGAGCGAGCCCGGCGCCGAAGATTCGGCCGAATGGTTGAGCGACGCGTACTTCGGTACGCGAGCTCGGCCAGTCGGGCGAAGATTCGGTGCCCGGCTCGCTCGCAGCGTCGGCCTCTTCGTCGTTCGTCAGAACGACGAAAGGAACACATATGAAAATGACTGCTCAGGGCACTGTTTTCAAGTATGGCGATAACGTCGACACCGACGTTATTATCCCCGCCCGCTACCTCAATATTGCCGATCCCAAGGAACTCGCATCGCACGCGATGGAAGACATCGACACCGAGTTCGTGAAGAACGTAAAGCCGGGCGACATCATTGTTGCCAACAAAAACTTCGGCTGCGGCTCTTCTCGCGAGCATGCGCCGCGCGTGCTGAAAGACAACGGCGTGGCCTGCGTAATTGCCGCAAGCTTCGCGCGCATTTTCTACCGCAACGCCATCAACATCGGCCTACCCATTCTGGAGAGCGCCGAGGCAGCCGAAGCCATTGCTGCGGGCGACACCGTGTCTATCGATTTCGGCACGGGCGTGATTACCGACGAAACCACGGGCGAAACCTTCCAGGCGCTGCCCTTCCCCGAGTTCATTCAGAACATCATCGACAACGACGGATTGCTGAACAGCCTCAAAGCTCGAGGCATTTAGTTTTCGGCGCGCGAGCGGGAGCGAGGCATTTCGCTAAGCTCAAACAGTCCTACTCGCGACGAACAGCACATTAAGTGCTGTTCTGCGAGTGCGGAACTCGCACGAAATGCCTCGCTCCCGCTCGCGCGCACATTTCTAAACTAGCCTTACGAGTTATCGGCTGAGATTTGGACGCACGGTTTTTTTGATTGGGCGCTTGCCTTTGCTGAAGGGAGCGCTTGACCTGGTGATTGGAGAATTATGAATTTCAATATTTGCGTTTTGAAGGGCGACGGAATTGGCCCCGAGATCGTCGATGAGGCGCTGAAAGCTCTCGACAAGGTTGGCGAAAAATTCGGCCACACCTTCAACTACGATGAACGTCTCATTGGCGGTGCGGCCATCGATGAGTTCGGCGTACCCCTGCCGCAGGAAACCATCGACGCGTGCAAGGCATCCGATTCGGTGCTGCTGGGCGCTGTTGGCGGCCCGAAATGGGACCACATTGAACCCTCCACTAACCGCCCCGAGCGCGGCCTTCTGGGCATTCGCAAAGAGCTGAACCTGTTCGCGAACCTGCGCCCCGCCAAGCTATGGACTCCTCTGGCCGACGCATGCCCGCTGAAGCCTGAGCGACTGGGCGATGGCCTTGACCTGGTTGTGTGCCGCGAGCTCGTGGGCGATGTGTACTTCGGCAAGAAGTGGCGCGACGAGGCCGGTGCGGGCCACGACGACATGAACTACTCCACGCCCGAAGTCGAGCGCATCGCCCGCGTCGCCTTCGATATGGCCCGCAAACGTCGCGGCAAGGTGACAAGCATCGACAAGGCGAACGTTCTTGAGACGAGCCGCGTGTGGCGTGAAACCGTGCAACGCATCGCCGCCGAGTATCCCGACGTCGAGACCGATTACCTCTACGTTGACAACGGCGCCATGCAGCTGGTGCTCAACCCCAGCCAGTTCGACGTTATTTTGACCGGTAACCTGTTCGGCGACATCTTGTCCGACGAGGCTTCCTGCATCACCGGCTCCGTAGGCATGCTGCCTTCCGCCTCGCTTTCCGATACGAAGCTTGGCATGTACGAGCCCATTCACGGCAGCGCACCCGACATTGCCGGCCAGAACATCGCAAACCCCATCGCAACCATTCTGTCTGCCGCAATGATGCTTCGTTACAGCTTCGATTTGGCCGAGGAAGCCGACGCCATCGAAAACGCCGTGGCAAGCGTGCTTGAAGCGGGCCACCGCACGGGCGACATCGCCAAAGCCGGCGAGAAAAAGCTCACCTGCACCGAGATGGGCGACCTCATCTGCGCCGCTATTTAGCAGCATGATTATCGGACGCGCCCGCGAAAGCCGCAAGAACACTGCTATCGCATTTGTCGCATGAGCACACTTGCAGTTTCGCTGAACGCATCCCGCAACAGACCACAGCAAAAGGCCAGTTCGCACGCACGAGCTGGCCTTTTGCTTTTCCCGCAACCGCCGCGCACCTCACCCTTGAATACTCGGCTTCGTTGCGCCCCGCCCCGCCACTTGCCGTCATTGCATCTCGCTGACCTGCGGCAATGCATTCATCAATTGTGACGATACATGGAGATTATTTGGCACAACCTTCGCAAAGGGAGTATGATGGGAGTTAGTTTTCCCAGTTCAAACCTATATTTTAAGCTCCTTGAGGTGAAGTATGTTCAAATGCGGCGATAAGGTGATCTATAAGAGCTTCGGCGTGTGTACCATTGAGCAGACCGATTACGTACTGGAATCGATGAGCTCGAAGGGCGGTGACGTGCCGCCGCGCCTCTATTTCGTACTGAAATCGGAAAGCGCGCGCGGCGGGCAGGCGTTCGTCCCTGCCGACAAAGCCGAAGAGCTCATTCGCCCCGTCATCGATCGCGCCGATGCCATCAACCTTGCGCAGCAGCTTTCTGAAATCGAACCGGAAATGTATGTTGACAAGAACATGCATACCACCGACCAGCACTTCCGCGAAGAGCTTGCCCAGCACGACTGCATCACAAGCATGCGTGTGGCTCGCACCATGGAGCATCGCATTGCCGAACAAGAGGCAACGGGACACAAGCCCTCGGCGCTCTATATTCGTCTTCTCGATGCCGCACGAAAACAGGTACAGGAAGAGTACGCCGCCGCGCTGGGGCTTTCCATCGAAGAGGCCGACGAGTATTTGAAGAAGGCTACGAGCCAAGCGTAGGGTGTTTCCTTAGTTCATTCCGTTCGCAAGGCGGAAAGATCAACATCATAGAACGGTTTTCCGCGCCCTTTGCCTTACATGAGCAGCACGCTGGCCGCGGTCATAAGCACGAGCGCGACCACCACTGAAAGCGAAATGGCAAAGCCGGCCGTTTGCGTATCGCCGTTGACCCAGATGATGTATACGAGACCAACCGACATAATGGGCGCAAGCAGGCACAGAATCGTGACATTGCGCAGGTCGATCGGCATGGGCACTGCAAAGTACACGAGCGCGCAAAATACCAGCGCAACCGCAAGGCGCCATCCGAGCACCTTGCACACCTCAATAAGGTGGCGTTTGTCGATGCGCCACTCGAACACGAGGCCAATCATGAACATAGCCAAGAAGCTGTTGGCTTGCGCCATGGGATGAATAAGCGTGCCGAGCTGTTCGGGAACCAAAATTCCCACGAGCGACAGAGCGATAAGCACAAGGTAGCAGTCGAGCGCGGGCGATTTCAGCGTAGTGCGAATGAGGGAGCCGATCACGCCGCCCGTTCGCTTCTTCAGAATGAATGTGCGCACGATCGCATACGCACCGCCCGACACAAGAATCGTATTGCCAAGGTCGAACATGCAGGCAATCACGACGCCCATCGGCCCTACGACCGACGAGATGAACGGCAAGGCAAAACAACCGATGTTATAGCCGAAGCCCATAAGCGTGGGAATCATGCGATCCTCGGGCTTGCGGCGACGCGTGAACAACATGGCACCGCCGAAACCAACGACCGTCGCGGCAAACGACACCGCCGAAACGAGCAGCAAGCTCGCATCAAACTGGAAGCCCACAAACGAATACACCACCGTGCACGGCAGCGTGATATTGAAGAGCAAGCGCGAAAACACGTTCTTGGTCTCCGATTTAATGAAGCCGGTGTGCGAGCATACGGCGCCGACAACGATGATAAGCGCGTATGCGCTGGCCGAGAGCAAGATATCGAACATGAAGGTGGGGCCTTTCCGTAAAAACGTTCCTACCCTAACACCCGCATATCGACGCAGACTTTCCTTGAGAATGTTTTCACAGGTTCTTTTTCATACGTTCGCATGTTTCCATAAGGGGGACTCGCATGAAAAAAGGGGCTCGCAGATGCGAGCCCCTTGCGGCAAACGAGTGAGTTTGCGGCGTCGTTGCGCGCGCAGCTCTTATACCGGCTGGAACACGATGTAAAGGTAAATACCCGCAATGAGCACCGTGAGCAGCATGAGCGGGAAACCGATTTTCATGTACTTCACGAAGCTGATGGGGTTGCCGTTCTTTGCCGCGATGTCAGAGATAACGACGTTGCACGACGCGCCGATGAGCGTACCGTTGCCGCCGAGGCATGCACCGAGCGACGTTGCCCACCACAGAGGCGTTACATCCATGCCCGCGCCTTCCATGGCAAGCAGGATAGGAATCATGGTTGCCACGAACGGAATGTTGTCGAGCACCGAAGAGATAACGGCCGACGCCACGAGCAAGATGATCATGGTGAACAGCACGTCGTCGCCCGTGAAGTCCATAAGTGCATTCGCGAGCATGTCGATGGTGCCGGTCTCGACCATGCCGCCAACGATGATGAACAAACCACAGAAGAACGTGAGCGTAGTCCACTCGACATGCAACAACGCCTGCGGAACATCGACGCGGGAAATGAGCATGATGACGGCAGCGGCGGTAAGGGCGACAACCGACGACTCGATACCGAGCGCGCCATGGCACATGAAGCCGATAACCACGCACACGAGCATGATGACCGAAATCTTCAGCAGACGCATGTCTTCGATTTGCTCTTTCGGGTCGAGCTCGAGCACGCGGTTGCGATCTTCGTCGGGAACGTGCAGGCCACGGCCATACAGGAAGTAAAACACCACGAGCACGACGGCCAAAATCACGCACACGATAGGCGCGTCGACGATAATGAAGTCGAGGAACGTGTAGCCAGCGGCGGAACCGATCATGATGTTCGGCGGATCGCCGATGAGGGTTGCAGTACCGCCGATGTTCGACGCCATGATTTCAACCATGAAGAACGGAATCGGGTTTACCTTGAGCAGCTTGCAAATGGTAAGCGTCATGGGACCGATGAGCAGCACCGTGGTGACGTTGTCGAGGAATGCCGAAAGCACGGCAGTGAGCAGCACATACATAATCATGATGTGCCACGGGTCGCCCTTGGCGATGTGGGCGGTTTTAATGGCCAGGTAGCCAAACATGCCCGACTGCTTCACGACGGCCACGAACAGCATCATGCCGAACAACACGCCAATGGTGTTGAAGTCGACGTGGGCCACAGCTTGGTCGAGCGTCATAACGTGCGCAAGAAGCAGCACGGCCGCGCCACCAATGGCGACGAGCGAACGATGCACCTTTTCCGACATCACGAGCGCGATGACGATAAGGAACACCGCAACAGCGAATATTGCGTTGAAATCCATAGGCTCTGCGTTTCTTCTTAAACGGTTTTTAGTAACCCCCCTACTATAGCCGAATAAAGTCGATTCGAAAGTAACGCCCTCATTAAAAGCGCGTGATAAGCAGGAATATCGGGCCGAAATGCGACGCGCGACGACTAGGACGCATCGCTGCGGCTGACGCATGTCAGCTGCAGCGATGCGAGGTGCACCTGTGCATCCAAAGGCACGTTGCAACAAAAAACCGCGCCCTGTGGCTGGCCCGAAGGGGCCAAGCCTCAGAGCGCGGTTTGTACATACCAGAGGCCGCCGACGTCTCGTGCGGCGAAGAGCTCGCGATTCGCTAAATCGCCTCGACCTTCACGGCACAGACCTTGTATTCAGGCACCTTCGCGGTGGGGTCAAGCGCGGCATTCGTAAGCCAGTTGGAATTGCCGTCTTGGAAATGGAACGGCATCCATGTTTGACCGGGATTTGTCTTGCTCGACACGCGCGCCGTAGTTTCGATTTCACCACGGCGGCTCGACACGCGCACGCGATCGCCATCGGCTACGCCAAGCTGTTCAGCGTCGACCGAGTTCAGCTCGATGAACGATTCTCCCGCAATTTCATTGAGGCCTTCCGTACGACCCGTCATGGCGCAAGCATTGTATTGAGCGAGCACGCGACCGGTCGTAAGCATAAGCGGGTATTCCGCATTGGGAAGCTCCGCCGACGGACGATACTGAGCGAGCGAATAGCCGCCTTTGCCGCGAGAGAACTGTCCCACGTGCATGATGGCCGTGCCGGGATGGTCCTCAGACGGGCATGGCCATTGGATACCGCGACCTGCAACCTGGGCGCCATCGAGGCGCGCATGACTTATGCCAGCGTACGACGGCGTAAGGCTTGCGATTTCCTCCATGATTTGAGAGGCAGAAAGCGAGGGCTGGTCATAGCCCATGCGACGCATGATTTCGGCAAACACCTCGGTGTCGAGACGCGGCCCATCTGGGCCCTTCACGGCCTTACGCACGCGCTGCACGCGGCGTTCGGTATTGGTGAAGGTTCCTTCCTTTTCCGCATAGCTGCGACCAGGCAAAATAACGTCGGCATACTTCGCGGTTTCGGTCATGAACAGCTCTTCGACAACCAAGAAATCAAGCGACTCGAGGGCATGAATCACGTGATGCGTATCGGGGTCGGTGCGAACGGGGTCTTCGCCGAAAAGGAACAGGGCCTTGATACGTCCATCGATCATCGCGGGGAAGCACTCCGTTGCCATGAGCCCCGGCGTGCGATTCATTTTCACGCCCCACGCCGTCTCGAACTTCGCAAGCATATCGGGATTAGCAACCTTCTGATAGCCCGTGAAATCGGCCGGTCCGGCACCCATGTCGCACGCGCCCTGAACGTTGTTCTGGCCGCGCAGAGGGTTGACACCACAACCGGGTTTGCCTAATTTGCCGCAGACCATGGCCATGTTGGACATGGACATAACGCCTTCGGTGCCCGTGGAATGCTCCGTCACGCCCAGGCAATAAATGATGGGCGCGCGATCGGCTTTCGCATACATCGTTGCGGCCTGAACAAGATCATCCGCATCGATACCGCAAATCTCCGCCACCTTTTCGGGCGTATAGTCGGCAACCATGGCTGCGAATTCCTCGAAACCTTCAGTACGATTTTCGACGAATTCCTTATCGGCGAGCCCCTGGGCAATAATGACATGGGCCATGCCGTTGGCGAATGCCACGTTGGTGCCAGGGCGCAGCTTCAGGTGGATATCGGCCTTGCTCGCAAGCCCGATATCGCGCGGGTCGACGACGATAAGCTTCGCGCCGCGCTCAACCGCCCTACGAATGCGCATGCCCATAACGGGGTGCGCCTCTTCGGGGTTGCTGCCCACGAGCAAAATGACCTGCGCTTGCTCGCACACGTCTTCGATGGAATTAGTCATGGCTCCAGAGCCAAGCGTTGTCACCAGACCGGCGACCGTAGGAGCGTGACAAACACGTGCGCAGTTATCGATATTCGGGGTATCGAATGCGCACCTCGCCATCTTCTGGAGCATGTAAATGTCTTCGTTGGTGGAACGCGAGCACGCGAACGCGGCGATGGACTCACCGCCATGCTCGGCCTTGATCGCGCCAAAGCGCTCGGCAACAAGAGCGAGCGCGTCATCCCAGCTCGCGGGCTCAAACTCACCCGTTTCGCGATTCTTCACAAGCGGCGAGGTGATGCGGTCGGACGAATTCACGAAGTCAAAACTTCCGCTGCGGCCCTTCACGCACAAAAGTCCCGCGTTCGAGGGGCCGTTCACGGCCTGTGCATCGACGATTTCGTCGCCCTTCACAATAAGGTCGAGCTGGCAGCCAACGCCGCAATGCGGGCACGTAGTGCGCACGCGCGAGACTTCCCATTCGCGATAATTGCCACGGCGCTTTTCCGTGAGCGCACCCGTGGGGCACGCCTGGGCACAGTTTCCGCAGCTCTCGCACTGGGTTGCTTTCCAATTGGGGCCAAACGGCGCCTGGATGGTGGTGCGAACGCCGCGCTTGCCCGTGCGCAGCGTATGGTTGCCCGCCGCCGTGTTGCAAGCGCCCACGCAACGCTGGCACGCGATACACAGGTTTGGGTTAAACGAGAGGAACGGATTGCTGTCGAGCACGGGAGCATTTTTGACGGGCGCCTCAAACGAGAGCTCTTCCATGCCGAACTCTCGACCGAGGTCTTGCAGCTCACACGCGCCGTTCTTCTTGCAGCTGAAGCAGAAATTCGTCGAGTTCAAGCCGTGGCTCGACAAAATAAGGTCAAGCGTGAGGCGACGCGTAGCATCGAGCTCATCGGAGGTCGCCGTGACCTGCATACCTTCCTCGGCAAGCGTAGAACACGCGGGCAGAAGGCCCTGCACGCCTTCGACTTCGACCACACACATACGGCACGAGGCGATGTCGCTCACGTTCTTCAGGAAGCACAGCGTGGGAATGTGGATGTTCGCCGCGCGGGCCGCATCCAAAATAGTTGAGCCCTGCGGCACCTCGACGGAAACGCCGTCGATCGTGAGATTCACGTTAGACATATTGGATTCGACCTCCTTCCACAGCGCCGCAACCGAAGTGGTCGCAACGCAGACAACGCCCGCATTCCTGAACCGCTTCTTCGCGGCTCATGGGCATTTCGACATAGGCAAAATCGTGCTTGCGTTCACGCGCGGGGCGTTCGGAAATTTCCACGCGGCCCTTGGGTGCGCGGTCGTTGGGCGCGGGCGCGGGAACGCCAACGCCGCAATCGAGCGTGTGGTGGTAGCCCAGGTACTCGTCGATGTTGCGCGCGGCAACCTTGCCAGCGCCAATCGCCTTAATGGCAGTCGCGGGACCGGTTTGGCAGTCGCCGCCGACGAACACGCCGGCGAGCGTGCCGTTTTCGCCTTGGGCTTCGAGGAATTCGTTTGCCTTGAATTCGCCCCATTCGGCGAGCATGCCCGCGTCTTCGAACGGCTGCGACTCGATGCCCTGCCCCACCGCAACGAGGATTACATCGGATTCAATGCGACGCTTGGGCTTGTCGGCGGCCTTCACCGACGGACGGCCGCCCTTCACCGCGGAAATCATCTGCGGCTGCGTGATGAGTGCCACGACCTGGCCCGCTTCGTTTGTCTCGATGGAATCGGGCGATTCGAGCGTGATCATTTCCACGCCTTCGGCAATGGCGCTTTCGATTTCGGCGTCGAGCGCGGTCATATCGGCTACGCGGCGACGGTAGACGCACGACACCTCGTCGGCGCCGGCACGCACCGCCGTGCGCACGCAGTCCATGGCAACGTTGCCGCCGCCAATGACGGCCACGCGCTTGCCGCTGAAATCGGGGTAATCGCCATCGCCGATGCGGCCGAGCAGGTCAACGGCAGAAATGACGCCTTCGGCCTTCGCGCCGTCGATGCGCAGGCCCTTGCCCTTTTGCGCGCCGATGGCAACATACACGGCATCGAATTCGTTTTGCAGCTCAGCCATGGTCTGGGTGTCGACCTTCGTTTCGAGGCGAACTTCGATTCCGCCCACGGCGAGAATGGCGTTGATGTCTTCATCCAGACGCTCACGAGGCAAGCGATACGCGGGAATACCGTAACGCAGCATGCCACCGAGGTGCTTGCGAGCCTCGAAGATCACTACATCGTGGCCCATGAGCGAAAGAAAATAAGCGCAGGTCAAACCGCTGGGGCCGCCGCCAATCACCGCAACGCGACGGTTGGTTCGGGCCGACCGATCAGGCACGGGAGCCTTATCGGCCGCACAGGAATCGACCGCGAATTTCTTGATGCCGCGAATGTTGATGGGAGCGTCGAGCAAGCCACGACGACAACGGCGCTCGCACGGGTGCTCGCACACAAGCGCGCATGCGGTGGGCAGCGGGTTGTCTTTGCGCACCATGTTCACGGCGCCGGCGTAATCGCCCGCCGCAACGAGTGCGATATAGGCCGGCACGTTCACATGCGCGGGGCACAGCGCCTCGCACGGAACCTTCTGCTCGGTGCCTTCGGTGCATGCACGGTTTTCGATGTGGCTCGCATATTCGTCGGCGTGGGCTTTAAGGCCCGCCAGGAATTGGGCCGCAGCTTCATAGCCAATAGCACAGTCGGAGGCATCGCGAATCATTTCCGCCAAAACGCGGGCGCGGTCGAGATCGGCGGCCGTCGCCCTGCAGTCGAGAATGCTGCGCACCAACGAGGCAAGCTGGGGAAGGCCATCGCGGCACGGCACGCACTTGCCGCACGTTTGAGCCGCGCCGGTCTCGAGCATGGAAAGCTGCGCCGCAATGGGGCAAGCCCCCGGCGGCGTGGTTGAAATTCGGCGCGCGAACGCTTCGAGTTCGGCGGCGTAGCTCGCGTCGCTCGACCCTTTCGGCGCAATAGAAAGCTTAGTCACAATACCCCCTATATCTAGGACGCGCCGCCGACGCTTCGGATGCTCCGGCGCACGTTGTTAGATGCACAATTTTAGAACGCTCGACAAGATAAGGCCGCACCAACATTGCGAATGGCACCGCGAAAGCATCAAATACGCACCTCAACGCGGTTTTTTAACAGGCTTGAAACATAGCGGAGCAATATCTGCAATCGAAGCCAAACGAATTCTCGCCGCATACAGGGACAAAAAAACAAAAGGCCCGCTGAAAAGCGGACCTTTGAGAATTCATGGAGCCGTTGACCGGACTCGAACCGGTGACCTGCTCATTACGAGTGAGCTGCTCTACCAACTGAGCCACAACGGCGCATGGCGTTCGTAACGCGAATGAGTATATTACAGGAAGCTCTTCGATACGTCTAGGACATTTTCCGATTAATTAGGAAATTCTTTTGCGAATTACTTCGCAGCATCAGGACGCCTCGAACGAAAAAGCGCCGTTCGTTAGAACGGCGCAACAACGCTGAAAAATGGCTGGGCCACCAGGATTCCTGGCCGCGCTACGCGCGCCCCGACCCCTCAGACTAAAGCCTTCGGGCGAATTCCTAAAAACTGCCCACTGGGCAGTTTTCTTGACGGAATTCCACCTTATAGGTTCGAACCCTGGTGGCATAAAACACACTTAGCCATAGCCGTTACGAACCTATATGCTTTTCGTTGTTGAAAAATGGCTGGGCCACCAGGATTCGAACCCGGACTAAGGGCACCAAAAACCCCTGTGCTGCCATTACACCATGGCCCAGTAAGAAAAAGGCGGGCTGAGCCCGTCTTGGAAAAATCGGTGGTGGGCCGTGAGGGAATCGAACCCGCGGCCTTGGGATTAAAAGTCCCCTGCTCTACCAGCTGAGCTAACGGCCCACATACACGACGCGATTACGCGCAGGAATGAATTGTACCCGTACGTGCGCCCGCCGTCAATGAGAATTTCTTTCGCCCAATATCGCCACATTCGCGCCAAATACGCAAGGCGCGCAGGGAAAGCAGCGCTTCGCGGCATAAACAACAGGAGCCACCCCGTCGAGCAAAAACGCCCACAAGAACGGTCCGTAGTAGTCGTAGCGCAGCCCTCGCTCGTCAGAACGTCGAAGCTAAGCCCACAACAACCCATGCCACGGACTCGCGGCCCTTAAGGCATGTAGACGCGCAGCGAACAAAATCCACCGCAACCGCCTGAAACCGTCACAGGGCTCACAATTCGCCAAGAAACAGCAGAAGGCCTGCGACAATTCGCGCCGCAGGCCTTCATGGCTTCTTACTGCTTATATACCGGGGCTGCGGTTTCGTCGTAGCCGATTTTTTCCTTGTCGGCGTTCAACGCGGCCTCAGCTTCCTTCATCTGAACCTTCACGGCCTCATAGCCCGTGCCGCCATACGTCTTACGGGCGGCAACAATGGTTTCCATGTCGAGCGCGCTCACGATATCAGCCTCGAACAGCTCGTTTGCCTGCTTGAATTCGTCAAGCGTGAGGTCTTCCAGGCCCTTGTGGTGCTTCTCGCAATACAGCACAAGCTCACCAACCACTTCATGCGCCTGGCGGAACGGCATACCCTTCTTGGCCAGGTAGTCGGCCACGTCGGTCGCAGCCGTGAAGCCCTTGCCGGCCGATTTGCGCATCTCGGGCACGTGCAGCTCCATGCTTTCGATCATGCCCTCCATGCACACCATGCAGTCGTGCAGGGTTTTCGCGGCGTCCATGGCGCCTTCCTTGCACTCCTGCAAGTCTTTGTTGTAGGCAAGCGGCAGCGACTTCATGGTTACCAGCAGCGCAACCAAGTCGCCCACCACGCGGCCCATCTTGCCGCGCGTGAGCTCGGCAAAGTCGGGATTCTTCTTCTGCGGCATAATCGACGAACCCGTGGCGAAGCTGTCGGAAAGCGTGACGAAACCGAATTCGGTAGTGGACCACAGAATGATCTCTTCGCACAGGCGCGACAAGTGCATCATCGAGACGCTGCACGCATACTCGAGGTCGAGCAGATAGTCGCGGTCGGAAACGGCATCCATGGAGTTCGGAATGGGATGGTCGAAACCGAGCAGCTCGGTTGTCATGTGGCGATCGAGCGGATACGTGGTGCCGGCAAGCGCCGCGGAACCCAGCGGGTTGGCGTCGGCGGCGTCGAAGGCGGCCACGAGACGTGTGAAATCGCGCGTGAACATCCAGAAATACGCGAGCATATGATGGCTGAACAGCACGGGCTGGGCATGCTGCAAATGCGTGTAACCAGGCATGATGACGTCGAAATTGCCGCAGGCCTTGGCATAAATCACGCTACGCAGCGCACAGTTCTGGGTAAGCAGCTCGTTGAGCAGGTCTTTCGCATGCAAACGCGTGTCAGTGGCAACCTGGTCGTTACGGGAGCGGCCCGTATGCAGGCGCGCGCCCGCAACGCCGACGTCTTTGATCAGCGTTTTCTCGATGGCCATATGGATGTCTTCGTCGTTGATGTCGAACTGGAAGCGGCCCTGAGCGATTTGGTTCTCAATCTCGACCAAGCCCACCTCGATTTTGTCGAAGTCGGCCTTGGAGATGATGCCCTTCTCGCACAGCATGCGGGCATGCGCGAGGGAGCCCTTGATGTCCTGCGAATACATCGACTTATCGACCTGCAACGATGCACCGAACGCCTGGGTAAACGACCCGACGCTCTTCTCAAACCTGCCGCCCCACAAAGCACCCATGGAATAGCCTTTCTTGTTTCAAACGGACGCCCGTGCGCCGCAATACTCTTATATAAAAGTGCGGGCCCGAAAGCCCGCACCAGCTTCAATGCGTTTCGAACAACGCTCTATTCTAGCGTGGAATTACAGGTCCTGCGCTTCGTGGCCCTGCTTCTCCGCCCAGACTGCAAACGGCAGCGCGGAGAGGTCGATGAAGCCCTTCGCGGCCTTGTGGTCGAACGTGTCGGCCGCGGTGTAGCTCGCCAGACCGTAATCGTAGAGCGAGTGGTCGCTCATGCGGCCAGCCACGGTGCAGCTGCCCTTGTACAGCTTCACCTTCACGGTGCCGGTGACGAACTTCTGGGTTTCGGCGAAGAATGCGTCGAGAGCGTTCTTCAGCGGGCTGAACCACTGGCCGTAATACACGGTGGTGGACCACTGATGCTCGAGGTTGAGCTTGAAGTGCTGCGTCTCGCGATCGAGGCACAGAGTCTCAAGCGCCTTGTGGGCGGCAATGAGCACCTCAGCGGCAGGGGTCTCGTAGCATTCGCGCGATTTCACGCCAACGAGACGATTCTCGACCATGTCGATGCGGCCGCAGCCATGCTTGCCGGCGAGGACGTTGAGGTCCATGACGATTTGCAGGAAGCTCTTCTCTTCGCCATTGAGCGAGCAAGGAACGCCCTTCTCGAAGCCAATCTCGACATATTCAGCTTCGTTGGGAGCATTCTCGGGGTCGACGGAAAGGGTCCAGATGTCCGCGGGAGGCTCATTCCAGGGGTTCTCGAGCGCGCCGCATTCGATGGCGCGACCCCACACGTTGTCGTCGATGGAGTACGGCGAAGCCTTGGACGCCTTCACCGGAACGCCGTGCTCGGCAGCCCAGTCGATTTCTTCTTCACGGGTGTGAAGCTCCCAATCGCGAACGGGCGCGAGAATCTCAAGCTTCGGGTCGAGGGCTTTGATGGCGGTTTCGAAGCGAACCTGGTCGTTGCCCTTGCCGGTGCAGCCATGGGCGATGTACTTCGCGCCGTACTTGTGCGCAGCCTCGACCATGTGCTTGGAGAGCAGCGGACGAGAAAGTGCGGAAAGCAGCGGGTAGGTGTTCTCGTAGAGGCCGTTGGCGGCAAGCGCCTTGGTGAGGTACTCGCTAGCGTATTCCTCACGCATATCCATGGCCTCGGAAGCGATTGCACCGCACTCGAGCGCCTTGTTCTTGATGTACTCGAGGTCGGCTTCGTCCTGGCCGACGTTGCCGCAAATAGCGATAACGTCGAGGTTCTTTTCAACCTGCAGCCACTTCAGGCAGCACGAGGTGTCCAGACCGCCGGAGTATGCGAGTACAACTTTTTCTTTCTCAGCCATGGTTGTGCCTTTCTCATTCCGCCGCCAAGGCGGCGGCAATTTCAGATCAACGTTTTCTCCGTGCGTAGGTTGTGTTTCGACCCCGATTGGATGCTCCGTTGCACGAAAACGGAGCCAAATCGCTGCGGCGAGGCAACTGCGGGCAACAAAAAACCCGGCAGGGGCCGGGTGTTGTCATGCGTCCAATTGTATTGCGACAGAAAATAAGGGATTACCTTATAAGGACAGCAGACAACACACGCGCTCGTCGCAGCGTGTTTCGTCGGCTCTGGCGTCGGAGAGAAGCGTTGGTGAAGTTGAAGAACATCGCGCAGCTCCTTTCCTTGGTCAGTTCCTTACAGGCGATGATTGCGGGCTTCCCCGCCACTCCAGTACGTTGGAGTGTGACAGTGAGAATATTCGAGGTTTGCATTAATTGCAACCCCAATTCACAAAATAATCGAATTTTTTAGTTTTATGCATAAATCTGTCAAAAACGAGGGAGCACTGCTTATGGATCGGAGGTCTTGATGCAGAATGATGGGCATGTACTCAGTTGAAACATGCAAAATCATGCATGAAGCGCCCGCGTTCTCGCACGCATAAAAAAGCTGGCGCACCGGCCCGAAGAAAGCCGATGCGCCATAAGAGAGGACGTTTTGCCGCCCGATGATTTCGATTTCGCTCCTTATTGTACGGTCTTGGTAGCCACCAAGGCAACACCCGTGCCGGCAACATTTTCGAGCAAGATGTCGCCTTCGTGCACCGGCGGCTGCACGCGCAGCGCACGGATTTCCTCGAGCGCCGCGAGCATGCGATTTTTCGCGATGGGCTGGGCCGTTTTCGCGCTTACTGGGCATAAACGGCCGTCGACAGGCACCGCCGCCGTGACCATGCGCACGGGATGCGTGGCTTCTTGGCGCGCGTAGTCTTTGCCACGGCGGCAGGTATAACCAACGACGCCCGTCACGTCCAAACCCGCAGGGCCCTGCTGCAACATAACCGTAAGCTGACACCCCAAAGGACAGCAGATGCACGTGTACGTTTCCTCATAGGCTCGGGAAGGCAGGCCCGTTTGTACAGAAACGCCCGCATGGCTGCTTTGCACGCCCTGCCAGCGAGGCGGATTGTTCTGAACGTTCTTGCCATCACCTGCGGAAATTCCGCCATTGGCCCTACTATTCATGACTCGCCTCCTCCCCTTGCGCGCTTACGGGCGCGATTTTTGTCGCACCGCCAAATTCGGTTGCGCCGTTCACCTTCGCCGCGCCACCAACTTTTGGCGCGTTTTCCGCACCATCGAATCCACCGGATTTCGCTTCGCCGTTCGCTTCTTCTGCTTCCTTCGGCTCAATGCGGACCATGATTTCTTTCGCGCCGGCAAACGCGTCGCCCGCAAGCGCGACGCTTTGCATTTCAGCGGGAACCGCCACGAGCACACGACGACGCTTCACAAGCTCGACCTCGCCATTCGCCAGACGTTTTTCAATGACGATCGACGCGTTTTCGAACGACGCCGATGTACGGAAGCGCAGCGTGACGCGACTCGTTTGCGGATGCACGTATTGCGGAACGATATAGCGCACGCCTGCGCCTGCACGCGTGGGGGCGGACCCTTCGCGCGATGTAGCCGCCGGCGGCGTAGCGTGAGGCGTTACGGAACGGCGAAGCGCGCGCCGCGCGGCCGATGCTCCTGCATGGTCGCCTTCATCGGACACGAAATCGACCAGGTCGTGAATATGAAGCGCGTTTCCGCAGGCGAACAGGCCCGCTGCGCTTGTCTCAAAATTGTCGTCGACGACGGCGCCACCCGTCATGGGGTCGAGCGCCACGCCCGCATCGGTCGCAAGCGCATTTTCAGGAATAAGGCCCACGGAAAGCAGCAGCGTGTCGCACGGAATGCGACGCTCGGTACCCGGAATAGGTGCGTAATGGCCATCAACTTTGCTCACGATGACAGCTTCAAGCTTCGAGGTGCCTTCAATGCCCACGACCGTCGTAGACGTATGCAGCGGAATGCCGAAGTCGTCGAGGCACTGCACGATATTGCGTCGCAGGCCGCTTGGCGTGGGGTTGATTTCGAACACGCCAGCCACGCGCGCGCCCGCGAACGTGAGGCGACGCGCCATGATGAGGCCGATGTCGCCCGAACCAAGAATCACCACGTTGCTGCCGGGAGCACAGCCCTGCAAGTTCATGAAGTTCTGCGCCGACCCGGCCGAGAACACGCCCGCCGGGCGCGTGCCCGGCGTTCCGAGCGCACCAGCGCCGCGTTCGCGCGAGCCCGTCGCAAGCACCGCCGCGCCCGCCGAAATGGTTTGCTCGCCTTGCGGCGACACGATTTCCACCGAAATGTCGCGTGCGCCTTCGCCGCCGTTTTTCACGCGCAGCACGCTCGCATCGCGAACGACGTGCACATTGAGACCCTCGAGCGTCGCGAGCTCGCGCGAAGCGTATTCGGGACCGGTGAGTTCCTCGCCAAAACGGTGCAAGCCGAAGCCATTGTGGATGCATTGCTTCAAAATGCCACCCTGGTGGCTTTCGCGATCGACGAGCACCACACTCGCGCCTTTGCGCGCAGCCGAAGCAGCCGCGGCGATGCCCGCCGCGCCGCCGCCGATAACAGCAACGTCGTATTCGAGCGAGGAGCGCGCGGCGATTGAAGCTTCGAGAGTTTGGAGGGCGCCGGTTTCGACGCCAGCTTCAAAGCTGGCCAAAAGGGCCCCAGCTTTGAAACCATCGGCGTCAGGAGCGGCAGGCGCGGGCCCCTCAACCTTGAAACCGTCAGCCTTCCCTTGATTAGCTTGGACGTTCGGGGACAGGCCCTCTTCCGAAGATTCGCTTTCGCCCTCGAGCTTCGCTGCTGCATCGGCAACGCCGCCAACAGCGCGGTTCGATTCGTTCCGCACAAGCTCAACGTAGTTTTCGGGAGCTTCCGCAACGATGCGCGAATCAGCAAGACGCTTCGGCAGCTCGCTCGGAGCGATGCCGACCTCGCGCGCCACGACCTTTGCGAGCTCGGGCATGCAGAAGCCGCCGTGGCAGCGACCCATGGTCGCGCCCGTGCGCCACTTCAACGCGTCGAGACACAGCACGGGCAGCTTCGTGTGCAGCGTGGAAGCGACGTCAGCTTCGGTCACCTCGTTGCAGCGGCAGAGCATATGACCTGCGTCGGGATTGGCGGAGATGGCTGCTCGACGCTCCTCTTCATTCATGTTCTTGAACAGCGCAGGCAGCGACAATATTGGGTTGAACTGGGGGTTTTCCACAGCATTGAGCTTTTCGGCAATGCACGCAGCCACATCAACCGCAACAGCGGGAGCGGAAGTCAAGCCCGGCGATTCAAAGCACGCGATATCGAAAAAGCCTGGCGCACTCGGCACCTCGCCAATTTCGAAATCGCCCGTATCGCCCGTGGCGCGCACGCCGGCGAACGTGGTAATGCGGGCTCGCATGTTGAGCGCTGGGTACGTCTTTTTCGCGGCGGACGTGATTGCGGCCAAGCCCTCGGCGGTAGTTGCCGTGGCATCTTTGTCGCCTTGGGAAACGGCATTCGGGCCAACGAGCATGTTGCCGTGCACCGTAGGCGAGACAAGCACGCCCTTGCCCGCTTTCGTGGGGGCCTGGAACATCGTATGCGCGAACAGGCCGCCCATATCGGTATCCATGAGGTTGTATTCGCCGCGACGGGGGGTTATCGAAAACGCGTGAGGCGCGACCATGTCGTGGATTTCGTCAGCATGCACGCCGGCGGCGTTCACCACGACACGGGCGTGCACCGCTTCAGCAACGTCGCCCTGGGCGCCTTCGATGTGAAGGATGTAGCCCGCGCCCCGGGCGGGCTCGACGGCGGCGGACCGGGCGGAATCGGCGGCGACCGCTTGGGCGGAATCGGCGGTCGGAGTCTGCACAGGCTCGATGCCCACAACTTTGCTTGAGAAATTAAATTCGACGCCATTGCGAGCCGCGTTTTCGGCAGCGCGGAACGCCACCTGATACGGATCGCAAATCGCGCCCGTAGGAACAAGCAACGCGCCAAGCGCCTCGGGCGACACGTTCGGCTCAAGCTCGCGAAGTTCTCGCGCATCGATTACGCGCAGGCCCCCGACGCCATTGTGCTCGCCCCGCTCGTGCAACCCGCGAATCGCCTCGAGCTCTTCTTCCGTAAAAGCGAGTACCATCGATCCGTTGTTGATATAGGGAAATCCCAGTTCACTCGCCCATTGCGGATACAACTTCGCGCCTTCTACGTTATAGCGCGCCTTGCGGGTGCCGGGCTTCGGATCGTAACCCGCATGCACGATTCCGCTGTTTGCGCGCGTGGCGCCATCGGCCACATCGAGTCCGGCCTCAAACACTGCAACTTTCAATGCGAAACGGGCGCATTCGCGAGCCACGCAACAGCCCGCAACGCCCGCTCCCACAATGGCGACATCCACTTCGCGCATGGAGCCCTCCTAGCGACGGTAACGGCATAATGCTACATCAGTGAACTATTTTCCGCGACACCGTTGGGCGAATTTGGTCAAATGGAAGAATGGGCGTTGGGGCGCTACAGCGTCTCGTTGCGCTCGAAGAACGCCGCAGCGTTTTCGAAGCAAATGGCATCGGCGATTTCTTTGCCGAATTCATGCGCGAACAGCGTATGCAGCTCGCCTACGCGCTGCGCAGGCTCGAGCCAACTCGGCACATCGCAGCCGTCATAGTCGCTGCCAAGAGCGATAGCGTGCTCGCCGCCGAGTTTCAGGAAATGGTCGATGTGGAACAGCACGTCGTCGCGCGTGGGATCGGCGCCGTCTTCGCGCACGAAATCTCGGCAGAAATTGAAGCCCGCAATGCCGCCGCGATCAACGAGCGCGCGGAACATATCGTCAGTAAGGTTGCGCGGGTGGCCGCACACGGCGCGCGAGTTCGAATGCGACGCCGCGAACGGGCGTGAGCTCGCCTTCACCACGTCCCAGAAGCTCGTGTCGTTCAGATGCGACACATCGACCACCATGCGGCGCTGTTCCATAGCGCGCACCACCTGGGCGCCGAACGTCGAAAGCCCATCGGTCGTAACATTGCCCGACGCGATGGCATTTTTGCCGTTCCACGTGAGCGTGAGCATTTTCACGCCCGCGTCGGCAGCCGCGTGCAGGCGATCGAGCGAACCCTCGATGAACGAGCCGCCTTCGACCGTGAACATGCCAGCGCATTTCCCGCTATCGACAATGCCGCGAATATCGCGAGCGTCGTGCACCTGCTCAATGAGCGCCGCATGCTCGGTGAGCTGAGACTGGAAGAAATCGCGAACGGCGCAGAAAACCTGCCAGCCCCAATCGGCTGGCATATGGTCGGGAATGAACGCCGCGAAGCACTGGCACCAGGCATACTGGGCTTTCGCCATACGGTCGAGCGCAATGTGGCAATCGTTGCTCGCGAGCGAAGACATGCGCGCATCAGGAATCGCGGAGTCTTGTTCTATGAAGCCGGCGTCGGGAAACGTCTTATGCAGGGCAAGCCTATCGAGCGTGTCGCAATGCAGGTCGAAAATATAAGTCGGTGCGGTTTCAAATGGCATAGTTGCTCTCCTTTGCTCGATGCGGCCGGACGGGCAGGATGCTGCTCGGTGCACCGCTCGGCGCCGGCACCCCGCATTGGTGCGTTCGTTCAATCATCGGACATGATAGCCCCGTTTTTCAACACGGCGAGCTTTTTTCTGGAGCGGCGGGCGCCACGCGGCTCATGAGAATAGTTCGCAGGCAAACTCCCCTGGCGAAACCAGCATGCCACTCGATGTATAGCGGCGGGTTCCCGGCACTATGAGCGCTCCATGAGCACTCTGCCTGATTGGCCGGGGGCCCAACACCACCCCACCGCTCCACTCGCAGGCGAAAGCCTTCAGCGCAATTGGCGCGACGGACCCATGGAGCCTCTCAACGCGTTCGGCCCACTCGCAAGCGCAGCGGTCAACGCGCCGCCTGGCACGCAGGCAGACTCTTTCGGAGCAATTGGCACGCCGTTTGCCTACGGGCCTTTCAGCACGTTCGCCCCGCTCAAAAGCCCGGCAAGCAATGCGCGCTCCGGCGCACCCAATCACCATTCATCGCCGAGGGCTCTCGTTTTGTCCCGATTTCCCTTTTTCTGGCACAAATTTCCGGTTGTGAACGATGACGGATGTCTCAGGAAGAGCCTTCCGCGCCTTAAGAATTCCGTGAACTGGGGTTATGCATTTTTCCAAACACGATGGAGCTCATGAAATCGTTCACAACCGCAAATTTGTGCCAGGAAATCGTTTTTCGGGACCAAAATCAGAATTTGGTTCCACATAGCTCGCAGCTGCTTGGCCCCGAGCAAACCACAGCCATGCGACCGGCCCGAACCGCCCGCGCCCGATCGGGATCGCATGGCCAAGGCCGCTCGATTCTGGCCGATCGATTTATCCAATCGACTCGAACCATCCAATCCGAATCAAGATACCCGACCTAGACCAAAGCAAAGTGCCCAGCCCGTGCCAAAGACTCCGAATCAGGCTACTCAACCTAACGCCCGGCCTGACCGTTCGCTCCGCTCTCCCGACCCACTCGTTCGGGTCGCTTACCGAACACGGCCCCCTCGGCCCGACTCTTCCATCCCGAATCTTTCGGCCTGGCCACGCGGCTTGGACCGAATCGCCCAGCTTGGCTGAATCGAACCGTTTGCCTGGTCGAGCCGAACCGCCCAGCCTGCACCAAAAACCCGGCTCAAACCGTTTAACTCTGGGTTACTCAACCTGGGCAATCCATGCCGCATATTCGTCAAGCTTGCCCGCCATCATTTTCGCGCAGCGTTCCTGGATGGCCTTCGTTATGGGGCCTGGCTTTGGACCCGCTTTTCCAGGCTTGCCTATCGTGCAGCCGTCAATCGAAGAAACCGGAATCACGCCACGCACCGCATCGCACAAGAACAGTTCGTCGGCAATGCAAAGATCGGCACGCGTCATGCGTTCTTCAACGATAGGGACATCGAGGTCCATGGCAAAGTTGATCACGGTGTCACGCTCGACTGACTCGCGGACGCCACACGCGAGGGGCGGCGTGGAGAGCGCGCCATCGCGTACGGCAAACACGGCTTTGCGTGCACCGGAGCATACGTCGCCCGCCTCGTTCAGAAGAATCGGCTCGTCAAAGCCACGCTGCCTTGCCTCGCGCAGAGCGAACGCCGCATTCGCGCGCGACGCGGCAAGCTCTGCTTGCGGCGGCAACGCGTTGTTCGAAATCGCACGCCACGAGGAGATTCCCGCGGTGGTCACTTCGGAATCGAAGCGCGGCAAACCGCTCTCGCCCGAATGAGTGCCTTCGTCATCGCGGAATGACCCGTCGGCGCCGGGAAGCGAGTCGCCGCAACCGGAGCACGCATCGCTTCCTGCGGAAATCGATTTAGCCTCGCCCGAAAACGGCATGCAGAATATGGCAACGCTCGCCCGTCCGCCCAAAGGAAGCGAGCCGTCGATTGGAGCCGCGCCGCCGAAATACGCGATGAAGCGCACAATACCTTCGTCGCACCCGTCGGCCACGCTCGCCTTTGCAACCTTAAGGGCGGCTTTTGCGAGCTTGCTCGATGCATGAGGCAACTCTATCTGCGCGATTTTCGCCGAACGTTCGAACTGCTTTACATGGTCGTCCACACGAAACATGAAGCCGCCGCGCTCGTTTTTGAACAAGGGGACATCCTCAAGCACGACCATGCCATCCATAAGCGAAGCACACGAAATCGCGCACGTTGCCTCGGCAGCCGCCACAAATTTGCCATCGAGCCATATGGTTTTCGTTTCCACGGAATTCCTTTCGAAGCATAAAAAATGGACGACCACAGGACGGTCAAGCAGAGCGGCAATCGCTCGGAGCATTGCCCGCAATGCGGGCAGGTCCCGAGGGGTTGTCAATCAGGCGCCTTCGGAAAGCCGCCCGACCCGTCTCGCCTCCAAAGGAGCCCGAGGGTGTTGCTGTGCCCCGAAGGGGCCCGGGCCGGGGTTTTGTCGAACCGCTCCGACGTTATTCGCCGTATACGTTGTCGAGTGCAGTATGATCCCACTTCACAGGGGCGCCGCATTCCTGAACACTGCGAATTGCAAGCACTTCCATGGCGTCGACCACGACCATGCCGTGCGATTTCGCGGGCGCATTAATCACGGAAAGCTCGGTGCAGCCAAGAATCACGCTGTCGCACCCTTGCTCACGCAAATGGGCGCTCACCTCGTCGAACGCGCGCATGTTTGCGGGGCGGCCACGCTTCACGTCGTCGTAAATAATGCTCATGACCTTCGCCTGATTTTCGGCATCGGGCAGCACCGCTTTCAGGCCATATGCCTCGAGCTCGTTTTGCAGCACGCGCGCGTGCCCCGTACCATCGGTCGCCATAATGCCCACGCAGCGCTTACCCGCAAGAGCCAAATAACGCGCCGTTTCGCGCGGCATGTGCACCAAATGCGCCGTTTGCAGGCCAGCCGCCCATTCATCGCTGCGATAATGCCCGGTCACACACGGAGTGGCGAGCACCTCGCACCCCAAATCTTCCAACTCAAGCGCAGCCTCGTGCAACGCCGGCAAATACGACTCATCGCTTTTACCCAAAATAAACGCCGTGCGATCAGGCGTTTGCGGACGATTCAAAATGGTGATATCAAGGTGGTCCTGATCGGTTTCCGCCTCGGTAAGGTCGATAACGCGCGCAAACAGGGTCGCCGTTGCCGCCGGACCCAATCCGCCAATAATTCCGAGCTTCTTGTAATTCTCGTTGCCCATACGAAGCCTCTTTTCCTACCGTTTGGCGGTTTGCTGCGCTTTCGCGCCGCTCGCCCGCCCAGCTTCCTCGGTTTGCTGCCATGAATTATAATCCGCAAGGCTTCAACGCTATTGCAACAGTAAAGATACGGTAAGGAATCCATGGACCCCATAACGCTGCTCATCGTGTGCCCGCTTGTGTTTCTGGCGATGCTCGTCGACGCCATTGCGGGAGGCGGCGGGCTCATCTCGCTCACTGCGTACCTGGTAGCCGGCCTGCCGCCGCACGTCGCGCTGGGCACCAACAAGGTTTCGAGCGCCATTGGCACCGTCGTTGCGACGGCCCGCTTCGCAAAAAGCGGCCTCATCAAAATCAAACTCGCAATTCCCGCCGTGATTTTCGCGCTCGCAGGTTCTGCCATCGGCGCGAAGGTTGCGTTGCACACACCCGACGGCGTCATTCAGATGATTATGGTGTTCGCCCTGCCCGTGGTCGCGTTTTTCGTGCTGCGCAAGCGCGCGCTCGACGTGCCCGCCGACGCCACGATCTCCACGAAAAAGCAGATCGCCGTCATCGCCATTTCGTCGTTTTTCATCGGCATGTACGACGGCTTCTACGGACCGGGCACGGGCACGTTCATGCTGCTCGCATTCACGACGGCGGCGAAGCTGCCCGTGCGCGAAGCGAACGGCGAAGTGAAGTGCGCAAACCTCGCGTCAAACGTCGCCGCGCTCGCGACGTTCGCCGCCAATGGTGCCGTTTGGTGGGGCCTGGGCCTTGTTGCTTCGGTGTTCGCGATTGCCGGTAGCTATGTGGGTTCGGGATTGGTCATGAAAAACGGCGCAAAAGTCGTGCGCCCCATCATGCTCGTCGTGCTCGCGCTCTTGTTCGTAAAGGTGCTTTACGACCTGGTATTTTAAAAAATACGCGAAGTGGTCTGAAAACTATCGCATATCAAAAAAACGGCCGAGGCGGTTCAATATCTGCCTCGGCCGTTCGTCGTTCCGCGGGCAACCGAGCGAATTCGTCTAAATGAAACGCCCGATCGCCTAGATGAAATGCCCGATAAGAAAACCGGCAATCACGCCCACCATGGCCACAAGCACGGTGAACACGCTCACGAGCCAATCGTGGCGGCGGTCTTCTTGACGATGGCGCTCGATTCGCTGAATCTCGGCGCGCTCAGAATCGATATAGCCCACATAGGAATAGCCCTTCGCGAGCACTTCCACCACATAGGGGTTGCCCTCTTTGTAGATGGCGCCAATCATGCCCATCTGGTCGAGGCGGCGCATAGCCGCGCCCGCTTCGGTGTCGCGCTTAATGAACGCAAGCGGCGCCTGGCGACCTTCCTGCCTGCGCGCGGTCTCGAGCTGGATAAGCCGGCGAAGAACCTTCTCGTCGTATGTGCTCAGCCTGTCTTGCATGCTCGAAACCTTCCCTATCTCGCTCGCGTGCGGCACCCTTTTCCGCACCCAATAATTACTAAAAGATACGAGCAGTATAGCGCACCGACGCGCGAGCTTCGAAATTCATTGCTTTTCAGCGCAAATCGGCGAGCGCGCGGGGGTTGGTGGTACCCTAATAGCCGTTTAATTCTACGCCAAGGGAGACGGCATGGACCAGGCAAGCCTTTTCGATACTGAAGTGGCCAGCGAAAATAAGAACGCGCTCGGCAAGGGCGACTCGAAGCGCGCGGAAGACGCCGCAGCTTTGACGGAAAACGCAGGTCGAGCTGCGAAAGAAGCGGAACCATCGAGCAAAGAGGACGTCGCCACCGCCGCCAAGGCGCCCGAACACGCGCAGGCTGCCGCACGTGCGGCCGAGCTTCGCCACTTGCTCGACTATCATGCCTATCGCTATTACGCGCTCGACGCGCCGGAAATCACCGACGCCGCCTTCGACAAGCTACTCGTCGAACTGCAGCGCATCGAGGCAAAGTTCCCCGATTTGGTCACGCCCGACAGCTACACGCAGCGCGTGGGCGGCTACGTGGGCGAGCAGTTCGCACCCGTCACCCACATGGCGCGCATGTATTCCATGGACGACGCCATGGACTTGGCCGAGCTCGACGAATGGTTGCAGCGCACTGAAGACGCGCTAGGCACAGGCAAGGCCGCATACACCTGCGAGTTGAAAATCGACGGCTTGGGCGTGGCGCTCACGTATGAAAACGGCGCCTTCGTACGAGCGGCGACGCGCGGCGACGGCACAACCGGCGAAGACGTGTCGCTTAACGTGCGCACTATTCGCGACGTGCCCATGCACCTGGCAGAAGCAGGCCTTTCGCACATGGGAGCCGATCGCAACGCGCGCATCGAGGTGCGCGGCGAGGTCTATATGCCCAAAGGCAGCTTCGCGCGCCTGAACGAGGAAGCCGACGCGGAAGGGCGCGCACCGTTTGCGAACCCGCGCAATGCCGCTGCAGGCTCGCTTCGCCAAAAAGACCCGAAAGTCACCGCCAAACGCGATTTGGCCACGTTCCTCTATGCCGTCGCAAGCACCGACCCCTTGCACGTGCATTCGCAACGCGAGTTCTTGGACTGGCTGCGCGACGCGGGCTTTTCGGTTAACCCCAACGCAAAACGCTGCACCTCGCCTACCGAGGTGCACGAGTTCTGCGCGAACGCGCTCGCCCATCGCGCCGACATCGATTACGACATCGACGGCGTGGTGGTGAAGGTCGACGCGTTCGAACAGCAGGCCGACCTGGGTTTTACCGCCCGAGCACCGCGTTGGGCCATTGCATTCAAGTTCCCGCCCGAAGAAAAGCAAACCGTCCTGCGCGAAATTCGCATTCAGGTGGGCCGCACTGGCGTGCTCACGCCGGTCGCCGAATTCGACCCCGTTACCGTAGCCGGCTCGACCATCGCGCGCGCCACGCTGCATAACATCGACGAGATTCGCCGCAAGAACGTGCGCGTGGGCGACACCATCGTGGTGCATAAAGCCGGCGACGTGATTCCCGAGGTTGTTGGCCCCGTGCTGGAAAAACGCCCCGCTGGCGCCGTTGAGTGGAATATGCCCACGCACTGCCCCGCGTGCGGCAGCCCTGTGGTAAATGACGAAGGCGAGGTCGCCTATCGCTGCGTGTCGATGGATTGCCCCGCGCAAACCAAGGAACGTCTGCTGCATTGGGTGAGCCGAGGCTGCATGGACGTCGACGGCCTGGGCGAGGAAATCGTCGACAAGATGCTCGAAGCCGGGCTCGTGCGCGACGTGAGCGATTTCTACAAGCTGAGCGTCGAAGATATCGCCACGCTCGACACAGGTCGCTTCTATTCGGCAGCCAACGCCAAGCGCGGCATCGAGGCGGGCGACCCCATTCCCGTGGGCGCGAAAACCGCGACGAAAATTCACGATGAGCTGGAAAAATCGAAGCAGCAGCCGCTTGGCCGCGTATTGTTCGCCCTTGGTATTCGCCACGTTGGAAAAAGCGTCGGCGAAGTTATCGCTGCGAAATTCCCTTCGATTGACGCGCTCATCGCCGCTCAGGAAGAAGATATCGCCGAAATCGACGGCATTGGTCCGAAAATCGCCGCAAGCGTGAAGCAGTTCTTGGCCGTGCCCGAGAATCTCGAGGTCATTGAGCGTTTGCGCTCGGCTGGGTTCCCGCTCGAAGACAACGCAAGCGATGCAGCGGCGCGCGCGGCGGAAGAAACGGGTGTTGACGCATCGCTCGCAGAATCGCAGCCGCTCGCGGGACTCACGTTTGTGCTCACCGGCACGCTCGAGAACCGCACGCGCGACGAAGCGGGCGCAGCGCTGAAGGCGCTCGGCGCCAAAGTCACGGGCTCGGTTTCGAAAAAGACGAGCTTCGTGGTGGCTGGAGCGAATGCCGGATCAAAGCTCACGAAGGCCGAAAGCCTCGGCGTCGCCGTGCTCGACGAGGCCCAGATGGAAGAAGTGCTCGCCACGGGACGCGTACCGCAAGCCTAGAAGCGAGAGGCAACCCGCCACCAGCACACGTTCAATCAGTCCCTGAAAAGCCTGCTCAGAAGCCCCTTACGTTTCCGCTTTTCCTCACGAAGCGCACCTTGGCTCGCCGTGGTAGCCCCAACGGCCGCCGCGTTGCCGCCAATTCGAACAATCTCGTAAAGGAAGGGCGATTTCACGTAACGCACTTCGACAGGCGTCGCATGCACGGTGCTCTCGCTCGACAGGTGCACGCTCGGGCTCAGCGGCGCAACCACATGGGTGTCTCGCTTCTCGTCGAACACGACGGCAGCCGCGCGGCCCGTTTGCCCGTTCACGGCAATGCGCACCTGTTCGCCCTCACGGCCATCGGAAATCGGACGGTCGACATAGAATACCGGCACAAGCATGAGCGCCGACTCATGCTTCCTTACCTTACGCGACCACTGGCGCATGCTGTTCTTGCTGAAGCCGAACGCGCTTTCGGCGTCGTTGCCCGCGATTGAATAGGCGAGCTTGTCGATGACGGCGCTGTCTTTTTGAATCCCTTCGACCGCCACAATGCGAAAATTTCCCTCTTCCATGGCGGGGTCGAACGGCACAACCTTCGAGAAATCCCACGGCTCAAGAAGACCCATGAGAGGCACATCGACGTAGTGCGTTTTGGGATACGGCCAATCGAGCACCTCGTAGTACACGAGCGATTCTTTCTTCATTCCCTTGCCGGAAAACGACACCATCATGCGCAAATCGGCAAGCGCGACGGGGATATACATGAGCACCATCTGGCTTTGAATGGCCTCTTCAACCGCGTGGCCGGCGAACACCTCGGGGTACTGCCGCACGAGTTGAAGGGCATTCGCCCGGGCTTGCTGCTCGGAAATGCCGCACGGAATCGCCTGCTCAGGAACGTATTCCGCACCGGTTCCCATCGTGAGGCGCTTGCTGAACTTACCTGGCTTGAGCAAATCGCCCGCGCCGATTTTATTGCCGCACGAAGGGCACTCGAACACGCTCTGGGTCGATTCGCCCTCGAACGCGGCACCGCAGAAGGGGCACGGAATGCTCACATGCGTTGCCTGCTCAAGCTCTTCGGCGGTTCCTCGGTCTTCTTGGAAAAGCCACTCGAGCAGCGACGAGTTGCGCCAGTAGGGCTCGAAATAGTACCAATCGGTATCTTTCGCGGGCTCAAGCTGCGATACGTGAGTCAGCTTCATCAGGCCGTCGACCATCTGAATCGGCTGATGGCGAATGCCAACGGTGTCCGCCGGCTGCTGCCCGCCAGCCTCCCACGGCACGCTCGTTCCGCAATATGCGCAATCGAAGCTTCGCGTCGCCTGGTGGGAATACATAGGGCCGCCGCAATTTTGACACTTGATGGCGAACATCTCTTCCATGGCCTGGCCTCCTTTGTGTGGGTTGCTGCCTTACAGCATGCAGCAACGCCCGCATTCGCGGCAGACCCCCATGGCCCAAATTTACGCGCTATTCCTGATGAAAAGGCTAGCTTGATGAAAGCGCCCCTACCAAAGCGTGTTCGTGCGATCGCGCCCGATGGGCAGGCTGAACACGATGGTATCGATGGCATGCACAATGGCGAACAAGCCCAGGAACAGGCCAATCGAGGAAGGGAACACGCAAATAAGCACGCCGAGCACGATTTCAGCGATGCCGGAAATGCCAACCATGGAACCAAGGCCTGCGCCCACCAGGAAAAACGGGCGTGCCGCGAAAAGCTGAACAACGCCGAAAAGCACGACGCCAATGCCGAAAACCCACGCGATCGTCGCCACACCAACCGCGGGGAACATGAGCAGCAGCACACCGAGCAGCACGATCATGGCGCTGAAGAACAGGCTCCATACGCTTTGCGAAAACAGCGTGTTGCGATAGCGCACATACGAAGCAACGCCAATGCCACCAGCGACAATCACGCACACGGCGATAATCGCAGAAATGCCCATGAGCACCTCGAACGGGCAGAACACGCACACAAGGCCGAACACCAACATCAGCACGCCCGAAAGCAGTTGCATCCAATTGACCGACCCGCCCTTTCGGCCGGGGCGGAACTCGCTACTCGAATCGAGCACCTCTACTTGAATGTTGTCGTTTGCCATCGCAGCCTCCTTACGCTCAAGCCACTTATTTGGCATGGTTCGAGTATGTGACCAATTCCCGTCGCACGCACGAGTTTTGCGCAGGTTGTTTCCAAATCGAATACATCGGAAGCCGAAGCGCGAAATTCGAGGGACCCATGCAACGATCGGCTAAAACAGGCCTCTCCAAGCGAGGATGGCAAAGGTCGACCCGCCGAATTGGGGAAACCTCATCGGCGATCGCACGCCGCGTCACCAAAAGGCAGTCAAGCTGACGAATCGTCGCGTTTGCTAGCGCCTACAGTTTCCTGTCGAGCGCACGAATGGCATGCGGAAGGTGCGCGAGCACGTCTTCCGTCGTTACGCATAGCTCGGCAGAATCGACAGCAGCAAGCACACCGGCGCGGGCGTGCACGAACACGCCCAAGGCGCAGGCATCTTTAGGTTCCATGCCACGTGCGAGCAGTGAGCCAATTGAGCCTGCGAGCACGTCGCCCGTTCCCGCCTTCGCGAGCGCCGGCGTGCCGCACGTGAGCACGAGCACATCATCGGCGCTTTCCTCATTGCCGTCGGCGATATAGGTATCGGGGCCCTTCAGCACGCATATCACGCCAAAGGCCCTTGCAATAAGCAGTGCGTCAAACGCCGCCGCCGGGATGCCTTTCTTTTCGCAACGAGCGCGCGATGCCTGGACTTCTTCAGTATTGAGCGTTGCAAGAATGCGGTCGGCCTCGCCCCTATGCGGGGTAATAACCGTAGGAAGCCCCGCGACGAAGCGCTCGCGCAGCGCGGAAGCGCCCTCGTCGGTTGCAAGCGCCGCAAGCCCGCCGCCATCGACAAGCACGGGCGCCTGCGTGAGCCTAAGCACATCGAGCACCGTTGCCTTCGCCGCATCGCTTACGGCAAAGCCGCTTCCTACGACAACGGCGCACGGGCGCCCCTCGCACGCTGCATGACGATGCTCCACAAACGTGTCAACGGGTTGGCAGACGCACGACGGCTGCACCACGCGCAGCGCGGCAGCGGTCTCGAAGCTTGTGTAGGCGCGAACATAGCCTGCGCCCATGCGCGTCGCAGCCATTACGGCAAGCACACCCGCACCTGCATAAATCGGGTCGCCCACGACGAGTTCACACAAACCGCGCGTGTACTTATTATCGTCAGGAAGAAGACCCGGCAACAGGCGCGCGGCCTTTTTCGAAGTAATCGTCTTCATAATTGGGGTCTCCTTATTCGGACACCGGCTCGCCGGCACCCTTGGCCTCGGCGCTCGTTGCGGTTTGCTCGCCCAAATCGTCGAGCATGCCACGCATTTCCTTGAACTGCTGGGCAAGCTCAGCTTTCACGTCGCGGCGCTTTTCGCGTTCGGCTTGCGACGCCTTCGTAATAGCCACAGCATTGGCCACCGCGACCGAATGGGTATAGGTAATTGACAGGGGCACATCAACAACGCCCTGCTCTTCGGCGATGCGGGCAGCAGCGCCATGCAGCGCGATGGCGGGTTTGCCGTGGGAATCGCGCACAACCTCGACGTCGCGCATGCCTATGCCGCTTGCCAAAATACCGGTGCCGAGCGCCTTGCACACCGCTTCCTTAGCAGCGAATCGGGCGGCGTAATGCGTCGCCGGATTGCCCTTTCGGTTGCAATAGTCCTGCTCAGCATCGGTGAACACCTTGTGCGCAAACGACGGCGTGCGGTCCAAAATGCGCCGCATGCGTTCGATTTCGACGATATCTACACCCAAACCAACCGACACAACACCCTCCTTTTATGCGCATGGTTTTCTGCATTCATCAGTTTAGCCAATAAAGAAGGCGTGCAAAAACGCTTCACAATCCACGCGTCAAGCCATTGCGGGCAAACGGGCCCGGTGCGCCAGGTTGCCCCGCCGCATGGCCAAGCGTACTTCGGTACGCGCCGTGCCATGCACAAGGGGC
>OLVX01000763.1_pt1 | contig 30679 bp, 28 predicted proteins | sample 1673271 | NCBI WGS metagenome assembly OLVX01 (sample SAMEA3178939, study PRJEB25190) | human gut metagenome | biome: human gut; feature: human-associated habitat; material: faeces | place: Austria | collected 2013
TCCTTGGCCGAGCCGCCTGCCGAGTCGCCCTCGACGATGAAGAGCTCGGTGAGCTCGGCGTCGCGGACGGAGCAGTCGGCGAGCTTGCCGGGCAGGTGCGCCGTCTCGAGCAGGGACTTCCTGCGCGTGGCCTCGCGGGCCTTGGAGGCGGCGGTGCGGGCCTTGCTCGCCTGCATGGCCTTGTTCACGATGGTGCGCGCCTGCTTGGGGTGCTCCTCGAGGTACTCGGCCAGGCCGTCCGAGACGATCTTCATGACGAGCGGGCGGATGAAGGAGCTGCCGAGCTTGGCCTTGGTCTGGCCCTCGAACTGGGGGTCGCCGAGCTTGACCGAGATGACGGCGGTGAGGCCCTCGCGGATGTCGTTGCCGGTGAGGTTGGCCTCCTTCTCCTTGAGGATGTTCTGCTTGCGCGCGTAGTCGTTGATCACGCGGGTGAGGGCGGTGCGGAAGCCCTCCATGTGCATGCCGCCGTCGGGCGTGTAGATGTTGTTCGCGAAGCTCATGACGTGCTCGGAGTACGAGGTGTTCCACTGGACGGCCACCTCGACCTCGGCGCGCTTCGCGGCGTCGTCCGCGCTGTTCTCGCCGCTGAGGTAGATGGGCTCCTTGAGGCCGTCGGCGACCTCCTCGCCCTGGTTCAGGAACTTGACGAAGTCGATGATGCCGCCCTGGTAGCAGAATTCCTCCACGCGCGGGGTGCGCTCGCGCTCGTCGGTGAGGACGATTGTGAGGCCGCGGTTCAGAAACGCCATCTCCTGGAGACGGTCGTGGAGGGTGTCGTAGTCGTAGACGGTGGTCTCGAAGATCTGGTCGTCGGGCCAGAAGGTGATGGAGGTGCCGGTGTCCTCGGAGGTTCCCACGACCTGCATCTTCTGAGTGGTCTTGCCGCGCTCGAACTGCATCTCGTAGATGTTTCCGTCGCGCTTGACCCGGGCGATCATCTTCTTCGACAGGGCGTTGACGACGGAGGAGCCGACGCCGTGCAGGCCGCCGGAGACCTTGTACGCCGAGTTGTCGAACTTGCCGCCGGCGTGCAGGATGGTGAGGACGACCTCAAGGGTCGGGATCTTCTTCACGGGGTGCTCGTCCACCGGAATGCCGCGGCCGTTGTCCACGACGGTCACGGAGTTGTCGGGGTGGACCGTCACGAGGATCTTCGTGCAGAAGCCCGCCAGCGCCTCGTCGACGGCATTGTCGACGATCTCCCAGACCAGGTGGTGCAGGCCCGACGCCGACGTCGAGCCGATGTACATGCCGGGTCGCTTGCGGACGGGGTCGAGACCCTCGAGGATCTTGATCTCGTCTCCGCCGTATTCTTGTTTCTCTGCCACGCGCACGTCCTTCCCCGGGGCGCCCAGGCGCCCCTCGCGTTCGTTTGAGGCTCGTTTGGATGTACGGGATTAATCCAAAATAGATACCTATCCGCATAATTTTACAGCATCTGAGGCCCTCAGAGCCGATTTGAGCGGTTATCTATAAGTTCTGCGTCCCGTCCAGCTTTCGACGGCGCATGGACGCGCTCATCGCCTTGTAAGCCTTCTCGCGCAAGTGCTCGGGTTGGCCGGCGACGGCGGCGCGGACGTATGCCTCCTCCTCCGCCGTGAGCTCAGGAAGAAGTGCGGGCGCGGCCTGGGCCTCGCGCTGGGCGGTCTTTTTCTTTTCCGCGCGGGGGCGTTTGGTCTGCTTGAAGACGATCTCGCCGAAGTCCCAGCCGGCGGCGGCCATCCGCGCGCGGTACACCTCGCGGTTCGCGTTGAAGTCGACGGCGCGGGCGCGGGTGTCGGTGTACACCACGAAGGTCGGCTTGTCGCCCCGGCGGCGCGGCGCGGCGACGTAAGTGCCGCAGGTATGCTCGCGCTCCACGGGGCCCACCATCTGGAACCACGCGCGCTGGGCCATGCGGCCGGGACCCATGGCGCGCCTGGCCTGGGGTGTGTCGAAGATGCCCTTCAGGGCCTCGCCGACCGAGCCGATGTTCGCGAACTCGTCGACGCTCGTCATCCGTACCTCACCACTTCCGCGCCGGCAAGGTCCTCCGCCGAGAAGTACCCGAGGTTCGTCGTGGTGATGACCGCCTGCGTCCCGCGCAGGAGCAGGCCCACCACGGCGTCGCGCCTCGCCGCGTCGAGCTCGCTCATGACGTCGTCGAGCAGCAGAAGCGGCCGCGACCCCACGACCTCCTCGGCAAGAAGCACCTCGGCCATCTTGAGGGCGAGGACGGCGGAGCGCTGCTGGCCCTGCGACGCGAAGGCCCGCGCGTCGCGGCCGTCTATGGTGAACACCACGTCGTCACGGTGCGGGCCCACGGTGGTCTGGCGCCGCCGCAAGTCCTCGGGGCGCGCGGCGGCAAGCGCGTCCGCGAAGCGGGTCGCGAGCTCGTCGCGGGACAGCTCCGCCGCATCGGCGCCCAAACCGCAGGAGTAGGCGCACTCGAGGCCCTCGGCGCCCGAGATGCTCTCGTAGGCCTCTTCCACCTTCGGCGCGAGGCGCGAGAAGAGCCTCAGGCGCGAGTGCAGCAGCGCGGCTCCCCCGAGGGCCACCGACGCGTCCCAGGCGTCCAGAAGCCCGAGGTCGGGGCTCTCTTCCTTGAGCAGGCGATTTCGCTGGTCGACCGCGCGGCCGTAGGCGGTGAGCAGGCGAGAGTAGCCGGGGGCGGACTGGCGGCCGAAGCCGTCGAGCTCGTCGCGCCGCCCCTGCGCCCCGCGCTTGACGAGCGCGAGGTCGTCCGGGGTAAACAGAACGCTCATCAGGTTGCCGGCGACGTCTCCGGCATGGATCTTCTTGCCGTTGCGGGAGAACTGGCGGCGACCCGGCTCGACGTCGCAGCGGACGTCGAGCACTCGGCCGTCGCCCTCGAGTCGCAGGTCGGCGCGGCCGCGCGGCGCGCCCTCGCGGACGAGCTGGGCGGACGTGGGCTTGCGGAACGAGAAGCCGGCGGTCAGCATCTGCAACGCCTCGACGGTGTTCGTCTTGCCCGAGGCGTTCGGGCCGACGAGCACCGTCGTGGCGGGGGCCAGCTCGACGCGCCGCTCGTGCGCGCTGCGGAAGTCGGTGAGCGTGAGCTCTGTGGCAAGGAGACCCATAAGTCCCTAGAGGCGGACCGGCATGAGCAGGTACAGGTAGTTGATGAGGCCGTTGGACTTGAAGATGCCGGGCTGCGCGGAGCTCTGGAGCTCCAGGCGCAGGGTCTTGGAGCCCGCGACGGCGTTCATGCAGTCAAAGACGTAGTGGTAGTTGAGCGCGATCGAGAGGCTCTGGCCATCGATGTTGGCGTCGATGATCTCGGAGGACTCGCCCTGCTCGGGGGAGCTTGCCGAGAGGCGCACGAAGCGGCCGTCAGCGTCGATGTCGAAGCGCACCGAGGCGTTGGTCACGGCGATGACCGAGACGCGCTTGAGCGCGGCGGCCAGCGCCGCGGCGTCGATCTCCACGGCGGTGCCGCAGCTCGCGGGAAGGAGCTGCTTGTAGTCGGGGAAGTTGCCCTCTATCTTGCGCGAGACGAAGGTGGTGGTGCCAAAGGTGAACACGACCTGGCTCTCTGCCACGCCGATGCGGATGGTCTCGGTCATGGACGGCATCGTGAGAACGTCGTGGAACACGTTGCCGCTCACGATGGCGCGGAACGCCTCGCCCGCGGGTGCCTCGGTCGAGGAGTCGCAGACGGCAAGGCGGAAGGAGTCGGTGGCCACGAGGCGGATGGTGTTGTCCTCGACGGTAAGCAAGATGCCCTGCAGGATCGCGCGCGAGGTCTCCTTCGAGGTGACCTTATAGACCTTGTCGACCATCGTGGAAAGAAGCTCGCTCGGAAGCTCGATCTCGCGCTGCGGGTTCACGTTGGGGAAACCGGACCAGTCGGCGGGCGACAGGGTGTTCAGGCGGAAGGAGGACTTGTCGCACGAGATGGAGATGGTGCGCTCGCCGCCATCGAAGGTAACCGCGGCGTCGGGCAGCGTCTTCACGATGTTGGTGATGACCTTGCCCGAGACGACCGTCTCGCCCTCCTCCTCGACGTTGGCCGGGATCATATGGCGAATCGAGATGGTGAGGTTGTTCGTCTGGAACTCGAGGGTCCCCTCGAAGGCGCGGATATAGATGCCCGAGAGGATGGGAAGGGTTGAGTTGGTCCCCATGCCCTTGGCCACGACCGAGAGCGCTTTCATAAGAGAGGACTGGCTTACGGTGAACTTCATCTGCGGGCCTTTCTATTTGTTCTTATATATATCTATAAAACCAGTAGTAATAATAAGGTCTGTTGAAAAGTAGATAACTCTGCAAATCACGAGGTCAAAGGCTTTGTCGCAAGCATGTCGAAAGCGTTTTGTTTTCTTCATCCGTAAACATCGGCGTCAAGCCTGCTTTTGCTTTCAACATCGTGTGCACGGTATTCGTCATCCCTTCTTCCTCTTTTCGACAGCTTTTGAACATCACTTCAGGGTGTTTTCCCTTATCACGAGTCGCCTACAATCGACTCACGGACCTGCATGAGCCGGTCTTGGAAGGTCCTGTCGTCCTTGCGGGTGTCGTCGACCACCCTCAGGCTGTGCATGACGGTGGCGTGGCTGCGGCCGCCGAACTTCTTTCCGATGTCGGCAAGGGTTTGGTTGCACATCTCGCGGCAGAGCCATACGGCGACGTGTCGGGCCTCCATGAGGGACTTGTTGCGCTTGTTGCCGATGAGCTCCTCGTGGCTCACGTCGTAGAACTTCTCGACCCCGCGCTGCACCTGCTCGATGGAAAGCTTCTGCTCGCTCGTGGGCCACACCTCGCTGCAGATCGAGAGGACCTCGTCGTGGCTGAGCTCGGCGCCGTTTTTCTGGGCCCTTGCCGACGCGATGAGGCAGCGCTGGCAGAAGCCCTCGATGAGGCGGATGTTGTTGCCGGCCTTCTCGGCCATGAACTGCTGGGTTTTCGCCGAGATGATGCCGACCGTGTCGGCAAGGCCGTCTTTTTGGGCGTCCTCGATCGCGCGCTCGCAGAACTTCTCGATGAGGCGGACGCGCAGCTCATAGCTCGGCACCTGGACCGATGCGGTGAAGCCGCCGCCGATGCGGCTCGTCACGCGCTCATCGAAGCCGTCCTTGCCCATGCCGAGCTCGGCGGGGGTGCGGTCGGCGGCGAGGACGACCCACTTTCCGCTTGCTCGCAGGGTGTTGAAGGTGTCGAAGAAGAAGTTGATGGTGCCCGCCTTGCCCGCAAGGCCCTGCACGTCGTCGACGATGAGGACATCGATGTCGGCGTAGTTCTGACGCAGCTCGTCTGCCGCCGACTTGTTCTCCGACCGCGATGCGTTGACGTAGTCGCTGATGAACGAGGAGGCGTCCTTGTACACGCAGATCCTTGAGGGGTCGTTTTGCGCGATATAGTTCTGGATGGCGCGCAAGAGGTGCGTCTTTCCGAGCCCGCTCTTTCCGTAGATAAAAAGAAGCCCATAGCTCTTGTTCACCCCGTTGGCCACCTGGACGGCGGAGTCGTAGGCGATCATGTTCTCGTCGCCGCGAACGAAGCGGTCGAAGGTGAGCTTGGAGTCGCCTGCGCCCACGTCCTCGACGAGCGGGTTGCGCTCGCGCCGCCGGCGGTTCTCGCGCGCGGCGCGCTCGGGGTCGTCCTGCCACCCGTCGTCGGCGATGCGGGCCTCGTGGCGTTCGGCGGCCGCGGCCGCCGGCGCGGCCGAGCTGGTCGCCGCCGTCCAGTCGCGCGCCTCTTCCTGCGACATCGACGACACGTGGGGCCTCGGCGCCGCTGCGGCGCCTCCCAAGGCAATCTCGAGCTTGATCGGCTCGAAGGCCGCCTGCGAGAGCATCTCCTCGAGCTCTTCCTGGCTGGCGGCCACCTTCTTCACGACGATGCGCATGGGTGTCTCCACGCGCAGCACGCCGTTCTCCAAGGAGGTGGGCGTGCAGCTGCGCAGCATCGCCAGGAACGCCTCGGGCTTGCCTTCCCCCGAAAGGAGGTCGAGCGAATCTTGCCAGAGGGCGTCGGCTTCCGATTCCTGTGTGATGTCCATACCGGTTGTCCTCGCAATTGTTGAAAAGTGACGACCAGTATATAGGAATGTTGAAAACTTAGCTTTGGTTTTCTACAAACGGCGCGACCGTCGGCTGTTTTTTGCTGTTACCAGGTGCTTGCGAGCTGGCGTCCCAGGCCGGTCAGGCGATGCTTCTGCCCGTCTTTCATCACGTAGCCCGCGGCGACGAGGGCGCCGAGCTCGCGCGACCATGTGGGTCCAGAGAATCCGTACTCCCTTACGAGTTCGGTGGGCCCGCAGCTCTCATGCTGCGAGAGGTAGGAGATGACCATCGAGCCGCGGTCCGAGACCTGGGGCTGCGCCGGCGCGGCGGGCATGGGCTGTTGGTAGGGCTGCTGCGCCTGTTGATATCCGGGTTGCTGGAATCCCGTCTGCGGATAGCCCAGCTGCGGGTACCCGTTTTGTTGAAAACCCTGCTGCTGATAAAGCTGCGCCTGAGGGAAGGGCTGGGGCTGGCACATGCCCTGCTGCGGCCATGCGCCCGTCTGGGCCTGCCAGCCCGGCTGCTGGGGGTACATAGGCTGCTGATACATGCCCTGCTGCGCGAACCCCTGCGCTTCTTGCTGGTAGTCCCCCGCCTGAGGCGAGCGCGAGACCTCGGCGGCCTCCACCTTCGGCCGGATGGAGATGGTCACGACCGTGCCGCCCGCGATGTTGTCCTCGATGGTGAGGCTGCCGCCCTTGTCCTCCATGTACTGCTGCGCGTAGGGTAGGCCGCTTCCCACGCCGCGAATGTAGCGGCGCATGTCCTCGGTCGCCGACGAGGTCCCGTATTCGAGGGCGAGGTCCTTCTCACGGATTCCGGGTCCTTGGTCCGAGAAACGGATGGTGTTGCCGCCGTCGAGGATGGTGATGGTGGGCGACTGGAAATACGCGTGGATGAAGTTCTCGACGATCTCGCGGATAACCATGAAGGGAATCGCGCCTCCCTGCTCGTGTGAGAGCTTGTTCACGGTTCCCGTGATCTCTTCCAGGTAGGCGCGCACGTCCTTCGGCTCAACCACGACGACCCTCGGCGCCGCCGCCGCGTCGTCGTAGACGGCAATGCGCGCGGGGTGGGTCAGCAGGGCGCCTCCCTCGGCGTCTTCGTCGCCGTTTTCCTTCTTTTCAACCATCGGATAGAAGTCCCTCGCCATGTTTCCACCCCACTTTCTCAACAGGTTTTCATCATTTGTAGAAAACTTTTCTGAGCGGATTCAATGTGAACGAAAGTTTTCAACAATTGTCAAAAAGCGGTTGATAACTCGAATTCAACGTGAATCCACGGCTGGAAAAGCATAGCATCTTTCTGCAGGTTTCAGGCCATTTGAAAGGTTCCTTCCATCTATGGAAGAAAAGGTGAAAAGTGGTGGTTTCCGTCGAGGCGTACTTCTTTTGCGTAGATGTTTGACAGTTTTCGCATTTGACCTTTACAATCTTTGAGCTTATTGCCCCAAAAAAAGACGTTTACACCCAACCGGGAGGAATAGCTATGAAGCGTACGTATCAGCCGAACAAGCGCAAGCGCGCCAAGACCCACGGTTTCCGCGCCCGTATGGCCACCAAGGGCGGCCGCAAGGTGCTCGCCCGTCGTCGCCTCAAGGGCCGCAAGAAGCTCACCGTCTAAATACAATGAAGAAGACCATCAAATCGAAGCGAGATTTCGAGAAGGTCTTCTCTTGTGGGAAGAGGTTCAACGATCCTCTCCTGCGCATTCGAATGGCTAAGCTTGACGAGGGCGGCCCCGGAAGGGTCGCCTTCGTCGCGCCTAAGCGGCTAGGAAACGCCGTCTACAGAAACAGGTGCAAGCGCGTGCTGCGTGAGGCGGCTCGCGAATGCGCTTTGCCATTGGACGGATACGACGTGATCCTCTTCTCGACTAAGGACACGCACGACAGCTCGCCTTCGAGCGTCGCCGCATCCCTGAGAAGACTCATTAAGAAAGCCGGCGCCTAAGGTGGGCGGCGCGCGTGGCACACCCGTTGCCTCCCGCGTCCTGCTTGCCTGCGTCGGCTTTTATCAACGCCGCATATCCCCGCTGCTTGGCGCGCGGTGTATTTATTACCCCACGTGTTCCGAGTACGCGCGGCAAGCCATAGAGAGGTACGGGGCCCTCAAGGGCACCGTACTCGCTTTGCGTAGGATTCTTCGGTGCCACCCGCTTCATGGCGGGGGCTACGACCCCGTCCCCTAGTCTATGACCACGGAGGAAACATGTGGGATTGGTTTATTAACTTCCTGACCGCGGTGCTCGCGGGAATCCAGGGCTTTGTGGGCGATTGGGGCCTTGCCATCATCGTCCTTACCGTCATTGTTCGCCTGGCCCTGACTCCGCTGCAGACGAAGTCGGTCAAGTCGACTGCCGGCATGCAGGTCATGCAGCCGCGTATTCAGGAGATTCAGGAGAAGTACGCTAACGACCCGCAGCGTCTCCAGGAAGAGACGATGAAGGTCTACTCCGAGATGAAGGTCAACCCGCTTATGGGCTGTCTGCCGCTTCTCATTCAGATGCCTATCTTCTTTGCGCTCTTTGCCGTTATCAAGAACGTTCCCGCCGACGCCTCGTTCTTCGGTATTCTCCCCTCGATCTCGGTTTCCGTCGCCGATATGCTCTCGCAGGGCGGTTTCGTCGCGGCGCTGCCGTACATCATCATGGACATCCTCTTTGGTGTCCTCACGTTCATCCCCATGGTGATGAACTCGGATACCAACCCCGAGATGAAGTCCCAGCAGATGACCATGGGCGGCGTTATGTCCTTCATGATGCTCTGGTTTGGTTGGACCTGTCCGTCGGCTGTCCTGCTCTACTACGTCTCTTCCTCGATCTGGCAGGTTATCCAGCAGAAGGTCGTTACCCAGCGTGTCGTGGAGAAGGCAAAGAAGGAGGCCGAGGAGCGCGCCAAGAACGCCCCCGTTCAGGTCAACGTCGTTCGCCGTGAGAAGAAGCAGCGTCCGCACAAGAGCCGCTAAAATTGCTGGTATTTGTTAGTTAGTAATTTAGTTACTTATATTGGAGGTTGGCATGGACGAAGAGGTTCTGACTGAGGTCGGCACGGCCGGCGAGCAGTCCACCTCCATAGATGCCGCTGATGAGTTCGCCTCTATTCGCGAGCATTTTGAGGCCGGCGTCGAGCTGACCGATGACGAGACCGATAAGGTCGCTGACGTTGCCGTCGAGTATCTTCGCGAGCTCCTTGGTTTCTTTGGTGAGACTCAGTGCTCTATTGATGAGTATGACGGCGATAATGGTGAGCTGATCCTCGACGTTAACGGTGGTGACCTTGCGGTTCTCATTGGTCGCCATGGCCGTACGCTCGATTCTCTTCAGATGGTTTTATCATCGCTGATGAGCAGCACGCTTAAGTTCTATTACCCCATCATCGTCGATATCGAGGGCTATAAAACCCGCAGGAAGTCTAAGGTTCAGGGTCTTGCAAAGGCAGCTGCAAGCAGGGCTCGCAAGCAGGGACGTGTTGCCATGGCTCCTATGAATGCCTATGAGCGTCGTTTGGTTCACCTGGCTCTGGTTGACGATGACACGGTCACTACTCATTCCGAGGGTGAGGATCCCAATCGGCGAGTTGTCATCACTGCTGTTCACTAGCTGATCAACACAAGGTAGTATCTTTAGGAGGGGCTTCGGCCCCTCCTTTTTCTTTGACAAAAATCCTCGTATCGGAAGTTTTTGGCAGGAGGCAGTTGTGTCTGAACCTACTCACGAGAATCTGATGAAGCAGTTGATCGATGAGCTCTCAGTCTTCGGTATTGAATGTACTGAAGCTCAAGCTTACCTACTAATTAAGGACCTTGAATTAGTCATCGAGAAGAACAAGGTTGTTAACCTCACCAGAATCGTGGCTCTGAGAGACGCTGTAACGCTTCATCTCGTTGATTCCCTAGTCCCACTAGGGACAAAGGCTTTCAAGCCCTCAAATCGCCTTAGATTCCTTGATATCGGAACAGGTGCTGGTTTTCCCGGGATTCCCCTTGCTATCATGACAGGAATGAACGGTCTGTTCATTGATTCTGTTGGCAAGAAGGTTAATGCCGTCAATGATTTCATTGATCAGCTTGGGCTTTCTAATTGCTCTGCAATGGCAATCAGAGCAGAAGAACTTGCTTTGAAGGAACCTGCTTCGTTTGATTATGTTACTGCTCGTGCTGTTGCTCAGAGCAATGTAATCATTGAGTATTCTGCTCCTTTGCTCAAGTTCGGCGGACAACTTGTTCTTGAGAAGGCAAATCTAACTGAAGAGGAATTGCAAAATGCAAATTACGCTTCTCAGGTTTGTGGGTTAACACGTGTTTCACGTGAAACTCTCGAGCTTCCTCGCGATCTTGGACATAGAGAGATATTGATTTACGAAAAGGACCATGAATCAAGAATTAAGCTCCCTAGATCAAACGGAATGGCGAAGAATCGTCCATTGATTCCAAAGAAGTAGTAATAACGCCACGTTTCACGTGAAACGTGACGTTTGTTATATCAATGCGATTACTGTAAATTCAAAACAAACAAGATAGCACTATTGCAAAGCTGAGTAGCTCGATGTAAAAGCATATTTCACGTGGAACATCTTTATTGACTTTGCCTTAGTTTCACGTGAAACATGATTAATCAGATAGTCGAGAGTTTCACGTGAAACATCAACTACTATTAATCCAATCATGTAGCCGAGCCAAGGAGATATAAGTGGGTTTTCGCGACATTAAACGCGGTTTTCCTGATAGAAATACACGAGTAATTGCATGTATCAATCAAAAAGGCGGTGTTGGCAAGTCTACAACAGTAATAAATTTGTCGGCTAGCCTGTCTGAGCTAAAGAAAAAAGTGCTGATTATCGATTTCGATCCTCAAGGCAACGCTTCTTCGGGTTTCGGAATTGAAAAAGAAGAACTCGAACACGATATTTACGATTCTGTCCTCCATGAGTACCCGATGGAAGACATAATCCAAGACACAGACTGCAAAAGCGTGTATGTTGCACCGGCGACAATTCAATTAGCAGGTGCTGAAATCGAGCTTGTATCGAAAATGGCAAGAGAAGGGTGCCTAAAGAAGGCTTTAGCACCAGTTAAGGATGAATTCGATTACATCATCATTGATTGCCCTCCTTCTTTAGGTCTTCTTACCATTAATGCGCTGTGCGCAGCAGATTCGCTATTGATTCCAATCCAGTGCGAATATTACGCACTCGAAGGAGTTACAAAGCTCCTTGAGTCCATGAGAATGGTGCAAAAGAACATCAACCCTGATCTTGAGATTTTTGGAGTTGTGCTTACGATGTTCGATACTCGTACTTCCCTGTCGAAGCAGGTAGAGGACGAAGTCCGTAAGTATTTTGGCAACAAAGTCTTTAAAACGGTAATTCCTCGTAACGTAAAAATTGCAGAGGCTCCTTCGTATGGTAAACCGATAAGTCTCTACGCACGTGTAAGCAAGGGTGCTCTTGCATATGGTGCGCTTGCAAAAGAGGTGACGAGGCGTGGCTAAGAAAGCATTAGGTAAAGGACTTGGTTCACTAATGGGCACTGCAGAGGCAGAGACCGCAGCCCTTGAGCCTGATTCCACTCTAAAGATCAGTCAGATTGTCCCAAACAAAGATCAGCCTCGAAAGCTTTTTAAGGAAGCAGAGCTTTCTGAGCTGTCTGACTCGATTAAACAGAATGGTATCCTTCAGCCTCTTCTTGTTAGAAAGAAGGGCGCTAAGTACGAGATCGTTGCTGGTGAGCGCAGATACCAAGCTGCTAAGCTCGCGGGCCTTGAAGAAGTACCAGTCATCATCAAAGACATTTCTGATGCAGAGGTTTTTAAGCTCGCTCTGATTGAGAACCTTCAGAGGTCTGACTTGAGTCCTCTTGAAGAGGCGCGAGGTTATAAGCAGCTCATCAAGGAAAGAGCTCTTACACAGGACGAGGTTGCTAAGCTCGTCTCTAAGTCAAGGTCAGCCGTGACTAACACATTGAGACTCCTAGACCTTCCTGAAGAGGTTCAGCAGTTCGTTGAGGATGGCTTGATCACTGCTGGCCACGCAAGGGCAATACTGGCTGTGCCGAGCCCTGAGGGACGGGTGAAGCTTGCCCAGAAGGTTGTTGACGAGAAGTTGTCGGTCCGGCAGACAGAAAACCTTGCTCCACTCTTTTCTGTCAATGAAGAGACAGTTGTTCGAAGGCGTGAGCCCATTCCGGCTTCCTTCAAGCGCGCAGCGAGAACACTCCGAGTTGCTTTGGATACCAACGTCAAGGTCAAGAACGTTCGCGGGAAGAATAAACTGGAAATCGAGTTTGCTGACGATGAGCAGCTTGCGCACTTGGTAAATCTCTTGTCTGGCATGGACGGCGAACTCTAATGAAGATCAAGAACTTCTTGATTGGTTCGATTGTTGTTACTGGAACCGGATATCTGCTCTATAGTCGCTTGCTGTCAGATGACGCAAAAGCAGAAGTAAAGAAAATGGCGCACTCGGTATATAACAGTTATACTCGCCTATCAGAGATAGTTGATACAACGACCGGACAGGTCATCGAGAACCCGAGCGCACTTCCCAATGTGCAAGTTACCAAGCAACAATGGGAAAAGTTAGGTTATTAGAACATAAGTTCTAAATGCAAGACTAAAAAAGAGGCCCGGGGGTGATTCCCCTGGGCCTGACGTTTTAAAACGTAGATTCTGCGCTATGAAAGACGCTGCTTGAGTTGACCGCAGGCGGCGTCGATGTCAGATCCTCGCGAGTTGCGAATCGTTGCCTCTACACCGACGCGAGAAAGCGCATTGACGAAATCCTCGGCGCGACGCTCGGTAGACGGCTTGAGCTTCGAGCCCGGTACATTGTTGAGCTGGATGATGTTGACGTGCGCAAGGGTATCGCGGCAGAAGTCGCAAAGGGCTTCCATCTCTTCCCTGGTGTCGTTGACACCGTCGATGAGGGCATACTCGTAGGTCGGGCGGCGACCGGTGCGGTCAACGTACTCGCCCATGACCGTATAAAGGTTGAGGAGCGAGTACTTCTTTACTCCCGGCATGATCTGGTTGCGGGTCTTCTGAACCGCCGAGTGAAGCGAAACGGCAAGCGTGAACTGCTCGGGCTCGCGGGAGAACTTACGGATCATCGGAATAACGCCGCAGGTGGATACGGTAAGGTGACGAGCGCCGATGCCCGCGCCTTCGGGGTCGTTGAGCTTGCGGAGCGCGGCCAGCGTGTTGTCATAGTTCATGAACGGCTCGCCCTGGCCCATGAAGACGACGCTCGTTACGCGCGTGTTGAAGTCGTCGCGGACATGCATGACCTGGTCGTAAATCTCCGAAGGGGTAAGCGATCGCGTGAAGCCGGCACCGCCGGTGGCGCAAAACGCGCAGCCCATGGCACACCCGGCTTGGGTGCTCACGCAAACGGCGAGCTTCTTGCCGGAAGGCATGCCGACGCACTCGACGGTCACACCGTCGGTCATGCGAAGAAGGTACTTGCGGCTACCGTCTTCGGAAACCTGGCGAGCGACCTCCTCGACCCCGCCGAGGGCAAGGGACTCGGAGAGCTGGGCGCGCAGGGACTTGGGGAGGTTGGTCATGTCGTCGAAGGACTTGGCGTTCTTGTTCCAGATCCAGTCCTCGACTTGTTTCACGCGAAACGTCGGCTGCCCAAGCGACTCCATAAGAGTCGTCAGCTCGCCTTTTGTCATGGTTTTGAGGTCACGGATTTGGTCGGTATTCTTATCATTGTTGATAACAGCCACAGATTCTCCTGTCCTTCGAGTTTTTGTCCTGCGGTGGAGTATCCTCTCAACAGGAAATAAGCCTCAATGCCAGTCGAGTCTAGCAGCTGGTAAGGCCCGCCCGGCTAAGGAGCAGCATGAATACAGAAGAACTCAAGAGCCTGAGGGTCGTCGTGCTTTGCGGCGGCTGGTCGGATGAGCGCGACGTGAGTATCACGTCGGGAACCGAGTGCAGGAAGGCGCTCCTTGAGTGCGGGTTCAAGAAGGTCGACCTCCTGGATATCGCCGAGGACCGCTTTGCAGAGAAGCTCGCGGGCGGGAGCTACGACGTCGCCTTCCCGGCGCTCCACGGCCGCTTCGGAGAGGACGGCTGTATTCAGGGCATGCTCGAGGTCATGCACATTCCCTACGCCTTCTCGGGCGTATTTGCCTCTGCGGTCGCCACGCAGAAAGAGGCGGCAAAGGTGCTCTACGCCAAGGCCGGTATCCGCACGCCTCGCGGCGTCGACCTCCCCGCGGGCGCCAAGCTTACCCAGGAGCAGAAGGACGCCCTGGTGAGCGAGCTCGGGCTGCCCCTCTTTGTAAAGCCCTCCGGAAACGGCAGCAGCTTCGGCATCACACGCGTGACCGAGAGCTCCAAGCTGCAGGAGGCGGTCGATCTCGCGGGTTCCGAGGGCGAGCGCGTGCTCATCGAGGAGTGCGTCGCAGGAACTGAGATCACGGTGCCCGTGATCGGGAACGCCGATCCCCACGCCCTGCCCATCGTCGAGATCGTGACCGGCGCCGACTTCTATGACGTGAAGGTCAAGTACGAGCCGGCGGAGCTGCATCACGTCATCCCCGCGCGCCTCGCGCCGGCGGTGTACGCGAAGGCCCAGGACGCCGCGGTCGCGGCCCACAAGGCGCTCGGGTGCGCCGGGTGCTCCCGCAGCGACTTCATCGTGACCCAGATGGGCGAGCCGGTGATTCTTGAGACCAACACCATCCCCGGCATGACCCCGGCGAGCCTTCTGCCGGACTCCGCGCGCCACGGCGGGATCGAGTTCCCTGAGCTCTGCGCTAAATTTATCGAGCTCGCGGTCGAGGGGCGCGCGGCGAAGGTAGAGTAGACGTGCGTGCCTAAGGCCAAAACCAAAACAAGATAAGGAACAGGATGCCCCAAGAGAACGACCACGCGGCCACCCATGAGGTGAGCCTCGAAGACCTGATTTTGCCCGGTACCCCAAAGAGCGTGGCAGAAGCCTACCGAAGCCTCGCGGAAAGGGCAAGAACTGCGAGGTTCGGCCTGCTCGAGGAAGATGTGGTGGTGCTCGACACCGAGACGACGGGGCTTTCGTTCAAGGACTGCGAGCTCATCGAGATAAGCGCAGCCCGCCTGAGCGGGCGCGAGGTCGTCGAGAGGTTCGAGACGTTCGTGGACCCGGGGCGCCAGATCCCGCCCGAGATCCAGAAGCTCACCGGCATCTCGCAGATCGACGTCGCCGGCGCGCCCTCGCCCAAGGAGGCCGTGGCCGCGCTCGCCGAGTTCGTCGGCGGAGCCCCGGTGCTCGCCCACAACGCGACCTTTGACCGAACCTTCGTTGAGGCGGTCCCGGGAGGGGCGAACGTCTCCGACATTTGGATCGACACCCTGTCGCTCTCGCGCATCGCGCTCCCGCGTCTTTCTTCACACCGCCTGGCGGACATGGCGTCAGCGTTCGGGTGCGCGGCGGTTACGCACAACTCGAGCGATGACGTCGACGCGCTCTGCGGCATGTGGAGAATCATCCTTTGCGCGCTCACCGACCTGCCCGCAGGGCTTTTGGGGTATCTGTCGGGGATGCACGAGGAGGTCGACTGGGCATTCCGTCCCGTGCTGTCGGGTCTCGCGCTCGCGGACGAGGGGGTGCGTTTCTCGCTGCCCGCTGTTCGCGCGAGGATTGTCGCGGCGCAGCAGGGTCACGTGCGCGAGGACGCGCAGGAGCTCGATCGTCCTACGCAAGCGCCCAGCTGCGAAGAAGTGACCAATGAGCTTTCGGCTGACGGCGTCGCCGGCAGGATGTACGACCACCTCGAGCGCAGGCCCGAGCAAGAAGAGATGGCGCGTGAGATAGCCCGCGCCCTCGCGACCTCGACCCACCGCTCCATCGAGGCGGGCACCGGCGTCGGCAAGTCGCTCGCCTACCTGCTGCCCATGGCGCTGTTTGCCCAAAGAAACAACGTGACCGTGGGCGTCGCGACAAAAACCAACGCGCTCACCGACCAGCTCGTCTCGCACGAGCTGCCGGCGCTGGCCGAGGCGCTGCCCGGCGGGCTCGAGTTTCACAGCCTGAAGGGCTACGACCATTACCCCTGCCTGCACCGCATGGACCGGGCGGCGCGCGAGGACCTTCCCATAGCCGCGGGAAAGAAGGACGGCCGCTCCGACAACGCCGTGGGCGCAGACATGCTCACGGCGATTGCGGTGTGCTACGCGTACGCCTGCCAGTCGCCGGACGGCGACCTCGACGCGCTGGGCATCCGTTGGCGCTACGTGCCGCGCTCCATGCTCACCACGACCTCCGGCGAGTGCCTGCGTTCGCGCTGCCCGTACTATCCCAACCTGTGCCTGCTGCACGGCGCCCGCCGACGCGCCGCTTGCGGCGACGTCGTGGTGACGAACCACTCGCTGCTCCTGCGCGACGTCGATGCCGACGGCAATATCCTTCCCCCGATTCGCCACTGGGTGGTGGACGAGGCCCACGCCTTCGAGTCCGAGGCCCGGCGCCAGTGGGCCGTCGAGGTCTCTGGCGAGGAGGCGCGCATCGCTTTCGAGCTGCTCGGCGGAACAAAGACGGGCGTGCTGCGCACCTTGCTCGCGTCCTGCGCGCACCTCGAGAACTCGACGTTGGTGTGTGGGCTTCTTACCAAGGCCGCGGCGACGGTCGCGCGGGCGTCGATTGCCTGCGCCGACCTCTTTGAGGCGGTCCACGGCCTGGCGTCGTCCGCCCGCGGAGGGGATGCCGGCTACGACGTGAGCACGTTGTGGATCGACGAGGCCCTGCGCGGCGGCGAGCCGTGGGGCGAGGTCGCGGCTGCCGGCGCTCGGGCGGCCGACGTGCTGGCCGAGGCGGTCAAGCAGCTCAAGGAGGCCGCTGCCGCCCTGCGCGAGACGGACGCCCGCCTGGCCGCAGACCTCAGCGAATCCACGAGGTTCCTCTCCGACCTCCTTGCCGGCGTGAAGCTGATCTGCGTCGAGCCCGACCCCGCCTATGTGTACTCCGCGCAGGTGAGCCGCTCGCGCAAGCGCGCCAACATGGAGAAGCTCTGCGCCGAGAAGCTCGACGTGGGCGCGGACCTCTCGGAGCGCTGGCTGCCCGAGATGGACACCGTGGTCTTCACCTCGGCGACCATCGCGGTCGGCGAGAGCTTCGAGCACTTCGACGCGGGCGTCGGGCTCGACCGGGCGGGCGCGGGCAGGCACCGCGACCTGCGGCTCGACTCGAGCTTCGACTTCGACCGCAACATGAGCGTCGTCGTGGCGAAGGACATGCCCGCCCCCAGCGAGCGCGGCTACATCGACGCCCTCGTGGATCTGCTCTTTGACGTCCATGTGGCCATGGGCGGCGGTGTGCTCACGCTCTTTACGAACCGTCGCGACATGGAGCGCGTCTACGCCGAGCTCTCCGGCCGCCTCTCCCGGGAGGGGCTCGAGCTGGAGCAGCAGGGCAAGGGCGCCTCGGCGCGCCGCCTGCGCGACCGATTTATTGCCGAGAAGGACCTTTCGCTGCTCGCGCTCAAGTCGTTCTGGGAAGGCTTCGACGCCGCCGGAGAGACGCTGCGCTGCGTCGTGATACCCAAGCTGCCCTTTGCGAGCCCCAACGACCCGCTCGTCCGCGAGCGCGAGGCCCGCGACCAGCGCGCCTGGTGGAAGTACTCCCTGCCGGAGGCCGTGATCTCGGTCAAGCAGGCCGCCGGCCGTCTTATTCGCAGCTCGAGCGACACAGGCGTGCTCGTGCTCGCCGACTCGCGCCTGGTGACCAAGCGCTATGGCAGGCAGTTCATCCAATCGTTGCCGAGCAAGAACGTCCAGACGATGGACCGCACGGGAATCGGCCGCTTTATCAAGCTCTGGCGCTCCTCTCGGAGAAAGTAGGAGAATCCTGGATGCCGCGGATGGCGAGAAAGCCATCCGCGGCATTTGTGACACTCTGAGTGCAGGTTCTGAGCGGGGATAAAAACCCTGCCCCCGCCGCGTATACTTAAAGCTTACATGCAGCGCAATCCTGAGGAGGAACGTTTCGTGGCACAGACCGCAGAAAAGCCGCTTGTCGGCATCATCATGGGTTCAAAGTCCGACATGCCGACCATGGAGGCCTGCACGGCCCAGCTCGATGAGCTGGGAGTGCCGTATGAGCTCGTCATCGCGAGCGCCCACCGCAACCCCGAGAAGGTCCACGAATGGGCGAGCTCCGCGGCCGACCGCGGCCTCAAGGTGATCATCGCCGCCGCCGGCAAGGCCGCCCACCTCGGCGGGGTCGTGGCCGCCTTCACCCCGCTGCCCATCGTCGGCGTCCCGATGAAGACCTCCGACCTCGGTGGCATGGACTCGCTGCTCTCGATGGTCCAGATGCCCTCCGGCGTGCCCGTGGCCTGCGTCGCCATCAACGGCGCAAAGAACGCGGCCATCTTTGCCACCCAGATCCTCGGCGCCACCATGCCCGAGTACCGCCAGGTTATCGTCGATTTCAAGCAGAAGATGGCCGAGGCCTAGTCAATGGCTAAGCACTTCAAGCAAGAAGAAGCGGCCTCCCAGGCCCAGATGCCCATCCCGCGCCCGACGCGCGGCGGCGACGAGTCCTACCACGCGCCCGCGGGCAACGCCTATGCCCGCACCAACTCCCGCGCGGTCGGGTATCAGAGCGTCGTTACGTCTGGTCACGGGGCGTCTGGCGGGCGCCGCGGCGGGTACGGCGAGTCCGACCCCTATGACGTCAGGGGGAATCGTGACCCCAAACGTCGCCGCGCGCGTATGGTCTCGCGCGTTCTTCTTGCTATTGGGCTTTGCCTTTTGATCGCCGCGGCGGGGATGTTCCTGCACAACCAGTACGAGTACCACGAGCAGGACGCCATAAACGAGAAGCTCGCGGCCTACGCGACCGTGGACAACACCGGATCGTCCGCCCCAAAGGTCGATTGGGCGGCGCTAAAGGCCGTGAACCAGCAGGTCGTCGGTTGGATCCAGATTCCCGGCACCAACGTCAACTACCCTGTTTACCAGGGAGCCGACAACGATGCCTACCTGCACACCAACGCGGAGGGCAACTATTCGCTCGGCGGGCAGATCTTCCTCGACGCGGAAAACACCGCCCCCGGCATGGTGGACGCGCAGACCATCATCTATGGGCACCACCTGCGCAACGGATCGATGTTCAAGGCCGTCTCCGATATGGAGAGCCAGGGCATGTTCGACTCGGTCGACACCATTTGGTACGTGACCGAGCAGGCGACCTATGAGCTGCAGCCTCTGCTCGCCTACAAGACCGACGGCGACGACGAGAACGTCAGGTGCTTCTCGTTTGAGTCGACCGACGCGTTCCACAGCTATCTTTCCGCGCTCGCCGCCAAGGCGAGCGCCAAGGCCGCCGACGCGGATGCGCAGATAGCGACCGCCAACAATGTGCTCTCGCTGTGTACCTGCAGCTATACAGGAAACGAGACGGGCCGAGTCGTGCTCGTCTGCGTGCCCAAGGCGACGACGGCCCAAGAGTAGCCGCGCGCCCCCGACGCTCGAGAGAGGAAGAGGACTTCGTGTCAGAGAAGCTCGATCATCTAGGTAGTTCCGCGCCCGAGCAGCAAGACGACAAGCTCCATGAGGAGTGCGGCGTCTTTGGCATATGGGCCCCGGTCCACGATGTGGCCCGCATGACCTATTTCGCGCTGCACTCGCTGCAGCACCGTGGCCAGGACTCGTCCGGCATCGCGGTCGGCGACGGCAAGACGGTCCTTGTGCGCAAGGACCTCGGCCTCGTCACACAGGTCTTTACCGATGCCGACCTCGCGGCCATGCCCGGCAAGGTCGCCTGCGGCCACTGCCGCTACGGTACCGCCGGCGCTAAGGGCTGGGAGTCCGCGCAGCCGCACCTCTCGATGATCAACGACGTGATCATCGCGTTGGCGCACAACGGCACGCTCGTTAACTTCGACAGCCTGCGCCACGAGCTCATCGAGATGGGCGTCCCGTTCCGCTCCAACACCGACTCCGAGGTGGCGGCCAAGCTCATCGGCTTCTTTACGCAGCGCGGCCACAGCCTGCGCACGGGCATCGCGCACACCATGCGCATGCTCGAGGGCGGCTATGCCATGGTGCTCGTCCGCGACAACGCCATGTACGCCTTCCGCGACCCGCACGGCATCCGCCCGCTCGTCCTGGGACGCCTTTCCGAAGACGCCGGTTGGGTCGTCGCCAGCGAGACCTGCGCGCTTGACACCGTGGGCGCCGAGTACGTGCGCGAGGTCGCGCCCGGCGAGATCATCCGCATCTCGGACGACGGCCTCTCTTCCCAGATGGGGTGCCGCCCGCGCGCCCTTACCAACTGCATCTTCGAGCACGTGTACTTCTCGCGCCCGGACTCCGTCAAGGACGGCATGTCCATCTACCGCGTGCGCCACAACATGGGCCGCGTCCTTGCCCGCGAGACCCCGGTCGAGGCAGACCTCGTCATCGGCGTGCCCGACTCCGGCTGCCCGGCGGCCGAGGGCTATGCCAAGGAGTCCGGCATCCCGTACGGCACGGGCCTCATCAAGAACCGCTATATAGCCCGCACCTTCATCGCCCCCACCCAGGAGCTCCGCGAGCGCGGCGTGCGCCTCAAGCTCAACGCCCTGTCCGACGTCGTGGCCGGCAAGCGCCTGGTCATGGTCGACGACTCGATTGTGCGCGGCACCACGTCCAACCAGATCGTCCAGCTCCTGCGCGACGCCGGCGCCACCGAGGTCCACGTCCGCAGCGCTTCCCCCATGGTCAAGTGGCCCTGCTTCTACGGCATCGACACGGCCGACCAGGACCAGCTCATCGCCGCGAACATGACCCTCGAGCAGATCCGCGACCACATCGGTGCGGACTCCGTCGGGTTCCTCTCGATCGAGGGCCTTATGGAGTGCGTCCCCGAGGTCGGCTACTGCAAGGCCTGCTTCGACGGCAACTACCCGGTCGAGATCCCCAAGTCGTTCTACGAGGAGAAGTTCCTCCCCGGATATAAACCCAACAACCTTGAGGCCGCCAGCGACCTCTCGAAGATGCACCCCGAGGACGTCCTCGAGATGGCAGACAAGGAGAACTAACATGTCCGACGCTCAGCAGACCAAGCACGTTACCTACGCCGACGCCGGCGTGGACGTCGACGAGGGCGCCCGCGCGGTCGACGCCATCAAGGACGCCGTCAAGGCCACCAACCGCCCCGAGGTCATCGGCGGCCTTGGCGGCTTCGGCTCCTGCTTCTCGATGAAGGGCTTCAAGGACATGGAGGACCCCGTCCTCGTGTCCGGCACCGACGGCGTGGGCACCAAGCTCGCCATCGCCCAGCTGCTCGACCGCCACGACACGGTGGGCGAGGACCTCGTGGCCATGTGCGTCGACGATGTGGTGCCCATCGGCGCCGAGCCGCTCTTCTTCCTGGATTACGTGGCCATCGGCAAGCTCCGCGCCGAGCATGTGGCCGAAATCGTCAAGGGCATCGCCGAGGGCTGCAAGAAGTCCGGCTGCGCCCTCGTGGGCGGCGAGATGGCCGAGCACCCCGGCGTTATGAATCCCGACGACTATGATCTTGCCGGTTTCGTGGTGGGCGTCGTCGACCGCCCGAAGATGATCGGTCCCGACAAGGTCAAGGCCGGAGACGTCATCCTCGGCCTGCCGTCCTCCGGCATCCACTCCAACGGCTACTCCCTCGTGCGCAAGGTCGCCATCGAGGGCAAGTCCGTCGAGGAGCTCAACGAGCCGCTGGATGAGCTCGGCGGCGAGAGCCTGGCCGACGCCGTCCTGCGTCCGACTACCATCTACGCGGGAGGCCTCGTTGCCGCCCTCAAGGCCGGGGCTCCCATCCATGCGATGGCGCACATCACCGGCGGCGGCATCACCGAGAACCTCAACCGTGCCCTGCCCGCCGACGTCGACGCGCTCGTGTACCGAGGCGGCGAGGAGGGTCCCGCTTGGTCGATGCCCCCCGTCATCCCGTACATGGTCAAGGCCGCCGGGCTTACCCTGGACGAGGCTTACAAGACCTTCAACATGGGCGTCGGCATGAGCATCATCTGCGCCCCTGAGGACCAGGCCGAGGTCGAGGCCAAGCTCCGCGAGCAGGGCTTCGAGCCGTTCGTCATGGGCGAGTGCGTTCCGGGCGAGGGCAAGGTGACCTATCGATGAACCACTGGAGCTGCGAGGGCGGCGTTTGCCGCCTCGTTGAGGACGACGAGACGGCGCCGCTGAAGATCGGCGTTCTCGTCTCCGGCAGCGGGACCAACCTGCAGGCCATCATCGACCGCATCGCCGACGGCTCACTCAACGCCGAGGTGGCGCTCGTGGTGTCGAGCCGTCCGGGCGTGCGCGGCATCGAGCGCGCGCAGGCCGCCGGGCTTCCGGTGCTCGTTATGGAGAAGTCCGAGTACGCCGAGCCTGAGGACGCCGACGCAAAGATCGCCTCCGCCCTCAAGGAGGCGGGCTGCGAGTACGTGATCATGGCGGGTTACATGCGCATGGTCAGAAAGCCGCTGCTCGATGCGTATCCCGGCCGCATCGTCAACCTGCACCCGGCACTTCTTCCCAGCTTCAAGGGCGCGCACGCCATCCAGGACGCCTTCGACTACGGCGTCAAGGTCACGGGCGTGACGGTTCACTTCGCCGACGACAAGTACGACTGCGGGCCCATCATCGCGCAGCGCGCGCTGCCGGTGGAGGAAGGCTGGGACGTCGATACCCTCGAGGAGCATATCCACGCCATCGAGCACGAGTTGTATCCCGAGGTCGTGGGCTGGCTCGCCGCCGGTCGCGTGCACCTGCGCGACGACGGCCACGTGGACGTAGACCCTGAGTAGGTTCATCGCGATCTAGGCTTTAATCACAGAGATTGTATTCAGCTGCCCGGCCGATTCTACGTTGTTTGCGAAGAAATGGTCGGGCGGCTTATTGCTAATGATTGAAGTTGTACCCATGATGTACAGTACAAAAACTGTACAACTTGCTCAGGGTGTTATCTGGTGACAATCGATGGCTAAAGACGACTCTTCGTCGTTGGACAAAACACAGGATCGGCCGCTCTATTTGCAGTTGGCGGACAAGATCAGAAACGAGATCGACCTGAAGGAATGGGCGGTTGGCTCGCGCATCCCGTCCGAGAACGAGATCGTCTCCTTGTGCCAGGTGTCTCGTGGCACGGTCCGCAAGGCCATCAAGCAGCTTGTATCCGAGGGCCTTTTGGTCCAAAAGCACGGAAGCGGCACGTACGTGGCGGACGCGGACATCACGCACCCGGCGGGGACCAGGCCGCTTTCGTTCGCGACGTCCCTTGCGCAGCAGGGCAAGCAGTTCAAGACCCGCGTCGTCGAGATGCGCGTCGTGCCGGCGTCCCTCGACGTTGCGGATGAGCTCGGCTTGAACGAAGGCGACAAGACCATGCTGCTGCGTCGTGTGCGCACGGTGGAGGGAAACCCGGTCCTTTGCCAGGAAAGCTGGTCGAATCTGGTGGCGTGCCCTGGCCTTGAGGACGTGGACTTTACCAAGGTGTCGATGTTCGACGCCGTCGAGCAGTGCTCGGGCGGCAGGATCTACCGTTCCGACATGCGCTACACCGCCCGCGTCGCGGGGCATGACCACGCGGAGCTTTTGGGCTGCGAGGACAACGCCGCGGTACTTGTTCTCGAACAGAACATCCGATTGGAGGACGGTCGCTCAATTGAGTGGTCTACAACGTGGCTGACTCCAGGACAGGCAATTGTAAGTACCGCATACCAGTTCTGAGCGCATGAGATAGGTATTCATATAGAAATGAATCGACTGCCGCTGTCGATTCCGAAGGGAGAAATAGATGAAAAAGCTCGTAGTTGCATGTGGTTCCGGTGTCGCCACTTCCACGGCGGTCGCCTCTAAGATTAAGGACCTTCTTGACGCCAACGGTCTGGCTGGAACTTACCATATTGTGCAGTGCTCCATTGCGGAGGCTCCCTCCCAGTGTTCCGATGCTGTGTTGCTCGTCGCCACTACGGTTGCGCCGGCGGATTTGAATTGTCAGTTTGTGAGCGGCCTGCCGTTCCTTACGGGCATGGGTCGCGCTGCGGCGGAACAGCAAATCGTTGACATCATGTCGAGATAGCTACCCCTCTACCGGTATAAGGGGCTGCGGCCGTGGAAAAACGGCTTGTGTAGGAAAGAGAGAGACGTTGGACGCAATCGTTGCATTCTTCTCGGGGGTATCGAGTCTGGGAGTTTCTGTCGTCATGCCCATCGTGCTGACGATTCTTGGCGTTTTATTCGGCGCTGGGTTTGGCAAGAGTCTTAAGGCTGGCCTCACCGTTGGCGTTGGTTTTATCGGCTTGAATCTTGTGATCAACCAACTCATGGGCACCGACCTTGCGGCAGGAGTAACCGCCATGGTCGAGCGCTTCGGCCTTGAGCTGAGCGTCTTGGATGTTGGCTGGCCCGCCGCCTCCGCAATTGCGATGGGTTCTATCGTGGGAACCATCATCATTCCCCTAGGTCTTCTGGTGAACATCGTCATGCTGTTGACCAACACCACGCAAACCGCTGACGTCGATATTTGGAACTACTGGCACTTTGCCTTCACCGGAGCCCTTGTCGCCATCGTCACCGATAACGTTGCCTTCGGCATTGCGGCCGCCATTATCAATGAGGTAATCGTCTTGATCGTGGGCGATGTAACAGCCCCACTGGTGGAGAAGTCGCTAGGACTCCCCGGCGTCTCTATTCCCCACGGCCTTGCCGGTGCGTATGCGCCCATTGCGTATGCGGTGAATTGGATTATCGATAGGGTTCCCTATCTAAATAGGATCGATATCAATGTCCGCACCATGCAAAAGAAGTTCGGTGTCTTTGGTGAGCCAATTCTTCTCGGTTCCATCATCGGCCTTTTGATCGGGCTTCTTGCTGGCTACGGGCTGCTGCCGGCGACTGCCGCTGACGGCAGCACCACCCCCTCCGTTCTTTCCATCGCCGTGCTCATGGGCGCTGTTATGGTGCTGATTCCAAAGATGGCTGCCCTGCTGATGGAAGGCCTCATGCCCGTCTCCGATGCTGCGTCCGCCTTCATTCAGAAGCGCTTCCAGAACCGCGGTAAGATTTATATCGGCCTCGACGCGGCCGTCGGCACCGGCCATCCCGTGACGCTGACCATGGCACTGATCCTGGTCCCGGTCTCCATTTTCCTTGCCTTTGTTCTTCCCGGAAACAAGATGGTTCCGTTGGCCGACCTGGCGGTAATTCCTTATATGCTCGTCCTGGTCACCCCGATTGTTCACGAGAACGGTTTCCGCGGCCTTTTGACCGGCATCGTGGTTTTGGCCGTCGGCTTCTACATCGCCACCGATTTGTCTCCGCTCATTACCAGTGCGGCGGCGAATGTTGGCTTCGACATGGGCGGAGCTGCCGCGATTTCGTCGATTTGCGACGGCGCCAACCCGCTTACTTGGATCATCACCCGCAGTGCGGACGTCCTTGGTCCTCTTGGCCTTGGTATCTGCGCTGTCGCTGCGGTCGCATTGGCGATCTGGAATCGCCAACGTATCCTTAAGGAGGCTGCGCAAATGCACGACGGTGACGCATCTGTCGCTAAGGATGCGCAGTAGGCCAAGTCTATAGCCCTATGGCCAGAGCAGGGGATGGGCGACAACTGTGGAAGGTCCGTATCGAGCAAGATGCGGGCCCTTCTTCTTTGGGGTCAAGATGCCATCCTTCTAAGGACGACAGTTGAAGGAAGAGCGGAAACAACAGGAGGATAAAGGATGCCTGCAATCGATACCAGTCTGCTCAAGCCCGAGCTCGTCTTCTTTGATTTCGAGGCCGCCGATCGCCTCGACTTCTTCAAGAAGCTCGGCAAGAAGCTCAAGGAGGGCGGCTACGTCAAGGATTCCTGGCTCGGCGCCATCCTTGAGCGTGAGAAGAACTACCCGACCGGGCTCGAGTGCGCCTCGATCTCGGTGGCGCTTCCGCACGTCGACCCCGAGAACCTCATCAAGCCCTACATCGCGATCATCAAGCCGAAGGAGCCGATTGAGTTCGACGGCATGGCCGATACAGGCCTCGTCAACGCGCAGCTCATTGTGAACCTCGGGCTTCTTTCCCACGGGGAGGGACAGGTCTCGGTGCTCCAGGCGCTTTTGGGCATCTTCATCGACGACGCGGCGTTCGCGGACATCATGTCCCAGACCACGCCGGAGGGCATGATCGAGACCGTGGTCAAGTACTGCGAGGAGTAGGGCTCGCAAAGAGCGCCAAAGCCGCCGCCGGGCACCTTCGGGTACCCGGCGGCATTTTGTTGGCTGGTTAGTGCAGCGTGCCTAGACGCGGCGAAACGACCGTGCGACTGGGCGTGGTCACCTCATCGCGGTTCACTGCAAAGAGACTGCCGTCGGCCGGTACCGCGAGGTGCCTTTCGGCACCGGTACGACCGACTGGGACGCGCTGGAGGAGGCCGTGCGCCAAGGCGTGTGCCGATTCGTCGCCGAGTTCTGGTATGTTGGCTCGGAGAACTGGCGAGAGGAGACCGCGGTCGCCTGCAAGTTCATTCGAGGTAAGGTCGAGAGTGCGTTCGACCGCTGCGCCTAATGGTGGTCGCCGGTATGAGGAGAGTGCCGTTGATCGAGAAACTGGTTCGTGCCAAATGCGCGCTGTTTGATTTCGATGGGGTCGTGGCAGATACCGAGCCGCTCTATGTCGAACTCGATCGCCGCGCGTTGGCCGCGTTCGGCTATGAGGCCACCGATGAGGAGCTCGAGGGCTTTGTGGGCAAGGCGTCCGAGGTCGAGGGGCCGGCGCTTCTAGTCCGGCATGGGATTCAAGCGACGGAAGAGGATTACCTCGCAGTCTGGGATTCCGACCGCGATATCTACGGAAATCCCGGTCTTGCGCCGAACCCGGGGCTGCCGGAGCTGTGGGCGTGCCTTCGCAAGCGGGGATGCCGCATCGCAGTCGTTTCGACGACGCGCTGCGCAAGCCTTGTGCGTGCACTCAACAACTTCGGCATGCTCACCTACGTGGACGCGATTGTGGGACGCGAAATGGTGTCGCGCATGAAGCCCGATCCCGAGCCGTACCTGCGTGCCTTGGAGATTCTTGGAGCTGATGCCGCCGATGCGGTCGCCTTCGACGACTCGTCGTCCGGCGTAGCCTCGGCGCGCGCGGCGGGCGTGTACACCGTCTGTTATCGCGGCGATTCGGCCGCCGATGCGCGACTCACGGATTTCCGCGATCTGCTGTAGACGCGACGGCACGGCTAGCGGCGCGTAAGCACCGCGACGGACTCGACGTGCTTGGTGTGGGGGAACATGTCGACCGGCGTGACGGACTCGATGCGATAACCCTTGCGGCGGATGTACTCGAGGTCGCGGGCCTGGGTCTCCACGTTGCAGCTCACGTAGACCACGCGCGCCGGCGCGAGCTCGGTCACGCCGTCGAGGAACTCGGCCGTGGAGCCTGCGCGCGGCGGGTCCATGAGCACGACGTCGAAGCCGAGCTCGTGGCCTTCGCGGGCCATCCATTCCGTGGCGTCGGCCGCCACGAAGCGGCACTTCTTGCCAAGGCCGTTGGCTGCGGCGTTCTTCCTCGCTGCCTTGACGGCGCCCTCGACGCGCTCGACGCCCACGATCTCGGCGTCGCTCGCGGACGCGGCGCAGATTCCGATCGTGCCGCAGCCGCAGTAGGCGTCGAGCACGCGCTCGCCGCCCTTGAGCGCGGCGCCCTCGATGGCCAGCCGGTAGAGCTCCTCGGTCTGGGCCGGGTTGGTCTGGTAGAAGGTCGTCGGGCCGATCTCGAACGTGCAGCCCAGGAGCTTGTCGCGCATGGTGCCGGGGCCCCAGAGCGTGTTGTTGGCAAAGCCAAGGATGGCGTTCGTGCGGCGCGTGTTCACGTTCTGCACGATGCTGGTGACCTCGGGCGCCGCATCGCGGATCGCCGAGACGAACCTGCCCGGCTGGCGGAGCTGCGCGACGTTGGTGACCACGGTGAGGAGCACGTCGTCGGTCGCGTAGCCGCAGCGCACGATGGCGTGGCGAAGGACACCCGTGCCCTTGTCCTCGTCGTAGGCGGGGATGTGCTGCTGCTCTGCCGCGCGGCCCACGGCGTTGAGGATGTGGCGCGCCCGCGGGTCTTCTGCCAGGCAGTCGTTGCAGCGGACGATCCGGTGGCTTCCGCGTGCGTAGAAGCCGCAGGCTATGCGCCCGCGCCCCGCGTGGGCGTAGGGGGTCGCGGCCTTGTGGCGATACGAAATGGGCTCGCCCTTCATGCCGACGATTTGCCGCAGCTCTCCCTTGTCGGCGCCGATCATGGTGCCAAGAAGGTCGTTGACCTGCTCCTGCTTGCGCCGCAGTTGGATGGTATAGGGAACTGCGAGCCACTCGCAGCCGCCGCAGTCGCGCGCGATCGGGCATGTGTATGTACGGTAACCCATGGGTATCCCCTCAGTCTTTGTTCGTTATTTCAGCATACACGAGGCTTAAGCTGGTGAAATTGTCATCGCTCACCCCGCGACCCGAATGTGGGCCGCGCAGGCGGGTGTCGCGAACCGAAAGGGGCCGCTATGGGAAGCTTGGGTAAGGTTGGCATTATCGGTTTGAGTCATGTGGGCGCGCATGTGGCGGACGTCCTTCTTTCCCATGGCGCGGTGGAAGAGCTGCGGTTTTGTGACCGCGACCTTAAGCTGTGCCACGCGCAGGCCAACGACATGCTCGATGCGATGGCCTACTACCCGCGTCGCGCGCGCGTGATCGACTGCGCGTGCGACTACGAGGATCTTGCCGAGTGCGACGTGATCGTGAACGCCGCGGGGCACGTGGCCGCCTCGAAGACCAACCGCGACGCGGAGAATCTGCTGACGCCGGCCGAGGTCGCCACGTTCGCGCCGCGCATCATGGCCGCCGGCTTCGACGGCGTGTGGGTGAGCATCGCAAACCCGTGTGACGTCGTGGCGCTTGAGCTGCAGCGCCAGACGGGGATGGACCCGCGACGGATCATCGGCTCCGGCACCGCGCTCGACTCGTCGCGACTGCGCCACGCTATCTCCGACGCCACCGGATACGACCCGGCAAGCGTCAACGCGTGGATGCTCGGTGAGCACGGCTTCAGCGAGTTCGCGTGCTTCAGCCACGCGGCCGTTGGGTGCCTGACGCTTGACGAGGTCGAGGCGCAGGCGGGTGTTGCGCTGGATCGCGCGGCTATCGAGGAGGCGGCCACGCGCGGCGGGTACATCACAATGGCCGGAAAGTTCTGCACGGAGTATTCCGTCTCGCGCGCGGCGGCGCAGATCGTCGAGGCGGTGCTTGCGGACACCAAGCTGGTGACGCCCGTGTCGACACTGGTCGAGAACGTGTACGGGGTGAGCGGTATCTACGCGAGCCTGCCGTGCGTCATCGGCGCCGGCGGCGTTGAGCAGGTGTTCGTTCCCGAGCTTTCCGAAGACGAGGTTGCCAAGTGGCGTGCGACCTGCGAGCACATTGCTGGCAACGTCGCGGCGTTTGAGGCGTCCAAGTAGTCGTCTGGGACGGGAATTATGGAGTGGCTCGCGCGGAGGAGGTGAACCGCGCGGGCCTTTCCGTTATCGGTTGGTACATGTTAAAAATCTAACCAAGATCAAAAATACTGATTTTCTTTTTGAAATTAAGGGTACTATTGCGTTGATTTGAGACGGGTTCAAAAAAACGAAGGGATTGTCGACCCGTCCAAGAAGGAGAGGTACCCCATGCAATCCAAGATTGCCCACGCTGCCGAGCGCAAGGCGTTCAGCATCGCGCTCGACCAGATCATCAAGGCCGCCAGCGGTCCTGACCGCGAAAAGAATCTCGATAAGCTCATCGACATGGCGGGCAAGCTGCTCAAAGACACCTCGCCCGGCGTGACTCGCGGCCTGCGCAACGGCCTGTATCCCGGCTCCAAGTGGGAGCAGTACCTCTGGGACATCATTGACAACACCGACCACCACGTGCTCAAGACCGCGGTGCTCGCAGGCGGCTACGAAGCTGCTTTCCGTGGCCTTCGCAACACGACCGAGAACGCGGAGAAGGAGCAGTGCAACGTTCCTTGGATCATCCTGTTCGACCCCACGAGCGCCTGCAACAAGCATTGCGTCGGCTGCTGGGCCGCCGACTACGGCAACAGCCTGAACCTCACGTATGAGGAGATGGACCGCCTGGTTACCGAGGGCTCTGAGCTGGGTTGCCACCTCTATATGCTCACCGGCGGCGAGCCGCTGGTTCGCAAGCGCGACGTGATCCGCCTGGCAGAGGCGCACAACGATTGCCTCTTCAACATCTTTACCAATGCGTCGCTGATCGATCAGGAGTTCTGCGACGACGTCAAGCGCGTGGGAAACATCGTCTTCAGCGTCTCGCTTGAGGGAACCGAGGATTCCAACGACGGTCGTCGCGGCGACGGTTCGTACCAGGAGGTCATGCGCGCCTTTGATCTGATGCGCGAGAACGGCCTGCTCTTCGGCACCTCAACCGCATATACTCGCGCGAATACCGAGATGGTCTCGTCCGACGAGTACTTCGACACCATTATTGCGAAGGGCTGCCGCTGGGCCTGGTATTTCCACTACATGCCCGTGGGCGAGGGCGCGTCCGTCGATCTGTGCCCGACCGTCGAGCAGCGTGAGTATATGCTGCGGCGCATTCGCGAGGTACGCGGCGTGACGGGCGGCAAGCCGATCTTTGCCATGGACTTCCAGAACGATGGCGAGTATGTGGGCGGCTGCATTGCGGGAGGCCGCGTCTACTGCCACATCAATG
>OLVX01000796.1_pt1 | contig 29914 bp, 26 predicted proteins | sample 1673271 | NCBI WGS metagenome assembly OLVX01 (sample SAMEA3178939, study PRJEB25190) | human gut metagenome | biome: human gut; feature: human-associated habitat; material: faeces | place: Austria | collected 2013
TGCCCTCGGGGGTCTCGGCGGCGTCGACGGCGGTGTAGGCGCCGCAGTTGATCACGGTGCCGTAGAGCGACCAGTCGAGCTTACCGTAGGCCGCAGGGTCGCTCATGTCAAAGGTGTCGATATCGCGGAAGTCGAAATCCTTGGCGACTTTGCGTTCCTCAGCAAGCGCGCGGACGGCGCGGCCGAGCTGGCCGTTGCAGCCGGTGACGAGCGTCCGCTTAGGCGCCATGGGAATGACATCTGCGAGCATCGGGTGGTGCTTGTCAGCCTCGGAGAGCGTCGCCTGCCCGAGCGGGATGGGCCACTCGATGCCCAGCGCGGGATCGGCGAGATTCACGAAGGTGTAGGTCTTCTTCAGCTCGGCGGACCAGTGGGCGTTAACCAGGTAGGTGTAGGCGGTCCCGTCCTCGAGGGCTTGGAAGGAGTTGCCGACGCCGCGCGGCGTGAACACCGCTCGCGAGGGGTCGACCTCGCAGCAGTAGGTCATGCCGTACGTGGCGCTCCCCTCCCTCAGGTCGACCCACGCACCGAAGATACGGCCCGTGGCAACGCTTATCCACTTGTCCCACGGCTCGGCGTGGACACCGCGCGTGACGCCGCGCTCTGCGTTGAAGGAAATATTGTTCTGAACCCACGTGAGGTCGGGAGCGCCGAGCGCGCACATCTTTGCCCTCTGCCAGTTCTCCTTGAACCAGCCGCGGGAGTCTCCGTGCACGGGCAGCTCAGCCACAAGAAGCCCCTCTATGGGGGTCTCGCGAATCTCAAGGTTCTTCTCGAACTCGAACTCGAACACGTTTCCCCCTACTGGCCCTGCTTGGCATACTTGGCCTCGGTCGCGGCCTTGGCGGGGCGCCACCAGGCCTCGTTGGCCACGTACCAGTCGATGGTGGCCTTAAGGCCCTCGGCGAAGTCGGTGTGTCTGGGCTCCCAGCCGAGCTCGCGGCGCAGCTTGGTGGAGTCGATGGCGTAGCGGCGGTCGTGGCCGGGGCGGTCGCGCACCCAGTCGAAGTCGTCGGCGTCCTTGCCCATGGCGACGAGGATGGCGCGCAGGACGTCGATGTTGTTCCTCTCGCCGTCGGCGCCGATGAGGTAGGTTTCGCCCATGCGGCCCTTCGTGAGGATGGTCCACACGGCGCTCGAGTGGTCCTCGGTGTGGATCCAGTCGCGGACGTTCTCGCCCGTGCCGTAGAGCTTGGGGCGCTGGCCGTCGATGACGTTGGTAATCTGGCGCGGGATGAACTTCTCCACGTGCTGGTAGGGGCCGTAGTTGTTAGAGCAGTTGGAGATGGTTGTGCGCAGGCCGTAGGTGCGCGTCCAGGCACGCACGAGCATGTCGGAGCTGGCCTTGGTGGAGGAGTACGGAGAGCTCGGGTGGTACGGCGTCTCCTCGGTGAACCTGGCTGGGTCGTCCAGGGCAAGGTCGCCGTAGACCTCGTCGGTGGAGACGTGGTGGTAGCGGATGCCGTACTTCCTCACTGCCTCCAGCAGGCGGAAGGTGCCCTCGACGTTGGTGCGCAGGAAGGGCTCCGGGTCGGCGATGGAGTTGTCGTTGTGGGACTCGGCGGCGTAGTGCACGATCGCGTCGTGGCCGGGGACGATTCGCTCCAGAAGCTCGGCGTCGCAGATGTCGCCCACCACGAGCTCGACGCGGTCGGCGGGAAGGCCCGCGATGTTCTCGCGGTTGCCCGCGTAGGTGAGCTTGTCGAGCACGGTCACGTGCACCTCGGGGTGCTCGCGCACCACATGGTGCACGAAATTGCTGCCGATGAAGCCGCAGCCGCCGGTAACGATGATGTTCTTAGGCTCGAAGGTTTCGGCCATGCTAGTCCTCCTTGGCAGAAATCTCACCGGCAGCAACGGCCTTGAGATGCTGGCCGTAGACCGACTTGCCGTAGCGCTCGGCCGCGGCGGACAGGGTCTCTCTGTCGATCCAGCCGTTCTCGAAGGCAATCTCCTCGGGCACGGAGACGGGCAAATCCTGCGCGCGCTCGACGGCGCGCACAAATTCGCCGGCCTCGTAGAGGCTCTCCATGGTGCCTGTGTCGAGCCACGCGTAGCCACGGCCCAGGGTGACGACCGACAGGGTGCCGTCCTCGAGGTACATCTGGTTGAGCGTCGTGATCTCCAGCTCGCCGCGCGCGCTCGGCTTCACTTGCTTCGCTAGCTCGCACACACGCGAGTCGTAGAAGTACAGACCCGTCACGGCATAGCTGCTCTTGGGATGCTCGGGCTTCTCCTCGATGGACACGGCGTTGAAGTCGGCGTCGAACTCCACGACGCCGAAACGCTCGGGGTCGTCGACGTGGTAGCCGAACACGGTCGCGCCGCCCTGTGCCTCGGCGCGCTCGACGGCGGCCTTCAGATGGCGGGAGAGCCCGTTGCCGTGGAAGATGTTGTCGCCGAGCACGAGCGCACACGGCTCGCCCGCCAGGAAGTCCCGACCGATGGTGAAGGCCTCGGCGAGGCCGCGCGGCTCCGCTTGCTCCGCGTACTCGAGCCTCATGCCGAGCTCGGAGCCGTCGCCGAGCAGCTCCCGGAAGGCGGGAAGGTCGCGCGGCGTGGATATGACCAGCACCTCGCGGATGCCCGCGAGCATCAGCACCGAGAGCGGGTAGTAGACCAGGGGCTTGTCGTATATCGGCAGCAGCTGCTTGCTGACCGCCTTTGTTATCGGGTGCAGGCGCGTGCCGGAGCCGCCCGCAAGGATTATGCCTTTCACAACCCTACTCCTCGGGTCTCATGCGCAGGGAGGCGAACCGGTCGACGGCCATCTCGGCCTTGTAGGCCTCAAAGAGCTCGCGGCAGCCGAACCTGGGCTCGTAGCCAAGCTCGTCCTTTGCGTTCTGGACGTCCATGAGGAAGCCGCCGCCGCAGGGCTTCTCGGGGCGGTAAACCACCTCGGAACGGCCCGAGGCGGGCGCGAAGACGTCTGCGATGGTCTCAACCTGCTCGCGCAGGGTCACAGGGATGCCCGTGCCGATGTTGTAGAGGCCGCCGTCCCTGTCGGCCAGGGCGGCCAGGCACAGCTCTTGGCTGAAGTCGTCAACGTAGACCATGTCCTTGGAGTACTCGGGGTCGCCCCAGACCTCCAGAGGCTCGCCCGCCATGGCGCGCTCGATCATCGTGTAGACGGGGCGCTTGGTCTTGACGCCATTAGGGAAGTAGTAGTGGTAGGGACTGTAGCTGTAGATGGTGGGGAGACGGAACACAAACTTCTTGATGCCGTACTCCTGGCGATAGTGCTCCATGACCTCGAGGGCCGCGTTCTTGGCGATAACGTACATGGCGTGGTCGCCGGTATAGCTGAACGCCGGCGGCGTGTCCGGCGCAAGGATCCTGCCTGGGGCTGAGGCGAGGGAGATGTCGAACACGGTCTGGGTGAAGATGACCCTGTCAGCACCGACCTTGCGGCACCACTCCAGCACGTTGTAGGCGCCCATCGTGATCGAGCTGAGGTACAGCCCGCCGTCGTAGTCCCTCATGTAGGAGGGAATCTGCGCGGCGAGCAGCATCACGGCGTGCACGCCGTCCGTGGGAAGGGCATCGAAGTCCCCCGGCCTCGTGACGTCAACCGAGTAGTAGTCGACGCCCATCCCGGTGAAGACCGGGGCCTCGGGGCGACGTCCCACGGCGACGATCTCGTACTCGGCGGGGTCGAAAAACTCGGAGGCATACTTGGTGAGATATGAGCCGACGTTTCCAGTGGCTCCAAAGATGACGATCTTCTTCATAGCATGAACCCTTCTATCTGAGAACGGACTTGACGCAGGAGGCAACGTACTCCATGTCATCACGGTTATATCTCTGGTCGACGGGGAGCGGAAGGACGTCTCGGGCGTACCTGCGTGCCCAGCTCGATGCGGGGCACTCCGCCAGGACGTTCGGCCAAAGCGTGGGAACGAACACGCCCGCCTCCGCGAGCCTGCCCCTGAGGCCGTCGGAGTCCTCCACGAGGAGGGGGTACATGTACGGCCCCTCGGGCGACCCGGCGGCGAGCAGGTTGCGGCCACCGAGGGCCTCGTCGAGGCTGGCGTAGTTCTCCTCGCGGCGACGCCTCGCGAAGGCGAAGTCGATGGCGCCCATCAGGCGCCTCGTGGTCTCGGACATGGCAGCAAGCGGCTCGCCGTCGATGGACTCCTCGGAGGCCCGGTAAGCGCCGTACCACTCGGCGCTGCCGTCCTCCGCCCTCCCGACGACGTGCGCCATCCTTGCACGCGACGACGCCCTCGGAAGCTCCCGGCCGAGCCGCAAGCCGTCGCGCGTAACGAGGTAGGCGCCGTCAGGCACCCCAAAAAACTTCCTGCAAGTGTATATGGTGTCGACGCCGGCCCAGGGCTCGCGAAAGAAGCCCTGCACCTCGTCGACGATGAGCCTGCCCTCCGAGGCAGACCGGGCGCGCTCGACCTCCGAGGGGGAGAGTCTGCCGTAGTAGTCCGCGACGTAGAGCCACTCGCCTTCACTGACGGCCAGGTCGGTGGGAAGGGCCAACCCCTCTCCCACCTCGAAGGTCCTGACGGCTATCCCCTCGCGCACGCAGATCCCGCTCACCGCGTCGCACATGAGGTCCGGCAGGGCGATGCGCTCAATCCCCCGAAGCTCGGCCAGGTAGGCAAGGCAGTTCCTAGCACTGTTGAGCGCCACCGCCCCGGGATGGTAGGGCTCGCCCTGGTAGCGCTCCAGCTCAAGATATCCGCCGATCTCGCGGCTCACACTACCTCACAACCGCCCGCATGGACTCGCCGGGCGCGGCCCTGAAGGCCTCGAGCTCCTCGCGGGATCCAAACCTGAGCATCACGGAGCCGAAGGCGTGGTTGGCGGCGGTAAAGGCCTCCACGCGGGCGCCGGGGGCGACCCACAGCTGCTCCTCGGCGACATGCGTCTCCCTGAACCCGGGCGCGTACTCCACTCCCGCGAACTCGCCCGCGTGGTCAGAGTGCAGCATCTGCTGGAACCAGAAGCCGTCGTAGGCTGGCATCGACAGCTCGTCCACAGGCAGGCCAAGGGCGGCCTGGACGCTCGCCCTCACGAGGTCGGTCGCTCCCCCCGTCGCGAGGCGCAGCATCTCGCAGAGGCGGTTGCCACCACCGCGCGGCGAGCTTTCCATGATGTAGGCGCGCCCGTCGGTCGCCACGCGGGTCTCGACGTTGAAGACGCCGCTCCCAAGGCGCAGGAGGTCGGCCAGGCGCTGGAGCTCGGAGACGAGCTCGGCCTGCGCCCAGGCGGGCATGGAAGCCGGCATGGCGTAGGCGGCCGGCGTGTAGGGATTGGGGACCCCGGGGTCGAAGAGCTGCGAGGTGAAGGAGACGCACCTGAACTCGCCGTCCACGAGGAAGGCGTCGGCGTCGGAGCTGTCCCCCGACTTCTCGAGGAACTGCTCGACGATGCACCTCCCGTCTCGCGAGAACGACAGCGCGTAACCGACCGCCTCGCGGAGCCCCTCCGGCCCGTCGACGCGGGAGCAGCCCTTGGAGCCGGCCGAGTCGACCGGCTTGGCGATGACCGGGTACCTGAGCGAGTCGGCCGAGGCCGCGGCCTCCTCGGCCGAGGAGAAGACGTGAAGCTCCGGGCAGTTGAAGCCGTTGTCGCGCAGGAAGGAGCGGTAGCGCTCCTTGTCCTGCAGGACCGAGACCGCCTCGTAGGAGCCCTGGAACGGGAGCCCGAGCCTCTCGGCGGCGTAGGCGGCCGAGACGACGCCGGGGTCGGCGGCGAAGGACATGATGCCGTCGGCGCCGACCGACTCAGCGGCGGCCAGCACGGCAGTCTCGTCGACGATGCTCGCGTTCACGTAGCCGTCGGAGAAGCGGTGGGCGTAGTTGTCGGGCAGGTAGTCGCACGTGACGACACGGGCACCCAGCTCGTGGGCGGCGTCGATGACGGGGATGGCGTACCGGGCCCCGCCGAGCAGCAGGAGCGTCTTTGGCATGGCTAGTTCCTTCCGGTCGACTCGACGACGTCGCAGATGCGGTCGACGTCGGCAAGGGAGAGATCGGCGTACATGGGCAGCGTCAGCACCTGGGCGGCCATCCTCCCGGCCACCGGGGTGCGGTCGCTGGAGTAGACGCTCCTGTAGCAGGCGTAGTCGCTGATGAGCGGGTAGAAGTACTTGCGGGCGCCCACGCCTGCGGCGTCAAGGGCGTCAAAGACGTCGTCGCGCGTGGCCCCGAAGGCCTCGGGGTCGAAGATCACAGGCAGGTAGGCGTAGTTGGCCCTCACACCCGGGGCGGGGCGGAACACCCGCACGCCCGGGACGGCCTCGAGGCGGTCCCAGTAGCGCTCGGCCACGGCGCGGCGCTTGGCGACCTCCTCGTCGAGGTGGCGCAGGTTGCAAACGCCCATCGCGGCACAGAACTCGTTCATCTTGGCGTTTCCACCGACGTACTCCACGTCCTCCGGCCCGGTGATTCCGAAGTTCTTCCACTGGTTGAGCGTGTCGTAGAGCGAGGTGTCCCTGAAGCAGACGGCGCCGCCCTCGATGGTGTTGAAGACCTTCGTGGCGTGGAAGCTGAACATGGAGGCGTCGCCGAAGGAGGCAGCGGATACCCCGTCTCGCTCGACGCCGAAGGCGTGGGCGGCGTCGTAGACGACCCTGAGGCCGTGGCGGTCGGCGATGTCCTGGATGGCGTCGACGTCGCAGAGGTTGCCGTAGACGTGGACTGGCACGATGGCGCACGTGCGGGGTGTGATCGCCTCCTCTATGCGCTCGGGGTCGAGGGTGCAGTCCGACTCGCGAATGTCGGCGAAGACGGGCGTGAGGCCCTTTCGTGCAATAGCGTGGGTCGTGCTCGCGAAGCTGAAGGGCGTGGTCACAACCTCGCCGTGCAGGCCAAGGGCCTCGAGTATGCACTCGAGTGCGTTGTGCCCGTTGGTGAACAGGCACACGTTGGGCGTCCTCAGGCGCTCCTTCAGCGCCTCCTCGAGCTTCCTGTGCTCCTCCCCCATGTTGGTGAGCCAGTGGCTCTCCCACAACGGGCGAATCTCCTCGCAATACTCTTCGAACGGTGGCATTGAAGAGCGGGTGACGAGAATCCGATTACTCATCTGACCTCCAATAATTCGTAGCCTTGATTATTTCCTAGACCTCAGAAGGTCGACGACGCTAGACCTAAGATAGACGAAAACCTCCAGCCTCAGGACGGCGGACAAGCCAAGATACGCTGCGGCCATGACGAGCGCCTCGACAAAGATCTTTAGAATCGGGTTGATCACCAGTCCGCCAGCGACCAAACTCAGTCCTCCCGCGATCATCGAAAGCCAGAAAGAGGGCGCGATGTCGCGCAGCTGCTCCCCGTAGGAGTATCCAATAACGCGCTTATTCGGGAAGCTGTTGACGAAGGTTGAGATTATCCCGGTGAACATATAGGTGCCCACCATGACGTAGACATCCCTGAAGACAAACGCAGCAATAAGAAGACAGGCGGTTCCGTAGCACTTCTTGATTAACTCGAGCTTAAGGAAGAGGTCGGAACGCCCCATCCCGTTGAGCGTCTGCAGGTTGGTCGTGTGAATGGGAAGCAGGGCGTAGGTGAAGCAATACATCCTCATGAACGGAACGCACGGAAGCCATTGTTCACCAAGCACCAGGCTCACGATTGGCTCCGCGGCCACCGCGAACAGCGTCATCGCGGGCGCAATGAGATACGTGGACGTTTTGAGGGCCCGCCTGACCAGACGCTTAACCTGCGACAAGTCAGACTGGATGTGAGCTACCGCAGACAGCATCACGGGCTGTATAGCCCCATCCAGTATGTTTCCCAGGGCTTGGGGGTATTTCTTTCCCTGACTGACCAAGCCAAGGCTCGAAGCAGAGAACTGCTTACCAATTATCAAATCGGAGAGCGACTGATAGCCCTGGTCCAGAACGCCCGAGACAAGCAGCTTCCATCCAAACCCAAGCATGGTTCGGGCACGGGCTGGATCAAAAACCATTCGAGGAAGCCATTTAACGCTATGCGCGAGAACGATGCAGTTGCAAAGGTGATACGACACCTGCTGGATGACAAGCGACCAGAGCCCGGCGCCCAGAAGAGCCGAAGCAATTCCCAGAAAACCAGAAACCAGGCCCGCAATGAGCGTGGCATCAAAGACCTTGCGGAATTCGAGTTCACGCTCTACAAGCGCGACCTGAACCGAGTTGAAAGAGCTGACCACGAGAATCAGGCACATGGCTCGAAGCGGCCAAACCAGGGACGGCATTACGTAGAAGATGGCAATCCCAGGAGCAGCAAGGAAAACAATCAAATACAGCACAAGAGAGACGCCGAAGCACAGCCAAAATACAGTTGAGGAGTCTTCATCGGTAATTGAAGGAGCCTGAATCAGTGCCGTGTTGAGCCCCGACTGAACAAGCACGTTGCCGATATTCACAAAGACAAGCATGATCGCCAGCGTTCCAAAGTCATCTGGCGAGAGCAACCGGGCGAGAATAATCTGGACGATTAACTCGACAACCGCTCGACCGCCCCTCTCGAAAAACTTCCAAAAAAGAGAAGAGAGTGTCTTAGCCTTAAGCGAATTCTGCGCCATTCAATCCCTCTTCTTAGGTGCCAATACACGAATAACAGCCACATAAATAACAGTCAATTAAATCGATGATAAACCATAGCACATCAAAATGACAATTAATTACAAGTTCCGACAAATGCAAGATAGCTACTGCATAGGAAAAGAAGCGATTTCATGCCTCAAGATAAAAGGCTCTGTTAGACCAGGATTGACATACATATGTCCCCACGGCGCCATATCGTTAGCCCTGTAGACGCGCGGCGATGGGGGGCAGCCTGAACGCCGACGACCTGGTAATCACCTTCAAGCGGAACATGGCAAAGCTGAGCGGGGCGGAGCGCCGCCGCGCGATCGAATCCGTCAGGGACGCGGTCCGCGCGGCGGCGTTCGACGACGCGGCCGGCTCCTCCTGCGAAGTCGAATGCTGCCCGCGCTGCGGGTCCGCCGCGGTCGTGAAGAAGGGAAAGGCCGGGAACGGCGAGCAGCGCTACCTCTGCCGGGGCTGCGGCAGGACCTTCGGCATGGGCAGCGAGCGCATCCTGGGGACGAGCAAGCTCCCGAAGGAGACCTGAATGGCCTACGCCGAGTACTTCGTGCTCATGCTGCCCCTGCGCGAATGCGCGAGGCGCTGCCGCGTCTGCCTCAAGACCGCCTACACCATGCGCCACAGGCTGATCGAGTGCCTCTAGGCCAACTCCCCCTCGTTCAGGGTCGAGCGGGGCTGCGGTTGCAAGCTCGACGAGACCTATTTCCCCGAGTCGTTCAAGGGCAACCACACGAGGGAGTCGTTCACGATGCCGCGCCCCTCCCGGCACCGCGGCAAGCAGGTGCACAGGCGCGGGCTGCCGCGCGAGCGGATCTGCGTCATGACCGGAGTGAACGACTCGAACGAGACGTTCCTCGAGGTCACGGGACGGGGCGCCCTTTCGAGGGAGCGCGCCATGGACGCGCTGAGGGGCCGCATCGCGGCCGGCTCGGTCGTCGCGACCGGCAGGGCTGCCGCCTACGTCGGGGTCCTCGCCGAGCTCGAGGTCGCCGCGCACGCGGCCTACGACCCCATGGACCGCTCCGGGGGAACCATCAACCGGATCAACACCGTCCACTCGCTCCTCGGCGCCTTCATGGAGCCGTTTAAGGGCGTGTCGACGAAGCACCTGGGCGACTACCTCACCTGGTTCAGGTGGTGCCGGACCTTCATGGCGACCAATTCCGGCGCCGCCGAGCGCGCGGTAGCGCGGCAGCTCGCGCACGGCACCTGCAGGAGCCGTGTCCGCGACATGTTCAACGTGGAGCCGCCCTACATGGACCACTGGGCCGCGCCCGCCGCATAGAGGCGGTAGAATGGTCGCACCGCGATACACGAGGAGAGGTGAGGCCATGCCGTCGAACATACCGGCCACGACGATCCGCATCGACCCGGAGGTCAAGAAGGAGGCTACGGCCATCCTGGACGAGCTCGGCCTGTCCATGTCCACCGCCGTCAACGCGTTCCTCAGGGCGCTCGTCCGAGAGGGCGGAATGCCGTTCGAGATGAGGGTCAAGACGCCGGCGCCCGAAGGGGAAACGGCGAGATAGCCTGCGGTAACGTAAAATTTCTTTCACAAATTGAAAGCTGAATACATCTAGGAATGAAAAGGCATGGTCGTCAGCCATCGGTATGATTTTCAGCGACCAAGCATAAAACGTACCGAGGAGGCATCGCAACCATGTCCGGCAACATAGTATCAGTCGACGAGGAGTCGTTGAAGTCCGACCTTCGCGAGCTAGTGAGGTCAGGTTTCACCGAGTCGAAGGAATCGTGGAAGGAGTTCCTCTTGTGGCTGCGCGGGCGCGGGCTGTCGGGCGTGAGGCTCGTCACAGGCGACAAGTCGCTGGGGCTGCTCGGGGCGCTCGAGGAGGTTTTTCCCGACGCCAAGTACCAACGCTGCACTGTGCACTTCTATCGAAACGTGTTCGGGAAAGTGCCGCGGCAGAAGAGGGTCAAGGTCGCCAAGATGCTCAAGGCTATTCACGCGCAGGAATCGCGCGAAGCGTCGGAGGCGAAGGCGGCTGACGCGCTCGAGGCGATGAAGCTGGGCGCGGCCGCCAAGGTGGTGCGCGAGGGCTGCCGCGAGACGCTGGCCTACACCGATTTCCCGATGCAGCATTGGACCAGGATCAGGACCAACAACGCCGTCGAGCGCTTCAACAGGGAAATACGCCGCCGCACCCGCGTGGTTGGCACCTTTCCCGACGGGAAATCGACCCTGATGCTGGTGACGCCAGGCTGAAATACATAGTCGAAAACGAATGGGGCCGCAGGCGCTACCTAGATGTATCGCTGCTCGAAGACGAGGAGGGCAAAGCGTAGGACGAGAATGTCGATGGTCTCACCTAGACATCAGCGAATTTGCGAAAGATTATTGACGGTATCTAGCCTGCGGGTCTGCCTGAAACGGCAGGGCCCGGTGAGCAACTCGTCCGGTCTCGGGCGCATCGCCCCCTTGCCGAATTCAGGTCCGGCAAGGGGGCGACCATTGAGCAATCGCAAAAAGATGATGGGGCGAAATGTCAATCCTGGTCTAACAGAGCCTTACTTAATCAAAACAACGCTCTGGTTGTATTCACTTTTATTTGCATTGTTAAAGCAGGGACCAATTAAATTACCCGGAAGAATCTGGTGCCACATCTTATTCTCATAAGGAGTATCGCCCCAGAAAAAGCCTATATGACAATCAATTGCCCCATTCGTCTTAAAGAAAATAATATCGCCTTTCTGCGCATAGCCGCTATTCAGCATATCTCGAACAGTTCTAAACTCATACATTTTGCACCCTGAGTCACAAGCATAACCATACCAACGCCAAGCGTTAATATAGCCTCCCCCACCAGGCCCGCCGGCCCATGGCGAGTGTGCGTTATTCCTGCCTATCGCTGCAACATCCCCGCCAACAGCAGCATAAGCATGAGCAACAAATCCGGTGCAGTTCATACCCGTATAACCATCCCATCTTGGACTTCCGTTGGGATAAAGACATGTGTCATATGAGAAGCCGCCGGAATAACGCGTACCCAGATAATAAGAATCATACTGATGCGAAGTAAGCCATGTCAGCAGGCTAATTCTGCTAACGCCAAGAACTGTCGAACTTCCGGTCGGATTGTAATAAACCTGCGTAGACTTGGAATGAACCGATCCGTCAGGATAGGTAACATCACAGTACAAAGCATAATAGCCTGAACTTAAGCCCAAATCGGAAGGGTTAAAGTAGGCATCATTAGTGGTTGATTTCGCCCTGAGAACACCCCATTGACTCCAATCCGGTTTCGCCCAGACAAATTTAAATTCGAAAAGACCAGATCTCTCCGCATCAAGAGTTCCCATATCAGCGCGAACGCCCCATGACCAATCTCCGTCAGTAGATATAGCTGTAATTCTCGAATAGTCCCAAACACCGATATGAATCTTGCGAGTATTAACCTTGCCGTCAGAGCCGCTCACATCACAATAAATATCATACTCACCGGGATTATCAGGAGTCCAAGATAGGGAGGCATCAGAACCATTCTGAGCAATGCCCCAATTTGACCAGTTGTTCCTACTCCAAACATATTTATAGTTTAGGAAGCGAGTATCCCCTGCGCACTCCGTTGTAACGGAAACCTCATCGCCAGGCCTGATAAATGTATTGGAAACAGAAATACCGTCATAAGACCAGTCTTCAGGCGCAAAGTAGCAGTCTTTTTTACATGTAAGCGTTTGACCAGTTGTTGTATCAATTACATCAACATAGATTGAAATGTCTCCTGTTCGCGAAACAACCCAATTTAATGAAGATTTATCCTCTCCAGATTCTATAACACCCCATTCATTCCAATTGTTTCTCATCCAAACATACTTATATTTAACGCCTCTATTATTACGAACAATCAGATTGGGAGTAATAGCAACTGTATCCCCAGCGGAAACTGATCCATCAGAGGGCTCCACGGAAATCGAAGTGAAATTAGACAAGTTATTGTCCACATGCACGGGGAACTTGCGCGTGGTGACGCGGCCGGCCGAGTCGATGGCGTCCACCCAAATGTTGACGTCTCCGGTCACCTCGGGGGTCCAGGGGCAAGACGCGGAGGGCTCGCCCTGGCGGATTGTCCCCCAGCGGGACCATCCGCCCTGCTCCCAGACGAACTTGTACCTGACCGAGCCCGCATTGCCGGAGACGGACAGGCCCAGCTCGCACTCGTCCCCGAGCAGGGGCGACCCGCCGTCGGTAGCCTCCGCGGAGAGGCCGTCGAGGGAGAAGTCCTCCGACAGGCCAGACATATTATTAGCAGAATCGACGAAAAGAGATGAAGTGCCTTGATCTGTCGCAAAGGAATACGAAGCGGCCATAGGCAAAATCAAAAAAGCAACAAATATTGCAAGGATGAGCTTACGGCAAACTGTCTTCATCGGAATCAGGTATCCTAACAAACGAAGCTGTATAACTGAAATCTAAAGACGACTAGCGCTAAAGGGAAAATCGCATCATTAGATCATTCTGTTAATAATCGCTGCAATCCTTTGGCCGTAACCATCCCCAGGGACAGCCCATAAACCATTGAGGTCCTCTAGACACGGAGCGATGCCCAGATATCCCCTATCAACAAGTATTTGATAACGAGGATCAACACAAACATTGTTCAAGGGCATGCGGACCGCATAGCCTTTTAAATGCTGAGATTGGGCAAGCAACCCCTGATATACGTTGTCAAATCTTGCTCCACCAACCTGAGGACCGGTAGCGCCTAGGCCCGCGAAGTTGCACTGGTCTGCAGATACCGAACCTCCAAACTGAAGCCATCCAGTCTCCAGCATCGCTTGGGCAAATACAACCTCAGGTCTTACGCCTTCAGAGGAGGCGGCCAAAATAACCTGATTACAAAACTCAGTAATGCTAGAAGCGCCCCTTTGCGAATAAACCTCAGAAGGATAAGTGTGTCCGGTAGAAGCAAACAAACGAGCCATGGATTCAGCAGATATCGTAGACGTACCCATAATTGGCGTACCATCGACCGTCACCTTGCGGGTGAGGTGCTTGGCCTGATCGCCGTCGATCACGTCGAGGTAGAGGGTGTACTCTCCGGGCTCGGAGGGGGCCCACTCGCAGGAGGCGGAGGAGCTGGAGCCGCCGCCGACGGTGCCCCACTTGGCCCAGCCGCCCTTCTCCCAGACGAACTTGTACTTGAGGCCGTCGGTGTCGCCGGAGACCCTGGCCTGGAGCTTGAGCGGCTTGCCGGAGCGCGCCTCGCCGGAGACGTCGAGGCCCTCGACGGACCAATTGACTACTTTATATTTAGAAGTGCTCGATATATAACCATTGGAGTCGACAACATCGGCATAAATTTCGTATTCACCAGCTTGCGGCAAAGTCCAAGTAACAGACGGGCTGGTCAAATCTTGACCAATTACACCCCAATTTGAGCTGTTCCAATCGGCTCCAACTTTATGCCAAACAAATTTGTACTTAAGACCATCGGTCTTACCGGTAACATTCACGCCAATCTTAATGGAAGATCCAGCACGCCCTAATTCTTCAGAGAATGTAATTCCATCAATGGAATAAGGGTGCGGGAACTGCGCAATAATAGCAGCGGCATCAGCCTCGCCAAGACGACGACAGCCGTCATCGGAAAAGTAATTAGCGACATCGCCGGAATTCGAAATAAAGCCATGCTCAATTAAGATGCCAGGGATCCCCTGCTCGCGGGCGCATCGGATTACCGCAAACTCATCTCCCACTTGCATCTGGAAAACGCCGCGGTACGTAAGACCCATAGCAGCAAGGTTATTCATAACCTTATTGGCAAGCTCAACAGAAACCTTTGTATAGTCTGATCCATTTGAGGTAGGAGCGTAAACCTCAGCGCCATGAGCAGCGGAAGGACCGGAATTGATATGAAAGCTCACGAATGCTTGCGCGCCCTGATCAATGCAGCGCTGGACGCGATAAAGAAAATCATTACCGGAGTAATTGCCGTATTGTTCACGAGCAAGAACGACCTTAAAACCATATGCCTCAAGCTTATTCTTGCAGGCCGTCACAATCTTCGAGGTAAGATCGGCCTCACTTTTGCCATTGCCCTGTGCACCGGGGTCAGATCCACCGTGACCAGCATCGAGAGCGATTACGCTAACGTTGCGAGCAGAGCGAGCAGCATAAGTAGAAACACCATCCTGAGAATCGGCGCACTCCAACGCCTGCTGAATAGACTGGGCCTCAACAGCATTTCCGTCCCCATCTGCATAATAAACAGATGTGCCCTCAGAGTTCATAGAGCTATCTGCGACGGTGAATGAATAATCTCGATCAGAAAGATCGATCTTATGCTCAGTCCCATCTCCCTCTAGATAATACGAAATCGAAGTGAGGAAATAAGTATTAGCTTCGAGTTTTGCGCCAAAGGTAAAGGCGGCAGAATTATCAGCCGTAGCAGATGCGTCAACAGAGCCCTTTACGCCGTTGGCACTCACATAGCCAAGCGTAGCAGAGGAAAGAACTTCGCCGTCATTAGGAGTAGCAAAAGCAATGACTTGATTGGATCCAGAGGGAAGGCTTGGGTAGGCCAAGTAAACGTATTGAAAGTCCGACTCGACCGAATCGACCTGTTGCTCGGTCTTGGCATCGCTTTCAGCTGCGCCTTGGCTCAACGAGTCGATAGCCTCAATATCCCCTTCTACCGGAGATTGGTCGACGGTAGCCTCGCTGCTTTCAGCATCGTCACCGCGTGAAGTTACTCCGTCATCACCTGCAGAAGCCACATCCGTCACAGCTTCAGCGGGCTTCGCCTCGTTCAACCCGTAAGCAGCAACTACAGGACTCATCAATGACGAAAATGTCAGAAGAGCAGCCAGAGAAAAACTGGTTGTGACACGTAAAACCTTTTTCATATTGAATCCCCAGTCAAAATGAATATCCATGTTGCAACATTATCCAACAATTATCTCTTCTTTTGAACAATTGTCATTGAAAGGAATCGTGTTGAATCAAGGTGGCAATATTCAGCACCTTCGAACGCGAACCAGCCAACATTTTTCATCTGAGAAAAACTTCATAGCTTATATCTAATAAAGATTTCATCACACTTAGTTAAAAAGAACTAACGAACGGTTCGAAATACTGGTCCCTTATCTCATATGCAAGCATGCCATTGTCTATTTCTATTATTTCTTCTTCGTATAACGGACTACAGGAAGTTTGAATGTCAGCCTGCTACGAAAAGGGGTGTTCAGCGATGTCTTCACATCTAACTATAAGCAGAACGGCGCTATTTCCTAAACGATCCAACGAAGCATCGAATTAATAAGGCCCATCCCCCAGAGCATTGCGACCGTACCGACATCCGCAGGTCGACCGCCAGTACGGTCGTAATACCCCGCCCCGACGAGAGCCTGGAACGTTGTGTTACCACCGGGGCGGGAGGGGTGTCGGAGGACAGCCGCTAGAGATGCCGAGCGCCCTCGAGGGGCGACGTTCAACAGACGGCGCGGTGGCGTTACAGCGTGGGGGACGCAACACCATCGAGGAGCTCGACCTGACGCCAGGGCTCATCGCGCGGGCCGCGCGGAAAGGGGCGATGCCCCGCTGTCCCAGCCAAGAGGGAAACGACATAGACGGACCAACCGTTCGGCTGAGTCTGGGAAGAGGCAACGGGCGGTGCATTGCCACCGGATCAATCGAAACACATCCCCACCGTTCCCTCAACTGGGAAAACGGCGCCCCCCGGGCCCCGGGAGGGGCCGCGGTGGCGTTCGGCTAACTGCAGGAACAACCTATTCGCTCAACATGTTCGGCTGAGATCGGAAATCGACCCTTGACCTACAGCCAGCCCAAAACATATGCTTCCATCTGAGCGAGCTCAAACTACCGTTCATCTTTGACCCATTACCGGAACATAATTTATCAAGTTTTCGCCAATTAAATTCATGAAATCATCGAATGTTTTACCTCTTGAAAAATCAAGGGTTTTAATTGTTCCCGAGCAAGAATATTGGGACTCAATATTCATTACCCATTGATAAAAGCCAGAATCGCCAAGGTAACCGGAGACGGATTTTAAAACGGGATAGACGGCCATGGGAGAAAGAAGTCTTCCGGACCCAATCCAATCTAAGACATCATTTGTTTTCATTCTGAACAAAGCACAATTGATAGAATCATAATCGCTATCGAATAAATCAATCGCTTCCTCGTTAACAAGCGAAGGCGCAAATAACATGAAAGAGTGCTGACTATGCGGCCTTAAATAGGTTGAGGGGAATGCCTTTCTTCCATCTAGAATCCATCCATTGGCACATCTTCTAATACCTTTAGGTAATTTAGAACTAGAGGAATAATGTTCTTTGCCAACAGAAAGAACGTATAGATAGCAATAATTCTTTTCTTCACAATTTAACGGAAGATAGACACTGCGATTTAAAATATGCTTGTTTAAAAAATTGACATCAACAGAAGAACCCGCGTTGGGCAAATCATCTATATCAATTGGGTCGTCTTTAACAACAGAGAAAAATAAAGCATGGCAAAGAGAGTCTGTTAAATCTAGCCATCTTGTTTGGATTCCATAATGCTGTAAAAGCGGTTCCACACAATAGGCTTCTAATTTGAGTGCAATAGCCGAATGGTTAGTAATTGGCTTTTCAGAAGACAGTATTGGCTTGGATTCAGGGATATCGAAAACGTCATTATTCCAACGTCCTGAAACACTTAAATAGTTCTCAACTGTCTCTAACCGAGAATCAGAAGAAACAGAATTCCTGCATAAGCTAGGTCTAGGAATATATGGGCTATACAAGTTCGACTGGCCTCTATATAAAACAGGACCATCGGAAATATAAGAAAGGTATCCAACGGCCTGAATTAATGCTTCAAGCGTATCGACAGAAATAACAGGACAAGAAGAACCGTCACAGCAGATATCATTTTCAACATGCAGCTCATCCGCTCGATGCGATGCTATATTTCCAGCAGACCACCGTTTCATAAATTCCTCGCTAAAAAACTGACGGCTAGAACGCTGCGCCACTTGCACATTCCTATGCCATCAAAGCTTTGATTTATAGCGCCAGTCAGCAAAACTGCAGGCGGACGCTATCTAGTATATAAAGAGAAATAGGCCACTATTGGTACATATTTTAGTTTGACCTCAATCCCTCTCGAGAGCCTCTCTTCCCGATTTCCCCCTGATACTCGTTCATGCTCGCAGGCAAGGTAAGTAAGCTCGCCGACAACGTAAGCGAGTTCGCCTACAAGGACACCATTGCGACGCTGCTCGGCGAGCGGAAGGGCAAGTCCAATCCTTCAACTGCAACCCAGACAGGACCAGCAGAAAGGCGCGGAACCCAAGAGAGGCCGCAGGGGTTCAACTAACTGTAGGAGCGACTTATTCGTTCAATGCGTTCGGGTGAACTCGGAAATCTCTTTTTTATATTCTCGTCATCGAAAGTCCGACGAAGATTATGGCACCACCTGCAACTTGGGCACCACGAGGCAAAGGGCAACTGGATTGCGACTCTCGAACCCAATGTCTGGATCGAGCACGAGCCGGAATGCATTCCGACATGCTCGCTATTGCCAAGCACTCAAACAAAACATGCTAGATAATGGTCGCTTCTGCAAGAAATCCATGGGCAACACCGTCTTAACCCATAAAGGTTAATCTGAGTCAAATTTAGAAACCAGCCTTCTAGCCACGAAAAGCTTGGCTCCCAAATACTCGTCCTTCATGTCCGTTTGGCTTTCAAATTTCTTAAGGATTTTCAGACAAATCATCTTCTTAGCGCTGCGATTGTCCTCAATCCGCCTACGCTTGATTGTGCTGGCCACAACCTTTTCAATTGTCCTCATGGACTCAAAGCGATCAGCACAAAGGTTGGTGTGGGAATTATTGAGACCAAGCGTTATCTGAATATCGTGCTGAACGGATTCATCTTTAGCATCAATACGCCCGTCGCGGTGGTAATAAATAGTTTCAAGTGTATGGCGCCTGGTCGGATCAACCGTCATTGATGCATTGCCACGTTGCTTGTCGCACGTCTTCCCCCCCCTGCCGTCGCAGACAGCGACCATATTACGATATGAAAGGCTCAGCTCTCCATCTGCCGCAGAATCAGTAGGGTGCTGAGGGATTAGATGCTCGATCGTAGCCGGATGCCCATCCGTACCGATCCTGCACATACAGTAGGCGCAAAGATGCCCCTGTTCGGCAAGCAACGCCTCAAGAAGCTTGCGCTTCGACCCCCCTCGAAGTGATTCGTAACAAAAAGTTGCATCCGGAGTATTGCGGATGATCCTCTTCGCCTCAGCAAGTGCCGCAGGCTCGCATCCCTTTACGATTGGAATCACGACAGCAGCTCCTCAAGTTCAAGGGTTGTCCTTGCTGCAACCACATCCGGGTCGTCCGCCCCAACGAATGCCTCAAGTTTCTCGAGCTCTACCCTAGCGTCGGCGTGGCGCTCCTCGTCTACGGCACGGTTAAATGCATCGAACAACTGGACCGCTTCCTCGGGACGCGAGGAAGCATCTAAAACAGTGTTGAGAATGTCTCCCGCATCACGTCCGCGTGTCTCCGTCGCAGGAACCGACACGGCCTCGCCGTCAAGGACGCGAATGTTGCCGCGAGGCACTGATGCCACAACGACCGGCGAATGCGTGGTCACGATAAACTGCACGTTGGGGAAGATGCGAACGAGGTCCTCCAGAATTCGTGCCTGCCAACGAGGGTGCAAATGAAGATCGATCTCGTCAATCATTACCACGCCCGGCGTCTCGAGCACACGATCTCCTAGTGCGGGATTCAGCATCGCCATGCGATATGCGATGTCCGCAAATAGACTCAACGTGCCACGATATCCGTCGCTCATTGAATGAATCCTATCGCGATGGTAACTACCATCGGCAGTGCTATATGTAAACACCAGCTGGCCGAGTTCGGCATCAAAATCGACCATCGCGTCCACGGTAGAAGCAGCGACATCAAAACATGAGGCCAGTGCCTTTTTAACCGCAGAGAACAGTGCGCTGTCACGCCTATTCTGCCACTCCCAAATGGATTGAGATTTAAACCATGCATTCATACGTGCATCGTTCGAAGATGCCTGTAGGGCACCTTCGTACCCACGCGTCCTGTTGGGCAACGATTGGTCTTTAGGTTCAGTCCGCGTCCACAATCGATCGGTCCTATAACGAGCAAGAATAGGAAGGACAACCGTCTCGCCACTGCGGACAAGTTTTTGCAGCCGAGCGCCGGCATCCACCACAGCCGCAGCATCTGCAATAGTAGTGCGGCCCTTGGCAGTATTAAGCGAACGCGACGAGTGCACGTTCTTGCCAAGAACAATTCCGTCAGCACCTATCGTCACCGGGTACCGCGACTGAACGTCAAACATGTCTCCTTGCTTAATAACGGCACCGCGGGCATCGTCAGGCGTAATGCCAGGTGCTTTCGCATTCTCAATCTTTTGGAATAAAGTGCCAAGAGCAATGCTTGCGGCATCAATAAGAGTACTTTTTCCCACACCGTTATCGCCAACCAAAACCGTTAGTTGACGCTCAAAACTAACTGAGATGGATTCAAACTTGCGAAAGTTGCAAACTTCGAGCTTGTTAATCAAGTAGCTATTATTAGCAAACCCCACAACAGTCTCCTCAAATTGCATATCAACAGGAAAATCGATACGTTTATTACCTTATAAAGAATTCTATTCCGATGCAATCAAATCAAGTTGGACGAATATCCCGCTATGACGTAACACAGCCGTTAGAGCTCTTTCAAGAAATCATCATGCAATGTATTAGAAACCCTTACCGTTGCATCCACCCAAACGCAACCAAAACCGTTGCAAACGCAATTAGGTATAATTCTTCCAAATCGCCTAAAGAAAGTGTTTGAATGCTGACTGTAATCGTTCCTACTTACAATACCGAGCCGTATCTTTCTCAGGCTATAGGTAGCCTATTAAACGAAAAGAATATCGAGCTGGAAATCCTCGCCATCAACGACGGATCTAGCGACAACTCGCTCGCCATTATGCAAGATTTCGCTGCGCGCGACTCACGCGTTCGAGTGATCGATAAGGCAAACCAGGGTTACGGCGCAACCTGCAATCTGGGCATTCGCGAGGCAAAGGGCGACTGGATTGCCATCCTCGAGCCCGATGACTGGATCGAGCCCGGAATGTACTCCGACATGCTTGCCTTTGCCAAGCGCGAATTTGGCGATCCGAACAAGCTCGATATTATTGAGACCCCATATTGGATCATTCGCAACCCCGATACCCCCCAAGAGGTCAAACTACATTGCGCATATCGCGGTCGCATTAAACCGCCTCGGCAACCGTTCACCATTCACGACGCTCCACACCTGCTGGCCCATCATCCGTCCATTTGGTCGGCAATCTATCGTCGCGACTTCTTGATGCAAAACAATATCTGGTTTAAGGAAATCCCCGGTGCGGGCTGGGCCGACAATCCATTCCTTGTCGAAACGCTCTGCCAGGCAAAGGCGATCGCTTACTGGCCCAAGCCGTATTACTGCTACCGCGAGGAAACACCCGAAAAGGCAGCCACTCTGGCCAAGCGCGACCCCTTGATGCCGTTTAATCGCTGGAACGACATGGTCGATATTCTTGAGCGGCTCAACGTCACCGACCCCGCCGTTTGGACACCGCAAATCACACGCGGCTTCACTTATATGGGCATCATGATCGAGCATACCGGAATTGAGGGGCACCCCGAAATCGAGCGGGCGATCCACAAGATGTTCGAACGCATGCCACAAGAGCTGGTATTTGCCAATCCTCGCGTTACGCCCGCGGCCAAAAAGCTCTATTCCGAGTATATGGGTATCGCCAACCCTAAAATCAGCTACTGCGCATACGCCAAGGACCTCGTGGGCGAGGGCTTGTATAACGTATGGAACAAGGGGCCCAAGCAAACTCTAAAAATGATCACATCGCACTTTAGCTCATACAACGCACGCGCTGGAAAATAATCTGATGGGCAGCAAAGCAAGCAGAAATACCTCCATCGAAGCGCTGCGCTTATTCGCGGTCGCCGGGATTGCGATATTCCACACGTTTCAGTGGACCTTCCAAGCCGTCTGCACCGGCCTACCGGAATATGCGCCGCTCGCCGTCTTCCCTTACTCCGGCGCGCTCGGCTTCATCAACCTGCTGGGCTGCTGGGCAAACGAGGTCTTCTTTATGATCTCGGGATACTTCCTTATTCCCTCGGCGGTACGTGCCCTCCAAAACGGTTCATCCGCGCAGGGCCTCGTTTGTAAATCGTTTGCACGGTTAAAGAAGATCGTCTTGCCCACGCTCTTTTATTGCGCCACCTGCCTGTTTGTTTCGATGTACGTCTATCCCCTACCAGAAATCTCGCTGCATGAGATTGGCTGGCTTACGCTGGGCATCGAGTTTATCTGGGTCTACGCGACATCAGTATTGCTCGTCCCAGTGATTGCGTTGATGCGGCAGCGAATCGGCAGCAAAAGAGCCCCGTTTGTCGTAGTACTTCTTGTGCTCGCAACATTTGGAATCAACTGCTACATCGCGGCGACGGCAAACGAAGCGGCCGGTATCATTTTGTGGCGCAAACTCATGAGCGCCGTTACCTACCTGGTCGCGTTTATTGCAGCTGGAGAAATGCGCTTTGTCCTCGAATGCCACGGCAACGCATCCGGCGCTCAAAAATCCAAGATCGTGCTTATCGGACTCATTGCAGCCACCGTTGCGCTCGAGCTCCTGCTATCGGCAAATTGCCAGTACGACGCGCTCTGGAAGCTCTCTTATAAGTCCACTTCCGTCATATCCTTTATCTTGGCCGCCGCATCCGTTGCCGCCGCAGCGCTTCATCAGCCGCGCCACGAAACCTCAGCCGCAGATAAGACAATCGTGTCTCTCGCCGCAGGAACGCTCGCTTTCTACGCCGTGCAGTCGTTTACCTGCAATGTCTGGCGCCCCATCTTCGACAAGGCGATCTACACCATGGCGACAGGTATCCAAACGGGAGAGCCCCGTCCAGCCGCCGCCATTTTGCTCGGAATCCTTATGAGCCTTTGCCTCGCGCTTTCCCTGCTCCTCGTGGATATCGTGCGCAGAGCCGTAGTCGAGTCCATCAAGGCCCGTATGAACGGCTAGACGTCCTTCTGACTCTGCAGACCACGAAGCGCGCTAACACCCGAAGCAAATAAAATCGAAAATACAATCGCCCAGTTCTTGCAGCCAAATACCGGAATATGAACGATCGCATGGTCATGCATAACAACGAAATAACCCAGAACAACAACCAGAGGCAGTGCCATAAGCAGCGACTGGATCAACACCTTTCGACGACGACTGCCTTGCGCGCCGCCCCGTATCGAGCAAACGAGCACGGCAATCCAAATCGCCAATACGGCAGCAAACGAAACAAGGCAAACGACGTTCGAGATCATCGCATAACCGGCAGTTGAGCAAATGGCGAACAGCTGCGGGCTCATGCAATAAAACTCCTTCAAAATCTGTGGCCAGTCAGCCTGGGGCAACAGTGACGAAGTCCCATGCGCAGACCAAAGGCCCATCTCGCCCAGGACGTTCGAAAAGACCTCATTCCAGCCCAGCACAAACGCCGCGTCAAACCATTTCATAGCCCAGGTAAACACAAACGAAAGCCCAAACCCAAAGAGCGCCTGCAGCAACGTGACGACGCAGCGCTTGGGGCGCTCACCCTCGGGGAGCGCAATGAAGGCGAAAAAGCAATGGAGGGCGACAACTGCGGCAGGAATCGTTAAAAAGTCAAGAAACGAAAACACGGCGCCCGTTGCTATCGACCAAAGGACAAGGCGGCTTGTGAAAACCCGTGCGTTCGGGGCCGAGTCCAAACGAAGGCTCATGCAAGACATCATGATGAGCGCCACAAAGAACGAGATGCACAGCAGCAGATCACCGATAAAATTGAAGAACAGATTGGTCGAGAACAACAGGATTGCAAGGAAACCCAACGTCAATGGCTTTGAAAATCGCTTCCGCAAGGCAACGTAAGCGCAAGCGGAGCCGGCAATCGCCAGAGCAGCTGCGGGCACCATGACAACGTCGATGCCGCCAATATACAGGCAGACATTCGTAAGTAGCTGCCACCCATGCCAATACCGGTAGTACTGCTGATGCGTAATCCCGCCGGCTTTCGTAACGTCATCAATCTCGGCAACAGTCATCGTCTTAAACGGAGAACCTTGGTCCTTTTGTTGTGCGATTTCAATGATAAAGCGATTGTTATCAAAGCAAACAGGGCCAGCTGCAACACGGTGGTCGTAGACATACATGTCAGACAACAGGGCCGAGGACTCCGAGCCCTGCGCATGCGACTCGATAACGGGCCTCGGCAGGCAATTCGCTGCGGTATTGCTCAGGACAAATGCGGCCTGAAGAACCAAAAACAGCAACATGACCTTGACGGGAAGGTTATCGGCAAAGGAGGCTAAACGAGTTTTATTCACAGGGCATCCAAACAGAAAGATCGCGTCCACAGGAATCGGCACCTATGTAATACCACAATGCGCGCTTGCAATCTCGCCACGCACACACGTCAACCAGGCTTGTAGCAAACGTTCTTGGTGATTAGCGGAACATTGCCCGCGGGCGCCCGCCTACGCTTACAATAGTCGTGTCCTATGGGACACGTTGTTTATTCCGCAGGGCCGATATGCCGCCCACGCGAAAGGATATTCTCGTTCATGACTTCCACCCTTCCCGCCCCCATCGACAAGCTCGCCATCGTTGTCGTCACCTATAAGCGCCAGGAGCTCCTGGCCAACCTGTTCGACTCCATGACCGAGCTCACGGCCGTACCTTGGCGCATCGTGATCGTCGACAACGAGAATTCGCGCGAGACCGAGGCCATGTGCGCCGCATTCAACGAGCGCCTGGCCAACCTGTGGGGCATCGACGCCGATCAGCCCGATACAAAGGGCAGCACCGACCGCGTCATCTACGCCCCGCAGCTCGAAAACGGCGGCGGCGCGGGCGGCTTTTCAGCCGGCACCAAATGCGCCTACGACCTGGGCGCCCAGTGGTTTTGGGTCATGGACGACGACGTGCTCGTTATCCCCGAGGGTATTGAGCGCCTGGCCAAATGGACGGACCGCTACGACGTCATCCAGGGTTCGCGCCTGGACTTCGACGGTGGCGCCTTCTTTTGGCAGTACCAGCTCATCCTTTCGCTTGGTATCCCCAACCCCATCGCTAAGTGGGACCTGGGCCCCGAGGGCTACCGCACCATGAACCAGCTGTGCTTTGAAGGCGGCCTGTTCTCGCGCCGCGTAGTCGACAAAATCGGCCTGCCCGATGCACGCTTTTTCATCTACGGCGACGATGCCTGCTACGGCTATGTTGCGAGCCAGCACTTCCCCGCCGCCGTGGTTGCCGACGTGGTGCTCAAGCGCGCCCGCGCCGTCTCTAACTGGGACATCGCCGGCAAACGCCAGCTCAACTCCACGAGCAACACCAACCGCTACTACATCATGCGCAATCGCGGCTTTTTGGCCCGCTACATGCAGATCTACGGTGACTACCACCCCATGCTGTTCCGCCTGGGCAATGCCGCAACCTTTTGCAAGGAGTTCATTCGTCTGGCAGCGGTCGACAAGTGCTTTAAGACCGGCATCCCGGCGCTGCGCCGTGGCATGAAAGACGCTCGCAAGATCATCAAGGATCCCAACTGGAAGCCCATGCCGCCCATGAAGGACGCGGAGTAGCGGGCACCCCCGCAGCATCGCCTGCCCCTACAGCCGCTGGCACACCGCTGCCACATGCTGCCCGTCAAAACCGAATCCCCAGCGCATACGGCCCACACCGGGTCGCGGCACGCGAATCTTGTCGATGCCGTCGCGCTCTATGTCGAGCAGCGCCTGAACGGCCAGCAGCTCCAGGCCCAGCGCATCCACACCGGGGTCATACATCAAGTTGATTGTTATCAGCGGACGCTCTTCGAGCATGCCGATCGTGTCTGCCACGTCAAACACAGAGCCCGTAGGAAAAACCTGAATGTCCCAGCGATTCGCGCCACGCTTTCGCCTCGAGGCAGGATTGGCATAGCCCGGCAATCCAAAGCAGAGTCCCTGCAAGAGCAGGTGATATGGCAGCTGCGCATCTGGGTTGTTCGCACCGATTCCCGCATCTCCCAGGATGCGTTCTAACGCCCGCTTCACCGCATCCTCGTCCCCACGGCACAACCCGTCTCGAAACGCATCGACGTCTCGAACGTCCTCGGCAGCACGCTCAAACCAATCAATAATCACCAGACGAAAGGCCTGGCGAAGCTCGTTATTGGGCAACCGCAGAGCACGGAGACGACCACCATGCTCCGGCTCCTCAATCAGATCCGTCGTCAGGAAACCGGACAGATACAGCGCCGTCCACAGGACATCATCAGACGAGGTCTCTGGCCCCGCAGCGCCCAAACAAAGCGGGACCTCAATGCATCCATGGGCCTCGAGCAAATTGAACAGAGCCGAAAGGCGGTCAAGTTTCCAGTCACAAACTACCCTACTCAGGCAATCGGCATACCCATACAGGTCGGCACGCACAGGCGCCGTGCAGCCTCGGTCCAGAAAACCGATCACACGCGCCGGACTCGAGCAATAGGTCCTGCCAAACCGATATCCCTCGAGCCATTCACGCGCCTCATCCAGGTATTCCTCGCGTCCAGCATGATTCAGCAGAGCCTCGACCTCGGCATCCGAAAAGCCGAACCAACGGTCGCACCACGTCGAAAGGGGCGTCGAAAGACAATACGAGCAGCAGCGCAAAGAAAGTGCCACCTCGGCAGGACCGGGACGCTCCCCCATCAGACACGTCAACCGTAGCGAATGGCCCGCGGTGGCAATGGCGTCGAACAGCACGCGATCGAGCAGCTCCGCCGGATCGGCGCCGGAAGCGCACCTCGCACTCGCACGGCCCAACCACGCCGCGTCGTATCCATCAACGAGCAATACAACCTGCTCATCGCAGGCAATCTCCAGCAGCTCTATGAGCACACCGAGCACCGAGTCAACCTCGTCCGCGCTCGCCACGCCACGCGCGACACGTTCGATGTGACGCACCTTATCTCGAGCTAAATCCGGGGCCTCCAAGAGCGCCAACAAGCGAGCGCACTCGCCCGAAAGGGCATCGCGCACGACGCCGGCAACAGCGGGGCCACGCCTCCCAGCGCCAGAAAAGTCCAGCGATATCACTGGATAGCACGCATACTCGTCCCGATAGCGCCCGCCATCCGCACCCCAAATCAGAGTATCGGCAAACGAGATCTGACCAGCGCGACCGACCGCGGGACGCTCCAGAAAAGCCCTGAGCATCGACAAGTTCATGCTCTTGCCAAAACCCTCGGGTCGGCAGCACACCATAACGGACGCATCGCAATCCAGCATATCGGCAATAAACATGGTCTTGTCGACCAGCGTGCAGCAACCAATGGCATCGGCAAAATCATGCACACCGACCGGCAAAACCGCATCGTCGACATGGTTGACAAGCCGTACGCCAAAAGTATCGACACTGTTGCAATTTACCTGTTCAGACACCGTAACTTCTCCCTAAAACGCAGCACGAAGCCCATTGTAGCGAGCAGTTCAAGCGCAACGCTGGATCCGCGCAAAGGCATCGGGCAACGGTAGGAACAAAGGCCTTGAGGGGGCATAACAAATCGTTGTGCAACAAAATGGGGCCCGATGCAACTGCACCGGTCCCCATTGCGAATCTTTAGTTGTCGGGCAACCGAAAGGGACTACTCCTCGGAGTCGATCTGCCCAGCAGCCTTCTTTTGCTGATCGAGCTTATGCTTGCCACTCACAATAGACGTGGCACCAAGCGTAGCCAAACTTGCACTGGCAAGGCTCGCCATCACGATGAGGTCGCCCGTCTTGGGCATGTTACCGCCATCGTTGCCAGCATTACCATTGTCGGAATCGGAATCGTTCTTACCGCCGCCATTGTTATCTTTGTTGTCGCCGGCACCATCTTTGTTGACACCGGTATTTTCCTTGTTGCCTCCAGCGATATCGGCGCCGTTGTTATTGTTCTCGGCACCGTCGGACTTGTTGTCCTTCTCCTCGGAGTTGTCCTTCTTCTCCTCAGAACCAAAACCCTTATCCGTTTCGGACTTTTCGGATTTGTCCTCGGATTTATTGTCCTTAGAGTCGTCCTTCGCGGTATCGGTTTTCGTCACGGAGTTCTGACCGTCATTGTCCTTGTTAGAAGACGAGTTGCCGCTTGGACCAGCCATCAAAGACCCCAGCGTGGAGCCAAACACTTTGGAAACAGAGGGCTTCTTGTTCGTCGGGGTGACGGGCGCATCCGTCCCCTTATTCGAATCATCCTTAGAGCTATCGGAACCAGAAGCGGTGACAGAACCAGACCCTGTGTTAGTGCCGGAGTCGCCACCGGCAGAGGAATCGCTCGAACCGTTGGAAGGTTTAGAAGAGCCATTGTCGGTCGAGCCGGAGTTGCTGTTACCGGTACCGGTAGCAGACCCGTTCGTCTCGCCCCCATTGCCCTCATTGTTATCAGTATCGGGCTTCTGCGCGGGCTGAGACTCTTCAGGAGTCTGGCTTGAATCAGGCGTCGAAGGGAACTCGGACACCTCAGGCTTCTTATCAGCCGCTTCGTTCTTCTCGTCCTCGGCGATATAGACCAGACAATCCTTGAGCTCATTGCGGTAGCGGTTCTTCCAGCCCTCATGATACTGGGGCTGGGTTGCATACTTGGTCGCCACGTTATTGACCACGCTGTTGGAAAGCGCCGTCACAAACTCGCGGTCCGTCATGCTGTTGGAAAGGTTTGCCCAGCGGAAGAAGTCTCTGCAGCCACCGGTGCCGCACATGTTAGTAATACTCCACACCATGCCCTTGACACAGTCGGCGCGGCCGGAGATATCAATGCCGAGAGCACTCTTGAGCCACGCCTCGGTCACCGCATAGTACGAGTTATACGCATAGGCATCCTGCAGCGCCGAGAACTCAGCAGGGTCGGTGTTATAAGCACCCTGGAAGGCCTCCTGCGCAATACGACCCAGCTCGGTGAGCTGGCCGTTCGCATACATGGGGTTGTTCGCGTTGGAAATCTCACTGCCGTGATCGATCGCGGCCTTAAGCATGCCGTACTTAGCAGAATCGTAGTTATAGACCTGCTTCATAAACGGAATGAGCGACCAACGACGGTCGAACTGGTAATAGCCCAGCGCGTTATAGCCGTCGCCATACGAAAAGCCCTGGTTATAGTTGCCGTGGCTCTCGTATTTGGTGAAGTACTTCATCTCGGCAGTCACGTTGACAAACGAGACACCCTGGACCGACCTCAGCACACCCGAAAAAGACTGCTGGGTGTAAAGGCCCTTATCGATATCGGTGGCATCCGAGGCAACACCCGGCGTGGGCTCCTCGGCAACAGCAGTCACAGGCGCGGCAACGGCGCCAAACGAAAGCGCCAGCGTCAGGCCCGCCACAATCGCGGAATGCGTGGGCTGCATAAGATCCTCCCTGCATTGGTGTAGTTAAAGTGCAGTTTGCAAAGATGAATCTAAGTATTGCAGCTCGCCCGCTGTTGCACAACAACCCCTCGGTGAACGGCAACTACCCTCCGCGAAATCTTAAGGAATTAAACAAACTGGTCGTCGGGCGCCATCAGAAGCTCGCCGTAACGCTCCATCAGTCCGTCCCTCAACTGGCAGAAAGCGGGAATATAGGCGTTCAAGATGCGCCGAATCAAATCTTGAGCGAGCTTGTTGTCATAGATATGAACGTTCGTATTGCGGTCTCTGAGCATATCTAGCCAGGCTGCCTCATCAATAAAGTCGTAGAATCGGTAGGACTCCTTCAAGATGGCACGAGGAGACCCCGACGCGGCAAGCGTGGCGCCCTCATACTCGAGCAGACGCTTAAGGAGCTTCCAGCTCAGTTCAAATTGAAGATTGAACTTATTAATCAATCCACTCTGAACAAAATCATTGTTGAGATCCTGATTGGGCGCATCCTCAAGATTCGCCAAGGCGCTGGCAAAGTTCTCATATTTTTTCATACAGAATCACACCATCCCTGGCAATTTCATCGAGCAATTGCTGCGATAAGGGCTCATCGAGATTGACGACATCTACATCTAAAAGAGTATCAAGACGCTCCTCGATCAAATATGAGAAACGGCCGAAATCCCGGCAACCTGCTACGGCGATGTCAATATCGCTCTTAGGCAAGTTGTCACCTCGAGCGCGGGAGCCAAACAGCACAACCTTCTCGGCGTCACATTCCCGAGCAAAAACTTCAATTTGCTTATACACCTTGTCGAGAGATGCCATTTGCAGCCCTACAGCTTAATGTCGAAGTTGATTTCGGGGACGGCGGCCAAGTCGGCCAACGTCACGCC